>JACCDW011769606.1_pt1 | contig 64422 bp, 61 predicted proteins | sample 7449781 | NCBI WGS metagenome assembly JACCDW01 (sample SAMN15323449, study PRJNA562643) | freshwater metagenome | isolation source: river surface water | place: USA:Blue River Watershed | collected 2017-08-18
AAACATTCTTCCCAGAAGGATTTGAAACAGTGGCTGCAGGAGACCATTGGTAGTTTACCCCATCAGAAAAAGGACGCAGCAAAATGCTGTCGCCCAAACAAATCGTCGTATCCGTCCCTGCCTTCAACGTAACAAATGTCTTCACATCCACAAACACAGAAGCACTGTTGATGCAGCCCGGAGACTGTGTCAACGTAACTGTGTACCGCGTGGGAACATCCGGACTTACCAAAGGATTCGAAATCCCAGTATTGCTGATGTTGTAATTCGGAGACCAAGAATGAACCCCTACTCCTGAAGCGGCAAGCTGTAAAGTATCAATATTGCAGATCAAGGTATCCTTTGGAACAATCAGGGTTGGCTTATCGGCAACAGTAATCTGTTTCAATACCGTGTCCACGCAACCATTGCTGTTGGATACAATCAGCGATACGGCAAAGACTCCTGTCTGAGGATATACATAAGATGCTGTTGCTGTAACAGCAGTATCATTTGTAGCATTGGTATTCCCGAAATCCCATTTCCATTGATTGATGGTGCCATAAATGGTTTTTGAGCCATCTGTAAAAACATAAGGAACACCCTTACAGGTTTCTTGAACGGTAAAATCAGTTGTAAATCCAGGATAGACTTTTGCAACTGTGTATCCTGTATCCGAGCACTGGTCATTCTTGTTGGTGATCAGGCGGACAGTATAATCTCCTGCAACAGGATAAGTAAAGGATGGGGTTGATGCAGTTGATACATCAGTGGTTGAAGACGTAACACCAAAATCCCAGTCAAATGTTTTGATCAGCGGACTGGTGGAATTGTTTTTGAAGTTGACAGTAAACCCATCACATGAAATGGTGATGGGATCAAGGTCTGCGGCTGCGATGCTGCAATCGGCAATTTTTAGGTGAAGGTCTCTTCTGTGAACATTGATGATTTGTCCATTTCTTTTCTCAACCACAGCAACCGTTATAACATATATACCAGCAACAGGAGCGGTTCCACTGATCATTCCTGTAACGCCATTGATTTGAACCATTGGACCAAGGGGCATCTGAGGGCTGAATCCGAAATTATAATTCAGGGAATTATAGGGAGGAGCACTGGCCACAGTTGGCGCAGGCCCTTGTGTTGTTCCACCCAAATATGCTTCTTCAAACTGATAGGTCAGTTCATCCTTATCAGCATCGACTGCTGCGAAATCATACACAAAATAATTGTTCGCACAGATCACAACAGTGTCACTTGTTTTGAAAACCGGAGAACTGTTGGCAGGGGCATTCGCGCCACTGCTGGTGCCAGGAATGTTGGCAGTATAGGTCACACCTGCATTTTGGGAATTGACAACATTGAAAATCCCATCAATCCTACAGCAGCGCTGATAAGAAATGGCATAACCCGATGGACTAAAAGGGAGGTCAATTTCAAAGGTATAGTACCCGACTTCATAACAGATCACAGGCGGATTGCTGATGCAGGGGTCGGGTTTGACAAGGGCAATTGTTTCCTTGGAGGTCAGCGGGACGCTGCGGTTGGCAAAATAATTAGAACTTCCCCTTGGATAAATGGTGATGATTGCATTGGCATCAAGTTGAGCGCCATCTGTATTGCAATCACGGTATAACTTCAGTGTAACCCTGTACAGTCCTGAATTGGAGGCGTTGCTGGAAGGGCCTATATAGACATAGCTCATTTCACCCCCCGCTATATGCTTGGCAATTGTGGGGATGGAAACAAAAAATACAGCAATCAATATAATGAGGACTCTTTTCTCCACCAATTTGAGTTGATCGTGTTGTCAGCGTGCTATCGGTTAAAATTAACCTTTTGTTTTTTCAAATAACAAGTTCTCCATAGAAGTATCTCTGGGCTTCAATGCTTTAACATTTTTTTTCATCCCTGCCCAGCATCCAGGACCGATAAGAAAGTACGAGGATTAGGGGATACAATCCAACATTAATCATTCCTGGATGAAGTAGCACGGCTATCATCATCAGCAAAATCAGGAGGCTGTAGCATTTGAAATATGTTTTCAACAATTTACCAGGCCTGTTCAGTGCAAATGCAGCCAGCAGGTTGATCGGCATTGCCCAAACCAGGTTGAGGTTATTGGCAAAACTCTGGTGATCCGTACCAAACCACATGAACAACAGCAAGAGACCAAGCAAACCAGATAAAACAAAAATGATCCTGTCCATGATGGATTGAAATAAAACCATGCCATTTGACTTGAAAAAAGCAGGAAGGATCACCCAAAAAGAGAGGAATGAAAAGAAAAACAAAGGTGTTTCCCAGAAAGGCAGTTTTACAGGAGGGTCTTGCGCATTGGGTAAATGCACCTGATCACTCTCCACCAACTTTGACGGTCCTTTGACTGTAAGGGAAACCCCTTGGGCGAGGTAATCTGGCAAGAACATGCACTCTGCAGTGGTCATGGTTTTATCCGTACCAATACCCAACAACAGATCAATGCCAAGGGCAGTCCATTGCATCTCAGCCCTTGAAAGATAGTTGTGAAGGTAGTCTCGGAATGTCGTTCCGCTTTCAGCAAAGGCTGGGGGTTCAAATGCATTCTCCTGTTGGGTCCTGAAAATAATATCCCTCAGCCTGGTAGCACAGTTGTCGTATAAAAAATCATACTTATAATACCGGTTCTCTTCTCTCACATTTTCAAAAAGACTGCGCTGTATTTCCTTTTTTTCGCTTGCACTCAACTGCAAAACCTGCTCGGTCACCCCTCTTTTGAAATAAGCATATTCATATAGAAAATCAGGAAAGCTTTGCTGACTGAGAAAATACATCAGCTTGCCCTTTACAAATTTCGAATAGAAATCAGGGTCATCAAAATTAAAGGTTCCATAATTGTAGATGATGTCTGTGTTTGCAGCTGAGTCAACTATTCTCAAAGCTGTATGACCAAACACCGAATACAGTTCTGCACCCGGTGCACAGGTAATCAGGCTGATTTGCAGTCGACTGCTGTCTGGTGCAGCTTGGCTTTTGCCAGCAACCGACAGCAAAATGCATGCAATCAAATACGCTTTCAGAACTCGCATTGGTTAGCGGCTGTAGTTTGGCGCCTCCTTGGTGATGGCAACATCATGTGCATGACTTTCTCGGATGCCTGCGTGGGTGATCCTGATGAACTGTGCCTGCTGTAGCGCCTGTACATTTTTAGCACCACAGTAACCCATACCTGCTCTCAATCCACCAACATACTGGGTAATCACCTCACTGAGATGTCCTTTGAAGGGAACCCTTCCTTCGATCCCTTCAGGCACCAATTTCTTGATCCCTTCTTCAACATCCTGAAAATACCTGTCGCTGCTACCCTGTTGCATGGCTCCAATTGAACCCATTCCGCGGTATTGCTTGAACTTTCTTCCTTCGTAAATGATGGTCTCACCAGGGCTTTCCTCTACACCGGCAAAAACACTGCCCATCATGACAGTGGATGCCCCTGCAGCAATGGCCTTGACAAAATCTCCAGTATAACGGATGCCTCCGTCTGCGATGATGGGAACATTCATTTTTTTCAAAGCAGATGAAGCTTCGAGAATGGCCGTGATCTGAGGTACACCAGCACCTGCAACAATACGGGTTGTACAGATAGAACCCGGACCGATGCCCACTTTAACACAATCAGCCCCTGCATCTGCCAATGCTTTGGCACCTGCAGCTGTTGCTACATTTCCTGCAATGATGCGGAGGTTCTTGAAATTCTTTTTCAACAACTTGAGTGAATCCACCACACCTTTGGTATGGCCATGGGCACTGTCAAGACATACCACGTCAACACCAATCTGTTGGAGAGCTGCGGTCCTGTCGAGCATGTCCTTTGTAATGCCCAAAGCAGCACCCACCCTCAACCTTCCAAATTCGTCTTTTACTGCATTGGGAAAGCTCTGCAATTGCAAAATATCACGATAAGTGATCAGCCCTTTGAGTTGGCCATTTCTGGACACTACAGGCAATTTCTCAATCTTATAATTCTGGAGAATTTTTTCAGCTTTCCTGAGGTCGGTTCCCTCGGGTGCAGTAACCAGGTTTTCACTGGTCATTACCTCACTTACTTTTTTCTTCTTGTTGGTTTCAAACCTGAGGTCGCGGTTGGTAAGAATCCCCACCAATTTGTTGGATGCACTCACAATAGGAATACCGCCAATCTTGTTTTCTTTCATCAACCTGAGTGCATCTGCAATGGTTGCGTCCTCATGCAATACAACAGGATCGATGATCATACCGCTTTCACTTCTTTTCACCCGACGGACCTGTTCGGCCTGCTGCTCAATGCCCATGTTCTTGTGCAGAATACCTATTCCGCCTTCCCTTGCCAATGCAATGGCCAGTGTTGCTTCGGTTACGGTATCCATTGCCGCAGAGAGCAATGGTATGTTCAAAACAATGTCTTTGGTAAGTTGCGTAGCGATGTTGACCTCCCTGGGCAATACGTCTGAATATGCCGGAACGAGCAATACATCATCGAAGGTCAGGCCTTCTCCAAAAAATTTGGGGGATTGTTGAGTTCTTGTTGCCATATGCGAAGATAAGAAAAATTTAAAAAATCCCTAGGGGTGACAAATTCCATACAATTTACCCGGCAAACTGGTGATCAACCCAGCCATTTCCAATGACAACAAATGTGCAGCAACCAAGCCCGGATTGAGCCCTGACATGTTTGTGAGCAAATCTATCGGGCAGGGATCATGGTTGCTGATCATGGATAAGATTATGTCTTCTTCGGCTGAAAGGGCAGCAGCATTTGGACCCTGAACATGGGATGGCCTGGGGAGGTCTTCAATCCAGTTCATGAATTCAACCAGGTCTTGGCCACAAGTGATCAGGTTGGCTTTGTGGTTACGGATCAGTTGATTGCAACCTTTGCTGCTGGGGTCCGTTGCTCTTCCCGGATAAGCCAAAACATCCTTGTTATAGCCATTCGCGATGTCTGCAGTGATCAGGCTGCCTCCTTTTTCGCCACTTTCCACCACCACAACCGCATCTGCCATGCCTGAGACAATCCTGTTCCTTTTTGGAAAATTTTGTTTTTCGGGTTTAGTGCCCTGCATGAATTCTGAGAGCAGCCCACCCTGCTGCAACATTTCAGCCGCAAGTCCCCTGTTAGCCGGTGGGTAAATTTTATCAAGACCATGACCCAGCACGCCGATGGTCATCAACTTGTTTTTCAATGCCTCCTTGTGTGCCATCGTATCAATGCCATAGGCCAGGCCACTCACCACCATTATATCGTACTGGCCCAGGACAGACATCAACTCTGCTACCCTTTCTTTTCCATATTGGCTGGGAGACCTGGTACCAACAACACTGACCACGCGTTTGTGCAACAAGTCTGAAGAGCCTTTGTAATACAAGACATGTGGTGAATCAACGCAATGTTCCAGTTTGGGTGGATATCCATGCTGCCCCTTTACCAAGATCCTGATCTGGTTCTTTTGAATGAACTGCCATTCTGATTCAACTCGACTTTGCACATTGCAGGATCTGATGGCTGCAGCACGAACCTTACCAATGCCAGGAACTTCTTCCAATGCTTTGGTGCTTGCATTGAAAACAGCCGATGGTGTTCCAAAATGATTCAGGAGAATGCCGATCTGGATGTCTCCGATTTGAGGAATCAAGGTCAAACGGAGGTGTTGAAAGAGCTGTTCATCATTCATGGCAGGCAAAACTAGTTCCTCAACTACCTGCACAAAAGGGATTTACCTCAAATGAAAATGTATTAAAACTTCGGAATAAGTTGAAAACATCAGTTGTTTGAAATGACCGTCATTTCAGTTCTTCTGTTCAAGGACCTACCCTCTTCTGTTGCATTGTCTGCAACTGGTTGAGACGCACCAAATCCTTTGTGGGTCAATCTTGCAGCAGGAATTCCTTTTGTAATGATATAATCCACCACTGCTTTTGCCCTGGATGAAGACAAAACAAGATTGTCCGCCTCTTTCCCAACATTATCGGTATGACCATTGATCTGGACCTTTAGTGTTGGGTTCTCGCGTAGAATGGTGACAATTTTTTCCAACTCTGCGATGGACTCAGGAAGCAAAACAAACTTACCAGTTTCGAAGAGGATGTTGCGCAGCACAATATTGGCCCCTTTTGCAAAAGGTTGCAATGGAATGTTTACTTCGAAATGATCACCAGCAACCACCTCCTTCAACATGAACCTATTGGAATAAAACAGGTAGCCTTTTTTGTTGACACTGAATGCATAATTCCGTCCTAGTGGAAGGGTTGAGAGATAGTTGCCGTCCTGATCCGTCTGCAATTCTGTGATCACCCGCTTGGTACTGAGATCAATCAACTCCACAATCGCACTCAATCCCTTTCCAGTTGTGCTGTCATATACTTTGCCCTGTACCCAAGTGGTATTGAGTGGACGGAGATCTTCCCTTAATTCAAAAGTATAAATGTCTTGACCACCCCGGCTATCTGCCCTGTCACTGGAATAAAATGCATTGACACCGTTGGCTGCAACAATCAGCCCCCCTTCGTTGTCAATCGTATTGATGGGATAACCGAGGTTGACCGCGGTATCAAAACCACTCAATTTTTTCTTTGAAAAAAAGATGTCCTTCCCTCCGTATCCCTGCAATCCGGAAGAGGTAAAATAAAGGGTCTCATTGTCTGCATGCATAAAGGGTGCACTTTCGTCTCCGGCGGTATTGACCAATGGGCCAAGGTTTTGGGGCGAGGACCAACGCCCATTCGGGCGAAGCCTGGAAACATAGATGTCCGATCCACCATATCCTCCAGGCCGGTTGGAGGAGAAATAAAGTTCTTGCTTGTCTGGTGAAAGGCAAGGTGTTGACTCCCATGCATCTGAATTGATGGCTTCTCCAAGGTTTTGCCGCTTGCTCCATCCTGAAGCAGTAAGAACAGATATGTAGATATCACAACTGCCATAACCATCAGGAAAATTACAGCCTGCATAGACCAGCCACTTACCATCTTGTGAAATGTGCTGCGCGCCTTCGTTGTATGGTGTATTTACTGTGCCCGGGAGCGGAGTTGCCTGCCCCCATTTGCTGCCAGATGCATTGGCCTCATAAAAATCCTCATTGCTGCCATTGACCCGGCGGGTAAAAACCAAGGTCTTTTCATCAATGGTCAGTGAAGGGAAATATTCCGGGAATATTGAATTGATGGCATCTCCGGCGTTTTGAAAACCGGAACTGGAAAGCTGAGGGTGCTGTTGGAATTGTGCTACAGCAAATGCATAATTTTTCCTCCTGAATGTTCCTGCCTTGATGGAGTTTTCATTCAATTTTGGGATGGCCAAAAAAAGGTCTGCTGCTTGCAAAGCTTCCTGAAACTTTCCAATACCCGCCAGGTTGATGCTGTAAGGAAGCAGGTACTCCCGGGCATAGGCAGAATCCATTGAAAAAGCGCTGCTGTAGGCCTTTACAGCCTCAGCATAGCGCTTCAATTCTCCCAAAATTCCTGCCTTGGAAAGTTGTGCATCAAGATAGCCAGGCTCATTCTCCAACGCCAGATTGATCAGGCCCAATGCATCCTGGTAGCGATCTTGGTCTGCATATTCCAATGCCTTGGTATAAAGGGCCTTGTTTTTTTTAGAGATTTTTTCTGGATCATATTGCTGGGCAAACCCAACCTGAAATAGCGATGCCAACAAAATGATGATCAATAAACGCATCCATGAAATTACTGATTTAACGAAAAGGATCCTGCTTTGATTTGTTAATGTTGATCCTTTGCAAGTTGATGCCCATCAGATGATTCAATACAGCAGAAGAAGATCAGGGAATGTTCAGGAATTTATGCGTTTGAAGGGACAATATCCACTGTGGATTGGCCTTTACATAGTCAATGATCAATGGATTCATTTCAGCAGCCTTGCTCCACTCGGGTTGAAGGTAAAGCAAACAATCTTTGGTAACCTTTGCCGCATATTGTTCTGCCCAGGCAAAATCTGATTTGTTGTAAATAACAGTTTTCAATTCATGGGCTGCCACAATCATTTCATCGAGGGGAGCCTTGAATTTTTTGGGAGAAAGACAGATCCAATCCCAGGTTCCTGACAAGGGATGGGCGCCGGATGTTTCAACATGTGTTCTTATGCCCTGGGCCTTGAGCATTGTAGTAAGTGCGTCTAGGTTGTGCATCATTGGCTCTCCACCAGTGATCACAGCAATCTTGCTGCCAGATGCAACTACCGATGCAACGATCTCAGTGATGGGTACCAATGGATGTTTTGAAGCATCCCAACTCTCTTTAACATCACACCAGACACATCCCACATCACATCCACCCAAGCGGATAAAATAAGATGCATGGCCGGTAAATCGACCTTCCCCCTGAAGGGTATAAAAATGTTCCATCAATGGAAGCGCTGCTGCTGGACTGGATTCCATGGATCAGTCTTTTGCGGCACAGGCCTTGAATGTGTTCATCATCAATGCTGCAATGGTCATGGGACCAACACCACCAGGCACTGGCGTAATATAGCTACAAAGTGGTGCAACGTTTTCAAAATCAACATCACCCTTGATGGCAAAACCAGACTTCTTGGAATTGTCTTCAACCCTTGTGATCCCTACGTCCACCACCACTGCGCCAGGCTTCACCATGTCTGCTTTCAAGAATTCAGGACGACCCAGGGCTGCAATGATGATATCGCCTTGCAGACAAATTTCCTTGAGATTGGGTGTATGGGAATGGCAAACTGTAACGGTACAATTGCCTGGATATTCATTCTTGTTCAGCATGATGCTGATGGGGCGACCAACAATATTGCTCCTGCCAATTACTACTGCATGTTTTCCTTTTGTCTCTATTCCATAATGTTCCAGCAACAAAAGAATGCCATAGGGCGTTGCAGGGTAAAATGCAGGCAATCCCTGTACCATTCTGCCAACACTTTCCGGATGAAATCCATCAACATCTTTGGAAGGGAGGATCGTTTCAATGATTTTCTGCTCGGAAATTCCTTTGGGAAGAGGCAACTGAACAAGAATACCGTCTACATCAAAATCTTCATTGAGCTCATTGAGTTTGAAAAGCAGTTCCTGTTCGGTAACATCGGCATCAAGCCTGATCAGTGTTGACTTGTATCCGATTTCAGAGCAAGATTTTACTTTGGAGGCAACATAGGTTTCACTGGCTCCATTGTTGCCAATCAGGATGGCCGCCAAATGAGGCAGTTTTTTTCCCTGTAGCATCCTTTCCTCCGTTTGGGTCTTTAATCTGTCTTTAACTGCCTGCGAAACAAGCTTACCATCGAGCAATTTCATGAGGCAAAGGTACAGAGGGGGAAAATGACACCCAAATATGATGTTTTTCCCCTTTCCCATCACCTGGGGAAACTCATCTTTACAGCATGAAGTGGATGATGATGTGGATGATGATGCCAATACTGGCAGGTGCTCAAACAATTGCCGGAACCGAAGCCTTGTTGCCCTTCGGATTATTGGCGTATAAAAAAACAGGACAGCAAGCTGAGTCTTCGGTTGGATTCGTTGCTGCCAGTGCTTTTCAGACAATTCCACAGGTTGGCTTTTATACAGGTAACCAGTTCATGATCAAGGAAATGAACCAGGCAGGAATTGCTTTCATTTTACCCCAGAAAAATGGCGCCCTGGGGTTTTCTGGAAGGTTCAGTGGGGGAGGAATTTTCACAGGTTTTTCTGGAGGCTCAACCTTGGGATTGAAAATTCACGAGCAACTGGGCATTGGGCTGTCATTCGAATTGACAGGATTCAAGTGGACCGGCCAATCTTCAATCCTTGGCATGCAAGGAAAGGGTGGCATGCTCTACTGGATCAATCCAAAAACAGGATTGGGCTTTCAGGTAAACCAATGGTTTCCACTTGGACAAAACGTGAAAGACGCCAATAGACCGTTGCGTGAACTGATTACGGGAATTGGGACTGCGGTAAATGAACAACTCTACCTCTCCTTAGACATCCGAAAGCGAACCAATGAGTTGACAGCAATATCAGGACTCGTGGAATGGCAGGCAGCAGCCTCTATCGGGTTGCTGGCAGCCATTCATACGTCAAACCACCTGTTCATGATGGGTATCACAAAAAGCAGGGATAGGAACAAATGGGGAATTTTTTTCAGTCACCACCCGCAGCTGGGGCTTTCAGGAAGTTTATCAATGAACCATGGGCTTGCAAAATAAGTTTACCAGCTTGATGGCAGCATTGATGATCATGAGCAGTACTGGCCTTGCACAAGAGGAAGAGATGGAAGAAATTGCCGAAAGCGCCTTCAGCCAAGAGCAGGAATCACAGCATGACATCAACGAAATGAGTGGCATGGGCTTTGGCAATAAATACAATGTCAATACCATTACTGCATCCATGCTTGAAAACTTTTTGTTTTTGAAACCTACCCAAATAAAGCAGTTCATCCTTTACAGAAAAAACTTTGGCAACTTCATCAGCCTGATGGAATTACAGGCCATTCCAGAATGGGATGTCATCACCATCAGGAAAATACTGCCCATGCTGTCTTTAGAAATTGAACAGCCGCTTGTACCAACCATCAAACAAAGGATAAAAGAGGGAGACCACAGGTTCTTGTACCGAACAGGAGGACAATCAAAAAGCACAACTGAAAAACAGGACACGTTAAGGCACCAATACAAGCAATTGGTCAGTTACCGATTCAATTTTCAGCAATTGCTGCGTTGGGGCGTCACTGCAGAAAAAGATGCGGGAGAAAAAAATTTTGCAGACCATTTCAGCTTCTTTGCATCCATGAGCAAAAAAGGCATCCTTAAAAACCTGGTACTGGGCGACTATACCGTCAACATGGGCCAAGGACTTATCCATTGGCAGGGATATGCCTTGGGAAGAAGCAGCAACATGCTGAGTGCATACAGACAGGGAGAGCTTTTCAGGCCACATACTGGAACGGATGAAAATCGCTTCTGCAGAGGGATTGCGGTTCATTTGCAAAAAAATGCAATTGAACTGGCCGCATTTGTGAGCCATAAAAATATCGACGCCAACATCATCACCGATACCGCGAACAACAATGCTTGGGCAAGTTCCTTGCTGGTTTCTGGATTGCACCGGACCAAAAATGAACTGATGGACAAAAAGGCAATGCAAATATTCATTGCAGGGGCAAACCTGAAACTCAGCAGCCAGTTCGGAAGGACAAGCTTGAACATCGTTCGTACTGCTTTTGACCATCCCATCAAAAAAAGAGCCGACCCCTACAACAAATTTGCCATCAATGGAAAACAGTGGCAAAACGCCAGCATTGATCATGCCGTTTCTACAAGATTCGGATTCCTATTTGGTGAAATGGCGGTAGACAAAAAAGGGAACAGGGCCATCATTGCCGGCCTGATCAAAAGCCTTGCCTCATCCCTGGATATGGCATTCCTTTACAGGAACATGGGAGTCCAATTCCGGTCGCTTGCCTCCAATGTCTTTTCAGAGAGCCAGGAGTCTGGTAATGAAAAAGGATTTTTCTTCAACATCAATTATTCACCATCACCACAGCACAGGTTTGAAATGTATGCAGACCAATACCAACAAGATTGGCCAACATTCAGCACCCCGGGTAAAAAAACGGGAAACATCTATTCTTTTCAATACACCTACCGCCCCAACAAAAAAACTGAACTCTACGGAAGAATCCAATCAGAGAAAAACAGTCTCAAGCTCAGGATTCACGCATCCTTCACGCCCACACCAGTCTTGACCTGCAGGTTGAGAAATGAAATGATCAGCATAGCGTCTGCGACTGGAAAAATAGACAGGGGCCATCTTACCTACCTGGAGCTGATTTACAAGCCACCGCTGAAACCATTTTCGACCAGCGTCCGATGCAGTTTCTATGATACCGAAGGATATGCTACAAGGATCTATGCCTATGAGCGGGACCTGCCGGGATACTATGCCGTTCCACCTCATCATGGTCAAGGGGTGAAAGGATACCTTGTTTTGCAATACAAACTGCGTAAAACATGGCAATTCGCCGGAAAATGGAGCATGGATACAAAAAAGAATGAATGGCGATTTCAAGTTGTTTGGCAAATGGGCCACTGAACCCTGCAACAAAATGAAGCCGTATATTTGTGTCCTCAAACAAATCAAATGAGTGAACAAATACAGAACCAACTCAATATTGAAATATCAGAAGAAGTAGCAGAAGGTCAGTATGCCAATCTTGCCATCATCACCCACAGCCATGCAGAATTTGTAGTCGATTTTGTGAGCGTGATGCCCGGCACACCCAAAAGCAGGGTAAAGTCTAGAATCATCCTTACGCCACAACATGCCAAGCGCCTGTTGAATGCATTGGAAGACAACCTCAGCAAATTTGAGGATGCACATGGCAAGATAAAAGATTTTGAAGAGGTTCAAATTCCTTTCCAGTTTGGAGGACCTGCCGCTCAGGCATAATCATTGCACCAATAAGATCAATTCATTGATTCAACCGGGATGGTCTTGTTGATTTTGGAAATCAACCCCTGCAGGACTTTCCCTGGCCCTACTTCAGTGAAGCTGGTGGCGCCATCTGAGATCATGGCTTCGATCGTTTGTGTCCAACGCACAGGACCGGTCAATTGATCAATCAGGTTTTGTTTAATTTTCTCAGGGTCTGATACGGCTTTTGCAACGACATTCTGGTATACCGGACAGATCGGCCGGTGAAAAGATGTTGAGAGGATTGCCTGTGCAAGTTCTTTTTTTGCAGGTGCCATCAAAGGTGAATGGAATGCACCACCAACCGGCAGTTTGATTGCTCTTTTTGCTCCTGCAGCCTTCATTCGTTCACAGGCAAGGTCAATACCTGCATTGGAGCCACTGATCACCAACTGGCCAGGACAATTGTAATTGGCTGGAACGACTATTTCTCCTGTTTCCTCGTGAATTTCTTTACATACCTTTTCCGCTACATCATCAGCCAAAGCCAAAACAGCTGCCATGGAGGAAGGATTGGCTTCGCAAGCTTTTTGCATGGCCGAGGCCCTCAAGCTCACCAATTTCAATGCGTCTTCAAACGGTAAAGTACCATTGATCACCAAGGCTGTAAACTCTCCTAGGGAATGCCCTGCAACCATGTGAGGGGTTGCAGATTCAATCATTTTATATGCTATGACGGAATGAAGGAAGATGGCTGGCTGTGTAACCTTTGTTTGTCTGAGGTCTTCCTCAGTACCATTGAACATGATATCGGAAAGGCGGAATCCCAAAATTTCATTTGCCTGTTCAAAAAATCTTCTGGCGAATGCGTTACCCTCGTAATGGTCTTTACCCATTCCTGGAAACTGAGAGCCCTGCCCTGGAAAAACATATGCGTGAATCATAGATATTGTTGATTGTACGAAGGTAAATAAACTATTCAAAAAAAAGCGCCAGGTGAACACCTGGCGCATCAATACTTATCAATACAGAATGTTGTTAATGCAATTTTGACCCGATCAGCCTGATGAACTCACTCCTGGTCTCATTCTTCTCAAATTCTCCACAAAAAGCAGATGTGGTGGTCACAGAGTTTTGTTTTTGAACACCGCGCATCATCATGCAGAGGTGAGATGCTTCAATGACAACGGCAACGCCAAGCGGGTTCAGGGTTTCCTGAATTGCATTTAGAATCTGTGTTGTTAACCTTTCCTGCACTTGTAGTCTTCTGCTGTAGGTATCAACAACCCTTGCAATCTTGCTCAAACCTGTGATCCAACCATTGGGGATGTAGGCAATATGTGCCTTTCCGAAAAACGGCAACATGTGGTGCTCACACAAACTGTACAATTCAATGTCTTTTACAATGATCATTTCACTTACATCTTCATGGAATTTTGCAGAGTTCAAGATCATCTTGGCATCAATCTGGTAGCCTTGAGTGAGAACTTGCATGGACTTGGCCACGCGTTCAGGTGTTTTGAGAAGACCTTCCCTGTCTGGATCTTCACCCAACAGCGCAATGGATTCCCTGTAATGCCCTATCAGTGATGATGTGATGTGCTCATCATACTGGTCGATTTTAGTATATGCCATAAACTTATTTTAATTGGTGGGGATACTCCACGAAATTTCGGGGTGTCTCATATAAACGTACCTGCAAGTCCAAATGTTCATTGATCAGCGGCCTCAATATCCCAAAGATGACAATGGCAATATTTTCTGCGGAAGGATTCAGGTCTTTAAAAGCCGGCACATCCAGGTTCAGGTTCTTGTGATCAAATTTGTCAAGGATATTATCGGAAATCAGGTCTGATAATAGCTTCATGTCAATGACATACCCTGTTTCAGGATCCACTTCGCCAACCACTTTCACAATGAGCACGTAGTTATGACCGTGGTAATGGGGCAGATTGCATTTGCCAAAAATGAGTTTGTTCTGTTCTTCACTCCATGTGGGATTGTTCAGCCGGTGTGCCGCATTGAAATGCTCTTCCCTGTATACTGCCACTTTTTCGCCCATGTGTAGTTAAAATTAAAGATGTTAAGAGAATAACACAAAAGAAGCGGCATTGTTTAAACAAATCTGGCTAGTCACCGAAATACTCCACATAAATGCGGGGAGTTTCCACCAGTCTGATGCAGTGAAGCTGAACGCCATGGGGCATATGGGGGGCGAGTTGACCCCAAATTTCAAAAACAAGGTTCTCTATGGAACAGATTTTCCCTTCCATGAAGGGGATGTCCAGGTTGAGGTTGCGGTGATCGAGCACATCCACAACATATTCTTTGATGATTTTGCTGAGCAGCTTGGCATCAACAATAAACCCGGTATCCGGATCAGGAGCACCTTTGACCGTTACAAACAGTTCAAAATTATGCCCATGCCAGTTTTCATTGGCACATTTGCCAAAGACCTCGTCGTTCTTTTCGGTTGTCCATAGAGGATTGTACAGCTTGTGCGCTGCGTTAAAATGTTCCCGTCTGGTCAAATAAAGTGTTGGCATATGCGTATTAGGGTTGCAAAGTTAAGAAGCAATATTAAAAACTCCACTTGAAATCTGAATCCAGCTCCAATAATGAATGGTATTCGATAGAATTGTTGAACTTTGCCGAATGAATGTCCTGGTTATTGCAGCTACAGAGAAGGAGCTTACTGGAATAAAGGAAATCTCCTTTGACCGGCCATCTATCATGGTCCAAACTGCAGTTACTGGGGTAGGCCTCATGCCTTCAACATATGCCATTTTGCAATTTTTAATTGCATCAAGGCCTGATGTGATCATCCAGCTGGGCATTGCAGGCGGTTTCAACCCTTCAATTGAATTGGGAACAGCGGTTACCGTCAGGAAAGAGATGCTGGCGGATATGGGGGTTTATGAAACAAGTGGATACAGAGACATTTTCGAAATGGGTCTGACAGAAAAAAACTCAGCTCCTTTTGAGCAAGGTGCCATTGTGAACCAGCATGAGAACCTGATTGAAGCCTTATCACTGCCTGTTGTTTCTGCAGTGTCCGTCAATGAAATCAGCACCTCAACAGAAAAAATAAAATTATTTTCAGAAAAATACAAAGCAGACATTGAATCCATGGAAGGCGCTGCACTACACTATGTTTGCACGCTTCAACAAATTCCCTTTGTCCAAATCAGGGGCATTTCCAATCTGGTTGGAGAACGCGATAAATCCAAATGGAAAATCCCTGAATCATTGCATGCTGCTACCAATGCCTGCATCAACCTCATCAACAAGATCCAACTGCCATGAAACTGAGCCTGGGAATTTCACCCTGCCCCAATGACACCTATATTTTTGATGCCATGATCCATGGCAAAATTGATACAGAGGGATTGGAATTCATGCCCCGCCTGGAGGATGTGGAGACGCTCAATCACCTTGCGATTGAAGGTGCACTGGACATCACCAAAGTGAGCTATGGAGTTGTTTTTCAATTGCTGGAACAATACAGGATCCTTGAAGCAGGTGGTGCCCTGGGGAAAGGCGTTGGCCCGCTTTTCATTTCAAAGAATTTCACCCAGGTTGGTGAAATTGATGCTGCCAACATACGGGTGGCACTCCCTGGAGTCAATACCACCGCTCACTTGTTGTTCTCCCTTGCCTTTCCTGCAATACAAAACAAAATTTTCGTTCCCTTTCATGTGATTGAAGACATGGTTTTGAATGGCGATGTTGATGCCGGAGTGATCATCCATGAAAACAGGTTCACCTACCAGCTAAAAGGACTGAATAAACTTTCAGACCTGGGTGATGTTTGGGAAAAACGAACAGGTGCTCCCATTCCACTTGGTGGCATCTTAGTAAGGCATTCTTTTGATCTTGATCTTTCCACCAAGATCAACAGGGTGATCAACAGAAGTTTGGCTTTTGCCAACGAGCATTCCTACGCATTGCCATCGTTTGTAACTGAAAACGCAAAAGAGATGAGTGAGGAGGTGATGCGCAACCACATCAGCCTTTATGTAAACGAATTTTCTCTTGCACTTGGAACTGAAGGCAGACAGGCTGTAGAGCAATTGATCAGGGCATCAGCAGTACTGCGCCAAAAAGATCTCCCAGAAGGAATGAGTATGTTCTTGCAAGAAAATTAGAAAAGACCATAGAGCTCAGCATCAATCTTTGCGATGATTTCGCCAAGGTGCTCTTCATTTTCAACAAACTTGGTCTTGTCAACATTGATGATCAGCAAAGGGCCTTCTTTGTATCCTTCAATCCATTTGTTGTAATATTCATTCAAGCGCTTGAGGTAATCAAGTCGAATGTTCTCTTCGTATTCCCTTCCCCTCTTTTGGATTTGCCCCACCAGTGTAGGCACTGAAGCCTGGAGGTAGATCATGAGATCTGGTGGCTTCACCATTTGGCGAAGGTTTTGAAAGAAATCAAAATAATTGTCAAAATCACGCTTGCTCATGAGGCCCATCTCATGAAGGTTGGGCGCAAATATATAGGCATCTTCGTAAATGGTCCTGTCTTGGATAACCGTCTCAGTTCCCCTGCTGATCTCAATCAGCTGGTTCAATCGACTGTTGAGGAAATAGATTTGAAGATTGAAGCTCCACCTGGGCATGTCTTCATAGAAATCAAACAGATAGGGGTTTTGGTCCACGTCTTCAAACTGTGGAATCCATTTGTAGTGTTTGCTGAGCATCTCAGTGAGGGTAGTTTTCCCAGCACCGATATTTCCTGCTATTGCAACGTGTTTTGGTTTTCTAGCTTTGGCCATAATATTAGTGTTCGATCCGCTAACAAACGGTCAGACAAAGTACATATTCATTTTCAATAAACCAAACCCATTGCATTCCGCACCAGGTCCATTGTTGCGGCAGCACTTTTCCGGGCCTTTTCGGCACCCAGCTGCATGATGTCTTCCAGGTATTGGGAATCATTCCTGATGGATGCTGCCCTTTCCCTGATGGGTGAAATAAAGGCAACCATGTCTTCTGCCAACTGCTTTTTCATGTCGCCATAGCGAATGCTGCAGTTGTCATAGGAACCCTCAAAAGAGGAAACGACGTCTTCTGCACTGACCAGGCGCATCAGCTGGAATATGTTTTCAATATAGTCTGGCTTGGGCATGTTAGGGCTGGTTGGGCCACCATCTGTCTTGGCCTTCATTACTTTTTTCCTGATCACATCATCCGCATCGGCCAGGTAAAGTGTGGCCAATTGGTTTTCACTCTTGCTCATTTTACCTGTGCCATCAAGGCTGGGTACTTTTACCAGGTCTTCCCCAAAATTATAGGCCAATGGTTCAGGAAACACTTCCCCATAGCGGTGGTTGAAGCGCTTGACAAAATTCCTTGCCATCTCCAGGTGTTGCTCCTGGTCCTTGCCAACAGGCACCCAGGTAGCACGGTGCAGAATGATATCTGCTGCCTGGAGCACAGGATAGGTCAGCAAACCAGCATTGATGTTGTCTGGCTGCAACCTCGCCTTGTCTTTGAAAGTGGTTGTCTTTTCTAGCTCACCCAGATAGGCCAACATGTTAAGATAAAGATAGAGTTCAGCCGTTTCGCGCACATGGCTTTGGCAGTACAAAGCCGCCTTCTCCGGATCAATGCCACAGGCGATGTTCTCCGCCAGCACGCGGTGCACGTTCTCTTTGAGTTCTTTCGTATCGGGATGTGTTGTCAGGGCATGCAGGTCTGCCACCATGAAATAGCAGGTGTACTCCTCCTGTAATTTCACATAGTTGCGCATGGCGCCAAAATAGTTCCCCAGGTGCAGGAAGCCTGTTGGCCTTATCCCGCTCATAACGATCGCATTCCCGTTTTTCATCCGGCAAATATAATAAATGTAATGCAGGGGATGAAGACAGTGGGTCATGCATTCCATTCATCAATAAAATACAGGCAATGGCTCGAAATGGATTAATTTTACACTGAAATTGCGCAAATGGAACTCAACAGGGAAACCACCCAAAAACTCGCCGAACTCTCCAAGCTGGAATTCAATGACCAGGAATTGGATGAAATCCAAAAAGACCTTGCCCAAATGATTGGCTTTGTTGAGAAACTCAATGAAATCGATACTACAGGTGTGCAGCCCCTTACCCATATTGGAACTGCAGGAAACAGGCTGCGTGAAGATGAGGTCAAAGGTTCTATCGATAATGCAACAGCACTAAAGAACGCACCCTCCGCTGAAGGGCCTTTTTTCACCGTGCCCAAAGTGATCAAAAAATAATACCATGTCTGATTCAGTCATCCACCTTGAAGAGATCAAGAAAAATTACATCATGGGCAGGCAGGAGCTTCAGGTGCTGAAAGGCATATCCCTGGACATTCTCCGCAATGAATATGTGGCCTTGATGGGACCATCTGGTTCAGGAAAAAGTACCTTGATGAACATCCTCGGATGCCTGGATTCACCAACATCCGGGAAATACATTTTGAATGGCCATGACGTGAGTACCATGCCAGACAACAACCTGGCAGACATTCGCAACAAAGAAATCGGATTCGTATTTCAACAGTTCAACCTTCTTCCTCGATTGAGCGCATTAGAAAATGTAGCCCTTCCCCTGGTCTATGCTGGCATCAACAAAAAGACCAGGCTGGAAATGGCCCATGAAGTATTGAGAAAAGTAGATTTGTTGGAAAGGAGTCACCACAAACCCAATGAGCTTTCTGGAGGCCAGTGCCAGAGGGTTGCCATTGCCAGAGCATTGGTCAACAACCCTTCCATCATTCTTGCCGATGAGCCCACCGGTAACCTAGACACCAAAACCTCTTATGAAATCATGAATATTTTTGCCCAGATTCATGATGAAGGCAATACTGTAGTATTGGTTACCCATGAAGAAGACATCTCCAACTATGCCAAAAGGGTGATCAGGCTCAGGGATGGCGTGCTGGAAAGCGACAAAAGAAAAGATGCCGCCAGTGTTGTGTAAAAAAAATCCCTTCCGTGGTGAACAAAAGCCGCATTGCCACATTATCCTAGAAACCAATTGTGAAGATGGCAATGAAAATTTATACTAAAACGGGGGACAAAGGAACAACTTCACTGATTGGAGGAACCAAAGTATCCAAAGCACATGACAGGATTGAGGCATATGGAACGGTAGATGAGCTCAATTCCCACCTTGGCCTATGCCGTGATCTCATAGAAGATGAGCACACAAAAAATATACTGAAAGAGCTTCAGGACAGGCTTTTCACGATCGGTTCTGCCCTTGCCTGTGATCCAGAAAAGGAAACCAAATTGAAGATTCCTGATCTCACAGTAGAAGACGTAATCTTGCTAGAAAATGAAATGGACAGGATGGATGCCACCCTTCAACCACTCCAATTCTTTATTTTGCCTGGAGGCCACCCTACAGTATCCCATATTCATATAGCGCGCTGTGTTTGCAGGAGAACAGAGCGCCTGATAGTAGCACTCTTGGTCTCTGACGAGCCGCATGACAATTTGATTGTCCAATACATCAACAGGCTCAGCGACTATCTTTTCATGTTGGGCAGGTACATTGCACAACAGCTTAACGCAGAGGAAATTCCCTGGAAACCAAGGGTCTGATCATCAGTTGCCCCATCGGCCATCCCTAAGATGAACGGTCCTGTTGCTCATGGCAGCCAATTCCTCATTGTGTGTTACAATGACAAAGGTCTGGTTCAGTTCATCCCTTAGTTGCTGAAAAAGTTGGTGCAAAGAAGTTGCATTCGCTGAATCGAGGTTACCCGTTGGCTCATCGGCAAAAACAATCCCGGGGTCGTTGATCAGGGCTCTTGCAACTGCCACCCTTTGTTGCTCTCCACCGGAAAGAGCCGAAGGTTTGTGGCTTGCTCTTTCGGCAATGCCGAGCCTCTCCATCAAAGACAAGGCCTTTTTTTCAAGAGCACCGCTTTTTTTCCCGGCAATCCAGCCAGGGATGCAGATGTTTTCCAATGCAGAAAATTCAGGGAGCAAATGATGAAACTGAAATACAAAACCTATGTGTTGGTTCCTGAAAGCTGCTAATTCCTTTCCCTTGAGCTGGTCGGTTCTTTTGCCCTCAAAATACAACTCGCCTTTATCAGGGCTATCCAATGTACCCAAAATATGCAAAAGGGTTGTTTTGCCTGCACCAGAAGAGCCTACAATGCTCACTATTTCTCCTTTTTGAATGGAAATATCTACCCCCTTGAGCACTTCAAGGCTGCCATAGTATTTTATTATTCCTTTTGCTTCGAGCATGATGGGGAAATTTCAATTGAAGTTAATCAAACAACTGTTTACTATCCTGTAAATCTGTTGATATCTTGGGATTTGGATATTTCAAATTAACCATTACATTTGCCGAAATTCTAAAACATAACCCTATGTTCTGGACACTTGAATTAGCATCATATTTAGAAGACGCACCTTGGCCAGCGACCAAGGATGAACTGATTGATTATTCCATCAGGAGCGGCGCCCCTATTGAGGTTATTGAAAACCTTCAGGAGCTCGAAGACGAAGGAGACATCTTTGAAGGGATAGATGACATCTGGCCTGATTATCCAAGCCAGGATGACTTCTTCTTCAATGAAGATGAATACTAAAATATTTCAATACGCGAAAAGCCACCCTAGGGTGGCTTTTCGCGTATTGAGCCTTATCAATAGAATTGCTAAAAAGTCAGTTTGAAATACAACATCAGGAGCGAAAGCACCAGGATGATTGAATTCGCCAGGATCATGGCCTTGTCTTTCCCTGTGATCCCGTAAACAAGCCAGATCACCACATTCGTGAGCAGGATCAGGATCATCCAAATGGACAAATCACCAACAGACCTGGTTTTCCATGCCATCCAGACCTGAGGAACAAAGGTCAAAGAACCGGTTACCACACCAATATAGCCCAAATAATCTCTCCACTTCATATCGCCTGTATTTATTTTTCCATTTGTTCAATAACCGCCTGCGTCACACCAGTGAATGAGAATCCTCCGTCATGGAAAAGATTCTGCATGGTCACCATCTTGGTCATGTCTGAAAAGAGTGTCACACAATAGTTGGCACAATCCTCTCCAGAAGCATTGCCCAAAGGACTCATCTTTTCTGCATAGTTCACAAAACCATCAAAACCCTTTACACCGCTACCAGCAGTTGTTCTGGTTGGTGATTGTGAAATGGTATTGATCCTTACTTTCTTTTTTACGCCATAATGGTAGCCGAAACTGCGGGTCACACTTTCCAACAATGCCTTGGCATCTGCCATTTCATTGTAATCTGGAAAAACCCTTTGTGCAGCAATATAGCTGAGGGCAACAACGCTCCCCCACTCATTCAGGGCATCCATGTCCCAGGCTGTGCGCAGCACACGGTGCAAAGACATGGCAGAAATATCAAAGGTTTTCTGGTTGAAGCCGTAATCAAGTTCTGTATAACTCTTCCCCTTTCTGAGGTTGAGGCTCATCCCAATGGAGTGAAGAATGAAGTCGATTCCACCACCAAAATGTTTCATGCTCTCTGTAAAGAGATTTTTAAGATCGTCCATGTTGGTCACGTCTGCGCCAATGACAGGTGCATTGATCTGCTCAGACAATTTATTGATCTCTCCCATTCTCAATGCGATGGGAGCATTGGACAATACAATTTCCGCACCGTGTGCATGGCAGGCCAACGCTGTTTTCCAGGCGATGGACTTCTCATCCAGTGCACCAAAAATGATTCCTTTTTTTCCTTTGAGCAATTGATTGGACATAGCTGATAGATTTGGGGGCAAATATAGGGAAATTGTTTAGGGGTTGAGGGGTTTAAAGGTGTTGAGGTTTAGACTAAACCACTAACCCTTCAACTACCTCATCATTTCCCTCGCCGAAGCCAGCACAGCCTCGCTGGGGTTTTCGCCAGCCAGCATTTTGGCGATGGTTTGGATGCGGTCTTGTTCATCAAGCACCCTGATGCTAGTGGTAATGCTGCCATTTTCGGCTTGTTTGTATACATAGAGATGCTGATTGGCACGGGCTGCAATCTGCGGCTGGTGAGTGATGGCAATGAGTTGGTGGGCATGGGCCAGCTCTTCCATCAAAACACCTACCTGCTTGGCTGCCTCACCACTGATCCCGCTGTCAATCTCGTCAAAAATCAAAGTGGGCATTTCCAATGATCCCGCCACCAGGGATTTGAGCACCAGCATCAGCCTGCTCAGTTCTCCTCCACTGGCCACCTTGTACAAAGGTTCATAATGGCCGCTCTTGTTGGCATCAAAAAGAAATGAAACCTCATCAGTGCCCGAGGCGGAAAGGGCAATGGGCCTAAGGTCAATTTTCAATGAAGCATTGGGCATTCCCACTCTCTTCAACAACTCATTTGAAGCTCCTTCAAGAATGGGTATCTGTGCTTTTCGTTTCTTGTGCAGCACCGAAGCCAGCGCTGTTGCACTGGCCTGCAGGGTTTTCAATTGTTGTTGCAAAACCGTTAATTCATCCTGCGAGGTTTCAAAAACCGCAAGATCATTGGACAGCTCCATTCTTTTTTCAACCAGCCCATCAATGGCAGGCAATGCATGCTTTTTTGACAAACGCTGGGCATTGGCCAGGCGCTCGTTCAATTGTTCCATTTTTTTGTCATCCACCGAAATGCCGTCCAGCAAAGATTCCAGGTCATTGCTGATGTCTTTGATCTCAACATAAGAAGACTCCAGCCGCTCCACCAATGCGGGCAAAGAAGGATGATGGCTGGCCAAAGACTGGAGTTGTGATACCATGGTCCGAATCTGGGGAATCAATGGCTGTTCTCCTTCGTTCATCACATACCCTATCTTTCCAATACCCAACCTGATTTGGTCTGCATGAGAGAGCAGGTCGAGCTCTTCTTCAATTTGTTTGGCTTCCCCGTCTGTCCAATTCAGTTCTTCCAGTTCGTTCAACAGGAAAAGCTTGTAATCCCTTTCCTGCTGGGCTTTTTGAAGCAGGGCTTCAAGGGATGCAATCTTTTTTTGAACGGCAGTAGATTTTATGAAGAGGTCCGTATAGTCAGTCATTTCCTGCATGCACCCAGCCCTGGCATCCAGCAAAACACGCTGAAAATGTTTATTCCCCAACTCCAGTGTATCAAACTGCTGGTGCAGGTCTACAAGGATTGTTGCCAGCTGCTGGAGCTGGGCAAGGCTGACGGGTGTATCATTGATAAAGGCCCTTGACTTGCCGGATGCCTGTATTTCTCTTCTCAGGATAATTTCCTCCTCCGCTTCTATATCAGCCTCTCTGAAAAATTGTAAAATTGTGGAAGATCGCGTTGCGTTAAAAACGGCCTCGATGACTGTCTTCCTGTCTTTGTCCCTCAACTGTGCGCTGTCTGCCCGATCGCCAAGTGCCAGGCCCAGTGCGCCCATCAGGATGCTCTTGCCTGCTCCGGTTTCCCCCGTAATAATCACCAATCCCTTGGAAAATGAAATTTCCAATTGTGAAATGATTGCATAATTCTGGATGAACAGCCTCTCTAACATTCACCAAAAGTAGATATTTTTAAATGCATTACCTTGCTGACTTAAACGGAAAATCATGTCTTCTTTACTGCTTTTTTCTTTCGTTTTAGGGTATTTTACCCTTTTGTTGGGTGTGGCCATGTACACGGCAAGAAATGCCACCAATGAATCCTTTTTCATTGGCAACAGAAATTCAAACTGGATGCTGGTGGCATTTGGCATGATCGGCACTTCCCTGTCTGGGGTAACCTTTGTTTCAGTACCAGGCACAGTTGGAAACCTCTCCGCTACGGGATTCAATGGATTCGCCTACTTCCAGGTCATCATCGGATATGTTTTCGGATACCTTGCCATTGCCTATGTACTGATTCCCTTGTACTATAAATTGAACCTCACCTCCATCTATCACTATCTTGACCAGCGTTTTGGAAAAGAAAGCTATAAAACCGGTGCATTGTTTTTCATCATCTCAAGGACATTTGGTGCAACAGCCAGGTTATTTCTCGTGATCAACGTATTGCAGATTTTCATTCTTGACAAAATGAACGTGCCCTTTATTTTTACGGCAGCACTGATTCTGTTGATGATCCTGCTTTATACCTGGAAAGGGGGCGTAAAGACAATCGTTTATACTGATACTTTACAGACAAGTTTCATGTTGATCGGACTGGTGATCTGCCTTTTCTACATCCTGTCCAACCTTGATCTTTCTTTTGGACAGGCATTGGGCATGATGACGGAAAGGGGTTACACGAAAATCTTTGAGACAGACATCAACAGCAAGGCTTTCTTTTTGAAAAACATCATTGGCGGTGCAGTAATTGCCATTGCCATGACGGGGCTTGACCAGGAGATGATGCAGAAAAACATCAGTGTCCGGACCATGAAAGATTCCCAGAAAAACATTTTCACTTTCACCGCCATCATGGTGGTGGTGAACCTGCTTTTTCTGGTGCTGGGTGGTTTGCTCTATCTCTACCTCTCCGACAAGGGCGCATCCTATGAAGGAAAACAATTCCTGTTTGAAGGCAAGAATGTGATTGGGGACGACCTGTTCCCCTCCATTGCATTGTTTCATCTCCCCCCTGCCATTGGCATCATCTTTATCATTGCACTGATTTCTGCACTGTTTCCCAGCGCTGATGGAGCCCTTACCGCATTGACATCCTCATTCTGCATAGATATCCTTGGCATCAGGAGAAAAGAAGGCCTTACCGAGGCGTCCCAGAAAAAAACAAGGATTGCTGTTCACCTGAGCTTTGCGGTCATCTTTCTTTTCTGCATCATGCTCTTCAAATGGATTGACAACAAATCCATCATTGGCATCATCCTCGACCTGGCAGGCTATACCTATGGCCCATTGCTGGGCCTGTTCGCCTTTGGCATCCTGACAAAAAGAAAATTAGGGGCAGGATATGGCGTAACTGCCGTTTGCTTGATTGCCCCTGCTATCTGTTATGCGCTGGGCAAGAATGCAGCCACTTGGTTCAATGGCTATCAAATTGGATTTGAAATGCTGCTGATCAATGGCATGCTCACATTCCTCGGCTTGTTCTTGATTTCCAAAAAGGGATAATCAAAATTTTCGCATTTCTGCAACAGTTGTTCCTTGTCTCTAAGGATCCAAGGATGTAATTTTGCAGCTATGGATTTCATCCTTCCTTTGGCCAATGAGTATGCTGAGCAGAATAGTTCAACTACAGATGCATTGCTGAAAGAGATCCACACATTTACCCAAGAGCACCATGCCGAGCCACACATGATCAGCGGACCTCTTCAGGGAAACCTGCTTTCCATGCTCAGTAGAATGATCAAACCCAAGCGGATTTTGGAGATTGGTAGCTTCACGGGCTATAGTGCCATTTGCCTGGCCAAGGGACTTTCATCAGATGGAGTTTTGCATACCATTGAGCTGCGAAAAGAAGATGCCAATATTGCACAAGCCTATTTCAATAGGAGTCAACATGCCCATCAAATCAAATTGCATGTGGGGAATGCCAAGGAATTGTTGCCAATACTGGATGAAGACTGGGACCTTGTTTTCATTGATGCGGATAAGACCGGATACCTTGACTACTATGGATTACTAATTGAAAAAGTAAAACCCGGTACTTTTTTTATCATAGACAATGTGCTTTTCCATGGAGAAGTGCTGAAAGAAAAAATCAGTGGCAAAAGTGCAAAAGCTGTTGCCTCATTCAATGCGTTTATTCGTGAAGATGATCGTGTAGAGAAGGTAATGTTGACCGTCAGGGATGGATTGAGCATCCTGCTTAAAAAATGAAAAATATGACACCAAAGAAAATAGGCCACCTCTTTCTTGCTTTTATTGTTTTGATTCTAAGTGCTTTTAAAGGGATTTCACAGGAAGCGCCCAATGAAAACATCATCAAATACATTGAGCAGTATGCAGCACTCGCAGTAAAAGAGATGGAAAGAACAGGGGTTCCTGCATCCATTAAAATTGCGCAGGGCATCCATGAAACAAATGCAGGAAAAAGTGATCTTGTTTTGCAATCGAACAATCATTTTGGCATCAAGTGCAAAAGCAGCTGGACGGGTGATAAAGTTTATCACAACGACGATGCCGAGGGAGAATGTTTCAGAAAATATGCAGATGCAAAATCCTCCTACCTTGACCATTCCGATTACCTCAAATCACAGCCCCGATACGCGTTCCTGTTCGAGTATGACGCTAATGATTATGCATCTTGGGCATGGGGACTAAAAAAAGCCGGATACGCCACCAATCCGATTTATGCACAAACACTGATCAAGTACATTGAAGCCTATCAACTCAATGAGCTGAACAATATTGCTGAAAATGAGGATGATACCGACCTTGAAAACTATTTCGAAAAGATACGCAACCAGCCGCTACAGGCCATTACAAGCAACAACAAGTTGATCGAACCTGATGAGGCACCAAAGCCTGCAAAAGAAAAATCAGGCAAACGGATCAAGGTCAAGAAAACACATGTGGTAAAACGGGGCGATTCCCTTTACAGCCTGTCCAAAAAATATGGCACCACTGTTGATGCCCTGAAAAAGGTCAACCACTTGAAGAAAGAAGCCTTGCAGGTTGGTCAAAAAATTAAGATCCCAAAAAAATAAGATGAAAAAACAGGTATTGGATAAAGCTTTTGTTCCTTATTTGAGCAAGGCAGACATCAACTCAGCCATCCAAAAAATGGCGGATAAAATCAATGCTGATTACGTAGGCAGAGACCCGCTCTTCATTGCCATCCTGAACGGATCGTTCATGTTTGCTTCAGACCTGTTCAAGAAAATAGACATCCCTGCCGAAATCAGTTTCATCAAACTCGCTTCCTACAAGGGAACCAAGTCGACAGGGTCAGTCGTTACTGCCATCGGTCTTGAAGCTGATGTATTTGAGAGGGATGTCATCATTGTTGAAGACATTGTTGATACTGGAAAAACGCTTTCTGAATTTCTTCCACAATTGATGCACCAACAACCTCGTTCATTGAAGGTTTGTGCTTTGCTACACAAAAAAGAGGCCACAAAATATCCCATTCAGATTGACTATATGGGATTTGAGATACCCAATCTATTTGTCGTTGGGTATGGCCTAGACTACAATGGATTTGGCAGAAACATTGATCAGATCATGCAAATAGCGGAATAACCTTTGCGAAAGTTATGATCCGAACATTTCCTTGACCTTGGAGAAAAAGCTTTTCTCATTCTTGTCTGGCTGGGGCTGAAAGTTCTTGGCCTCTCTCATTTTTTCCACCATTTCCTTTTCCTCTGCGGACAATTCCTGTGGAATCCATACATTGACATGGATCAACTGGTCACCTTTCTCATATGAATTGATGGAAGGAAAACCCTTTCCTTTCAACCTGAAAATTTTTCCGCCTTGAGTCCCGGGCGGAATCTTGATTTTGGCCCTGCCATCAATGGTTGGCACTTCAAGATTGGCACCAAACACTGCATCAGGGAAGCTGATGTGCATGTCATAGATCACATTGAGGTTGTCTCGCTGTAATTCTGCATGCGGTTCCTCTTCAATCAATACAATCAAATCACCTGCTGCACCACCACGCTCACCTGCATTGCCCTTTCCACTCAGGCTGAGCTGCATGCCATCCTGAACACCAGCTGGTATATCAATATTGATGGTTTCCTCAGTATATACCCTGCCCTCCCCTTTACAAGAAGTACACTTGCTGGTGATGGTGGATCCTTCTCCATTACAGGTCGTACAAGTACCCACTGTTTGCATCTGTCCCAGGAAAGTATTGGTCACCTTTCTCACCTGACCACTACCACCGCAGGTTCCACAGGTCTGAACAGCATTTTTATCCTTGGCACCAGAGCCCCCACAACTGGTGCATCCGGTATATTTTTTAACCTTTACAGTTTTGTTGGCTCCCTTGGCAATCTCCTCGTAATTCATCTTCAATTTGATGCGAAGATTGCTGCCACGGGTTCCCCTCGCCCGGCCACCGCCGCCACGTTGACGACCACCGCCCCCGCCAAAAAAGCTTCCAAAAATATCGTCTCCAAAGATGTCCCCAAAATTGCTGAAGATATCATCCATGTTCATGCCCTGACCACCGCCAAATCCTCCGCCACGGCTGTTCATCCCGGCATGTCCGTATCGGTCATACTGGGCACGTTTTTCCTGATCGCTCAATACCTCGTAGGCCTCAGCAGCTTCCTTGAATTTTTCCTCAGCGGCCTTGTCGCCAGGGTTCCTGTCAGGATGGTATTGCATGGCCACCTTGCGGTAGGCTTTCTTGATCTCATCTGCTGAAGAGGACTTGGTCACCCCCAGTATTTCGTAATAATCACGTTTGGACATATCTGCTGTTTAGTTGGACAAAGCCATTTATTTTCCGACAACCACTTTTGAATACCTGATGATTTTTTCATTGAGGGTATAGCCCTTCTCCACTTCATCAACCACTTTACCGACCATCGCAGGGTCATTCACGGGAATTTCAGTGATGGCTTCGTGAAAATCCGGATTGAATTCCTCTCCAATGCTTTTCATTTCTTTGACACCTTTTGCCTGGAGGGTATTCCGGAATTTGGTGAAAACGAGTTGTATCCCCTGCTTGATTTGTTGCAGGTCTTCACTGGTTTGAAGTTGTTTTTCTGCCCTGTCGCAGTCATCCATCACTTCCAGCATCGACTGAATCACATCCCTTCCTGCAGTCTGGATCAGCTCAACCCGCTCCTTGGCATTCCTTCGCTTGAAATTATCAAACTCGGCATAAAGGCGGATGAATTTCTGCTTCTGCTCTTCCACATCCAGTTTCAACTGGTCTACCTCGCTGATGGTTTCCTTTACCTCATTTTCAATGTTTTCAGCAGGAACCTGTTCTTCATTTTGCATCATATCTTTTTCTTCCATGGTGTTTGAATTTGCAATTGATACTGCTCAAATGGCTTGCCATCCTCTTTAGGTAAGCCAAATTGTCGCATTTTTTACCTGTAGAAATGCAAATTTCTGCCTTTTCCACGAAAGTTTACCTTTGCAGCATGAAGAAAGTGGTTTTAAACAGAAAAATCAGCAACAGGGTAGTGAGTGGACATCCATGGATTTTTTCCAATGAGATTAACTTGATGGACGATGCTTTGGAGGCTGGCGACATTGCTGACGTGTATACCCATGACCACAAATTCGTAGGAAGAGGATATTTCAATCCAGCTTCAAGGATTCCCGTAAGGCTCCTCACCAGAAACAAGGCCGAGGAAATCAATGCGGCTTTCTTCCACAATAGAATCCTGGAAGCCTGGGAGTACCGCAAAAAAATCGGTTATACTGAAAACTGCAGGTTGATTTTTGGCGAGGCAGACGGATTGCCACAATTGATCATTGACAAATTCAACGATTATTTTGTGTTGCAAACCCTTGCCCTGGGGATCGACAGGTGGAAAAATGAGATCGTTGCAGCACTGGAAAACATATTCTCCCCCAAGGGCATTTATGAGCGAAATGATGTTGGGGTCAGGGAGATGGAAGGGATGGAGCAGAAAAAAGGATTTCTATCCAAACCTTTTGATACCAAGATTCCGATTGTTGAGAATGGCCTACAGTTCCTGGTGGACATAGAGAAAGGGCAGAAAACCGGATATTTTCTTGACCAAAGGGATAACCGGAGGGCCATTGAACACATTGTGAAAGGGGCGGATGTATTGGGTGCTTTTTGCTATACGGGTACATTTGAGATCCATGCCGCCAGCTATGGGGCAAAACATGTACTTGGGCTGGACATTTCAGAAAATGCAGTAGAACAGGCCAGGGAAAATGCAGCCCTGAACAAACTTGACAACATCAGTTTTCAGGCCATCAATGCCTTTGATGCATTAAAACAATGGAGCAAGGAAGACAAGAAATGGGATGTTGTGATGCTAGACCCTCCATCTTTCACCAAAAGCCGTGAGAATGTCCAAAATGCCATTGGAGGATACAAGGAGATTAACCTCAGGGGAATGAAACTCCTTAAGCCCGGAGGTTTCCTGGTGACATCTTCTTGCACGAATCTTGTACAACCGGATGTATTTTATCAAACCATTGAAATGGCTGCCAAGGATGCAAAAAGAAACTTGAGACAGGTGGTATTTCAATCACAATCTGCCGACCATCCGATCATCAGGGGATTGGAAAACACCAATTATCTCAAGTTCCTTATTGTACAGGTATTGTAAGCTTAGTTCAGCCCTGCAAGTGTTTCTTTGATGGCATCAAAGTTGGGAAGATCGCCTGCGCTTTCCAGCACTTCAGCGTATTGTACCACACCATCCTTGTCAACAACAAAGGCGGCCCTGCGTGAAACACCTTTCATGTCGAGCACAAACTCATCATAGAAAGCACCGTATGCCTGAGATGTTTCCTTGTTGAAATCAGAAAGAAGAGGAAAATTGTACTGTTGTTCTTCCTTGAACTTTCCAAGACTGAAAAGAGAGTCTACAGAAATGCCAACAACATCAGCATTGAGTGATGTATAAACATTCAGGTTATCCCTTACTGAACAAAGCTCAGTTGTACAAACACCGGTAAAAGCCAGTGGGAAGAAGAGAACTACCAGGTTTTTGCCTTTGTAATCTGCGAGACTGACCTTGTTCTTTTCAGTATTGAAAAGACTGAAATCTGGAGCCGTTTGTCCTTTTTGAATAGCCATTGTTTCTAGTTATTTTGATGAAATAAAATTACCCTGCGAATTTACAACAGAGAAACAGTATTTTTTGTTTGCCAGAAAAAAGATTGTGGCTGCATTAAAGATATCAAACCCAATGGTCAAAACTTCGGACAGAGGATGGTTTCAGCATGTTTGGGCTTGATGACAAGATAACCCAGAGAAATCTCAAATCCCCCCCTGTTCAGGCTGGCAGGGGCCAGCGTTGAAATATTGATGTCATAGCTGAGACCGATGGAAAGCTGGTTTACATCAAATTTCAGTACCGGAACAACAGCATCATTGTGCCGGTAATACATACCGGCATGTATGGTTGTTGTTGATGCATACTCATCCCCCATCCGCTTGGAGAAGGTACCTCCTGCAATAATTTCCCGGAACGGCTGCTGATCAGTGATGTCTCCATGAAGGGTAATATAAGAGACATCGTCAAGGTTGAGCTTCAATCCTGCAGAAGCCACCCATTTGGGAAGGTGTGCGATATCCCCATAAAACGAATTCATGGGCTTGTTGAAATGATGATAAGCCAATCCACCAAAAACATAGTGCTGCTCATTGCTGCCCAGGGTGGTATTGAAACTCATGCCAACTGACATGTCAGCGTAAGAATAAGCGCCGGTAAAGGTCTCACCATCAGGGAGGGAACCGTTGAAATAAAAACCATCGTATTGGCTGTTGGTGGTTACCCTTGACCGATCAAGCCTTCGGTTGACCACCCCACCCATGAAACCAAGTGACAAATAGGAAACTTTGTTCGTGCTGAGCGACTTGTGAAAATTCAGCATGGGAAGCATGTGGACCGTCTGCAGTTGAACTGTTCCGGCCTTGTCATAGAGTACCTGGCCACCCACAGTCAGAAAGTCTTCGCCTTTCCCTACTGGAAATTTATATTCTGCATTGATAGAACCCGTCTGATAAGGGAAGGCCACACTGTTCCACTGGTTGCGGTAGACCCCTTGAATGCGCACATCACCTTCATAAAGCCCTGCCAGTGCAGGATTACGCAACAGCGGCGCTTCATAGAATTGTGAAAAATGAAGGTCCTGTCCTTTCACCAAATTGCAGAGCATCATGAACAAGGCCACATGAAAAAGATGACGATATATAAAAATATTGGGGCGTCCCATCATCTGATCAATGTTACATCTCCTTTCAATGTGATGATATTGCCATTTTCACAAACCAAATCAATCATGTATACATATACATCCGGGGTAACAAATTGTCCATTGCGCTTTCCATCCCAGGCAGCATTCTGGTCGTTGGCAAGGAAGTTTTCTTTGAGGTAGATCAGTTGTCCCCACCTGCTGAAAATCTTCATTGACTTAATCTTCTCTATGCCCCTGCCCCTAGGATAAAAAACCTCATTGATACCATCCCCATTGGGAGAAAATGTATTGGGAATAAAAAGATTATCACCCGTGCAAGTAACAAATACGTTGACCACATCCTTGGACATGCAACCCTCTGGCGTATACGCAAACAAGGTATAGGTTGCTGAATAGGATGGTGTAGTGACAGGCGTTTTGCAATCGCTGCAATTCAGGAACAAGGAAGGAACCCACTGTACCCGGCTCACATCAGGAGAATAAACAGGCTTCAATTGGAGTGGATAACCGGCCATGATGGTGGTGTCTCTGCCGGCATTGACTGTTGGCAATGGAACCACTGTCACCACTACATCATCACTGGTTACAAAACAATTGTAAGGATCCTTTCCAGTAACAGTATAGGTGGTGGTCTGTGTCGGCTTTACCGTGGGGCCAGCGATATCAGTCCGACTCAACCCATTCGCTGGCGTCCAGGAATAAAGCAAAGTACCCTTTGCTTCAATCCTTATCGCATCGCCAAAACAAACCAAGGTATCCGCAGGAGCCACTACTGTAGAAGGCTGAATCACCTTGATAGTGATCGAATCGATTGCGGAACAACCAACTGCAGAGGTTCCCTTGACAAAATACATTGCATCCAAGATGGGGTTGACAAAGGGCTGTTCACAATTCGTGCAGCTGAGGGTTGGACCGGAAAACCATTCATAACTGTCAGCCCCTTTAGGCTTGAGTTGGATGGGTGTACCCAGGCACAGAATAGAATCTGAACCAGCATCCAATGAAGGAATGGGATGGACAACCAGGTTATGAACCAGGGTATCACTGCACCCTTTTTGGTTGATGGCATAGATCCGAACCGGATAAGTTCCTGCTTTTCTGAACAACTGCTTTTCTGGATTTTGAACACTTGCACTATTACCATTGGTAAAATCCCAGAACCAGGATACAATCGGAGAATTGTTGGGGCTTACCTCAACCCCGCTCAGTTGTATGAGATCCTCCTCGCAGACAGGAATTTTTGATACATTCATTGCAATATCAGGCCTTGCCTGTATGTCAACATAATCTACACGGGTCAGTGTATCCAAACAACCAAGAGACGAGGTAACAGTCATCTTCACACTGTAGAGACCTGGCGATCCATAGAAATGATATGGCCGGCTTCCTCGTCCGCTATCCAAATCACCAAAATCCCAAGACCAACCAGTTAACTGATCGTTGGAAAGACTGAGATCTGTAAAATTGACCCCTCCTTTCTCACAATAAAACAAAACATCCCCTTTAAAAACCGGAAGAATAGCAACAGCTTTTATGGGTTCCCCTTGGGGCAAAAGCACCGTGCAGCCAAAACCATTTGAAATGAAGATGTTGGGCCTGTACATCCCTGTATCAGCATAACGGTAGTTGAACTGCCCTGATCCAAAAGACTGATTTTCTGCAACATTTCCATCACCATAATCAATGGTCACAAAACTGGTATTGGTAGACAGAACATTTATTCTTGCATCATATGGCTCACATGCCACCAATCGATAATCTGTTGCTCCAGTAGGCCCTTCCACATAAATGACAATGGGTGATGATATAGTTTCACATCCGCCGGGACTGGTCACCTTCAGTGATGCTTTGTATGAACCTGGCTTTGAATAAACATGTACAGGGCTTGCAATAGCGGAACTTGACCCATCCCCAAAAGTCCACTCGTATCTTTCTGCAAATTTACCACCAAACAGGAATTGAGCAGGGAATGGAGGGCAACTCGATGAATCTTCCAGGACATTGATGTCAGCGGAAGGCATGTCAATTGCAATCAGCCTGGGTTTCCTTGTTGTTGATTCACAGCCAAACCCGTCAATTACTGTTAAACTGATATCTTTTGGTCCTGTGTGGGAATATGTAACACGGGGGTTGGGAATGAATGAGGCTTTGCCATCACCAAGATCCCATTTGAAGCTGACGTAATTTGTTGGGGAAACCACCTGCAGTTGTACGATCTTGTTGAGGCAGCTTGCCGTTTGCAATGAATAGAAATCTACACCAGACTGCGCAACCTTTACAACTGTTTTTGTTGCAACAGCATTACAACCCAAACTATCAACAATTGAAAGTTTAACAGTGTAGCTGCCTGGCTTGGAAAAAATATGCTGGACTGGTCCTGAAAGGATGTTTTGAACGGGTGTTCCGTCTCCAAAATCCCAAAGCCGGGAGGTTATTTTACTCTCGCCATCTCCAACAGACTTATCTTGAAAAGACACAGGTAAATTTTCACATCCTGAGGTTGGAGAAAGACTCACATAGTTGGCGATAGGGCCTGCTACCAAGATATCTTTTCGGGGACTGTTGTATACACATCCGTTTTGATCAACAACCCTCAGCTGCATGGTATACAATCCACGTTTGGCGTTTGCAGGATACTTGCAAAGGTCTGCAATATTCACCTTGGGATTACCTGTTGAAGTTAGTCCGGTAAATCCACATCCATAATCCCAATCATAAGACTTGATCATTTTAGGATTTTCTGCAATGGAGTTCAACACCAAAAATGTATCAGCAACACAAATCGGACTGCGCATTGACTCAAATTTGATTCCATTTTCATTAGTAGCAAATACAACCATTGAATCAGCATATGTGCATCCCCCCCCGGTAACTTTTAGTTTAATGGTATACTGACCTGATGCTGCATAACGATGGCGAAGCGTATCTTTTTTAACAGTGTAAATCCTGGATTCTCCATTTCCAAACTGCCAATCCCATTGATCGATCTTTCCATCGGATTCATCTTTAATCACCTTATCCAATGGGGTCTGGCAATCCCCAATAGTTGAGAAAAGGGCAACAACACCACGGACATTGATGTATTTTAATTTTTCTACCGACTTGGAACATCCATTCTGGTATACAGTAAGCTTGACGTCCACTTTTTCAATCTTTTTGAAATTTTTAGAGAACTCACTTTGATCAACTGAATCTCCAGTAGAAAACTTCCATTTGAAACCGGTTACATTTGGCCCAAGATATTTGAACTTGAATGCAGTACTCGCGCAGGTATCAAATGGTGTAGCGGAAAAGTCAAAATCTTTCGGAAGTTCTCCCACTTTCACAACCCAATTATAGGACTTGTTGCACCCTGAAGAACTCACTATATCAACAGTAACATCATATTTTCCACTGTCCATGAGCACAACATTACCGGGGTCTTTGGACAGTGATGAAAATATAGTAATCCCTTTTTTGTCTTTGACTGACCATTTCCATGAGACAATCAAAGGATCAATGTTGAATTTAATGTTGGGCCTTATTGTTAATGGAGCACAGCCACTATCAGGAAGATTGGATGTAAGAACGACTGGTGGCTGAATGGAGATAAGGCTACTTTTTAACTTGCTGAATGAACAGCCCTTGTCGGTAAAGGCAGTGAGGGTTACACCAAAAATGCCCGCACCATTGTACTTGTGCTTTATGGTATCGCTAAATGGTAGCAATTCAGTTTGCGTTACACCATCACCAAAATTCCACAAGAGCTTTGCAATGTTTCCAGTTGATTTGTTGTTGAATTTCACATCAAGTGGAAAATCGCAACTGGCTACCTGATCCTCAATAAAATCCGCGGTAGGTAGAGGATCAATCCTTATGTTTTTCTCAAAAAAAGTATTGCAGGTTCCGAACTGGGACTCAAGCCTTACAAGATATGTTCCTGGGGTATTGAACTGGTAGCTCAGGTCTTTTGTAATGGCTAGTTTAGTTCCATCAATATACCAGGCCTGGCTGATTGGATCTGGATTGGATTGGTTGATGAAATTTACAGTTGACTTATCACAAGCAGAATCCGGAGCGGAAAATATATTGACAATCTGACTGGGAGGAAGCACATAATCATAGTTCAAGACATCACTACAACCTGCCTGATTGGTAACCGTAAGTGATAGCCTGTAACTGCCTGATTGAGCAAATGTGATATAGGGGGAAAAGTCAGCACTGTTGTTGATAACTGCTGTTCCTGTTCCAGAAACTTCCCACTTATACGTCAAGCCAGTACCTGAAAAATTAGAGGCCTGCACCGTTAATGGGAACTTACAGGAATTGGCTGGGGGGATATAAAAATCCGCGATTGCATTATCGATTATATTTATAAAATCACCAGCTGATTCACCAGACACCTTACAACCGTATTCTGTACCCAACGTAAGGGTGACTTTTCGATTTCCAGGGAGGGTATAGGTATGGGATGCAGTTGAGACAGTTGCAGTTGCATTGTTCCCATCTCCAAACTCCCAATTCCAATTGACAATTCTATCGCGGTATATTTTCCCAGTGGCAGGGTCTTTTATCTCTGCAGGTACCGTATTATCTGTAAAATTAACTTTCAAAGGGCTGCATCCGGAGTTGATATCAGAAGAAAATACGGTGATGGGCGCTGGATAAATGATAATTTGCCTTGTAAAGGCAGACACCTCATTGCCTGTATTTTTGACGGTAAGGTTGACGTAATAAACACCAGGATCTGTGTAGACCTTGATAGGATTTGTCGCTTTAGATGTGGTACCATCACCAAAATTCCAATCACTGATATAACTTCCACCTGAGGTTTCATTGGTGAATTTTACAATCGCCCCTTCCCCGGGCTTGAGACAGGAAGTTTGCGTATTGTAGGAAAATTGGGCTGAAAGCTGCGCATTAACCTGGCCCAAAAAACAAAGGAACAATACAAAAAAACTCAATGACAAAGGAAGTCCACCTTGCCGTTGAGAATTACTGCTGTTGTTTGTATTGTTCAAAAGAATTTGTGGTTTACAATTTTGAATGATTGAAAGATAGAGTTACCCTCATTTTATATTTACTTTTTAATCAACCTCATCGTTGAAACTGCCCCATTTTGCTCACTCCTGGCTTCTACAAAACTGGTACCTGTTTTTGTAATGTACCAGGTATAATTCAATCGCTGCAAGCTGCTGTTTCCGGGAGGGAAACTGGATTGGATGGTCAGGGCCGTCTTATCACTCTTCCATGTACCCTTCACAATGGTTGTTGATTTTATGGCATCCACCGAACCATCTTTTTGAAACTGGAATTCATATCCGGTAAACTCCGGTTTCACATCAACTGCAGCGACGGTGAAAACATCCACTGTCCATCTTCCACTTGTCATGATGGTAACAATCAGGTCTTCCCCCACGGCTTCCTGTACCTGTGTTTTCACCTTTTCACACGATGCAAATATTGTCATAATTAGTCCTAGGGAAAAGGTCAGCAACCACTTATTGTGATGATTCATATCTCTTGGCAGTTTATGTTAACCCCTATAGAACGACGAAGAAGGGACAATATTGCCCGATTGTTCTATGGAATTAACTGATTTTGAGTTATTTGAGTACCCTTTGCCAACCTGCAAATACGCCACTGTGCTTAGCCGCGGCGTTGTACAAAGGCACCAGGTGGCTTTCGATCCAGGGATAGTCTGGCTCTACTTGCTTTCGCAAGATCAATCTATATGCAATTCGGTCTACTTCAGGCTTGTTGGGCAGGAAAATGATTTCAAACCCAGCCATTGTAGGAGAACCAAGGAATTTTTTCATGGAGTCAAGCTCCTTAAAATCAAAAAAATAATCTACTGTAACGGGGCCCTGCCTGATCAGACCAGCCCTTGACAACTCAGCAAGGTTTCTCCGGCTCTCTATCCTGAACTTGTCCAGCTTTCCCGGGTACAGTACAGTGAAATAATTCTCCCATTGAGGGTCTTTTTTTGCCTGGCTCAACCACTCATGGTCTGTGAAAGGTTGCATGGATTGGTTTACACCCTTCCGAAACCCAAGCGTATCAGGTGCGTAGAAATAAAATTCCCGGAGGCCACGCTGCGTGAACCGCCCTGCAAGGGTTGCCCCGGATTGCCTGGCAAGCATTGTAACAAGCGCATCTTCCATCTTCAGCAATTCTTCAGCTTCCGCATCGCTTGGCATCCCCCTGGCATCCAGCTGATTTATTTTTACCCTCAGGATGATGACAAAAGAATCCTCTTTAACAGGAGCAATTGCTGCCAATCCCAGGTCCACATTGATGGATACTGGCTTGCCATTCAATGAAACCACATAATTCTCCCAATCGTGAACAATTTTCTGGGAGAAAACAGGGCCTGAAAGAAAAATCGCTAAAAAGTATAAAAATCTATGTTTCAATGGTTTGCTGTTCAGAAAGTAAAGTAATTTCAATTCCCGAACAAATGGAAATAAATGCACTGTATTGCTGACATAATTAACTTTTTAGAAACACTGGCTCCTCTTCATTTACAAGAGGAATATGACAATTCCGGACTGGTATGTGGAAATTCGAGTGCTGTTGCGCTTGGCGCAATCGTCTCACTTGACCTGACAGAGGAAGTAGTTGATCAAGCCATGGGCCATGGGTTCAACCTGATCATTGTGCACCATCCCCCCATATTCAAGGGACTCAAAAAAATCGATTACAAAGATCCAGTTACCAGCATGATCTTGCGCTGTATCAGCCATGACATCGCTATATACGCCATTCATACCAACCTCGACAATGTGATTTGGGGAGTGAATGGAGAAATTGCCGCCAGAATGGGGCTTAACAACCTGCAAGTGCTTTCCCCAAAGGCAGGAACGCACAAGCAGCTGACCACCTATGTTCCTGCATCACATGCTGAGGAGGTAAAAAATGCCATTTTTGAAGCTGGGGCCGGAACCGTAGGCTCATATGCAGAATGCAGTTTCAGCAGCACAGGAGAGGGAAGTTTTAAAGCCTTAGAAGGTGCCAACCCCTTTATTGGGGAGAAAGGATTGAGGCACCTTGAAAAAGAGCAAAAGCTTGAGTTCATCTTTCCGGTTCATCTGCAAAGCCAGGTGCTGATGGCGCTAAAAGCCGCACATCCCTACGAAACGGTTGCCTACAACATCATACCTCTGGACAACCAATTCCAAGAATTGGGTGCGGGGGCCATCGGTACACTCCCCGATCCTGTAGCAGAAAAAGATGTTTTGACCATGCTCAAATCCATCTTCAAAACAGGATGCATCCGGCATAGCCCATTCACAGGAAAGAGCATCAAAACCATTGCCCTCTGCGGGGGTTCTGGCAAATCATTGATATACAATGCATTAGGATTGAAAGCAGATCTTTATTTTACAGGAGATCTGGGCTATCATGATTTTTTCCTGCCTGCAGGGCGGATGCTTCTGGCAGATATCGGTCATTTTGAGAGTGAACAATACACATCTGATCTTCTGGAAAGGGTGATAAAAGAAAAATTCCCTACCTTTGCCGTCCTAAAAACCGGTAGATATACCAATCCTGTCAACTATTTTTTATAACTCATTATGGCAACTGTAAAAGAATATTCAGTAGAAGAAAAGCTCGCTTCCCTGCTCAATCTTCAAAAGGTTGAAAGCAAACTGGATGAGATTGCAATCTTGAAAGGTGAACTTCCGATTGAAGTGCGTGATCTTGAAGATGAGATCCAGGGATTGCATGCCAGGGAAACAAGAATTGAAGAAGAAATCAATGGCATCAATGAGTTCATCGAGCAAAAGAAAGAGTTGATTGCTACATCACAAGAGCTCCTTAAAAAATATGAGAAGCAAAGTGATAATGTAAAAAACAACCGCGAATACGAAGCCATCAATAAGGAAATCGAGAACCAAACACTCGACATGAAATTGGCAGAGCGTCATATCAAGGATGCAAATGAAGAAATTGCTGACAAGGCAAGAATCCTTGATGCCGCTAAAAAGAACATTGCAACAAAAGAAGGAAACCTTAAGGTTAAAAAAGGTGAACTGGATAAGATCATTGCTGAAACAGAGAAAGAGGAAAAAGAATGCAGAGCTGTATCTGAAAAGGCCCGTGCTGCTGTAGATCCTCGTCTCCTCACTTCATTTGACAGGATCAGGAAGAATTTCCGCAACGGACTTGCCGTAGTTCCAGTGGTGCGCGATGCCTGTGGCGGTTGCTTCAATGCCATTCCTCCCCAGCGTCAAAGCGAGATTCGCCAGCACAAAAAAATCATTGTTTGCGAAAACTGTGGAAGGGTTTTGGTTGACGAAGAATTGAATGCGACAAAATAAGTTAAGAAAGAAAATACAGGAAGCGATTCATCACAATGAATCGCTTTTCTTTTTTAATACCAAGCCACGCACATCTTCCAACATTCTTTTGCATTCATTCTCATGAATTTTAGGAATGGCAATGTCATATAAACAGAAAAGCTGCATCTCCTGCCTGAGGATGCTGCAATTGAATCTTCTGAGCGCCTTTAGCACCTCATTGGTCACCGTGTAATCAAATTGAATTTCATAGGGTACTTCAACAGATTTTCTGATGAGTGGGGTCAACTGCAATGCCATGGAAGCTGCGCTTTTATAGGCATTGATCAATCCCGGCACACCCAGCAAGGTGCCACCAAAATAACGCACCACAATCACACAGGTATTGGTCAGTCCTTTGCTGTCTATCTGACCTAAAATAGGCCTGCCAGCTGTTCCGGAAGGTTCACCTGCATCAGTTACCCGATAGGTCATGCCATCAGCACCAATCCTATAGGCGAAGCAATGGTGAGAGGCTTTGGGATGATCTTTTTTAACACCATTCAATACGGCCTTGAATTCTTCAATGGATGAAACAGGGTAAGCCAATCCAACAAACTTGCTGCCCCTGTCAGAGAATTCAGCAGAAGCATGCTGTTCTATGGTCTGGTAATAATTGGGATCAAGTTCCATTGGATGGTTTATGGCGTGACTTGTAGAGCACAAAAAAAGGATTTCTCATTTTTCGGTTGATCGAACCCTGCGAGCGTGCATCTGCAAAGTTAATTGTTTTACTTTTGGAATGTGCGCATCAAAGAAGCCTACCACCAATTGCAACAATCTTTACAGCCTGTCTATGAAAACAGGGAGGCCTCCAATATTGCCAACCTGATCATGGAAGACATCACGGGATGGGATAGGACCCGAAGGGTCATCCACCATGACGAATCACTGACTGAGACACAACTGGAGCGCTATACCCAATGCAGGGATGAACTCTTGCATGGGAGGCCAACACAATACGTACTTGGACATGCATGGTTCTGCGACATGCGGTTTCAGGTGGATGAACACGTTTTGATTCCAAGACCAGAAACAGAAGAATTGGTGATGGAAGTCAAAAAAATGTATGCGGACATACCCGCCGACCACGACCATCTGTTCAAATTGATTGACATAGGGACAGGTAGTGGTTGCATCGCCATTGCATTAAAAAAATATTTTCCCGATTGGGATGTTTGGGCCTTGGACAAAAGTGATAAAGCCCTTGCAATAGCCAAAACCAATGCAGTATTGTTGGATACTGAAATCAATTTGATTGAATCAGACATACTGAAAGAAGCCAAAAGTGATGCGCTTCCTGCTTTTGACCTCATCATCAGCAACCCTCCCTATATTCCTTTTGAGGATAAACCGGATATGGATGACCATGTACTGAATCACGAACCCCATTCGGCACTTTTTGTCACAGACAATGACCCACTGCAGTTCTACAAGGCAATCCTTTTATTTTCAGATCACCACTTGCTCAGGGGTGGTATGCTATTTTTTGAAACCCATGAATTGTATGCCCAGGATGTAGCCAACCTGATGGAAGAAAATGGATTTGAGAACATTTCCATTAAAAAAGATTTCCAGGAAAAGGAAAGAATTGTATTTGGAAGAAGAACTGGTGCGTCGCTTTGATTTACTGCTTTTCAGTTGAAAGGACAGTTTTGGCTCCCATCTCTTTTGCAACGCGCATGACCCCCACCACAAGATCTATTTCAACTGTCTTGTCTGCATTGATTACAATGGTTGGCAGTTCTGTCTTTTCCTTTGAAATGATCGGCAATAAAGCAGCTTTCAATGAATCCAAACCAACGGGTGTTGTTCCCACATAAAATTTTTTGTTGGCATCAATGGAAACTACCACTGTTTGTTTGGCCTTTGTATCGCCCTGTGATTTGGGCTGGGAAAGCTTGATTACATTGGGGTTGGCCAGCGTTGCCACAATCAAAAAGAACATCAGCAGAATGAAAAGAATATCATTCAGCGCTTCTGTAAAAACCTCTGTTTCGCCACGGTATGTTTTCCTGATTTGCATGACCGGTTGAATTATTTTGTGGGTTCCTGGAGGATATCAAGAAAATCTGCTGCTGCTACTTCCATCCTGTTCGCCGTTTTATCGATTTGGGTATGCAAAAAACTGAAGCCCAAAAAAGAAATCAATCCGATGATCAAACCAGAAATCGATGTAACCAGTTTGACATACAATCCGCCTGCGATTGTATTCAATACAAACTCTCCGGTGGTATTGATGTCAAAAAACAATTGCATCAAACCGGCCAGGGTTCCCACAAATCCAAAGATGGGAGCAGTTCGGGAAATCACACCCAATACACTGAGGTTGCGTTCAAGGTTATACATTTCAAGCCTTGCGATGCTCTCCATGCTTCTTTCAATCGCATCAATGGGCTTTCCGATGCGCTGTATGCCTTTGTCGATGATGCGCGCAACAGGATTGTTGGTATTCTTGGTCATGGCCCTTGCCGCAACAATATTTCCGTTGACAATATGATCGCGTATGATGCGCATGAAATTCTCATCAATCTTTCCTGCTTTTCTGATGGCAATATACCTTTCAAAGAAAAAGAATACAGCAAGCACAAAAAGTAATCCCAATGGAATCATGATGGCCCCACCCGACTGCAAAATATCCCAGAGGTGCATAGGGCTTGATGCTTTTGCTGTGGCGGCAGGATCAACCGGAGTGGCTGTAGTGATTTGTAGAAAGTTGATTGACATAAAGGCTGTTTGAACAAATTTATTGAAAATCAGAATGCCAAATTGTATCATGAAGATGCAACTTTATTTACTAAGAAGTTGGTAAAATTGTCTTGAGTGTTGCTTGTTCCCAGCGCTGCACCAGCTTAACCAATACATCAACTGCTTTTTCCATGTCTTGGACACTTACAAACTCATGTTTGGAATGAAGCGCCATTTCTCCGGTGAAAATATTTGGACAAGGCAGACCCATGAAAGACAGCCTTGACCCATCAGTACCTCCACGCACAGGGTGAGACAATGGTTCTAATCCACAATCCCTGATGGCATTGGCGGCATGTTCTACAACATCAGGATGCTGATCCAGTATCTCGCGCATGTTGCGGTACTGTTCCTTCACTGTATACTGATAGTTGGCACCTGGATATTTGGCCATCACACCTTTTAGGATTTCTTCCAGCAGGGCCTCATGTTCTGCCAACTTGGCTGTTTCAAAATCCCGGATGATGAATTTTAGGGTGGCGGATTCTGCTGCTCCCTTGATATCGGTTGGATGAAAAAAGCCCTGCCTTCCTTCTGTAACTTCTGGTGCCATGCTGTCTTTGGGCAAATCAGCTACAAATTCAGCCGCTAACTTGATGGCATTGACCATCTTGCCTTTTGCACTGCCAGGGTGTGCGATGATGCCATTGATGATGATCTCTACACCGTCAGCAGAAAAAGTTTCAAACTCGAGAGAGCCCAGCTCACTGCCATCCAGGGTATAACCGAAGTCAGCCCCAAGCTTTTGCATGTCTACGTGTTCTACTCCCCTGCCCACTTCTTCATCGGGCGTAAACAGTATTTTGATCTCGCCATGCGGGATCGTATGATCATTGACCAACCGATGAGCAAGTTCCATGATGATGGCCACACCGGCCTTGTCATCGGCACCAAGCAGGGTCAGCCCACTCGCAGTGATGATATCATCGCCAATTTTTTGTAGCAGGTAAGGATGCTCTTTGGTGGTGATAACCTGGGTAGGATCATCTGGCAAAATGATATCCTGCCCGGCATATTGCTGGTGCAAGATCGGTTTGACATTGGTACCACTGCAATCGGGTGCCGTGTCCACATGCGAGCAGAAACAAATGACAGGAACATCCTTGTTGGTATTCGACGGAATAGTCGCATAAACATACCCCCATTCGTCCATGTGGGCATCTGCAACGCCCATTTGAACCAGCTCCGCAGCCAGCAGGGAGGACAAGTTTTTTTGCTTTTCTGTGGAAGGAAATGAATTGCTCTCAGGATCACTTTGGGTATCGATGGCAACATAACGCATGAAGCGTTCAACAAGTGGTGTCATATTTTGAATTGAATGCAAATTGCTTAAATTTATAAAAACAATCAACATGAAACGCAGGATAATTGCAACAATAGTAGCAGGGCTCATTTTATTCATCTGGCAGTTCCTCTCACAGGCAGCATTGGACCTGCACAAGGCTGAGCACCAGTACACTGCAAATCAAGACACCATCCTCAACGCATTTGCCAGTGCAGGTTTGAAAACAGGAAAATACGCCATTCCACTTGCCGATCCGGCTTTGGGCGCCGAAGCTCAGATGAAAGCTGCCAATGAAAATGTTGGAAAACCTTCTGCCATCATCAATTATACCACCTCATCCACCAACGACATGGGCATGAACATGCTCAGGGGAATTTTGGTGAACATCCTCATCATGTATCTTTTCATTTCACTGTTGGGCAAAGCAAATATTGCTGGATTCAACAACATTTTTGCTGTTTCGCTCACCATTGGGATGATTGGTTTTTTCAACCATGCCTACACCAACTATATCTGGTACCATGGCACCGATATTTTCATCGATATGCTGGATGCTTTCATGGGCTGGGGATTGGTAGGCGTTTGGCTGGGGAAATACCTCAAGTAAAGCAAGCCTTTGCCAGGATACCTGTTTTCTATCACTGATTGTTGAACCGGTGTCCCCTTAAAAATGCATCCACTTCCATTCGCTTCTTTCCTTCGAGTTGAAGTTCAAGCACATTCACCCATCCATCTGCAGCAGCAAATTGGAGAAATGATTTTCCGTCTGTGTTGTATGCCCCAGCGGCATGATGTATATCAGCAATTGTATAGGAGGCTTTGTATATTTTCAACAGCTTGCCATCCAGGTAGGTAAATGCAGCAGGGTAAGGTGACAAGCCCCTGATCAGGTCGTATATTTTTTTGGTAGGCATGTTCCAATCGATCCGCGATGTATCGGTGTGCAACTTGGGTGCAGATGGCAGTTCATCCAAATCAGTTTGGCTGAATTGTTCTTGGGGCTTGGGCATCAATGTATCAGAACAATACTGTTCAAGTGTTTGATAGATCAGGTTAGCACCGATGGCTTTCATGGTGTCGTGCAACTCACCAGCCGTCATTGTTTCGGAAATTGAAATGACTTCCTGCATCATCACATCCCCTGTATCGATCTCATGTTTCAATTTGAATGTGGTAACACCCGTTTCTTTTTCGCCATTGATGATGGCCCAGTTGATGGGCGCTGCACCACGGTATTTGGGAAGCAAAGAACCGTGTAAGTTGATGGTTCCCATGGGTGGCATATTCCAAACAATTTCAGGAAGCATCCTGAAGGCAACAACAACCTGAACGTCTGCTTTCAGTGCCTTCAATTCTTCAATAAAAGAAGGGTCTTTTAACTTAATTGGCTGGAGAACATTCAGGCCTTTTTCAATGGCAAACTTCTTGACAGCACTTTGAGACAGTTGCATGCCCCTTCCTGCAGGTTTGTCTGGAGCAGTGATAACACCTACAACATTACATCCCTCCGTCACCAATTTTTCGAGTATGGCAACCGCAAATTCCGGGGTACCCAAGAAAACAATCCTGCATTCCTTCAAATCCATAGTGGTGCAAAGGTAATTGATAAGTTGAGGGATTGAAGCCAGTAGGCTTAAAATCCACTAAAATCATGCTTACCGGTAAATCAAATACTTTGCCCTGATTTTTGAAAAAGCCTTCAATCCCGGCTCCCAGCTTTTTTTGATTTCGGCTTCAGAGACACCCGCCTTGATCTGCTCCATCAATATTGCATTACCAGCAAGCTTATTGAAGAAAGAGGCCCGGGCATCACCAGACTTCGGAAGAATAAAGAATTTCTCTTTCTCTGGAAACAAGCGGTAGGACTCGATAAGGTAAGTCAGGTTCAACTGGTTCTTGAGTTTCGCCCTGATGGATGCTGGCTCACCAGAAACATTCCATCCATAACACAACTGGTCTTTCAATTTGGGCGCATTGGCGCCAGGCATGGCTTTGGGCGTGAATGCATACATGCTTGAGGGCAATGATGGATGACCAAATATTTGGAAAGGCTCAACTGTTCCCCTCCCCTCGCTCAGCACTGTACCCTCAAAAAAACAGGTAGATGGATACCAGTAAATGGAAGAGAGGTTCGGAAGATTTGGAGAGGGTTTGATGGGAAGGTCATACACACTCGCTCTTGAATAGTTTTTGCAGGGCACAATTTTCATCGGCTGCCTACCTTCGGTTTTCATTTGGCTGTAAGCATTTATGGCAGCGGGTTTTAACCATTTTTCACCCACCAGCATTTGTGCATACTCTCCAATCGACATGCCATAAACAACTGGCACAGGCTGCATCCCGATGAATGAACGAAAAGCAGTGTCGAGCACAGGCCCATCCACATAATGGATGTTGGGATTGGGGCGATCGAGCACTATCAAGGGTTTTTGGTTGATGAATGCGGCTTCCATATAGGCCTCAAGGGAAGAAATAAACGTATAGAAACGAACACCTACATCCTGAATATCAAACAGCAAGAGATCAATGTTTTCAAGGTCCTCCTTTGATGGACCCCTCTTGGGGCCATAGAGGGAAACCACAGGAATCCCTGTTTTTTCATCCAGATAATTGCCAATTTTTTCGCCTGCATCCGCTGTGCCGCGAAACCCATGCTCAGGACCAAAAATGAGCTGCACTTTTATACCCTTACCCATCAACAGATCTACCAGGTGCTCATCTCCAACCATGGATGTCTGATTGGCAAATAACCCTACCCGCTTTCCTTTCAACAATGGAAGGTATTGATCCAGGTTGGCTGCACCGGGTTGAACCAAGCCCGGGGCTGTTTGTCCCGTAGAAGCAAGCATGGTAAATGTCAGCAAGATCAGTACGACAAACTTTCTCATTGTTTTAGGGCTTTATTTCAATAAAAATAAAAGAATAAAGGTAGTTTTGCCGAATTATTTCTGCTGATACATCCAGCGTCCAATGACTCAGTTTGTCATTTGCAGGCAGGTTCCCCAGTTGAAATGGAACATTTAAAAAACAAATTATGCAAGTTAAAAGCGGAGACGTAGTAAGAGTTCATTACACTGGCACACTGGAAGACGGATCACAATTCGACAGCTCAGTAGGACGTGCCCCATTGGAATTTACGGTTGGCGCAGGCCAGATGATTGCAGGTTTTGATGCTGGCGTTGTAGGCATGGCAGTTGGCGAAAAGAAAACCATCCTGATTGATCCTGATCATGGGTACGGACAAAAAGACCCCAGCGCCATCATTGAATTTCCATCCTCCAATATTCCAGAGGGGATGACGGTTGAAGTGGGCATGAAGCTGAACCTTCAAAACCAATACGGACAGCCGGTTCCTGTTGTTGTAATCGAAGTGAAAGAAGAGGTAATCATCATGGATGCCAACCATTTCCTTGCAGGAAAAGACCTCACTTTTGAAGTGGAGATTGTCGAGATTGTAAGCTAGTCTCCTTTCGTAATCATATAGCACCACCGCAACAGCTTCCCTTTGAAATCAAATGGAGTGGTTGCGGTGGTGATGTTTTTGACCGTTCCTTTTATACCAGCTTCATCCAGTTCAAACTTTCTGGCATTCGTGCTGAAATAAAGCATACCCCCAGGCGACAGTATCCGCAGGCATTGATTGATCAGCTCAACATGCATCGGTTGAATATCAAATACATCCTTCATTGATTTGCTGTTGCTGAAGGTGGGAGGATCGAGGACAATCAAATCAAAACTTTCCTTTTCAAGTGTTGGCAAATATTGCAATACATCTACCCTTTCGTAGCTGTATTGGTGACCTGAAAAACCATTCAATTCCATGTTTTTCTGCGCCCAATCCAGGTAGGTATTGGACAGGTCTGCAGAAACGACGCTTTCAGCAGTTCCCGCTGCTGCATAGACGGAGAATGATCCGGTATAACAGAAGAGGTTCAAAACCCTCTTGCCCACGGCTGCCTTCCTCACCATTTCCCTTGTTAAACGGTGGTCAATAAATAGCCCCGTGTCCAGGTAATCGGTGAGGTTAATTAAAAACTTTAAACCACCTTCCTCAACTTCAAAAAATTCTTTTCTGTCATCTGTTTTCTGGTACTGGTCTTGCCTGTTCTCTTTTCTTTTTCGCTCCTTGAGGTAAAGCTGGTCTTCCGTTTTTCCCAACACATGCCTCACCACTTCCAGGCTGTCCTCTAGCCAACGGTCATAATCCTCTTCAGAAAGCCGGTGGTTGCTTCTGTACTCTGTCACCAACACCTTGTCTCCATACACATCAATGATCAGGGGAAATTCAGGCAAGTCGCGGTCATACAAGCGAAAACAGGAAATTTGTTGCTGTTTTGCCTGCTTCTGCAGGATACGGTACACCTTCTTGAGGCGGTTATCAAACATGATGAGTTTGGCATCTGACATAGGCACAAGTTACAAAAGATAAAAAGTTAAAATAAATATATTGCCCTTGGTTGAAAAAGGAAATAAAACATATTGACATCTAAAGGAAAAATATCATCATGAGAACATTAAATAAAACGGTCAAACAAGTTTCGAATTTGCTGGTTGCAGCTGGCCTAATGGCAGTTTGCATTTTTGGCTTGAGGTCATTGAATATAGAAAAACCCAAAATTTTCAGGGCAGGATTTGAAAACGTTCTAGGAACTTCCTTTGATTTGAAAACATATGCCATCTCAGAAAGAACAGCAGACCAGGCAGAAAAAGTTGCTTTGGAAGAGATTGATCGTTTGTCTGCAATTTTCAGTTCATATGATAAAAACAGCGAATTCAGCCACTGGCAACTGAGCAATAAAAAGGCCATTGGGGTCTCTCCTGAATTATTTGAAGCAATGGAACTCTTTGACCATTGGAGGTTGACCACCAATGGAGCATTGGATCCTTCTGCTGGGGCAATTGTTAAGCTTTGGCAACAAGCAGAAAAAGCCAATGAATTTCCTGCTGAAGCTGCTATCGAAAAAGTAAAAAAAGAGATCAACCAGCAACATTGGGCATTGGATAAAATCAATCACACAGCTACACACCTCAGTACCACACCATTGTTGTTCAATAGCTTTTTAAAATCCTACATCATAGAAAAAGTAGCCGACAAGGTCATGGAACTTGAGGGAATCAGCGGAGTTGTGGTCAATATCGGGGGTGATGTGATGACCAAGGGCTCCTTTGAGGAAACCATCAACATTGTTGATCCGATGGCAGATGCTGAAAACAAAGGCTCAACTGCATTATTCAATCTTTCTAACAAGGCAATTGCAACAAGTGGTAACTACAGAAGGGGCTTTTCTGTCAAAGGTCATCAGTTTTCGCATATTGTTGACCCAAGGACTGGCAAACCGGCTGAAATGGTCTCAAGCGCAACAGTGGTATCGGACAAGGCTACTGATGCCGGTGCATTGGCCACTGCTTTCAATATCCTGACACCAGAGGAAAGCAAGGCATTGGCGGCCAGGTACAATGCAGCCTACCAAATCATCCTTACCTCTGGTAAAAAAATTGAAAGTGCCGGATGGACTGCAATGGCCATGAATGAACACCCCGCACCTGCCAACAATAAAAAAACTGCACCTACTTCTCGTTTCAAGAACTGGAATAAAGACTATGAAGTGTCTATTAACCTTGAATTGATGCGCTTTGAAGGAAGGACAAGAAGACCATTTGTGGCCATATGGGTAGAAAATGCACAACAAAAAACAGTTAGAACCATTGCCCTTTGGTACAACAAACCAAGATGGTTGCCAGACCTAAAAGAGTGGTACAGAAAAAATCAAGCTGACTACAAACCAGGATTAAAAGACATGAACACGATATCCAGCGCAACAAGACCTGCCGGCAATTATACCATCAAATGGGATGGCAAGAATGACGATGGCGAATATGTAAGCGCTGATAACTATACCATTTGCATTGAATTGGCAAGAGAGCATGGCACCTATCAAATCATCAAGCAAGAAGTTGCCTGTAAATCAAAGGCTGGAGAATACCCCCTTCAAGGCAATGCTGAGGTAAAGGCAGCGTCCATTGAGTACAAGAAAAGTAGCAAGCCACTATAAAGGAATACACTGGAAAAATCAACATCCCTCTCATGGTTAAGAATATCAGGAAAAATATTGCATCTTCTTCAAGATGGCTCCACATTTACCTTTCAATGGTCAGCTTTTTTATCTTGCTTTTTTTTGCCATTACAGGACTGACCTTGAACCATACAGAGTGGTTCGCAGATCAACAAACTACAAAAACCTTGAACGGTGATTTGAACAGCAGCTGGGTAAGTAGCAAGTATAGCACTGCTATAGCCAAGCTTGAAATTGTTGAGTTCATCAGAAAGCAACATGGCATTGGTGGTGCTGTAAGTGAATTTACCACAGATGAATTCCAATGTGCCATTTCTTTTAGTGGGCCTGGATACAGTGCAGACGTTTTTGTTAACAGGGAGGATGGCTCTTACGAAATTTCAGAAACCAAGACCGGTTTGTTTGGCATCATCAATGATTTGCACAAAGGCAGGGACTCAGGTCAGGCCTGGAAATTGCTCATTGATATTTCTGCCATACTCATGACGATCGTTTCATTGAGTGGACTGGTCATGCTTTTTTTCCTGAAAAAGAAAAGAGTAGCAGGCCTCTTTTTGATCCTGGTTGGGACAGTAATCTGCCTGCTTGTATACATGATTTGGGTGCCCTAAATCAATCAACTGCCTCAAAGAGGCGTTTTCTGTCTATTTTTGAAGTTGTATCAAACTCCCAATTCCCCAAAATATCATCTACCATGAAATACTTCCTCTCCTCATTTCTGTTCATGATTACTGCCTGTTCACTCAATGGCCAACAAGCAAATGCCATCAATCCTGATGCTTTTTTAAAAGCCATTGGTGCCGGAAAGATCCAGGTGCTTGATGTACGGACAGCGGATGAATACAAAAGCGGACATATCAACAATGCATTGCAGGCCAATTGGTTGGACAAAAACGAGTTCAATGACCGGACTTCCCACCTGGACAAAAATAAAACAGTTTACATCTATTGCCTGAGTGGTGGACGTAGTGGTGCTGCAGCTGAAGTTTTGCGCACCAAAGGCTACACGGTGATCAACCTTGAAGGTGGAATCAATGCATGGAAACGTGAAGGCAAACCCTTGGTAGGCGTTGATCCCAATGCCAAGCAAACAAGCATAGCATCTTACGAGGGCCAGGTAAGGAGCACCAATATCGTGCTGGTGGATTTTGGTGCAGAGTGGTGCCCGCCCTGCAAAAAAATGGAACCTGTTTTGGATGCTTTCATGAAACAAAACAGCAAGAAACTTACACTGGTAAAAATGGACGGCGGCATTGAAACAAACCTGATGAAGTCCTTAAATGTAGAGGCCTTGCCAACTTTTATCCTCTACAAAAATGGCAAAGAGGTTAAAAGAAAACAAGGCCTCGTAACCCAGGAAGAATTCAATTCCTGGTTGAAATAAGCTATTTTTTCGCTTTCTGCATGGCATTGGTTGATGGACCGCCACTCCTTGGAGCGCCCAGACCGCTAATGGCTGAAGCTCCCTTGAACAACTGGAACCGGCTAGGCATCTCCCTTACAGGCCACATGCCGTTGGCTTCATTGATGTCTGCTGTTTCGCGCATGGGATCCAACTTGATGCCAACAACTTCCTTGTTCTTGACAAACAACTTGGTCACTTTTTCCTCATTCAATTTCCAGATGCCCACAGGAATCCTGTCCACTTCCTTGCTACCATCCTTAAATGTCCACTCCACAATAATCGGCATCACCATTCCCCCTTTGTTGCTGAATTGCAGCTCATAGAAATGCTTGTCTTCCCAGGCCGCATAGTTGGCATTGTCTTTTTGTGCATCCAGCTGTTGCTGAGCCATGTCCTGGAACATTTTTGCATCAGCATTCCTGTTGTAATAATAATAATCGCGAAGGGTTGTGTCAGTATTGGTGTAGTATATCAAATTTTTGTCTTCGCGGTTCCTGATCTTGCTGATGGTTTCAAATTCGGGAGACTTCATGGACGCCAAGTTCTTGTTCGCATCCAGCCTGAACCATTTAACTGAATCAATTGCGATATCTACAGGCTCCGTTCCAAAGTACCAACCCCTCCAGAACCAATCAAGGTCTACGGCGCTAGCGTCTTCCAGTGTCCTGAACAGGTCATTGGGTGTTGGGTGTTTGAATGCCCATCTTCTTGCATATTCCTTGAAAGCATAATCAAACAACTCTCTTCCCATGATGGTTTCACGCAGTATGTTCAATCCAGTTGCTGCCTTTGCATAGGCATTTGATCCAACGCTGACTACATTATCCCCCTTGGTCATGATGGGCTCTAGCATGTCTTTGGGCAGCTTCATGTAGTCTGCAATCAGGTGTGCAGGACCACGGCGAGAAGGGTAATTGTTGTCAAACTCCTGCTCAGTCAGGAACTGTACAAAGGTGTTCAATCCCTCATCCATCCACCAGTATTGCCTTTCGTCTGAGTTGATGATCATCGGGAAGAAATTGTGCCCAACCTCATGGATGATAACACCTATCGCACCATATTTGGTGGCCTCACTGTAGGTGCCATCTTTTTCAGCCCTTCCATAATTCATGGCAATCATCGGGTATTCCATTCCGATAGAAGCTTCTACTGAAATGGCAACAGGATAAGGATAGGCGATGGTGAATTTTGAATAGGTCTTGATGGTATGGTATACCGCCTTGGTAGAATATTTTTTATAGATTGGATAGGCTTCTTTTCCATAATAGCTCATGCACATCACCTTCTTTCCTTCAACATCGGCGGCCATGGCATCCCATACAAGTCGGCGGGAAGAGTTGAAGGCAAAATCGCGCACATTGATGGCCTCATAGCTCCATGTCTTCTTTCCTTTGGATTTGTCTTTCGCATTTTCAATGGCTTCTGCCAGGGTTACTACTTCAACAGGTTCAGTGGCTGTTTGGGCTTGTTGCCAGCGTGCCATCTGTGCTGGCGTCAAAACAGAGGCGAGATTCTTGCACTCTCCAGTTGCTGCAACAATATGGTCTTCAGGTACGGTGATGTTCACCTTATAGTTTCCGAAAGTGAGTGCAAACTCTGCGCCACCACTGAACTGCATGTTCTGCCAGCCTTGGAAATCGCTATAGACAGCCAGGCGGGGGAACCATTGTGCAATGGAATAAAGATTGTTGTCATCTTCTGCGAAGTATTCATATCCACCCCTTCCATATCGGGTCAACTTATCAGGAATTTTGTAGTTCCAGTTGACCTTGAAAACAAACTTTTGTCCTGGCTTCAATGGAATCGGCATTTCAACCCTCATCATGGTTTGGTTCACAGTATAGGAAAGGGGTCTGCCAGTGGCATCAGTCAATGCTGTGATGTTCACGCCATACCCATTCAGGTATTCTTTGGGATTCATTTGAAGCAACTGCTGGTGGGTAAGCCTTGATCCCATGTTTGATGGCTTATCGTAATTGTTATCACTGTTGGGGTGATGGAAGTTTTCATCTATCTGCAACCAGATATAGGTGAGGATATCTGGTGAGTTGTTGAAATAGGTGACTGTTTCAGCTCCTGTCAACACATTGGCTTCCTCATTGATATCAACATTGATATCATAGTCAGCCCGCTGCTGCCAGTATTTTGGTCCGGGAGCACCGCTGGCAGTCCTGTATTCGTTAGGATCCTGCAACAGGTAGTCAAGTTGTTCAAAACGGTTTCCATGGTTTGAACCCGCATTGCGCAACGGCTGCGCCTGTGTTACGAACAAAGAAAATGTCAACAACAAGGCAATAAAAATCGATTTACTCATGATTGTCAATTTACATTTTACCAATTATCATCATTTTAAAATAATACACTGCATGTTTAGTCTGATCGTGCCGAAATCATATTTCAGGAATTGTATTTGAAATAGGTTTGAATCCATGCGATGGTATTCTATCATCTTAAATCAATCCCAATGACTACCGTAACCAAGAAAACAGCGTATCCTCTTTTCTTACTGCAATATATACTTTTAATCATAGTTTTTCTGACGATGGGATGCAAAAAAACAGCCGTAGACTTGCCCCCAAACCGGGTTCCAAAACCAGAAGGCAGCATTGTCTATTCCACCGCTATCCTGGACTCCGTTTCGCCCATCAACAAAACAAGCTCCTGGCACATTACAAACAAATCATTTTCTTGCCTATTCAACATGCGATTTTCCCTCTACAGTGGATTTGAATTGACAGACACAAAGCAATTCATTCCTTTCAACTATACCAACCAAAATTCCTGGAGCCCCAACAAGACCTACTATTGGCAAAGCCCAGGAGCCTATGTTTACACTGATCTGACGGGGGATGGAAAGAAAGACCTCTGGGCTTTTTTCTATAGAAATCCATGGCCCACCAACGCAAAGGGCCTGAACCTGTTTACAGAGTATGAAGTTGATTCCACCCAATACAACGTGCAATTTGGCTTGACCGAGGTGAGGAAAATTGTACTGTCTGATATGGATAACGATGGGAGCAAGGAAATTGTACTTTTTTCGACAGGCTTTGATAGCGACCCCTTCCCTGGAGATTCCATCAGCATTTTCTACCCCATTGAAAAAACGTATCAAACCCTGTGCAGTGACCTGGGATATTTTCAGGGTGGTACAACAGGTGATATCAATGGAGATGGTCTTGTTGATATCATTGCGTATTCTGGCGGCAGCAAAGCTGTACCGATTCACCCAACTGCCTACCTGAACATGGGAAACAGGAAATTCAAACTGAGCAACCAGATTTTCAAGGGCTTCACAATAACCAACGACGACAACTACTATACAGTTGAGCTGTTTGACATGAACAATGATGGATTGCTTGACCTCTTGTTGGGTGGCAGGGAGAAACTCAGGTTGATCCTGAACAACGCTGGCACCTTTAACAGGGCTAACGCCATCAATATTGAAATTGAACCCGGTTTGGCGCTGATGGACCTGGCATTTATGGATTTTGATGGGGATGGAAAAGCAGACATACTTGCCATGAACAACAAGGACCTTTACCAGGGATATGCATTAAGGCTGTATTTGAACAGGGGCAAAATTTTTGTGAACGCAACCAAGGATTATTTCAATTACAGTGAAGAAAAAGGATTGAACACCTGGATAAAATGGATTCGCCTCTTTGACCAAGACAAGGATGGTGACGTTGACATTGTGGCAGACGGCCTTTATGGAGCACTGTTTGACAGCAGGAGCAAAATTCACTGGGAGAACAATACCGGGTATTTTACGATGGTAAAGCAGTGACCGGCTCCTTTGCTAAAAAGGAAATCGCTCAATGGCCAACTTCAGAGCAAACAACAATACAGCAGCTGAAACAATGCGAACCCATTGCAAATGGGCGTTTTCATGTATTCTTGTTGATAACCAAACAGTCAACAGCACAAGGCAGACCACAATAATTTGACCTGCTTCCAGTCCAACATTGAAGCTTAAAAGGCCCCAGACCAATTGCTGGTCTGATGACAACATCATCCGGATATAGTTGGCATAGCCAAGCCCATGAATCAATCCAAAGCCCAGGGCAATACCATATTGAATCCTATGACTGGCACGCTGCTGCTCCTTCTTCAAAAATAAATTCACCATCGCAGTGACAAGGATTGTACAGGGAATCAAAAACTCAATCAACTCACTGTTCAAACTGATCAGGTTCAGGACACTCAAGAACAAGGTGATGGCATGGCCAAGAGTAAAAGCCGTGACCAGGATCAAGACCCTGCGCCAATCTGCAAAACTGTAGATGATGGCCAAAACCGCTATAAAAAAAAGGTGGTCTGTAGCATCCATGCTCATGATGTGAAACCAGCCAATCTTGAAATAAAATATAAAATCCTTCATGTGATGTAGGGACTGAAATTAATCAGACTTTTGTAGTCCATGAAAAGATTGGCCTATTTTTTCTACTTGTTGGTCATCCCATTGTTGATGGGAAGCAGCCACCCGTTTTTTGTAACCATTACTGAACTGGAATACAGCAGCAAATCAAAAGAGCTGGGCATTGCCACGAAATTTTTTCCAGACGACCTTGAGGAAGCCTTGAGAAAATTTTCAGGGAAAAAATATGATGTTGTATCAGGAGAAAAAAAATCAACCGGTGATGCCATCAACAATTATTTCACGAAACATGTGCAAGTGATTGTCAACGGAAAGCCAAGACCACTCAATTTCCTCGGCTACGAAATTGAGAAAGAAGTGGTCTGGGTTTATTACAATGCAACGAAGATTAGCGGAGTAAAATCCATTGAGGTAATTTCCACCCTGATGTACGATTACAAGGCTGAACAGACCAATATCATCCACGTCAAAATGGATGAAAAAAGGCAGAGCTTTAAACTCAATGCCCCTGATCAGTCTGCGAAACTCTCGAGATAAGCGTGATTAAAAAAGTCAACGCCCAGCCTTCATCACTTGGCATTCGCCACTGCAATGGCCCTGATGGTTTCAGCAGCAAATGCTGAAAACGCTTCCTGGGTTTGTGCATCACCCCCCAGCATGGCGGGTGCACCTTTGTCTCCGCCTTCCCTGATGCTCTGCACCAGTGGAATTTGTCCCAAAAAGTTCATGTCCAGCTGGTCAGCCAGGTTTTTACCGCCATCTTTTCCAAAAATATAATACTTGTTCTCGGGCAACTCTGCGGGGGTAAACCAGGCCATGTTTTCCACCAATCCAATGATGGGAACCTTTGTTTGGGCCTGTGAGAACATGGCAATGGCTTTCTTGGCATCTGAAAGAGCCACCTCCTGCGGTGTGGTAACCACCACAGCCCCTGTTACAGGAATGGTCTGCACCAGTGTCAGGTGGATATCTCCAGTGCCTGGAGGCATGTCAATTACCAGGTAATCCAATTCACCCCAATGCACATCGGTCACAAACTGACGGATTGCACTGCTGGCCATGGGACCTCTCCAGACCACTGCACTTTTTTCATCCACCAAGAGTCCGATGCTGATCAGCTTGATGCCATGTTGCTCAAGCGGAACAATTTTGTCCTTGCCCTCAATATTTTCCATCAAAGGCCTTTGGCCGCGCACACCAAACATGATGGGCACACTTGGGCCATAAATATCAGCATCCATGAGGCCCACCTTGGCACCCTGTTGCGACAAGGCAAGGGCAAGGTTGGCTGCTACAGTAGATTTACCTACACCTCCCTTACCGCTCACGACTGCGATGATATTTTTTACCCCAGGCAATACAGACGTAAGGTCAACCCTGATGGAGCTTGTGTTCGCAGTGAAATTAACAATGACTTCAAGGCCTTCGTCCACGTGTTCATGAATTGCTCTCTCGCAATCCCTTCTGATCAGTTCTTTCATCGGACAGGCCGGTGTTGTCAATACCACAGTAAACCCAACTGAGTTTTCACCAATTACAATATCCCTTACCATGTTCAGTGTTACCAGGTCCTTTTTCAGATCTGGTTCCTGAACATTGCCCAAAGCCTTCAATATCTCTTCTGTGCCCATAAATATGATTTGTTAAAAAAAACAGGAACTGCAAAAATAACCAATCCTATGCTACTTTGTTTATGGAAAAGATGCACTTAATTTGTGAAAGAATGAATTGGATGAAAAAACTACTCCGGCAATCCCTTTTGATCATGGTTTTCATGCCATTTGCGGCGAAGGCACAGTTTGAAACTTTTAAAGATTCTGTGGTACAGCTTTATGGCGTGGTGATAACAGCGGATAGCTTGAGAGGCCTTCCTGCGGTAAGCATATTGGTAAAAGGTACCGGAAGGGGCACACTTACCAATGGTCAGGGAGTTTTCTCAATTGTAGTATTGAAGGGAGATGAAATTGAGTTCAGTTGCATTGGTTTCAAAAATAAGATTACGAAGATCCCCACCAACCTGGAGGGCAATCAATTCAGTATCATCCAGCTGATGGTCAACGATACTTCTTTCCTTCCTGCGGCCATCATCAAACCCAGGCCCTCAAGAGAGCAGTTTGAAAGAGATTTTGTGAGTACGGATGTACCTGACGACAACATTGAAATTGCCCGAAGGAATACCGATATGGCAACCAGGAGAATGCTCATGCGAACCCTGCCCAATGATGGAAAAGAGTCTGTGAACCTGAACCTTGCCAGGAGTGCCCAGAAGTACTATTATACCGGCCAGGCACCGCCCATGAACATCTTTAACCCGTTTGCTTGGGGAGAATTCATCCGCTCCTGGAAGAGGGGTGATTACAAGAAGAAATAAACCCAATGACCCACCCTATACGCCAAGCGGTCGCTGTTTTCTGTGGTTCCAAGCATGGGTCAAATCCGATTTATGCTTCAGATGCCACAACATTGGCAAAGGAGTTGGCCCTTCTTGGTCTTGATATTGTATACGGTGGCTCGAAGAAAGGCATCATGGGAGAACTTGCCAACAGTGCGCTTGCCAATGGAGCCAGTGTTACAGGCGTCATCCCATCAATGTTGCTCGCATGGGAACATGAGCATGAAAGCCTCACCCAACTGATCATCACCAAAGACATGCATGAAAGAAAAAGAACCATGTATGAGATGGGCGTTGCAGGAATTGTTTTACCAGGAGGCTTTGGAACCTTAGATGAAATGTTTGAGATGCTAACATGGAACCAGCTGAGCATTCATGACAAGAAAATATACATCCTCAACTCTGGAGGTTTTTATGATCACCTGATCAAACACATGGAACTGCTTGCTTCCAATGGCTTTCTGTATGACCCGCTTTGGAACAGGATCAATACTTTTGAAAACCCTACAGATTTGGTTGCCGCCCTCTCTGAAGACCTGAAGATCAAAAACCTGTTGTAAAAGTGGGGCACATGCTCTGACGTCCGCCACCGTACATGGTGGAATAAATACCGTCATACTGCATGTACATTTCTGTGGCGCCCCTGCTGTTGTTGAAATATTTCAAGGGAGAGTTGGACACATCATAACTGAACATGAACTTGAAATTTTTCCATTGGTAACCAATCATTGGAATATAGGCATCTCCTGGTCGAAAAAATATTCCTCCAATCAGTTGCTGATCTCCTGCACCAGCAACGTTTAAATTGAGCTGCAGCCCACCCACAAATTCTGAAGCGCTTGCCTGTTGGCTGTAATAGATGCTGGGTGTAAGGATCACCCTGTTGTTCAATTTTACCACTGCATCTGCAAAAAATATGGACCTGGGTGCAATGGTATTATCATAATTGGGCGTAGCAGCAAAAAATGTTTCCTGGGGCTTGTTGAGGTGGTGCATGCTGAACCCTGCATGGAGGTATACATGATCACTTGGGAAATAGGCATAGTTCAACCCTGCCTGCAAATCAAAATACCCAATCGAGTTGTTTTGGAAGATCTCTCCACTTGGGGTTGCCCCGTCAAAAAACCTGCCGTTCCACTGGTTGTCAAATGTTAATTTATCTGCATTGATTTGTTTGCCGGCGTAACCAAGGTTGAACCCAGCTGATAATAAACCGGTTGAGCCCAACATCTGGTGATAAGCAACTGATGCATAAGCCTTGGTTGACCTGAGGTTGCCGGTTCCTGCAACATCCTGCAGAACCATCCCTCCAAGCCCCATCCAACCGCTCCTGAACCTATCCCTCAAAAACTGGAAATCAGCAAATATGCTCATGGTCTTATAAGGAACTGGAATGGATGTCCATTGATCCCTATAATGGGCACCCAGGCGATAATCAGCAGCTGGGATGAATCCTGTATTGGCAGGATTGGTTGAGAGCGGTGAATTGAAAAACTGAGAAAAATGAAGGTCCTGTGCAAATGTCTGTGCATGCAAAAGCACAACAGATATTGCCAAAACCATTGATTTCATTTTTTTCAATCTCATACTCATTGCTTCAATTGCTTGAAATTTATTCTTCTACCTTATTAATGTTATATCACCTTTTTTGTTGACGATGGTCCCATCTCCAAACTGAACAATGAGGGTATATGCATAAGCATCCATCGGTTGAAGTGTGCCTTTGAATTTCCCATCCCAACCATAAGTTGGTGAACCTGATTCAAAGACAACCTGCCCCCACCTGTTATAGATCCGGAAGTTCATCTGCGCAATACCGAATCCACGAACAAATACCTTATCATTGTTTCCATCCCCATTGGGTGTAAATGCTGAAGGAACATCAACAACAGGCTTGATAAGCGTTACAACCCTTGTGCACACGGTATCGGTACAGCCAAATTCATTGTATGCTATCAGGCAAGCACTGAAAGTATCCGTTCTTTCATAGAGATGAAGCGGATTGGCAAGGCGGGAAGTATCCCCATCTCCAAATTCCCAATAATATGATTTTGCCCCAACAGAGAGATTGGTAAACTGGGTTGGTGTATTCTCTTTGGGAGGATCAGGAGCAAAGGTGAATGAAGCGATGGGCTTGGGTTTTACTGAAATCACGAAGCGGGATGTATCGCTCAGGTTGCAGGTTCCAGGATCGGTTACAATCAAGGTTACTGTGTAATCACCAAGTCGATTGTACAAGTGTACAGGAGGATTGGGGCCTGTGAAGGTAGATCCATCGCCAAAGTTCCATCGGAAGTTTTGCCCTGCTAGGCTTGTATTTTTGAATGTTGCCCTGTGGGGTAAGCAGCCCAAAGCAGGAGTGCTAAATCCTGCCTTCACCAAAGGTGAAATAGAAATGGTAAATTCCTGAACATCGTTTGCATTGCAATAAGCTGTGTCATTCAAGTATAAACGAACCTTGTAGGTACCTACAGCCGGAAACGTATGGTCAATATTGACTTTACCGGTTTTTACTTTTGGAGAGTTGTCTCCAAAATCCCAAATGAAGGAGGTATCGGTGAATGGACGTGAAGCCGGCGCAATTGAAGTATTGGTAAATCGATAAGCAAGGCTTTCACAAGGGGGCAACTTTCCTCCTGACGCACTCAATATGGCCTTGTCCGTCCTTACACGGATGGTGATGTAGGAAGTATCCCTTGGGATGCATCGATCGTTGTCGATAGAAATCAATCTGACCCTGTAATTACCTGCTACTGTATAGGTATGTTTTCTCTCAGGATCAGCGCCTGATACCACCGGAGATCCATCACCAAAATTCCATTCATAGGTTTTGCCTACAGCAATGCTGTCGGTGAAATCGACTGTCAATGGCAGACAACCAGCGGTATCATTGGCAACTCCTTCAATACTAGAAACTGCACCAGCCTTTACCCCATCAAATTCAAAATTAATCTTGAAAGCAGCCAGGTTGCATTCTCCAGCACCACCCGACCCAAGTGCGCCATTGGTGGGCGCTGCAACGCCTGGCGTGATGATCATTGGACGCCTGATGGGATCGCGTGAACATACATTGGTGCCGCCACAATTGGCACAAACTGCCTGGTAGATCGCACCTTTGTTATCAAACCTAGAAGTGCCACCATCCACATGATCGCCTTCACCACCTTGTTGGCCAAAAAATGAACCATACAATTGTTTGGTAGCATCCTTTTCCAATACAAAGAAATAAAAATCCTTGTTGTCCGTATAGTTCTGGATGGGGTTTCCAGCAATTGGCATGCCGCCCGTTCCGATGGTGCGGGTATCAAATGCACCATTGTAACAAAGGTTGAGTTTGCCTCCCCAACCTGAAACATAGACATTCTCACATCGGTCTACCAGAAAGGCTACAGGAGAAATATTGGGAACGATGGCAGCAGTGCCATAAACAGTGGAGTACACGTAATCTGTAAGGTCTGGCTTCAGTTTTGATATGAATTGCCTTGAACCGGGATTGCTGTATGCAGCGTTGCGCACAGGCCAAGTTCCCAATGAAATTCCCATTACGTAAGGAAAGCCTTTCTGGTCAAACTGAATACCATAAACGATATCCGTTGCATCAGTACCAAGGAAAGTACCAATTCCTCTTGCTCCCGTATTGCTGAAAACGGTCACGAAACCATCTACACCACCCAGCAATGAAGGACCAATTGTACCCGTTTTAATCCCAGGCAGGTTGCTGCTTTTTGTAGCCCCAGCCACGTAAATGGAATTGTTCAAAGGATTGAGGGCCAGAACAAACGCTGCATCATCGTCAGCGCCGCCAAGGTAGGTGCTGAAAAAAATCGTTGAAAGGTCTGGGCTCAATTTCATCAGCACGCCATCCTGACCACCGCCAAATGTGGCCTGGCTTGCGTTTCTCATTGGGAAATCACTGGAGGATGTGCTGGAGGCAACATATACATTGTTGGACTTGTCAAGGATTACTTCGCTCCTCGCATTGTCTCCATAATTGTACAACAATGATTTGGGACCAGGACTGATAGCAGCATCCATGTTGGCTCCATCTAAGCCCGCACCGCCAATCAAAATACCACCCAATAAAATGGTGCCATCTGAAGAGAGCTTGGTAACAAAAATATCAGTACCACCCAGTGTGCCCACCCTGTTGTTATTTTTGGTAGGGAAATTAGAAGAAGTGGTTCTTCCGAGAATTACCGGATTTCCCTGTGGATCAACATAGATGCTGTGCGGAAACTCATCCCCACTTCCACCCAAATAAGTCGAAAAAAGCCTTGTTCGGCCATCCGGACTAAAACGAGTAAGGCCAATGTCCACACCACTGATGTTACCTTGTCCGGTTCCACCACCAAAACTTGTTTGAAAAGCCCCGGTAGAGAGAGGGTATCCTGAACCAAAAACAATCCCTCCTGCATAGAGGGATCCATCAGGCCCTGGTGCTGCAGTAAAGCCCCAGTTACTGCTCCGGCTTCCCGTGTAGGTAGAAAAAACAAGCACGGGGTCAATGGTCAGGGCCACAGTTTTATCGTAATCTTTGAGTGAAAAGCCGACCTGGTTCCCCTTCAGGGTATAGGTACAGGCGATTTCTTTTTTTTGGCCATTGATGATCTGATACGCATAGGGTTGAAGTTCCTTCGATTCCCCCACAGAAGTAGCAACAACAAGCTGTCCGTTTTTGATGCTGAGCCTGTCAACGCCATCATAGCTCATGAGAATGTTGCTTGGATCTGCTCCAGGGGCAAGCAGCAAATCATATTTCATCCGATCACCACTGGAGTAATAGCGGATATCAACACCAGAATAAAGCCCTTTTCCAAGGATGCTGCCAAAACTGCCTACGCCCATTTTCCAACTGGCAGGATCTTCACCCAAAAAATAATTTGACTTTTCCCCAGTAGGCTTTTCAGCAACGAACTGTACCGACTGGTTGCTTCCTGTGAATTTTACTTTGTAGGCATGAGACCTTATAGAAACCGACGTCTCAGATTCACCGTCCTTTTGAGAAGGGGTGATTTTTACTGGGGCTGTTTTTTCGGCTTCATGGCCATGGATGTATTCCATAACAGCCGAAAAATCTTCTGGATTGTTCTTCAAAACGGTGTACCCTTGATTGCTGATGAACAGGGTGCCATTACCTGCAACTGTTTTGAACCTGAAATCACCCTTCCACTGACCCTTGTTTTCAACAAAATCCAGGGCATAAAAGGATTGAGCCTGAACAGGTTGCCTACCCAAGAGCACAATAAATACCAATATTGCAGGCACGAAACTTTTCATACACTTATGACAATAATTAAAAGTATAAGTTTAATACCTTAAAAGATGTTAATAATTGATATTTAAGTGGACTAAACTGCATTTTAAAATTTTCCGAGTGATGCAGCTCTTAGAAATAAATGGTTTCCAAGCGCGGCCATGCGCTACAGTATATGTTAGATCAAGAAATCTTCCCCCAAAGGGTACCCCCTTTTTCAGCCTTTAAGAATTGCTTGAGTGAGGTATTTTCTTCAAGTTGAAGATCAGGGTCTATTCCCAAGAGCTCCTCAGCATATAGTTTAGCCTTTTCAAGAATTGCCCTGTCTGCAACAAGGTCTGCGATCCTGAAGCTTAACGCTCCGCTTTGTCTTGTTCCCTGAATATCGCCAGGGCCACGAAGGTCAAGGTCTTTCTCAGCAATTTTAAATCCATCATTTGTCTGGCACATGACCCCCAGCCTGTCTTTTGC
>JACCDW011866454.1_pt1 | contig 64415 bp, 54 predicted proteins | sample 7449781 | NCBI WGS metagenome assembly JACCDW01 (sample SAMN15323449, study PRJNA562643) | freshwater metagenome | isolation source: river surface water | place: USA:Blue River Watershed | collected 2017-08-18
ATTAGTGTTAGATATTGAAACAGATGGTTCAATTCATCCTGAAGATGCTTTGAAAGGAGCTGCTTATATCTTAATTCAACACTTTATGTTGTTCTCTGATCAAACAATGACGTTCGAAACGCCAAAAGCGGAAGAAGATAACGTTGTTGATGAAGAAATGCTTCACATGCGTAAGTTATTGAAGACTTCATTAGCGGACTTAGATCTTTCAGTTCGTGCTTACAACTGCTTAAAATCAGCGGATGTTCGTACGCTTGGAGAATTAGCGAAATTGGAGATTTCAGATATGATGAAATTCCGTAACTTTGGTAAAAAGTCTTTGACCGAGTTAGAACAATTGATCGAAGAAAAAGGTCTTACGTTCGGAATGGATGTATCTAAATATCGTTTAGACGAAGATTAATAAATAAACTAAAGTAATAGGTGGTTTACAGGTCGTAAACTAACCGCAGCTCGAAAGAGCTTTTAACTTACGAAATACAAAAATGAGACACGGTAAAAAATTCAATCACTTAGGAAGAACAGCTTCCCACAGAGCAGCCTTATTATCTAATATGGCCTCTTCGTTAATCTTGCACAAACGTATCGAAACAACTGTTGCAAAAGCAAAGGAGTTGCGTAAATACATCGAGCCATTGATTACGAAATCAAAAACAGATAGCACAAACAATCGTCGTGTGGTTTTCTCTTATTTACAAAATAAGGATGCCATTAAAGAATTGTTCAGCATCGTTTCTGAAAAAGTTGCTAATCGTCCTGGTGGTTATACACGTATTATCAAATTAGGTAATCGTCTTGGTGATAACGCGGAAATTTGCTTCATTGAATTAGTTGACTTCAACGAAACAATGTTAGCTGCTTCTGCTGAGAAAGCTGGTAAGACTCGTCGTAGTCGCCGTGCTGGAGCTAAGAAAGAAGAAACAGTAGCAGCTGCTCCAGTTGCTGAAGTTCCTTCTGCTGAAGTTGTAGAAGATGCTCCTGAAGCACCTGCAACGGAGGAGCCTACAGAAGAAAAAGGAGAAGACGCTTAAGATTCTTTTCTTACATTTTTTTGAAGGGCTTCAACGTTTAGTTGAAGCCCTTTTTTTAGGATTTTTACATTTTTGATTAATATTTATGAAAGTTTCAGAGTCAACACCAGCAGTACTCTTACTTCAAGATGGAACCCTATTTCACGGAAAAGCGCTAGGTAAAATTGGTACGCACGGTGGTGAGATTTGCTTCAATACGGGAATGACAGGATACCAAGAAATATATACGGATCCTTCCTATAGTGGACAAGTTATTATTAATACCACTGCTCATATTGGAAATTACGGTGTCATCAATCAAGACGAAGCGGAATCCAATCAAGTACAAATTGCAGGAATGGTTTGTAATGAATTTGCTAGCTTACACTCTCGTGCGACTGCTGATGGTTCGCTACAAGATTATTTGGCGGACGCTGGGATTGTTGGTATCTCTGGAATCGATACCCGTGCACTCGTTCGTCATATCCGTACGAAAGGTGTTATGAATTGTTTGATTTCTTCTGAGATTTCAGATGTAGCTACTTTGCAAGCGGAATTAGCGAAGATTCCTTCGATGGAAGGTTTGGAGTTGTCTTCACAAGTCTGTACCAAACAAGCTTATTTCTTAGGGAATCCTTCAGCGACTTATAAAATTGCAGTACTAGATCTAGGTGTAAAGAAAAGCATCTTAACAAACTTCACGGATCGTGATTGCTACTTACAAGTTTTCCCAGCTAAAACTCCATTTGCTGAGATTTCGGCTTGGAATCCTGACGGCTACTTTGTTTCCAATGGACCAGGTGATCCCGCAACGATGCCTTATGCCGTTGAAACAGTTTCGCAATTTCTTGCATCGGATAAACCGGTATTTGGAATTTGTTTAGGTCACCAAATTTTAGCACAAGTATGTGGTTTGTCTACCTACAAAATGCACAATGGTCACCGTGGGTTAAACCATCCTGTTAAAAATCTGGTAACAGGCCTTTCTGAAATTACATCTCAAAATCATGGTTTTGCCGTGAAAATGGATGAGTTGAAGAGTTCTGAAAAAGCAGAATTAACGCACATCAACTTGAACGACCAAACGGTCGAAGGCTTACGCGTGAAAGGACGTAAAGCATTCTCGGTGCAACATCACCCAGAAGCTTCTCCAGGACCGCATGATTCACGTTACTTATTTGATCAGTTTGTTGATTTATTGAAGTAGATGCTGATAAAATGAAAGCCCATCCGTCAGCTGACGGATGGGCTTTTTTATGCTATAAAAACACTAGCTTTGGCAATCCTCCCAGGTTTGCCAAAGCTAAGCTAACTACTGATTTGGAAAACCAAACAACGCATTCTCCTTAATCATGGCAGCCACGGAACTCGGGACCAGTTTCTCCCATTCACCCGGGCCTTGCTGAATCATATCCAATACCTTGTCCGTACGGATGTTCATTAGTTTTTCATCGGATTTTTTGATGTCCTCCAACTTCGAATTGTCGATTAAATATTGAAACAATCCCTTGAGATGTGCTTCCGGTTTGAATGATTTCAAATTCAACACAGCCCCTTGATCATCGATAGTCGGGTATAGGTATAATTTAATATTATGTCCAAACAGATTTGCAAACGCACTTAAAATGCCACCTTCTAAATGTGTGTAATGTTTCTCATCGAATATGTATTCCAAGTTCGGCATACCCATGATCAAGGCCATTTTAAGCTTCGAAAATTGGCTTAAAAAGGCTACCAATTTGAAATACTCGTGGAAATTGGAAATTAATACGGTTTGGCCTAAAGAACATAAAATATCTACACGGTCCAAGAAATCCTTTTCATTGATGTTATTTGTCCCATCCTCCAGACTCCGCAATGTCAATTCGGATAATACACAAACCTTATCATCATCCACATCCGCTTCTTGTTCAAATTGCGATTGTCCTTTCTTCAACATATCTAAAAAGATGTTGGTCACCGGTCTAAAACGCCCACGAATTGCCACGATGTGTTTTTTAGCTAAGGCATCATAGGGTTGCATCACGTTTCCATCAGGACCGAAAACCGCCGCCTGTGTGTAGCCATGCTTCACTAAATACAAGGACATCAAGCGATTGTCCACCTCTTTGAAATCCGCCCCCTCAAAACGGATCATATCGATTTCGATGCGATCACGTGATAAGTCGTCCAATAAAGAAAGTAATAGTTTCTCTGGATCTTCGTGGTAGAAATAACAGCCGTAAATCAAATTGACTCCAATGATTCCCAAAGCTTGTTGCTGGAGAATATTGTCATTATCCAACATATTTACGTGGATGACAACGCTATTTACAGGTCCATTTGGACGCAATTGAAAGCGTAAACCTATCCAGCCATGGGCATCGTTCGTCTTCTGATAATTTAATGCGGAGACGGTATCTGCAAAAGCAAAAAAACGTTTCTCTGCCGCACTTTCTGTCAAACGCACCTGAAGTAATTTGTACTCGCGATTTAACATTTTAATTAATCGCGGCTCGCAAACATATTTACCAGATTCTTCTTCGCCATAAATAGCGTCAGAAAAGGCCATGTCATAGGCTGAGATTGTTTTGGCGATGGTTCCAGATGCTCCGCCCGCCTTAAAAAAGTTAGCTGCTACTTCTTGCCCTGCCCCGATTTCGGCAAAAGAGCCATAAATACTGCGATCTAAATTAATCTTCAGTGCTTTTTGTTTCGTTCCAATGGATTTTAATACGGAGGTCATCGGTGAATAGGTTTGATGATGAATTGCTTAGGCATTAGCAAGTTAAAAAATATTCGCATGCAATGGTAGCGATTCTTGAAAAAATCCTAAAATAGGTCTCGGTGTTTTTCCTTGTAATACATCGTTAATCCTGCCATTGGCCCTTCGCTAATGATTCCCACGTGCAATTGGTTGGATTTTAACACACGTTGGAGTATGTCAGCATAATAAAATGCCACCGAACCCGTGAAGTGAATCGGCACCTGGGTTGATTGTGGGTATTTCAATACGTATAAGTCGCAAAAAGACTGAAAGGATTTTTCAATCAATTGATAGCAAAACGGATGTTTCCGATGGTCAAATAAGAATTTAGAAAAGGAAGCAAACCATCGATTCGGGAATTCATCTTTATATGCATGCTGCAATATCGTTAATCGATCCATTTCTCCGTAGCGTTTCGTGAAAATGGTGCGCAAGTCACTCGGTAATTCATGATGCAAATATGCCAAAACTAAACTTTTTCCCAAGTGTCCCCCACTTCCCTCATCACCTAGCCAAAATCCAAGTGGAGGAACCTGATGCTGCATTTCGCCTTCATCAAAATAGCCGGAATTTGATCCTGTCCCAAGGATGCAGGCAATACCCGGTGTTTGTCCACAAAGCGATAAGCCTGCAGCCACCAAGTCATTTTGAACACGGAGTTGGGCCTCCCCAATCACGGGTGTTAACAAGGCCCTAATCATATCTTTTTTTGATTCATCGGTAATCCCCGTCCCGAAATAGTAGACAAAGCGGAGCTTCATACCACGAATTTTTTGGAGCATTTCTGCTTGGGCTTCGTGAATTTCGTCTGTTGTTTGGTAATAGGGATTGATGCCTGCCGACTGGAAACTTTCAAAAGCCTCGTTTACCTGCGTAATATAACGCCAAGCCGTTTTGGTCGAACCACTTTCAATTAATAGTATCATTGTAATAGGCCGATCGGGGTGAATTTTTCAAACACTTTTTCACTATGTGGAGCGTCAGCTAATTCTGCTGTCAAATCTTGCCCAGCCCAATGTTCATAGTGTTTTCCATTTTTCCAAAGTTTGGAATTCGTCATATCGTAAATGTAACCACGATATGCTACCCAAATTTCTGGCCGGTCTTGCCCATTTCTGAGGGCTAATTGAGAACGAGTGTATGAATTTAATGCTACTGACAAGGATGCTTTGATTATAATACGAAGCTAAATAAAAAGGATTAAAGACCGTTTTTTTAGTAAAGATTTTTAATTTTACATGTACGTAAAACGGAAGAATTTTATGAAAATCGTTCAAGGCTTGTTGGTTTGTTTATTAAGTGTTCAATTGCTCTCATGCGGCTCATCTTCAGGTTCCGATCCTGCTCCTACACCTCAACCCACGGTATCTCAATTAATCAGTAAATCATGGAGTGCAAACACCGCTTCTTGGGACGGTGTAACTCAATATACGAAAGGTGCTACGAGTAATTTAGTTTCAGGTTATTCACAATTCAAATTGGATTTGACAAGTTCAACCGCCGCATCCTTAACGGAATTCGATGGTCGGAAGTTTACAGGGACTTATACTTTGTCAACTGACAATAAAAAAATTACATTAAACGGCTTAACAAGTTCGGAAGGGGCACCTTCAGGAACGAATGGAACGTTAGAGTTTAATATCGTTGGCACGCCAACGACCTCTACATTGAGCTTAGAAACAAATACAACGTATATCAAAGCAAGCAATAAAAAAGTTAGCTTAGCTTTGGTTAACCCTTAATTAATTTGACACTTGATAAGCCGTCTCGCGAGGCGGCTTTTTTTTATTATATGGGAAAGAGAACAGAAATTGGTACGCTAGGGGAGTTTGGTTTGATCAAACACTTGGCAGCGCCTTTCGCGCAGCATCAAGGTTGGACAAAATTAGGCATTGGAGATGATGCAGCCTTATTGGAAGCCGCCAATCAATTAACCGTTACTTCGACAGAATTATTAATCGAAGGTGTTCATTTTGATCTTTCATATACGCCGCTGCAGCATTTGGGATATAAAATTGTGACGCTTGCTGTATCCGATATTGCTGCGATGAATGCCATTCCTACGCAAGTGATGGTCGGTATCGGTTTAAGTAATCGTTTTTCGGTTGAAGCTGTTAACGAATTATATGCTGGGGTCAAATCTGCTTGTGAAGATTACCAAATTGACCTAGTAGGTGGCGATACAACCGCTTCTCCACAAGGATTGATTGTTTCGGTTACCGCCAATGGTGTGGTTGACTCGACTCAAGTCGTTACACGTTCGAATGCGAAACCCAATGACGTTATCTGTGTAAGTGGGGATTTTGGAGGAGCCTTGATGGGACTTCAGTCCTTGGAACGCGAGAAGCAAGTGTTTTTGGCAAATCCAGACATGCAGCCCGAGTTGGACAATAAGAGTTATGTGGTATTGCGCCAATTGAAGCCATCGGCTCGTTTTGACATCATTCACGAATTACGTGAATTAGGTGTTGTTCCTACTTCGATGATTGATAGTTCGGATGGATTAGCCGCGGAAATTCTACATTTATGTGAAGCCTCTGGTACAGGAGCACGTATCTTTGAAAAGAATATCCCGATTGATGATGAAACATATTTGGCAGCGACTGAATTTAATTTAAGTCCATTAACTGCTGCATTAAATGGGGGTGAAGACTATGAATTAGTCTTTACTGTGTCTCAAGCTGATTTTGAAAAAGTGGAAAAAATCGCGGATGTGACAGCGATTGGTTACATGACCGACCTGAAAAACGAAAAGGTTATGGTTATGAAATCAGACCAAATTGTGAACTTGACTGCACCCGGTTTTAATTAATAGCCATGTCAGTAGCGATCATGCAACCTTATTTCTTCCCTTACTTGGGCTACTTTCAGTTAGTTCAAGCCGTGGATGATTTTGTGTTTTATGATGACGTCATGTTTATTAAAAAGGGATGGATTAATCGGAATCGTATACTCATGCAAGGCAAAGAATTCTTGTTTACGATTCCCCTAGAAAAGCAAAGTCAAAATAAAACGATTCGCGAATCAAATGTTGCTTGGGGGCCTGAATTTCCAACAAAGTTGATTGTTCAGTTGCAAGCAGCCTATAAAAAGGCTCCTTATTTTGATCAAGTAATGCCACGCATTGAGACACTTTTTGCTCAAAAGCCTGTAAGTATGGCTGAATTAGCAGGTAAAAGTATTGAACTGGTTTGGCAATATTTGGGCTTGGAAAAACGTTTTCACTACAGCTCTCAGCTACCCGACAATCAGGCAGAAGGGAGAGCCGAACGATTAATACATTTGACTAAGCGCTTAGGTTCGACGCATTACATAAATGCATTCAATGGCCAAAGCCTCTATGACAAGGATTTTTTTGCCTCCCATGGAGTTGAATTGTCTTTCATTAAGCCAGTCCTCATTCCCTACAGCCAAGGCAAGACAGCATGTTTTGAGCCTGGACTTTCGATGATTGATGTGTTAATGTGGAATGATCCGGTAGCAATTGTAGACATGTTGAAGAACTATAGCTTGGAATAAATGGCCATTTGCTAAGTAACTCGTCGTTCGGATTGCTTTATTTGTAAATTTGTATGTAGTAGTAATTCACTTAACTAATGACACAATCGCTTTTTATTCGTAGGTATTCGAATCGCTTTCTATCAAGATGGCTCGTACTTGCTATAGATTTGCTGATTGTCATGTTTTCATTTTCGCTTTCTACCCTATTGCGGATGAATTTTCACTACAGCGAAATCGACTTATATAGTTTTCAATTTCATTTTGTTTTTTTATTTGTCATTCGCCTCGGGGTATTCCTTTGGTTTAAATCCTATACGGGCATTATCCGGCACACCAGTATCGAAGATGCTGTGTTGATTTTAAAAGCTGTTTTTATAGGGACCGCCATTGCTGGGTTATTTTCGTTAAGCCTACGCTATTATACGGGAATTAATACCTTGCTTTATGTTCCGTTATCGATCTTAGCGATTGATTTTTTTATCTGTCTATTCTTGATGGTATCTCTTCGCTTTTTTGTGAAGTCTTTCTACGAATCGTTCATCAATGAATTTAAACCAGCTGTAGGGGTATTAATCTATGGCGCCGGTTATTCGGGCATGTTGACAAAAAATGTCATTCAAAATGACCGTGGAGTAAATTATCAAGTGTTGGGTTTTATTGACGATAATGCTTCTAAAATCGATAAGACCATCGAAGGTATTCGTGTTTTTAGCTTATCAGAAGCCATGGAAAAATTTGTAGATCATTACGAAGGACTTCAGGTCATCATGGCAATTAATAATATAGGTCTTCAAGCTAAGCGAAAAATTTCCGATGTGTTTCTTGACCGGGGTGTTGTAGTGAAAATTCTTCCTCCCGTGGACAAATGGGTAAATGGAGAATTTGCGTTAAACCAAATTCATAATGTCAAAATTGAAGACTTGTTGGGCCGTGAAGAAATTCAGATGAACAACAAGCAAATTAGTCAAGAAATTAATTCAAAATCCGTGTTGGTGACAGGAGCTGCGGGATCGATCGGTAGCGAGATTGTTCGCCAATTGATTGCTTATTTTCCGGCGAAAATTATCCTGATTGATCAATCTGAATCGGGACTTTTTGATTTAGAATATGAGCTATCAAGTGTAATCCCTTCAAATACGGAATTGGTAGTAAAGATTGCTGATGTAACAGATAAGAATCGATTATCCGCCATATTTAAAGTGCATAAACCGGCAATCGTTTTTCATGCTGCGGCATACAAACACGTGCCACTCATGGAAAAAAATCCCTATGAAGCAGTTAAGGTTAATATTCTTGGCACACAGGTATTGGCAGATTTAGCGGCAGAACATGGCGCGCAAAAGTTCGTCATGGTTTCAACGGATAAAGCGGTTAATCCGACCAATGTGATGGGGGCAACGAAGCGTTTTGCAGAGATGTATACACAATCTTTAAACGGCAAAGAGGGGATTCGGACGAAATTTATTGCTACTCGTTTTGGGAATGTCTTAGGATCCAGTGGCTCTGTTATTCCTTTGTTTAAAAAACAGATTGAGCGCGGTGGCCCCGTTACAGTAACACACCCAGAAATCACCCGTTATTTTATGACTATTCCAGAGGCCTGTGAACTTGTCCTAGAGGCGGCTACCATGGGTGAAGGGGGTGAGGTATTTGTATTTGATATGGGAGAATCTGTTAAGATTGTCAATCTAGCCAAAAAAATGATCACGCTGAGTGGTCTTCGGGTAGATCGTGATATCGAAATTAAGTACACAGGACTTCGTCCTGGGGAAAAGCTCTATGAAGAATTGTTGAATACAGATGAAAATACGCTGCCAACACATCATCCCAAGATTTTGGTGGCAAAGGTAAACTCGCCTAGTTATGCATTTATGGAATCACAGATGCAAGAAATGGGTCAATTGTTAAGCGCTGGAGATACCAATAATTTGGTGGCTAAAATTAAAGACATAATACCCGAATACATTTCAAACAATTCCGTTTTTGAAAAATTGGATGTCAAGGCGACATCAGCCAAGCGAGGTCAATCAGTTAAGTAAACGTTTCGAAATTCGAATGGCAATCCATGTTGCAATGGGGGCCGCTAAAATATCCAAGCTGTAATGAACGTGCTGAATAAGTAATAAACACCCCAAAACAGTCGTTAACATCACCGCGATTTTCCTTTCAATTGGTCTAGGGAGAAAATAACAAACAAAGACCATCGTAGCCGTGTGCCCAGAAAAGAATAGGTCTTTCGTAATCGCTAGGTTTTCACCATAGATAAACAATTCAGCAATGGGATCATGTAAATCAACCAAACCTTCCGGCGGGTTGAGCGCCACCCCATAGATACTAGCGAACCGAATAATAGTTTCTATATTAAAAGCCCACGCAAACCAGAGAAAGTGCTTTGGCTGCCGAATGATTCGTACTATCAGGTATACCACACTTAAATAAATAATTGCAAAGATGGGAATTGAAACATTTTTTGCCGGAATATGTGCCAAAATCACATCCTGCATCACGATTCCTTCTCGCAATTGAATCCACTGAAAATAGTCGTCAGCTTTCCAAGGGAAGATGGCAAATACAGCGATTGCTAGTATCAATTGCCAACGAAATCGGCTATCTTGCCACGCGGCAGTCCAATTTATTTCGATGGATTGTTCAAAACCTTTCATGTATTTTTGTCGTTATAGTCTTGAAAACGGAGCGCAAAACTACGCTAAATTTAAACTGAAATGAATAAGCTGTTAAAAAATATTGCGTTGATTGGACTTGTTTCCATCACATTGGCTCACATTTCGTGCGGAAGTTCAACGAAACCTAATGCTTCATCAACCAACTTGACAACGACAAAAATGGATACAATTACTTTCGGAGCTGGATGCTTTTGGTGTGTAGAGGCTGTTTATCAGCGCTTAAAAGGTGTTCACACAGTCACTTCAGGTTATATGGGAGGTAAGTTGAAAAACCCTACGTATCGCGAGGTGTGTTCAGGATTAACGGGTCATGCCGAAGTTTGCCAAATTACTTATGACCCGAAAGTCATTTCCTTCCAAACTTTGCTAGAAGTTTTTTGGCAAACACATGACCCAACAACATTAAACCGACAAGGGGCTGATGTAGGAACGCAATATCGTTCAGCGATTTTTGCGCACAGTGAAGAACAATTGAAACAAGCGGAATCTTGGAAAGAAAACTTAAATGCTAAACAGGTGTTTCCTAATCCCATTGTAACGGAAATTACGCATGCATCCGCTTTTTATCCGGCCGAAGATTATCACCAAGATTATTACAATCAAAACGGTATGGAGCCTTATTGCCAGATTGTCATCAAGCCCAAAATGGATAAATTCTTGAAGGCTTTCAAGGATAAATTGAATTAAAAACCACCCTTATCGTAGAAGCTTCTGCGGCGTGAGATTTTCAAATCTTGTAGTAAACTTGACTTCACACGCAAGTCAAATGAGTAGTTACTCGCCCGGCCAAAGAATGGGCTGGCGATAGGCGTCCAATTGAAATTCATTTCCCAACAATGCAGGTCGCGGTGCACAGACATATTTGTATAAGTCAAGCCATTATATTTAAAGTCATAACCCGAACTCACGGAAAATTTCCATTTTTCACTGATACTAACGTCTCCTTGAAATGTAAGTCCACTGATTTTTTGTGGATCTGCCAAGCCCATCCGGTTATAACTAAATTGATATGAAAACGAAAATGTCCAAGGCACATTCCAATCGACATAATCATCCATATTTCGGTTTATTTGCTTGAGTTGGGCTTCCGAGCCCACCTCACTCGCTTTCGGTTTTTTTGCAGTACTTGGGGCAAATCGCCGACCAATCGATAAATTAAACGACTGGAGTCTTCCTAATCCTTCCCCCTTACTGAACATATATTCATTGGTTCGGCGACCCATATCAAAGAAGGCTGCATCTTGTACATATGAATAAGGATCCAAACTTCCGCCAATGTTGATATCAAATTCCTTTACCCGTGAATTTGCATTGAAGCCGATGTTAGATAAGGGGTATTCTTTGGCCAAGAGATTGTAACTTCCGTTGATGCCGAAATTGTCAATCAGACTGATTTTTTCATTTTGCTTCGTTGCAGTGTCCGACTTGGTTTTCAACTTCGCTTCAAGCGTATTTTGAATGCCAAAACTAATGGCTCCAGACGCACCACCATACGATAAAATGCGTGGGTCAAATGTACTTATTCGCCGGATATCACCCACTTGTTCCACCCCTTCTGCATTGATGAATTTCCGGTTGTTGATTCGTACATCTTGAAAATATCCGTAAGAGGGATCGGAATAATCGGGTGTGTAACTTACACTGATGGATGGAACCATCGTGTGTCTCAATGCTTCCAAGCGGCCTTTTTTAAACCGTGCCGTTCCGAAAACACGCGTATTCATACTCGCAGAAAACGAAATCTGGGAGTTAAATTTAGGTAGCCCCCCAACGGTATCGATTCGAACGGTCGAATCCGATTTTATGTAGGTGTATTTGTATGAACGAGTGTACATATTTCCCGACCACGAAATGCCTGGCGTAATATTAACATACCGATTTAACTTGATGTTTGGTAACGAAATAGGAAGGCTATAATTAAATTTCGTTTGTGCTTTTTCCCATAACATCGGAATGGTGCTTGCATTTACGGCCACAACACCTGGAGGCAGGTCGTCTGCGTTCGTTGGGATAAATGGTTTTTGAATAATTCCGCGCTGGCTGTTGGTCGAGCGTGGATATACATCAAACTCGTAGCGGGTATAGGGGTCTGCAATTTGATTTGTTAGGGAAATACCACCAGAGAAGTCTAGTCCAATGCGAAATTGGTCCATAAACCGATCCCCCACACTTGATTTTCTTTTGAAGGGTTGAAATTGATTTAATCCCAAGCTGAATTCTGTTCCTGCGTCAAAAATACGCGTCGTGGTATTCTGATTAATTCGTAAACTGATGCTACTTCGAAATATTTGACCGATGTTCTTGGTGTATTGAATAGATGAGCCAATAGTATTCGAAAGGTATTGCTGGGTGTTGAAATTATTATATTGATTATACGAATTCGATGCAATATTGACAGATGCTGAGAAACTTGAATTCCCTAAACTCCGTGGAGAATGCGACCATTGTAACGCAAAGTCTGTTCGTTTCGTCGGATTAAATTCATCTCCATTTGAATTTCGATTGAATGCAAGATTAAAGCTTCCCGAGTAACGATATCGTTTGTTATATTGCGAATTTGCACCTAGTCCCCAGCCACCTTTGGAATAAATTTGACCCGTAAAACGGATGCCAATATGTTCGCTCGCGGCCCAATAATAACCACCTTCGCGTAAATAAAATCCCCTACCAGATGGTTCTTCCCCATAGGTGGGGATTAAAATTCCCGATTTCCCGGCTTCTTTCGGCTGCGAATATGGGAAAAAACCAAAGGGGAGACCTATGGGCAACGGAATGTCATTTAGTTCAAAATGGAAGGGACCAGAAATGATTTCTTTTTTTCCTACGACTTTGATTTTACTTGCCTTGATGTGAAAGTGAGGATGACTTAAATTACAGGTTGTATAAATGGCATTCCGGATATATAAATTGTCCTCCTCGTCCTTCTTGACCGTTTTTCCTTGTACAAAGCCTTCCCCTTGCTGCGTTACAATACCCTTAATCGCCGCACGTTTCGTCTTGAAATTATAGCGTATCTCATCCGAATCGTATTTGTCGGCCCCCTGCGTAAACACGGGTAAGCCATTCATTTTGTGCGATGTAGAATCGTATTTGCCAATCGCGTATACTTCATTTTTGTCCCAATCCAATCGAATATAACTCGACTCGAGACTAATATCCCCATATTTTACCTTGGCATTTCCATACAGGTGAACCACTTGCTTGTCGGCATCTAAGACCGTAGAATCCACGGCAGAATAAAAAACGGTTGTTTGGAGGTCCTGCTGTTGTTTAGCAAGGCTATCCGATTTGGCCAAATTCTTTTGCGTTGAATCCGCCAAAATTACCCGCTGGGCATTCATCGTCGGTAAGACGCAGAATAGGCCAAAGCATAGTAAAAGGTAATATGTGGATTTCTTTACCAAATGGAATTTAAAAATTATATTTGTCTTCTGTAATGAATTTGCAAAATTACATCATTGCGTGGTACCTAAGTGTAATAATCTAAAAATAATGTTTTCTTCCATCCGAGTTATTTTTGTTATTGGGCTTGCGTTGTCAATTATTTCGGCGACCATGCCGACGGTTGAGCCCACTCGATCTGTTAAAAAGAATCTCATCAAAACAGTCTGTCTTGATGCAGGACATGGGGGGAAGGATCCAGGATGCTTGGGGCCTACGGGAGCGAGAGAAGGGAAAGTTACCTTGAAAATAATCTTGGAATTGGGGAAACGTTTAAAAGCTGAATACCCAGATATGAAGGTGATTTATACCCGTGAAACCGATGAATTCATTGAGTTGTTTGAACGGGCGGATATAGCAAATCGCAACAAAGCAGATTTATTTATTTCGGTTCATTGCAACGCTGCGGTTAATAAATCGGCTTATGGGACGGAAACCTACACGATGGGTCTTCACAAAACAGATGGAAATTTGAACGTAGCGAAACGCGAAAACTCAGTAATCTTACAAGAAAAAGATTATCAAACTTCTTATAATGGGTTTGATCCAAGTTCGCCTTTGGCTCATATTATGATGGCAAATTACCAAAGCGCCTTTATGGCTAACTCGGTTAAGTTTGCTTCCCATGTGGAAGATGAGTTTTCTAAGACATACAAGCGTAAGAGTTTTGGGGTCAAGCAAGCTGGTTTTTTAGTGATTTGGCGGACTGCGATGCCTAGTGTTTTGGTGGAAACGGGATTCTTAACAAATCCGAACGAAGAGGAATATTTGAATTCTGAAAAAGGCCAAGCGGAAGTCGCTGATGCCATTACGACAGCGTTCAAAAAGTATAAAGACGAAATCGAAAAATAAACCCATTATGTTTCAAAGCAATGAATTAAAGGTTGGTTTTTTGGCCCTCATAGCCTTCCTGATCCTCTATTTTGGGTTTAACTTCCTAAAGGGGAATGATGTGTTTTCATCTTCCAAAATCTATTATGTAACCTACGATAATGTCGATGGTTTGACGCCTTCCAATCAAGTGCTTTTGAATGGTATCGAGGTAGGTAAGGTTAAAAAAGTAGAGCTTTTGCCAGAAAATGGGAATAAAATCAAGGTTACGTTACGTATCAACAAAGACTTAATTCTACCTGATAAAACGCTTGTTGTCCTGTCTGATGGAGCTTTGTTGGGTGGTAAAGTAATGCGGTTAGAATTATTGGGCAAAGGGTCATTGCCTACGGAAAGTATCATTCAAGGAACCACAGAGAAAGGACTTTCTGCACTTTTAAAAGAGCGTGCGTTACCTGTTTTGTCTAATGCTGATTCGCTCCTTATTTCCTTCCGTAAAATTAGTCTTAAATTCGAACATACAGGGACGCATTTAAATGAGTTAATTAAGAATTCGAATTCCGCGGTGACCAACATCAATGGTTCTGTGACGGAACTCGTGAGCGATAATAAGGCAAACGTTAAGCAAATTACAGCGAATATGAAATCATTGACGCAAAGCTTAACAGAAACCGAAAAGCAATTGAAACCCTTGTTGACGAAATTCAATTCGGTCGCAGACTCTTTGCAAGCTGTTCGTATAGGTCAAACCTTACAAGAGGCGGGAAAAGCAATTCAGTCTCTTCAGAAGATTGTGACGAAGCTTGAACAAGGACATGGCAGCGCAGGGAAGTTATTGACAAGTGATTCTTTGTATAATGGCTTGAATAAATCCTTATTGGATTTAGATAAGTTGCTTATCGATTTCCGCACGCAGCCAAAGCGTTACATTCATTTCTCGGTTTTCGGTAAAAAAGATTCGAAAACAATTACGCAATAAATAAACTCATCATATGGCGACTAAGCAATTATCCATTTCGGCGGCTGTCGAGATTACAGATATTTTGATGGCAGAGTTTGGTGAAATAGGTTTTGATATATTTGAAGATACTGCCTCTGGAATCAATGCTTATTGCCCTATGGATGTTTATGATTCAGCTGCAGCACATGAAATTATTGAGCGCTATCGTTTTTTGGGCCCGATCGATGTGGTAGAGGCTGAAATCGAAAAGCAAAATTGGAATGCTGTTTGGGAAACCAATTATGACCCAATCCGAATTTCGGATAAGGTAAATATTCGAGCAAGTTTTCATGAACCGGATCCGAGCGTGGAGATGGATATTGTTATTAATCCCAAAATGTCTTTTGGTACTGGACATCACGAAACGACGACTTTGATGGTGCAAGCGATGTTAGAGATTTCGTTAGCAGGGAAATCGGTGTTGGATGTAGGTACAGGAACAGGAATATTAGCTTTTATTGCCTTGAAACTCGGAGCTTCACGTGTACATGGATTTGACATTGATTCTTGGTCCGTAGAAAATTCGATTGAGAATGCCACATTGAATAATTGCGAGTCGGCAACTTTTCAGGAAGGGACAATACGGGATGAGCCTTTCACGGTTTACGATGTCGTCTTGGCGAATATCAATCGTAATATCTTGTTGAATGAGTTGGCTGAATATGTTTTACGTTTAAAATCTGGAGGCATTTTGTTGTTGAGCGGCTTCTACACCGAAGATATTCCTTTTTTAACTCAAGCAGCCCAACCCTTAGGATTAAAATTAGAGGCTGAAACAAATTTGCGTAATTGGGCTTGCCTCCTTCTTTGTAAGAACTAAGCGTATAATTTCTGGTTTTTGTGTATTATTTCGTGAAAAAACCTTATTTTTGAAGGTTTTACTCATGGAACTCGCGAAATTGGGTTTCTACTAGCTACATGAAGATCTCTCCAAACAAACCTTTTCAGGTTGTTTATTCCTTATTGTCACACGAATGCCTCGGTTATTTGTTTGAGGTTTTTGTTGTTCAGTTGAATGACAAAGGGCAATTGACGTGGGAGTATCAAACATTGACGACCCGCAATTTTCATGAGTTTGCCCATGGATTAGATGAGCGGGATGAGGCTGCCGTGAAATTAGTTGAGGGAATGAAACCTGCGGCAATTTTTGAAAAGTTCAATACTTCCAAGCGTAAGACCATGGAAGAATTTTACTTAAAAACCTTTGATGCAGAAAAAGGGGAGAAGGAGATACAAGAAGCGGTTCATGCCGTCGTAGAAAAGCGCCGCGCACAGATTTTTGAATTGATTTGCCCTGATAAAACGCTTTTCATCATGGGAAATGATGGAAATCCGATGCGTCAATCAGTCGAGATTCAGTCGGAAGCCGTTGAGGTACTTTTTCATTTCATGCGAAATGAAGAGAATACACATTACTTCCCAACGTTAAAATACAAAGGAAACAAGCTTGAATTTCAATACAAGGATGCGCTGATTCTTTGTGACGAACCGGCTTGGATGTTGCTGAATCAAAAGCTTTATCATTTCAAACCGCAATTAGAAGGCAAGAAGTTACGTGCCTTTTTGAATAAAAAATTCGTGGTTATCCCGCGAAACATGGAAGAAGATTATTTCCGGAAATTCGTTAAAGCCATGGTTGCGCGTTACCCCGTACATGCCAAAGGCTTTGAAATCACGAATACCGAGAAGAATTGCCAGTATTTATTGTCTTACGGGCCGATAACCCCTAAGTTGGATGAGGAGGAAAAAGTATCTGCCAAAAAAGCCTTAGAAGCTGCGGACCGTTGGCAATTTGTCCTTTCGTTTCAATACGGCAATAACCGTTTCCCTTGGGACGGACTTTCGGCAGAGGCCAATGTCCTTTTCGAGAAAAAGGGCGACAGTTATGCTTTTCAAAAAATCATGCGTTCGCTGACCAAGGAAAAGCGTGCTTTTCAAGCGTTGAAGTCAATGGGATTACCCATGGAAGCAGATGGCCGTGCAACGATTTCGCGTTCGGATGCAGTTCAATGGCTCACGGCGCATAAACAAGATTTAGATCAGGGTGCTTTCTCAGTACAGTTTAAAGGCGATGGATCTGCGCCTAGGTATTTCTTAGGAAAACCTGAAATCAAGATTCGTATCGGTGAAAAACTGGATTGGTTTGATGTGCAGGCGGTGATTTCGTTTGGTAGTTTCCAAATTCCATTCCTGAAAATTCGCCAATTAATTCTCCAGAAAAAGAAAGAGTTCCATCTTCCTGATGGATCGATAGCAATCATTCCCGATAATTGGTTCCACGATTATCAAGATTTATTTTATTTCTCAGAAACTCGCCCAGGGGAAGATGGCGTATTCTTACGTCGCCAACACTTCCAATTGATCCAAGAATGGGAAAATCAGGAATTGGTGAAAACGAATTTACGCACCAAAACACTTAACGATCTCAAACTCGAAACAAAAGAGTTTCCGGTTCCGAAAAACTTCAAAGGAACATTACGTCCCTACCAATTAGAAGGATACCGTTGGATGCGTACGCGTCAGGCAGCTGGATTAGGTGCCTGTTTAGCCGATGACATGGGACTCGGTAAAACGGTTCAGACGCTTTGCTTATTACAGAGTTTAAAAGAGCAAGGCGAGACTTTGCCATCTTTGTTGGTGATGCCAACCTCCTTGTTGTATAACTGGGAGATGGAGGCCAAAAAGTTTACTCCACAATTGCGTGTTTTGGTTTACAGTGGACCCCAACGGGAGAAATTGCAAGCGCAAATTGGCAAGATAGATTTGATTTTATGTTCGTTTGGAATGGTTCGTTCCGACATTGATTGGTTCGAGAAGCAAGCATTTAGTTATGTGATTTTGGATGAGTCGCAAGCGATTAAAAATCCATTGGCGAACATCACAAAGGCTGTTCAAAAATTGAATGCGAAGTTCCGTTTAGTGATGACGGGTACACCATTGGAGAATTCAACGATGGACTTGTGGTCTCAAATGAATTTTGTTAATACGGGTTTGTTGGGAACACAACGCTATTTCAAGGATCATTTTCAGATTCCCATCGAGAAGAAAGCGGATGGTGATCAGAAAAAACGCTTATACTTCTTAATTAAGCCCTATTTATTGCGTCGTGAAAAAAGACAAGTGGCAGCGGATTTACCTGAAAAAATGGAGTCCATTACCTATTGCACGATGTCTGAGGAACAAGAACGACTTTACGATAAAACGAAGTCCTTCTATCGGGATGTTTTATTGAAGCAAATCAAAGACGAAGGTTTGCAGAAATCAAGGTTCTCCGTATTGCAAGGTTTGACAAAGCTTCGTCAATTGGCCAACCACCCAGCCTTGTGCGAGGAAGGATTTGAAGGGGAATCGGGTAAAATGGAAGCGGTTTTAGAGAAGTTGGAGACCGTACTCGAGCAACATCACAAAGTCTTAATATTTAGCCAGTTTGTTCAGCATTTGGGATTGATTCGCAAGGCTTTGGATGAGCGAGGAATTGATTATGCATATTTGGACGGAAGTACTTCTGATCGGAAAGGTCAGGTAGAGAGTTTCCAGAAGGATGATGGTCAGTCGGTTTTTTTGATTTCATTAAAAGCAGGTGGAGTGGGCTTGAACTTGACTGCTGCGGATTACGTCTTTTTATTAGATCCATGGTGGAATCCTGCTGCGGAGGCGCAAGCCATTGACCGTGCGCACCGGATAGGTCAAAAGAAGACTGTATTTACCTATAAATTTATCTCAAAAGAGACGGTTGAGGAGAAAATCTTATCCCTGCAACAACGCAAATTGGACTTAGCAAATGAATTGGTTACTTCCGACGAAAGTATCTTGCGTAATTTAAGTGAGGACGAAGTCTTGGATTTATTAAGCTAATTTGACCAAGATGTTTTTCGCTACTTCATGACTAATGAAGACAGCAGGAGCATTGTCTATCGACACAGAAATCGAACGATCGAATGCATTTACTTCAAGTACGTGCAAGGTAGCTCCAAGACTTAATTGCATTTTTGTCAATAACTGTAAAAAAATAGCGGAATCCTTCGCTACACCCATTAAAACACATCGCTTATCAGCTTTGATATCAGACAGATGCAAATAGCCTAACTCAGGCATCACCCCATTTTTAGTTGGTATAGGGTCTCCATGCGGATCTGTTTTAGGAAACTCGAGGAATTCATCTAACTTATCAATAAGCGAATCAGATTCAATGTGTTCAAGCTGTTCTGCGATTTCATGCACCTCATCCCAGTTGAAGCCCATCTTTTCTACAAGGAATACCTCCCAAAGTCGATGTTTACGCACAATTCCTAACGCAATCTTTTCGCCCGCAGGGCTTAAACGAACGCCTTGATATTTTTGATAATTTACCCAACCTTTTTCAGCGAGTTTTCGAAGCATGTCAGTTACTGAAGCCGCTTTTGTCTGCGTTAATTCTGCCACTGCATTGGTTGAAATGTCCTCATCATGGCCTTCTGAAAGGCGATAGATAATTTTTAAATAATTCTCTTCTGCAAAGGAAGTGGACATTGAACGAAATTTAGTTGTCAAAAATAAGCATTTATTTGATTTATTTATTTTTTAGGCCCAACTAAAAAATATTTTTGAATCGTCATTATTCTTGTATATTTGGATGTTAAAATTGAATAATGACGAACGCTAGGCGCAAATCAAAACAAGAGAACTCACTTAGTGAGGTTTTTGCTTCCATTCCTATCCCGCAAAGTGGGGGATTCTGGAAGAACTTGCGTGCGTTTATCGGTCCTGGTTTTATGGTCGCCGTGGGATATATGGATCCAGGGAATTGGGCAACCGATTTAGCGGGGGGGGCTCAGTTTGGCTACACGCTTTTATCCGTTATTCTTGTCTCGAGTTTATTTGCCATTCTATTGCAGCATTTGGCATTGAAATTAGGAGTGGCAACGGGGCGCGATTTAGCTCAAGCTTGTGGCGATTCATTTTCAAAACCTGTCGTTTATTTCCTTTGGATTATTTGTGAATTAGCCATTGCTGCTTGCGATTTGGCGGAGGTGATTGGTTCGGCACTTGCCTTACATTTACTGTTTGACATTCCGATTCTGGCAGGTATTCTCATCACCATTCTCGATGTATTTTTAATTCTTTATTTTCAGAATCGCGGTTTTCGCGTTTTGGAATCTATTGTCATGGCCTTGTTGGCCGTGATTACCTTGTGTTTTGGCTATGAAATTTGGGTGGCCCAGCCAACTGTATCGCATGTTTTGAGTGGATTAATTCCACAATCGAGCATTGTTATGGATGAACATCAATTGTATGTGGCGATCGGTATATTAGGGGCAACGGTTATGCCGCATAACCTCTATTTACACTCAAGCATTGTTCAGACCCGGGCTTTTGAGCAGAATGATACCGATCGGGGAAAAGCGATTAAATACGCAACCTGGGATTCCACAATTTCGTTAAGCTTTGCCTTTTTCATTAATGCGAGTATTCTGATTTTGGCAGCTGCGGCTTTTCATTGGAATGGCCGACAAGATGTTGCTGATATTCAAGATGCGTTCTTATTGTTGGATCCTGTCATGGGTACAAAATGGGCAAGTATCTTATTTGCGGTGGCCTTATTAGCCTCGGGTCAAAATGCGACAGTGACCGGAACATTAGCAGGCCAAATCGTCATGGAAGGTTTTATTGATTTGAAAATGAAGCCGTGGATTAGACGCTTAATCACTCGGCTTATCGCTATTCTTCCTGCTTTTTTCGTTACCTGGATATGGGGTGAGTCGCATATTAATGAATTGTTGATTCTTTCGCAGGTCATTTTGTCCATGCAATTAAGTTTTGCTGTGATTCCCTTAGTTTGGTTTACGAGTGATGCGAATCGGATGGGAAAATTTGTGAATCCTACCTGGATGACCTGGTTGGCTTGGGTGGTTTCAGCGATTATTCTCTCGCTGAACTGCTATTTATTAGGCCAAATTTTCTTTGCCTAATTGAATGCTCCACCGGTTATCTGTTCCAAGTTTATAGCTCTCTGATTCCTCTGGGTGGATTTGCGGCCCTGAAATCCCAGAACCTAAGACTTCAGTTGATTCGATGTGAATGATTTCTTGTACTTCGACATCCCGTATAAACGCTTCAATGGTCTTTGTCCCACCTTCGATTAAAATGGATTGTATTGCCTTCTCCTCACAGTAACCCATGAATTTTTGCAAGAAATTTTCAGTGCCAAGGGCGATCCAGTGTTTATTCCCTTCGGATTTAGCTACTTCATGCGTGAATATGTAGGTTGGGAATTCATCTTGTAACAGGTGAAGGTTTTTATCCATGCGCGCTTGAGGATCTAACACAAATCGCATGGGTGAATTACCCGGCCAAACACGTGTTGTCAGACTTGGATTATCTGCATTAGCCGTATTGACGCCGACTAAAATAGCTTGATGTTCTGCGCGTAAACGATGCACGAGCTGTTGGCTTATTGGATTTGAAAAAAGGTGAGCGTCTCCATTCGGATGTGCGATAAATTGGTCAGCGGAAGTCGCATATTTGACCGTGATATAGGGTCTATGATTTCGGTGGAAATAGAAAAAACGACGATTAATCAATTCCCCCTTACGTGCTAATACGCCTATATGAACTTCGATTCCAGCCGCTTCAAGTTTAGCAACACCCTGACCCGATACGAGTGGATTGGGGTCTAAATTACATATAACTACACGGGATACTTGCTGCCTGATTAATAAGTCGGCACAAGGAGGCGTTTTGCCTGTATGACTACAAGGTTCCAAGCTAACATAAGCCGTTGCACCTTGCGCATCTTGGATATCTTTAAATGCGTTTACTTCGGCATGTGGACCTCCGTATTGAGCATGAAAGCCCTCTCCGAGTAATTTGTTGTCACGAACAATAACACAACCTACCCAGGGATTAGGGACAACATAGCCTCCACCTAGCTGGGCTAGGTCGAGGGCTCGTTGCATCCATATTGCATCATTCAACATGTGTTGTTTTCAGATTACGTGACATGTAACTATAAATCGCAGGAATGACATAAAGGGTTAAGGTCGTAGAGAACAACATTCCGCCTACTACAGCAATACCCATGGAAACACGGCTTGTTGATCCTGAACCTAATGCTAAGGCAATCGGTAAAATACCCAATATCGTACACAAAGATGTCATGATAATCGGTCTGAAACGTGCCGTAGCGGCACTTTTTACGGCATCCAATTTAGCTAATCCGCCTTCCTTTTTCTGGTTGGCAAATTCCACAATCAGGATACCATTTTTGGTTACTAAACCAATTAATACAATGATTCCAATCTGTGAGAAAATATTCAGCGTTTGACTGAAATCCCATAATGATAACAAGGCTCCTGCCACGGCCAATGGTACCGTAAATAAGATAATAAATGGATCGATAAAGCTTTCGAATTGCGCCGAAAGGATTAAATAGATCAATAAAATCGCCAAGGCAAATGCAAACAATAAAGAGGAACTTGACTCCTTGAATTGCTTACTCTGTCCGTCATAGGCAGTTGAGAAGGACTCATCAAAAGTCTCTTTCGCCAATTTATCCATTTCATCCAATGCTTCTCCCAAGGTTACTCCCTTCGCCATTTGGGCTGTTACTGTGGCGGCAGAATAACGATTGAAACGGAATAATTGTGGAGGCGTACTTTGCTCCGTAATCTTGACCATGTTGTCCAATTGAATTAAATCACCCCGGTTATTTTTAACATATAGAGACCTCAAGTCATTTACATCATTTCGTAGTGAGCGGTTAATTTGGCCAATTACTTGATATTGTTTACCATCCATGATGAAATACCCAAAGCGTCTTCCGGATAGTCCCAATTGCAAGGTTTGAGCCACATCTTGGATGGATACACCTAAGTTTTGAGCTTTCGCCCGATCAATTTCCAAGCGTAATTCAGGTTTCGTGAATTTCAAATTTATATCAGAAACCTCGAATTTGGGGGAGTCGCGAACCTTTGCCATGAATTGTGGCATCATTTTCTTCAACTTCTCAAAGTTGGGGGCCTGTACGACGAAAGCCACGGGCAAACCACCGCCACCTCGTTGGCCCGTTTGTAGCGTTGGCTCCTGAATAACAATCGTCTTTGCACCTGAGAATTTTTTAACCTTCGGTTGTAGTGCATCCACAATCGCTTGTTGGCTTCTACGCGCATTCGAATCGCTTAGCAATACGCGAATCATACCCGAGTTTGAGCCGGCATTTCCGAATCCAGGTGATGTGATGGTATAAATTGCATTCCGTTCTTTTTCTGGTATTTCCTTCATGATGAATTGAGTAAACTCATCTGTGAAGTTCAACATATAGTCAAAGGTTGCGCCTTCAGGTGCCGTTGCACTGATACGCATTTGGCCTCTATCCTCTAAAGGTGCTAGTTCAGAGGGGATGGCTCCCGTTTTGAATAAGGAATAAATCACCCCAATTAATCCAATCATTACGACCCAAGCAAGCCAACGAACACGTAAGAACGAATTCAGTGAATTTTCGTAGGCCGTGGTCATCCAGGTGAAAAAGGGCTCCGTTACATTATAAAACCAGGGTTTGCTATGTCCTCCCTTTAATAATTTGGAGCTTAGCATTGGTGTTAGGGTCAATGAAACAAAGGCAGAAATAATGACTGAACCTGCTACGACGATACCAAATTCACGGAACAACTGTCCGGTTATACCCTGCAAGAATATTACAGGTAAGAATACTGCTGCTAGCGTTACAGTTGTTGAGATGACAGCAAAATAGATTTCTTTCGAACCCGCTAATGCGGCTTCCCATGGGGAAAGGCCTTCTTCAATTTTCGTGTAGATGTTTTCTAATACCACAATTGCATCATCCACAACAAGACCGATTGAGAGAACAATTCCGAGTAAGGTTAGTACATTTACGGAGAATCCAGCTAAATACATAAAGAAGAATACCCCAATCAAGGAAACAGGAATGGCTGTCAACGGAATGATAGTCGAACGCCAATCGCGCAAGAACAAGAAGATGACAATTGTTACAAGCAAAATCGCAGTTAGAATCGTTTCTTCTACCTCTTCAATTGATTTACGTACATATTTTGTGTTATCGAATCCTTCTTTCAAAATTACATCACTTGGGATGGTTGTTTGAATCTGCTTGAATTTTTGATGGATTTGATCGACAATTTCAATTTGGTTTGACCCTGGTTGGGGGATTACCGCAATCGAAATCATCGGTACCATGTCACGCTTAAAGAATGTCTTTTCGTTTTCAGGTGCTAGTTCTGCATTTCCTACGTCTGAAAATTTAACAGAACGATCGCCTTCCTCGCGGATAATCAAGTTATTGAAGTCCTCCACAGAGGTCATACGACCTTGTGTCCGAACCGTTAATTCGGTGTTATTCCCCTCAATACTTCCAGAGGGAAGTTCAATGTTTTGTTTTGTCAGGGCATTAACAATATCAGGTGCTGTCAATCGGAATGATGCCAAACGTTCTGGGTCTATATGCAAGCGCATCGCGTATTTCTTTTCGCCCCACATTTGAACGGAACTTACGCCTGGAATGGTCTGTAATTTTTCTTTTACGTTTCGCGTGGCAATCTCATTAAGGCTTAATAAATCCCGGGTGCTTGAATAAATATTTAAATTGTAAATGGGATTGGAATCCGCATCTGCTTTGGAAACAACGGGGGGGTCCACATCTTTGGGCAATAATGCCATCGAACGAGAAACACGGTCACGTACATCGTTGGCCGCATCTTCAATATTGACTGCTAGGTCAAATTCAACGGTGATGTTAGAGCGGCCATCCCGACTTGAACTTGAGAGCGTCTTAATCCCAGCAATTCCATTGATAGATTCCTCCAATGGCTCCGTAATTTGGGACTCAATAATATCTGCGTTCGCACCTGTATAACTCGTTTGAACGGTTACGACGGGCGGGTCAACCGATGGGTATTCACGAATGCCCAAATAGGAATATCCAATTAAACCAAATACGATAATCGTCACAGACATGACGATCGAAAGTACAGGGCGTTTAATGCTAATGTCTGATAAGGATGCCATAATATTGAATAGGTTTAGGCCAATTGCGTTGCAGGAATTGGTTTTAAGTTACTTAGTTGCTGCCAAACAGTTTCAAATGGAATGCCGGCCGACGAACCTGCTGGATTATGATAAATCATCGCGCGACCTTGTTCATATGAACCTGAAAAGGGCATGTGGTTTTTAAAGTTTTTGTATGTTCCCAGCAATAGGAGACCCGGGATTTCATATGCATTGGCAATGTGAGCCGGACCTGAATCAATCCCTATGAAAAACTGAGCTTCTGAGATAATATTGGCCATTTCAACGACACTTGTTTTCCCAACCATCGAAATGAATTTTGGATGCTTTATGGCTAAGCCATCAGATGCCCCTACTTCTACGATGGAAATATCATAAGTCGCTATTACTTGGTCAATTAAGGCAATCCAATGCTTGTCCTGCCATTCACGGTCGGCACCATTTGATTTCCGATGTATCACCCAGTATTTTGCTGGTAAATCCCATGATTTTTCTTTCCCCAAATACAATTTAGGTTGTAAAGATTCTCGATAGGGGATATCACACAGGTCGAAAATACCTTTCAACAAATTACCCCGTTCGTAATAATTATGCTTAGTTAACCCGATTTTTTCAGCTTGTTTATTGAAAAGGCTAAACTTGAAATAGGGATCCAAACGTAATTCGTTCATGTGCAAATTATAAAAGTGCGTGAACGGGGAATGTTGGCATATCCAAGAACTTGCTAAAATAGAATTTTCGATAATAACTTGGTCAATATGGGGATGCTTCTCTAATAGTCCTTGGTAGAGACCTTTAGCAATCCAAACGATACGAGCCTTCGGATGCTTAATTCGCAATGCAGCAATAATTGGTTCCGCGGCTACAATGTCGCCTAAATGCTCAGCTAATAAAATCCCAACAACGGGTTGGGAAATTCGAGCTAGGCGTACACTAAGGTGAAGTTGGGCATAGGAAATACATGCCGAAAACCAATAGCTTAGTTTACGGAATTTGTATTCCCATAAGGACTTACTCAGGTAGATGGACGCCATAAATCCTTTATTCTACGACTTCTTTAATTTCAACTTCGCCATCGGGTTTTACTTGGATTACGCCATTTGTGATTAAGGTATCACCAATGGAGAGTCCTGATAAAATTTCAACATTTTTCTCGCCACGATTTCCGAGTTTCACTTTTACAGGGACTGATTTTCCTTGTTTTACGATGAATACTTTGTTCCCAGATGCTTCGGGGATAACGGCTTCTGTGGGAATAAGAATTGCACTTCCCTTTGATTTTAAAATCAAATTGACCTTTGCAAAAGCTCCTGGAACCAATTGGTTACCCGGATTTGCTGCTAAGGCACGAATTTGCAACGTTCTCGTTAAAGGATCGATTTTCGGATCAATCGCATAAACTTTACCAATGAAGGTTCTGTCTTCATTTTCCGTTTGGAATTCTACAGTACTTCCTTTCCGAATAGCAGTTGCGTATTTCGCTGGAATTGAGAATTCGATTTTTGCCGGATTAGTATTCGTTAAGGTTGCAATTCTAGTTGTAGGGGAGATGTAACTTCCTAAACTCACATAACGGAAACCAATTGTTCCAGCGAATGGCGCTTTAACGGTTGTTTTGATGATTTGAGCTTTCAAATCTTCGATATCGGCTTCAATGGTATTGACTGAGTTAACTGCAATATCATATTCCCGTTGGGAGATTGCTTCTTTTTGTAACAAGATTTTTTGACGGGCCTCATTATCCTCCGCTAATTTTTTATTGAAGCCTAATTTGCGTAACCGAGCCTGTAAATCATCATCATTGATACGAAATAGGACCGTACCCTTTTGAACGGCATCCCCTTCTTTGATATTTAATTGGATTATACGGCCGGCTATTTCTGAGCGAATTTCTACTTCTTCGTTTGCCAAAATACTACCTGTTGAATTCAACATATCGTCAAGGCGCGTAAACTTTACGACTGATACTACTACAGCCGATTTTCCGCCCCCTTTTCCACCAGGTCCACCTTTCTCTTTTTTTGCATCCTCGTTGGGTTCTTTAGAAATAGCTTGTTTGATTTTCGGATAAAATGCGAGTCCTAGGATTAGTAAAATGGAAGCAAGTGAGACGATAGATTTAGTTAATTTATTCATAGGTTATATGTTCGATTTAGAAGAGTATCAAATTACATTTTTTTCTGAATCTTGCTGTCCTAAATTGTAGGTTTATTGGGCAGTTTTATTGGTTAACCAAGGTAAAATTTGTTCGTTTTGGATTTGGTTCATTACAAAGTGGCTCTGCGCATTTCCAATGTTTTTGATACTCGCTAATTTATGGAGGATAAAATTTCGATATTCATCCATATCGGAAACGACAATCTTTAATAGAAAATCACTGTGTCCGGAAACACAATAACATTCTTGAACTTCCACAAGGGACATGACATCCGTTTCAAATTGATTCAAGTAAGCAGCGGCATGCTCTTTCAGTGAAATATCACAGAAAACAGTTAGCGATTTGCCTAATTTATTAGGATTAATCGTTGCCTTATATCCTGTGATAACGCCATCTTTTTCCATGCGCTTAATTCGCTCATGTACGGGTGTGGCGCTTAAGCCCAGCCTCGATGCCATTTCCTTATTGGACATAAATGCATCTTCATGCAAAAAGGCTAAAATCTGTTTATCGATATCGTCAATTTTGGCCATCGCTAGCTGGGGTTTCAATGATGGATGCTCCTGCAGAAATAACACCTTTCAGTGTGTCTGTGCGCATATATTGTTCTAAACTAACCTGATATCTCCCTGGCCTAGTAAACTTCAGCCCTTTGAATAGGGTGTATTGATGACTATATATATCGCCAAGGCCACTCCCTTTGGGTTTCCCTGTTTTTGTATCATACAGAAACGCTTCCGCAAATGCACGTTTTAGTACGAAACCATTGGAATCGATAATTTTGGGGATGAAATAGAGGTTATAATAAGGATATTCGTTTGATTGCCGCAAAGCTACTCGAACATCATAGGCTTTACTTGTATCGGATACATGAAAATCAATTAAGATCTTATTTTTTTGAAGCCAACCATATTCTGATAAGGAAATGGTTTGGTCAACCAAGGTATCGTTTTGGCAAGCAAATGCGAAGCAAGCCATCATGAAAAGGATAATACGCTTGTGATACATAGCTTATTGTGCTGTGGGCCCTTCAGAAGAGCCTCCTTCACGCGGTGGACGGGGCTTAAATTTCTTCTTAAACTTCTTCTTAAATGGTTTCGGTGTGGCGTTTTCTCCATCACCTACAGGTGCTGTCCCTTCTGGCTTAGGCCCTTGTTCAGGTCTAGGTTTTCGCTCTTGTTGTGGTTTCGGGCCGCGATTATCTGGGCGTGGGCCACGATTTGCCTCACCTTCTTTGACTTGGTTTGCTGATTTCAAGCCACGATTATCTGGCCGTGAGCCACGTGGATTTTCACGGCCTTCCGGTCTTGGTCCTCGGTTTTCTCGTGGTCCTCTGTTATCAAAACGGTCACGACCGCCACGGTTATTTCCGGATTTGTTTGCCGGTTTTTTGCCACCGTATTTCTTATCCATACGCTCTAAATCAGAGTTCAATTCTGAAAGCGTTGGTTTTTCTACAATGGGTGCATCTGGATTCAAATCCGAGAAGGATTCCGGAATAATACCTTGCTTATTTAATTCAATGATTTCTGCGACACGATCACAACTTACGGGAATCCAAATGGACTCTTCACCTACAATACCAAACCACATCATCCGCTTGAAAATATCCGTCTTTTGAAGAATGGCATCTCCCTTCTTTGTCTTTAAGCGACCTTCAATCGTTGGAATGCCTTTTAACGCATCCATGTAAGTCTCTAATTCATAATTCAAGCAGCATTTTAATCGGCCGCATTGTCCGCTCAATTTGACTGGATTTAACGATAAATTTTGATAACGAGCAGCTGAGGTTGTTACGTTCTTAAAGTCAGTTAACCAAGTTGAACAACACAGTTCGCGTCCACAAACCCCAATGCCCCCCAATCTGCCCGCTTCTTGACGCAAGGAAATTTGTTTCATTTCCACACGTACTTTGAACTCCGTTGCCAAGAGTTTAATCAATTCTCGGAAATCGACACGGTCGTCTGAGGAATAGTAAAACACAGCTTTTGTCCCGTCCGACTGAAATTCAACGTCAGACAGTTTCATGTTCAACTTTAAATCTCCGATGATTTGTCTGCCACGGTACATCGTGGGCATATCACGCGCAATCATTTGCTCGTGTTTTTCGAGGTCTTTTTCGGTGGCTATGCGGACAATTGACTTTAAATTATCATCGTCTTTGATGCTTTTTTTCAATAATTGCAAGCGAACTAATTCCCCTTGAAGCGAAACGATTCCGAGGTGAATTCCAGTGCTCGACTCAATCATCACGGCATCACCTGTATGAAGTTCGAGCTTGTGTGTATTGCGGAAATACTCCTTACGCCCCCCTTTGAACTTTACCTCTACAACATGAAAACGCTGAAATTGTGGTACGTCTAAGTCGGAAAGCCAATCAAAGACATTCATTTTATTGCAGCCACCTGAGCCGCACCCCCCGTTGCTTTGGCAGCCTGCGACTTCGCCTGATACACCTTTGGATCCACAAGAACCCGTTGAACACGATTTACATGCCATAATATATGCTTGATTAGCTAATTATCCTTTATACCGGAGGACGTCTAAGCCAATATCTCTTCTAAAGTTTTTACCTTCGAACTGGATGGCAAGTGCAGCCTTTTGTGACTTTTGAATTGCTTTTTCCAGGGTATTCGAAGTTCCAGTTAGGGCGATCACCCGACCGCCACTTGTTAGGAGTTGGCCTCCTTCTTCGCGCGTTCCTGCTTGGAAAATATGCGCGTCTTTTACTTGGTCTAATCCTGTGATGGCATCTCCTTTTCGGTAATCTTCGGGGTATCCACCTGCGACAACCATGGTTGTAACGGCATATTGCTCTGAGATTTCAATTTTCTCTTTGTTCAATGTGCCTTTGGCAGCCGCAAGTAGCAAAGATAAGAAATCTGAATCGATTCTAGGTAATACTACCTCCGTTTCAGGGTCTCCCATACGTGCATTGTATTCAATGACATAAGGTTCGCCCTCATGGTTCATTAAACCAATAAAGATGAAACCTTGGTATTTAATGCCATCCGCTTTTAATCCTGCTAGCGTAGGCTTAATCACTTTGTTATCGACATGTTCCATGAAAGAAGCCGTCGCAAATGGTACGGGAGAAACGGCTCCCATTCCACCGGTATTCAACCCTTCATCGTTTTCGCCAATGCGTTTATAGTCTTTCGCTTCAGGCAATACAACATAATTTTCGCCATCAGTTAGCACGAAAACGGATAATTCAATTCCGCGTAAAAATTGCTCAATGACTACTTTGTCCGACGCAGCTCCAAATTTGGAGTCCAATAGCATTTCACGTAAAGCTGTTTTAGCTTCCTCAAGTGTCAAGGCAATAATTACCCCTTTCCCAGCAGCTAAGCCATCAGCTTTTAAGACAATCGGCAAAGATTGTGTATCTAAATAGGCCAAACCAGCGTCTATGTTTTCCTTCGTAAAGGTCTGTGAGGCAGCTGTTGGAACACCATGGCGATGCATAAAATTTTTTGAAAAGTCTTTGCTACCCTCTAGTTGCGCTCCCTCAGCACCTGGCCCCACAATTCCTACATGTTTTAGGTCTTCTTGTGACTCAATGTAATCCCGAACACCTTTCACCAAGGGCTCCTCAGGGCCTACAACAACTAAATCGATTTGATGTTCCCGAATTGCTTGCGCAATGCCGACTAAATCTGCCACTCCGATAGCTAAATTGGTACCTAATTTCGCTGTACCAGGATTTCCAGGAGCGATAAATAAACTACTTAGTAATGGGCTTTGAGCTATCTTCCACGCAAAAGCATGTTCACGACCCCCAGACCCGATAATTAATACATTCATCTGTTTTATTAATTGGCTAATTCACTCAAAAACTTAATGCGCATTAAACGCAACTCCTCTTCACTCACATCCTCAATATTACATTCATCCAAGGCCTGTGTGATGTTATCTGTATCTGCCGACATGAAATAGTCGTAGATTTCTTCCTGTTTATCAGGTTCAATGACTTGATTAATAAAGTAATCTAAATTCAATTTAGTTCCCGAATAACAAATCGCTTCTATTTCCTCGATCAACTCGGCCATTGATAATTCTTTTTGTTCCGCAATTAAATCTAAGTCAATTTTACGGTCCACTTGTTGGATGATGTAAATCTTAATCTTGGACTTATTAACAGTTGATTTTACGACGACCTCTTTCGCTGTTTCAATCTCGTTCTCCTCTACATAACGGATGATCGCGTCCAAGAATTGTTTCCCAAATTTCACGACTTTCCCCATTCCCACGCCATTGATCTGCGCCATTTCTTCCTGCGTAGTAGGGTAGGTTGTTGCCATTTCCTCTAAAGATGGATCTTGAAAAATCACATAAGGAGGCAAGTTTTTTTCCTTGGCAACCTTTTTGCGTAGATTTTTTAAAATCTCAAAGAGTGCATCATCATAAGCCTTTGTTCCTACCGCTGCATTTTCTTCATCATTCTCTGCCGTGATTGCTTCTTGTTCGTAATCATGGTCGCGAGAAAATGTTAATGGGTGTGGGTCTTTTAAAAACACCTCTCCCTTTTCACTTAGACGCAGAACTCCGTAATTTTCGATGTCTTTGGTCAACAAATCGGAAATAACAACCTGCTTTATGAATGAAATCCAAGGCGATTTCTCATCTTCCGGATTGACTTCTTTTTTCTTTTTGCGTAGCTTTTGTTTTTTGGGTGCTTGCTCTTCGCCATCTACATCCTCATCGTCCTCGTCATCTTCATCATCTTCATCGGAGATGGCCCAAGAAACCGTTTTTCCCTTCCCGAAAACCGCAAGTTTTTCATGCTCATAGCTTTGTGTGTATTGATTTGTTTTCCCTTCCAATACATCCGCAATGTGTTCTGCATCAAATTTTTCGCCTGTTTGTTTGATCGCTTCGAGTACCAAGGATACTTCTTGTTCCGCTTTGAAAGTAGGCGTAGGGTGCATGCAATTGTCACAAAAACCACAATTTTCTCCCATGTGTTCGCCAAAGTAGCTTAAGAGTTGCTTTCTACGGCAAACGCCCAAATTGGCATAATAAACCATTTCGCTCAATAGAATTTTGGCATTTTCCTTTTCAGAAACCGCTTTGTCTTTATTGAACTTATCTAGTTTTAATATATCATCGTAGGTATAAAACAAAATGCAAGTTCCATCCAAACCGTCACGACCCGCCCGTCCCGTTTCTTGATAATAACCTTCCAAAGATTTCGGGGCGTCATAGTGAATGACAAAACGAACATCCGGTTTATCAATCCCCATGCCAAACGCAATTGTCGCGACCATTACCTCAACCTCTTCATTCAAAAAAGCTTCTTGGTTCGACATGCGAACTTGAGGATCTAGTCCTGCGTGGTAAGGAAGGGCTTTAATTCCATTGACGCCTAGTAATTCGGATACCTCTTCCACGCGCTTTCTGCTCAAGCAATAGATAATCCCAGCTTTGCCAGTATGGCTTTTGATGTAGCGGATTAATTGCTTGTCAATATCTTTTTTCGAACGTATCTCATAATACAAGTTCTTCCGATTAAAGGAAGATTTGAATACGGTTGCATCCTCTAAATTTAATGTCTTTTGAATATCCTGCTGCACTTTGGGTGTAGCTGTGGCCGTTAGTGCAATAATGGGTAATTTCGTGTCAATCGATTCGATGATGTTCCGAATCTTCCGATATTCTGGTCGGAAATCATGTCCCCATTCTGAGATACAATGTGCTTCATCGATAGCGACAAAAGATATATTTGCTTGCTGTAAGAAATTGAGATTTTCTTGTTTATTCAGTGATTCAGGAGCGATGTAGAGTAATTTAACACTGCCGCTTATGACCTCTGCTTTGACACGATTAATTTCTGCTCGACTCAACGAGGAGTTCAAGAATTGCGCATTGATGCCAAAAGCTAGCATTTGGTCAACCTGATTCTTCATCAATGCAATAAGTGGCGAAATGACGATGGCCGTTCCTGGCATCACTATGGCCGGCAATTGATAACAAAGTGATTTGCCGGCACCTGTCGGCATTAAAACGAAACTGTTTTGGCCATCTATCGTATTGCGAATGATGGCTTCTTGCTCACCCCGGAACTGACTAAAACCAAAGGTCTTTTTGAGCTGTTCCTTCAATACCTCACTAGAAATGGAAGTCGGCATAATTTTTATCGTGGCGTAAGTGTTTCAGTTATTGGGTAAGATTTGGTTATCTTTGCGGGTCTCCAAATTCTTACTAACATTGAAATTAAACAAAAATATCCAAAGCACAGCAAAAAAAGTTTTAAGCCAAGAAGCCGAGGCAATTCTTCGCGTTAGCGATGGAATAGATTCCGAATTTGAAGCCTGTGTAGAACATTTGCTTGCTAGCAAAGGTCGCATCGTTTTTACCGGAATCGGGAAGTCGGCGATTATCGCCCAAAAAATAGTAGCGACGATGAATTCTACCGGAACTCCGGCATTATTCATGCACGCTGCGGATGCGATTCATGGAGATTTGGGAATGATTCAGGCGGGTGATGCTGTGATTTGTATTTCCAAATCAGGGGACACACCGGAAATTAAGGTTTTGGTTCCACTGATCAAGCGAACGGGCGTTACTTTGATTGCGATGGTTTCTAATAAACAGTCTTATTTAGGCCAACAAGCGGATTTTATCTTGCACGCATTGGCAGAGCAAGAGGCTGATTTGATGAATTTAGCTCCTACAACTTCCACGACGGTCGCACTTGCTTTGGGCGATGCATTGGCCGTTTGCTTATTGGAATGCAAAGGTTTTACCGCACAGGATTTTGCTAAATACCATCCGGGTGGCGCATTAGGGAAACGCATGTATTTGAAGGTTAGTGATATCTATCCGCAGCACGAATTTCCAGTTATTACGCCCAATGCGAGTATTCAAGAAGCAATCCACGAAATTAGTTCGAAGCGACTGGGAGCGACAGCTGTTGTAGGAGATAATAATCAACTTGTTGGTATAATTACCGATGGTGACGTTCGTCGGATGCTAGAAAAACACGCTAACTGGTCTGAAATCCAATTGGCCGATATGATGAATCGGACCCCTAAAACCATTGAGGCGGATGCATTTGCTACGGAGGCGTTGGCCATTATGCAATCGTTGAATATTACTCAATTGGTTGTAACAGAAAATAAAAAGGCCGTGGGATTTGTTCATCTTCACGACCTTTTGAAAGAGGGAATCGTTTAAATTTTAGCGCATGCGGTTTGAGGACTGCACCAGCATCTCATCTTTACGAATTAATCGATTTGCGATCATGTTGGCTAATAATGCCACGACCATGGCATAGAATCCATAACCATATTTTCCTTGTGCTTCTGGTTCAAAGCTAGGCATCGCCTCTTTGAAAATTACCCAGAACGAATACCCCATCGCGCCTGCTAACAAAAGCGAATTGATTAGCCCCAATAACATTTGGCGGATACGATTTTTGAATGAGAAGATGGTAATTAAAGTGACGATGGTCGATAAGGTCAATAAAAGTACAATGGCCATTGCGCTTGTGGATGTCGTTTTCCCGGCTTCCGTCAGCGTCCACTCATTGAAATATAATTCGGCTTTTTGGCCTGCCTGCCCAACTTTTGCCCAAATACTCCAGCCGAGTGAGACGAGGCAATTGGCAACTAAAACGAGGCTTAAGAAGATTGTTTGTGGTCTTTGAATCATGGTTATTTAATTTTCACACGAAATTAAGCATTTTCTTGAAAAAGCTTGGCGGCAATTTTTGCCGAACTTAAGCAGAGTGGAATTCCTCCTCCCGGATGAACGCTGCCACCTATCCAATACAAGTTTTTGATGGCGGACCGGTAATTCGGATGGCGCAAAAAGGCCGCAAATTTGTTGTTGGAAGAGTTTCCATACAATGCGCCTCCTGCTGAAGAGGTGCGGGATTCAATGCGCCGCGGGTCTAAATAGTCCTCTGCAACGAGGTGTTCATCCAAATTTATTCCCAAAACCCGATTGATTTTATGAATCACATTTGCTCTACATTCCTTAATTAATGCATCCCAATCTTGCCCAGAATTTGCGGGGGCATTGATTAAGACAAACCAATTTTCACAGCCTTTCGGGGCATCGTTGGATTCAACTTTACTCGAAATGTGGACATAGACGGTTGGGTCGTCGAACAGGTTTGCTTGTTTGAAAATCGCATCAAATTCAGCGCGATAATCCTTTGAAAAAAAGATGTTGTGAACTCCTAATTCGTCAAATACACGGTTAACCCCCCAATAAAAGATAATTCCCGAGCTTGATTTGGGTTGATTAAGTAACTTATTTGGACGAAGATTTTCGGGTAATAGCTGCTGGTAACTCGGGCGGATATCCGCGTTGCTCGCCACGAAATCAAAATCATAGGAAGCTTTTTTAGTTATAATTCCATTGGCGATGTTGCCCGATGTTCGAATTTTTTCGACAGCTTCATTCAAGTGAAATCGAACACCCAAGTCCTGTGCTAATCGAACTAATGCATTCGGAATTTCAATCATGCCACCTTTCGGAAAATAGGCTCCTAGGTTGTATTCTAAATGTGGAATAATGGAAAGTGTCGCAGGTGTTTGATAGGGGTCTGAGCCGTTGTAGGTAGCATACCGATCGAACAATTGAACTGTTTTGGGGTTCTTGAACTTCGATTTATGCGCTTGGTGCATAGTCTGAAACAGCCCTAGTTTATGCAAATTGGCATAACCGTGTAGCGCTTTTTTGCTCGTCCAAGTTCGCAATTTGTGCAGGGAATCATCCAAAAATAAATCACTAACAATGTTATATTTTTCACCTGCCTCTTTTATGTAGCGGTAGATGGTTGCGGCATCCTCTTGTAAGGCATCCGCCATCATTGACGCTGTCTCTGCAGGATCCTCAACAGTCTTTAAGCGTGTTTGATCATCCCAAAAATAACGGCAAATCTCAGGTAAACGTTCATAATTAAAATAGTCTCGGGGATTTTTCCCAGCCAGATGGAATAATTCATCCACCAATAACGGCATGGTAAATAAAGAAGGCCCAGTATCGAAACGGTAACCTTGTACTTCTAGAAGTCCCAACTTCCCCCCGGGCCGCTCATTCGCTTCGAATACCGTTACCGCATGCCCCATTAATTGCATACGAATCGCGAATGCAATTCCACCGATACCTGATCCGACAATTCCGACTGTTGACATGCTCATTTAATTTCTTGTGAAATTAACTAAATAAGAATAAACGGGTAAATGTTTTACACTACATACTCTTTTCTGTAATTTTGCACGAATTTTTATAATAAACTATGTTACGTACACACACGAACGGCGAATTGAGAATGGAACACGTGGGCCAAACAGTCACTTTATGTGGTTGGGTTCAAAAAACACGTGATAAAGGAGGTATGTTATGGATCGACTTGCGCGATCGCTATGGCATCACCCAATTAATGTTGGAAGAAGGGAAATCAGATCCGTCGGCCTTGACGTTAGCCCGTGGCTTGGGTCGGGAGTTTGTTGTCGCTGCAGAAGGTGTGGTAGTGGAGCGTTTAGCAAAGAATGATAAGTTGCCTACGGGAGATGTAGAGATTAAGGTGAGCAATTTACGGATTTTAAATCCTGCCAAATTACCTCCATTTTTGATTGAAGATGAGACAGATGGTGGCGATGATATTCGCATGAAATATCGTTACTTGGATTTACGTCGTAACCCGATTCGAGAGAGCCTTCGTTTGCGTCACCAAGTAGGTCGTGAAGTGCGTAATTATTTAGATAAGCAAGATTTTATTGAGGTTGAGACACCCGTGTTAATAAAATCAACGCCGGAAGGGGCGCGTGATTTCGTTGTGCCATCTCGCATGAATCCAGGAGAATTTTATGCGTTGCCGCAATCGCCACAAACCTTCAAGCAATTGTTGATGGTTTCGGGATTTGATCGTTATTATCAAATCGTAAAGTGTTTCCGTGATGAGGATTTACGCGCGGATCGCCAGCCAGAGTTTACACAGATTGACTGTGAAATGTCATTTGTAGAGCAAGAGGACATCTTGAACATGTTTGAAGGCTTGATTCGTCATTTGTTCTCGACGGTCAAAGGTTTGGAAATCGGCGAAGTTCCTCGCATGACGTATGCAGATGCGATGAAATATTATGGTTCGGATAAGCCGGATATTCGTTTTGATATGAAATTTGTGGAGCTGAAAGGTGAGGGGATAGACTTGACTTCAGGAAAAGATTTTCAGGTCTTCGATGCTGCGAATACAGTTGTTGGGATTTGTGTGAAAGGAGCAGCAGAATATACTCGTAAGCAATTGGATGAATTGACCGATTTTGTACGTCGGCCACAAATTGGGGCAAAAGGATTAATTTATGCTCGCGTTCAGCCGGATGGTGTGGTGAAATCTTCGGTTGATAAATTCTATTCAGAATCTGATTTAGCCACTTGGGCTTCGGCATTCAAAGCGGAACCGGGAGATTTGATTTTGGTGTTGTCAGGTGATGGAGATAAGGTGCGAAAGCAATTAAATGAGCTTCGTCTTGAAATGGGAACGCGCATGGGACTGCGTGATCCGAATAATTATAAAGTGCATTGGGTGGTTGATTTTCCATTATTAGAATACAGTGAAGAAGAGGACCGTTGGTTTGCGATGCACCATCCATTTACAAGCCCGAAGCCTGAGGATATCGCTTTGATGGAAGCGGGTGACCTAGGTAAAGTTCGTGCGAATGCATACGATTTGGTCGTGAATGGAGTGGAAGTGGGCGGAGGCTCTATCCGTATCTTTCAAAAAGATTTGCAGTCGAAAATGTTTAATGTACTCGGATTTAGCGAGGACGAAGCAAAGGCACAATTCGGTTTCTTACTAGATGCGTTTGAATATGGAGCCCCGCCTCATGGTGGTTTGGCGTTTGGATTTGACCGACTTTGTTCATTGTTTGGTGGAACGGAATCGATACGCGATTACATTGCCTTCCCTAAAAACAATGCGGGTCGCGATGTAATGATTGATTCACCTTCTCCATTGGCGCAAGCTCAACTGGATGAGTTAAAAATTAAAACGAATTTATAAGTTTTAGCGACGCTCTAATGTTTAATTTCCCTCGTAGCTTTGGCAAACCTCAAAAGATTGCCAAAGCTAAACAAGAGGATTCGTTAAAAGTCGTAATGAAAGACGGGACTTGTCCATTCGCCCGCATTGATATTTAATACTTCCTTGATTTGCCCATGGTGGATATCGAATACCCAGCCATGGAGATGCGGGAATTGGCGTTTTTGCCAAGCCTTCTGTACGATGGTTGTTTTGGCCAAATTTTGAATTTGTTCTGCCACATTGAGTTCTACTAATTTATTAAAGCGTAATTGTTCATCATCAATGTTGTGGAGCTCAGTGAAATGTTTCTCATAAACCTCTTTAATGTTTCGAAGCCATTTGTTGATCAAGCCAAAGTCATGATTTGTCATGGCGGCTTTGACCCCGCCACAATTGTAATGTCCACAAACAATAATATGTTTGACTTCTAACACCTCGACAGCATACTGCAATACCGACAATAAATTGATGTCCGTGTGAACAACCATGTTAGCCACATTGCGGTGAACAAAAATGTCCCCTGGGTCCGCATGTGTGATTTCTTCAGCAGGTACTCGGCTATCCGCACAACCAATCCAAAGAAATAAGGGGTTTTGTTCTTTTGATAAGTTGTCAAAATAGGTAGCGTCCAGCTCCAGGCGTTCTGCGGCCCAAGCCTTGTTACTTAGCAATAGTTTTTTATATTCTTTCATGTTATTTTTTCTTTAGATCGGCTTCTATCCCCCTAGCTTTGGCAGTAGACAAGAAATCGTTAATGAGTTCATTTACATCATGGTCAATAAAGTGAACTTTTGAGATATCAATATACACTTCGCTTCCTTCAGGGATTTTTCGTAACGCCTCCTGAATAGCCATTTTATGCAAGAATGTTACGTCTTTTTGAAATTTGATTAAAACCTCATTACCATTGATAAATACGGTAAATACAGCGGAGTAATTTGTAATGATGACAAAAACCAAGCCCACTGTGGTGCCTACAAAAATCCCCCACAATAAATCTACACTAACAACAACAACAATAGTAACAAAAAAGGGCACATACTGTTTCCAGCCTTCTTTGATGATTTTTTTGAATTGGTCCGGGTGTGCTAATTTATACCCTGTGTAAAGTAAAATGCTGGCTAAACAAGCTAATGGTATTTTGTTCAAATATAAAGGCAAGAGCAAAATGGCAACTAAAAGTAGTAGGCCATGCATAAAGCCTGACATTCTTGTTTTACCCCCCGCATAAATGTTAGTGGAAGACCTTACGATAACAGAAGTTATTGGGAGTCCACCAATAAGTCCACTGGTTACATTCCCGATTCCTTGGGCAAGTAATTCGCGGTCAGGAGATGAAATACGTTTGAGCGGATCCAAGGAATCTGTTGCTTCGAGCGACAAGAGGGATTCCAATGACGCAACAATAGCTAACGTAAATGCAGTTTGCCAAATTTTAGGATTGACTATGAACGACCAATCGGGCGTTACAATACTCGTGGCAATTGCGCCAATATCACTAAAAATGGGAAGATTTACCATGTGGTCCTTTGAATCACCTAAGTAAAGACTCGGGAAGTACAGGCCAAACAGGAAGTTTAACAATACACCCATCAAAACAACAAACAGGGAAGCAGGAAGTGCATTTAATAAGTTAATGGTCTTTCCTAGCGTCGTCCAGACAAACAATAATACTAGACCCGCAAAGGAAATGATGATAGCCCCTAATTTGAATTCTGCAATGGATGCGAGAATTTCGGAAAATGTATTTTTCCCATCGGCTGATTGATCAAACTCAAATTCACCAATAAAATCTAGGTCATCTCCTAACGCATGGGGAATTTGTTTCAAGATAATAACGACACCAATGGCCACCAACATCCCTCGGATAACCGAGCTCGGGAAGAAACCGCTAATTTTCCCTAGTTTTAGCAAACCCAATATTATTTGGATAATCCCTGCTAAAATGACCGCAACTAAAAAGCCATTAAATGATCCTAGACTTGAGATGGCTTGTGCGACGATAATAGTCAAGCCCGCCGCAGGGCCACTAACTGACAGTTCAGAGCCAGAAAGTAATGAAACAAGCAGGCCACCTACGATTCCTGCAATTAGGCCCGCCATGAGTGGTGCGCCAGACGCCAAGGCAATGCCCAAGCAAAGTGGCAAAGCGACTAAAAATACGGCTATGCCCGATTTCCAATCGTTTGACACGAAAGATTTTATATATGTTTGAGTATTCATAATGAAAAGTTAAAGTGTGAGTTAAACTGAATTTAACAGGCTTCTTCATCAGGAGGACTCAAAATTGGAGTTAGATAGGCCGAACATATTTCGCCAATCTGATCTTTGTCTATTTGTTGGTTGGTTTTAAAATTTTTGTCAGTTTGTAATTCCCAAATTGTTGGAAATACCAAGGGGTCAAATTCATCATCCGAGTCATCCGAATCAGACTTTGAATCTTCTTCTTCAAACATATTATATGTAGCTGTTTCGGCATTAGCAATTCCATGTTCACTTTGCGAATGCAAGATATAGCCATCCAACGGATTAATACAGGCCGTTTGCGCCGCCGATTGTTGGCTGAAGGCAAGCATATGAAGCAAGAAAGCAAGAACCTTCATCATTCGCCTAATTTATTTTGTGTCTGGAAAATAATTTTTCCCTGCGTATCCCTTTCTTGAATTAATTCAGGTTCCTGCGGATCAAACTTGTCTTTCCTATATCGCCACTCTTTTTTTAGCCTGCCTCCCGAACCAAATTCATAATATTCCCGCCAGCGGCCTACGCGAACGCTGTCATCTAGCATGCCCTCCTCTTTTACATTTCCGCTTGCATAAAATGCTCGATATTGCCCGCGTACTTTTCCAAAGACCACCGGAATTACTTCTTTGATTTTCTTCTGCTCGGCGTCGAAATAAGAGATGTAAGCCCCCACAGGAAATCCATGATGAAAATATTGCTTATTAAGAAGTTCGCCATCTGGCCCATAAGTCTCCCAGCGACCATCTTTGGCCCCCATAAAGAAAAAGCCTTGTTCAGTAACGTTTTGATTTACTACACGCCTGAATGGGCCGTGGCATATTTGTGCCGATTTATTGTCTTTTAATGAACCGGTTACGATACGTGATTGCGCGGGATCAAACCACCAAATTTCTGGCACATATGGACTAACAGCCTCGTCTTCTACATATTTGACTACATTGATTTCTTCCAATGTATTTCGAGTCCCACTACCATAATTGCCTAGACGACGCTCTGTTTTTATGCCTGCATATTCATCTTTAGGCGTTGGCTTTTTGGCTACTCGTCGTGCGAGCATGCTGGCTTTGATCCCCAAATTTTTAATCCCGATGTCTTCGATGATGGCCTTTCCTTCTGATTTGATTTTTGCTGCACCGTCAATTTGCTCTACTAAGCCCGTGCTTAATCGTCCTCCAAGAATTCCTTTTTGAGAACTTGTGTCCTTCAAAGGTTTTTTCGAAGAAATCACTGCCTGCGATTGTCCATAACCTGTTATGCTGGCCAAAAACAAACTACAAAAAATAAGGTCTTTGATTATCATGACTCCTAAGAACGAATTGCGTTCAAAAAAATTTCTCAAAAATAGGAATTTAAATGATTAGCTTAGGTAGTTTGTGTATTTTTGCAAGGTTTTTCACGCGTTAATTATCTCAGAGCAATCAATCATTGAAAAAGGAAGCTAAAATATATGTAGCAGGTCACCGTGGAATGGTGGGTTCTGCCATCGTTCGACAGTTACAAGCATACGGCTATCAACATATCGTTGTTCGTACTTCCCAAGAATTGGATTTGAGAAACCAAGAAGCTGTGTCAGCGTTTTTCCAACAAGAAAAGCCGGATTATGTGTTTTTAGCTGCTGCCAAAGTAGGTGGAATCATTGCGAATAACACCTATCGCGCGGATTTTTTGTATGAAAATTTAGCGATTCAAAATAATGTCATTCATGCGGCTTATTTAAATCAAGTTACGAAATTGATGTTCTTAGGGTCCTCGTGTATTTATCCTAAATTGGCGCCTCAGCCTCTAAAAGAGTCATATTTGTTGACCGGTGAATTAGAGCCAACCAATGAGCCTTATGCGATTGCAAAAATAGCTGGCATTAAAATGTGCGAGGCCTATCGCGCCCAATATGGTTGTGATTTTATTTCAGTCATGCCGACTAATTTATACGGGCCTAATGATAATTATGATTTGCAAAATTCACATGTATTGCCAGCCATGATTCGGAAGTTCCATGAAGCGAAAGAGCGAGGGGATGCGATGATGGAATTGTGGGGAACAGGCTCGCCTATGCGGGAATTCTTATATGCAGATGATCTGGCAGAAGCGTGCCTATTCTTAATGGAAAATTACAGCGATGCTGAATTGGTCAATATCGGTACAGGCGTAGATGTTACCATCAAAGAACTTGCGGAAACCGTCCAAAAAATAGTAGGATTCAATGGAAAAATTCGTTGGGATGTTTCTAAACCTGATGGCACCCCACGTAAATTGATGGATGTTTCAAAACTTCATCAATTGGGCTGGAAGCATCATATTGAGTTGGCAGATGGAATCCGTTTAGCATATCAGGATTTTTTACAAAACCTCGCTTTGCGTAAATAATGGAAAAAGCTACGTGGTTTAGTACTTGGTTTGATTCCCCTTATTATCACCAATTGTATGCGAGCCGGGATGATCAAGAAGCCAAGCATTTTATTGAAACCTTACAAGCTTATTTGAAAATTCCAGCCGGTGCTCTCGTGTTAGATGCGGCTTGTGGCAAAGGTCGTCATGCCAAAATGCTACAACGCCATGGGATTCATGTGGAGGGTTTTGATTTGTCTCCGAGTAGTATAGCGGAGGCGAATCGTTTGGCCAATAAACACTTACGTTTTTTTGTTCACGACTTACGTGAACCCTTGCCGAAGCAAGCACATTACGATGTTGTCTTTAATTTTTTTACGAGTTTTGGCTATTTTGATGAACCTGCAGACAATGCGCGTGCCTTCCAGACATTCGCAGGAGGTTTAAAGCAAGAAGGAATTTTGGTGATGGATTTCTTGAACCCCACCTACATACTTGCAAATTTAGTTCCGGAAGAAGTAGTTATACGTGGTGCTATTAAGTTTCATATTAAGCGTTGGGAAGAAGGGGGCTATCTCTATAAATCCATATCTTTCGAGGACCAAGGTCAATCCTTCGTATTTCGGGAAAAAGTCGAATTGATTTCGAAAAATGATTTTTTGGCCTATGCGAAGCAGGCGGGCTTGACGTTTATCAATTTGGCCGGGGACTATTCGTTAGCTAAGTTTGATGATCATAAATCCCCTAGAATGATTTTTTTCTGGGCTAAGAAATAAGACTTATGCAAACTTTTCGCGCACTCATTACAGAGATTAGTCCTGAAGGCAAAGCATCTACAGCACTTAAATCTTTACCTTTTACTTTTTTGCCAGAGTCAGATGTTTTGATAAAAGTAGCATATTCTTCCCTGAATTATAAAGATGCATTGTCAGCTAGCGGCCACAAGGGCATCACGCGAAATTTTCCGCATATCCCTGGAATTGATGCAGCTGGCGTAGTTGTATCTGATCTTTCCGGAAAATTTCAAACGGGCGCCCGCGTGGTGGTCACCGGTTTTGATATGGGGATGAATTCACATGGTGGTTTGTCAGAGTATATTCGTGTGCCGGCCAATTGGGTTATCGAAATTCCTACACAATTACCTACTCGCATCGCTATGCAGTGGGGAACGGCAGGTCTAACTGCCGCAATGGCTATCGATGCACTGATTACTAATCAACTTAGTCCCAACATGGGTGACGTATTGGTTACAGGTTCTACAGGTGGCGTGGGGATGATTAGTATTCGATTGTTGAGTCATCTAGGTTTTTCTGTCGTTGCCCTGAGTGGGAAGCCTGCGTTGGAGGAATCATTGAAAAAACTAGGTGCCTTGCGTGTGATTTCGAGGCAACAATTCGCAGAGGAACCTCTTAGAGCGCTTTATGCCATGGAATATGCAGGAGCAATAGATACCCTTGGCGGGAATTATTTGGTTCAAGTTGTTAAGCGCTTACAATATGGAGGTTCAGTTGCTGTATGTGGTATGGCGGCGGGTGTAGAATTGCCTATGCAAGTTTATCCGTTTATTTTACGTGGCACACGTATGCTCGGTATTTATTCTGCGGAATCTCCTCTGTCATATAAACACGCCATGTGGGAGAAAATTTCGGATGTATGGGCTGTTGATTTGGAAAACATTTGCCAAGAAATCAAATTGGAGGAAGTGCCTTTCGTTCTCGAAGATATGATTGCAGGGAATACTAGTGGACGGTTCGTAGTTAAAATTTAATAAATTTTATACCCGGTTGATTTGTGATTTCTGGGAATGAGATGAAGTAGTTCCCATTTGCTAAGTCATGTACATCTAAGGTGATTTGCCTTGACGGCTTATCATAGGTCTTCGTTTGAATTAATTGCCCCAATGTATTCCAGATCTGTATTTTCAACATATTGGATTGCCGTAACTTATCTGGAATCCCTAGGAAGATTTCATGTTGAGTTGGATTGGGAAAGGCCGTGATTTGGGTAAATGGGTTTACTTCTTCATTAGCCAAAATGCTGATATTGAAGTTCTCAGAACTAGCTGTGCATCCATTGATATCAGTTAATTTAATTGCGTAGGTTCCTGATTCTGTTGGGGAATAATTCGCTTCAGTAGCACCTATGATCGCTTGACCATTCAGGTACCATTGCATATTATTTCCTCCGGATGACCGCAAGACTCCGTTTGAATAGGATACCAAAGGAGATAAAGGGGTTGAAATAATTAAGTTTAGACTGCTACTCAGTGCGCTGCAATTATTGGTATTAATCACTTGAGCTTGATATTGGCCTGATCTGTTTATGGATAGGGTTGCCTGTGTTGCTCCCGCAATGGCATTACCGTTTAATAACCATTGGATAGATGCATTGTCGCTTAGGGTAGCGGTGATAACTTTTGATTCACTTGAGCATGCTGTTAGTGAGCCAGTGGGTGTGATGGCAACAGTTGGGCTTGGGCTAGTGATAACAGCCACTGGGCTGCGTGGGCTTGGACATCCAATTGATCGGAATTTCATGTCATAGAAATAATAATATCCCGTTGTGATGGGAGATCCATTGAATTTAGCTCCCGTGATAGAAACAATATTGGGGATAGTATAGGGGTAACCCAAGTTAGATGGAGCATTCACGGTATCGGATAGGCTTCTATTACTTCTGAATATACTTGCTCCATTCGAACAACTTTGTTCGATCAAATAACTTCCTGGTCTAGGGAATGAAAGGTTTAAATATACGACCTGTCCAGGATCATTCTTGTCGTCGATGAGTTGTCCGCCTACCCTAGTTAAATTGCTTTGTGTTCTTGTAGCCTCAACAGCTTTTGTCACGGATCCTACAAGTTCGCCTGTATCCTTGTTGTATACATTGAATGTAATTGTGCCGGGTGTTCCCACATAAATGCGTGCGCTTTCTAAAACAATTTGACTTTTAACCTCCAATATAGGTTGGGGGCCAAAATTTTCATAATACGTTCCAGTCCCAAATGCTGCCTTGGTACTTGGAGCTAAACTTCCTGTGAAGTCGGCCTGCGCAATACTATAGGATGCGGAGGCAGGGAGGCTGATTTTGGTCCCTGCGCCCACTAGCAGATTATTGGAATACCAAAGTGCACCATCGGAAATTGAAGTTAAATTTACTAGAGTACCTGGGATACATTGCGTCCCAATTGAGGAGGGCGTTTGGGCTGCCTCTATTTTTTGTTGTAGTTGAAAGCTATTATTTGCTGTGTATTGGTCAGATGCCAACTGATGGCTAAGTTCGAATGAATATGTTTTACCAGCATCAAGTGCCAAGTCTCCTTGCAGGACTATTTCTTGTTCGGAACCCGCGTTAATTTTATCAATTGTCCCATTTAATTGGCCGATATTTTGGGAATTGGTCATTACTTTGATGACAAGGGGCAACTTGGATTGGGATTTTGAACCCATATTTTTAACACGTGCAACGAGCTTCAGGTTACCGGTATTTTGGCAGAAATTTCCTACAGTTGAGGAAATACCAAGGGATGCGATGTCATTGGAGGCTTGTAAGATCTGAATATTTGCTTCTAAGCTATTCCCATTTGAAAGTGTACCACAATCACTGTTAATGGGGTCATTTGAACAAATAACTCTTAATTTATATCGATTATTAATGGCTACTCCGGAGGGTGAAGTGATTGAGAAATTGTAGCTGCTTCCCAGGATATTTGTATTCGCGTGCACGAGTTCGTTGGGGTCATCAAAGTCACCATCTTGATTCCAATCTACGACAGCACGAAGGTTTTTTGTAGCTGAATTTGTGAACTGAAGACTAAGGGATTTCGTTTCCCCTGTTTCAATATGAAGTGCTACCCCACTACTATCTATCGTATTGGCTATAGATTTGCTATCCACGAGTAATTGCGAGATTAATGCTTGGTTTGCCGTTGTACTAAGTTTGCAATAGGGAGTTCCTCCGATCCCCGAAAGGATTAACGAAAATTCTTGTAGGTTACTTTTGAGCGTACCTTTATGATTGATTGTCAAGGTGTAGCTTTCTCCGGGGGAACTTTGAGGGATAATGATTTTTTCAACGTTGTCGAGATTGTTTACCCCCGTTTTAGCGAGTGCGCTTGGATTTTCCGGGTCCAAGGTAAATGGTAAGTATGTTCCTTTGCTATCTTGTATTTTGATGTCTAAATCATTAATGAGCCGTGGGCTTCTACTGTTTAAGCTGCTTGCTATCAGCGGTAGAACATTTCCTTCTGGATCTGTCCAACAAATAGTGGCACTAACATTTCCAGCGCCAGACGCGACGATTTTTTCTGTGTAAAGGCTTCCATTGTTAAGAGTCAATTCACGAATGGCTTTCGTTTTGTCTTTGTTTTGGATAATGTTTGCAGCATTTTCAGCATGTAATAAACCCCAGCCGCTTTGATAATCGGGGCCTACCGGACCAAAATCCATCGCCGTGTGGATCACTAATCCTTTTAGCGTTGCCGAACGCATGAATTTGCCATTATTTAGGCGATTATACAACTGTTGAAGTAAAAATAAAGACCCTGCTACTTGCGGAGATGACATCGAGGTGCCGTCAAGACTCGTATAGGAAGCGTTGGAAGTGTTGCTTGTTGACAAAATATCAGTTCCTACGCCCATAATGTCCGGTTTGATTCGGCCATCGTCAGTAGGGCCCCAACTTGAAAAATTGCTTACTCGAATTTCTGAAGGGAGGTTAGGAATTTGTGGGATAGATTCAATAGCACCCACGGTCAAGATATTTTTGGCTGTTCCTGTTGTGGAGATAATGTCATAGCTGTCATTTTTTGCTCGAATTACATTACTCGAATCACGGGTGTTTTTGAGAAAATAATATTCTCCTTTCGTGAAATCGGGGCCATTTTCAGAGCGACTGTTTCCAGCTGATTTTGTGATTAAATAATATGGGGCGTTGAACGCGATTCGGTCGAGCGCCTGTGCATTGCTATCATAAAAGCCAAACTTGTAGTCCTCGAGTGAACTTATCGCATCATTTCCCCACCATTGCCATTTATTTTTGCTTGTATCAAAAACCCAGCCTGCCTGGTAACCGTAGGAGTGATTACTGATTAATAAATTGGGAGAAGCTAAACTTATTTCTGCGTTGTCATTGTTGTAGTCCCAAACCTTTAGACCTGCTCCAAATGACATGCCTCGTGCTGCCGCAATGACTCCACTAGCAACCATTGTTCCAGCTACATGGGTTGCATGGAGATCAGGGGTAAGGGATGATTCCTGGAGGTTGACTCTTCCTGAGAATTCTTGATGGGTAACCATGACGCCGCCTCCGTCCCAAATGGCAAGTTTACCCGCGAGTGTGTCCGATTTTCCATTAAGTGAAATGCCTAAATTTCCACCACTGTATAATTGATCTGTTCGGGTTATTTGGCCTGATCGCCGATTGGATTCTACGCCAATGTACAACGCTTCACCGATAGAATTAATTTGTTGAAGTGAGATTTTCTTATCCCCAATTTGGTCATTTAATTTGATGCCTTTTTGTTTGGCAAGTCTTAAACTTTGTTGATATCGATTGCTTTGTTCCCGACTAAAATCATTGGCAAATTCTTGAATGCGTCGTTTAGTTTCCCCGTTATATATATCATGCTGCCCTTGTGTGCGATTAGCGACTAAAAGCAACAAGCATATGATAGAAAAGAGGTTGTTAGATCGCATGGTGTAAGCAAAATACTAATTTAGACTTTTTCCTTTAATTCTACACGAAAGGTTTTACGGTGGATTTCAGTGGGGCCCAGTTTGAGTACAGCCTTACGATGTTCTAACGTTGGATAGCCAGCATTTCGTTCCCAACCATACCCGGGGTATTTTTCTGCAGCTTTTTGCATCCATTCATCGCGATAGGTTTTTGCCAAAATAGATGCTGCAGCAATAGAAAAGTACTTGGAGTCTCCTTTAACAATGCAGGTATGCTGAATAAATGGATAGCTGATGAATCGATTTCCATCGATTAACAAATGGGTAGGGAGCGTTAGAAGTTTGTCCACAGCTTTGTGCATGGCCATGACGCTAGCTTTATAAATATTAATTTGATCGATCACAGTATGATCAACCTCTGCAATAGCATAATCAATGGCGTAAGTTTTAACCACATCGATTAATTGTTGGCGCTGCTTCGGATTCAATTGCTTAGAGTCAGTCAATAATTTATCATGAAAATCTTTGGGTAAAATGACTGCTGCGGCAACGACAGGTCCTGCCAAACACCCTCGGCCAGCCTCGTCTAGGCCTGCTTCTATTCCTTCAGATTGAAAATAGGGCAACAAAGCATGTTTGACATGTGACATAATTCCGTGCGAATGATAAAATTTGTTGGTGTTTCCACAAATATGGCTTAAAATTGCTAATTATTTTCAATCTCCCCGCTTATGATCAAGCACCTCGTTTTTTTATTTTTAGGTCTTTGCCTGTTGGTAAACTCCGTGTCTGCTCAAAAAAATCGATCAAAAAAGATTTTTCATTTCGAAGCGAAGTCGGCAAGATTTAGCGGAGATGGTGTAGGTGGGGAAACTTATTTTTTTAAGCCTGCGTTTGAAGTGGGTTTTGGTTTCAAATATCCTTTGACCTCGCGGGTAAGTTTTATTCCGGAATTAAGCCTTTCTCAAAAAGGATTTCATGGCAAAACGAATTATTCAGATTCTACTTATACTGAACGTAATTTGTCTTTGAATTACCTAGATATTAACCCGAATGTTGAGATTAAATTAGGTTCTGTTTCCGAGTATGCCACAGGGTTTTCGGTTTGGGCGGGGCCCTACCTGGGGATTGGTTTGTGGGACAAAGCGTCCTACGATATCCGTGCAATAAATCCTGTTAAACCAGGGTCCTATTTGCTAACATCCACCGAAGGTGAAAGTTTTTCACGCGACCTTCGTCGGTTAGACTTGGGATTTAAACTTGGGATAGGCGTTGTCTCCCAAAACTTCGTTTCAGTAGGTTTAACCTATCAAGCAGGATTGATGAATATTGCTACAGATTCTAAATCTTTGTATAATCAATCCTTGGGGTTTTATATGCGTGTATACTTTGATGATATTTTATAAGAAGTTATCTGTCAAAGCGTAATCTCTCCCCTTTCTTGCTCATATCAAATTGTCCATTGGCATAGGCCAAATGGCCCGAAACGAAGGTATGCGTAATGCTATGAGGAAATAGATGCCCTTCCAAAGGAGACCATGCGCATTGATACTGCAAGGATGATGCGGTCACTTTATGAGGTTGTTGCAAATCTACAATGGCTAAATCCGCCCAGTAACCCTCTCGGATATATCCGCGTTCTTGAATTTGGAAACATTCAGCTAAATTATGCGCCGTTTTTTCTGCGATTTGGGGTAAAGTTAGCACACCCTCCTGGCTCATCTCTAAAAGCATCAATAAGGGGTGCTGAACCAAAGGAAGTCCGGATGGCGATTTCCAATATCCTTGTTGTTTTTCTTCCCAAGTGTGTGGTGCATGATCGGTCGCTATAACATCAATTGCACCCGTTTGAAGTGCCTGACGAATCGCAGTACGGTGTCTCGCATCCTTAATAGCTGGATTGCATTTGATTTGGTTACCTAAACTTTCATAACTCGATGCATCGAACCACAAATGATGCACACAGGCTTCTGCTGTAATACGTTTATCTTTTACAGCCTTACCTGTTTCGAATAAGGCTAATTCTTCTTCTGTACTAATATGTAAGATATGTAATCGCGTATTTGATTTTTTTGCCAAATCGACCGCCATGGACGATGATAAGTAACATGCCTCTTCATTCCGAATCAATGGATGTATAAAAGCAGGGGCATCCTCACTCGGATATTTTTCTCTAAATAATTCCAAGCGCGCACGTACTGTTGCCTCATCTTCGCAATGCGTCGCAATTAATAATTCGCTGGAACTGAAAAGAGTTTCGAGGGTTTTGGTATTGTCGACCAACATATTTCCCGTGCTGGAGCCCATAAATACCTTAATCCCACAAACATTATTCTTATTGGTCTTTAATACTTCTTCCAAATTATCATTGGCAGCCCCCATGAAAAACGAGTAGTTGGCTAATGAACTTTCATGGGCTATGTGGTATTTATCAGCGAGTAATTCTTGTGTCAGCGCATTGGGAACCGTATTAGGCATTTCCATGAAACTCGTAACACCCCCAGCAACTGCCGCGCGTGCTTCGCTCGCGATCGTGGCTTTGTGTGTCAAGCCAGGCTCACGGAAATGAACTTGGTCATCAATCATACCCGGAAAAACATGCTTGCCATCCAGTTCAATGACCTTTTCGTTGCCTTCCGGACTTATGCTTGATCCGACTTTCTCAATCCGGCCATTTTTGATACGAATATCTCCGGTCGTGATTTGCCCTTCGTTGACGATTTGACCATTTTTCAATAAATATGCCGACATATTATTCCTGATTTATTTGGATGATTTTAAACTCTGTCCGACGGTTTTGCTGATGCATTTCCTCTGGGCAATCTATGCCGTCTGAACATTCATTGATTAATTGGCTTTCGCCATACCCTTTCGGTTTGATTCGGTCTTTGGCGATTCCGCGTTGTAAGATGTATTTTACTGCTGATTCAGCGCGGCGTTGTGATAATTTTTGATTGTATGCGGCCGTTGCACGCGCATCCGTGTGGGCACCCAATTCTAAATTAACTTGAGGATTATCCTGCAAGAAATTGACGATTTTGTCTAATTCAACAGCTGCATCTGGTCGGATATCAGCTTTGTCTAAATCGTAATAAATGGAATTTAACTGGTAAAATTGACTGATTTCTTTCCCGATTTCTGGTTGGTCCATCACGATCTTAAACGCGAATGTTGTGTCCGTAAGTTCCTTTTTTAGCAAAGCTTGAGGAATTTCTCTGCCCTCCAATGAAAAGCTTGAACGTGCGGAAATATATCCATCTTTTTCTAGTTTGAATTGAATTTCATCGCCTGAATTTAGACTGAATGGATCAATGTTCCCTTGCTTGTCACTCGTGAAATTCTCACTTGATTCCCCATTCCTTCGAGCATTAATTTGCACGCCTGGAATTGGTTTTCCGTCAGGTTGTACGACTTGGACAGCTAGGGAATAATTAACCGTTTTCAAGGTCTGGTTGGCAGCTGTTTTTGTGCTGTCATTTGACCACCAGTGATCCTCATTACCGCTAGATTTAAAGAAATAGATGTCATCATCTCCTTTGCCTCCTGGACGATTGGAGCTGATATAACCAGAAACTGGGTCTGAAAGATTGATGGCAAAATCATCCCCGATTGAGTTCATGGGAACGCCTAAATGTTCAATACTAATTTCATTGTCATTTCGACTTGCTACATAAAGATCTAAGCCGCCAATGCTCGGATGGCCATCCGAAGAAAAAAAGAGTTTTCCATTTTCACTGACATAAGGGAATATCTCATCGCCGGGCGTATTGATGATGGAACCTAAATTAATCGGTCTGCCAAAGCGGCCTGAATTATCAATCGGTACGCGATATAGATCTAGTCCTCCTTTGCCACCTCTTCTATTTGAGCTGAAATAGAGCGTACGGTCATCAAATGAAAAACAGGGGCTACCATCCCATGCAATGGAATCTGAGATGGCTAAGCGTTCTGGCTCCGACCAATCTTTTCCATTTTTTTTCGAAATGTATAAGTCTACATCGGGAGAAGGGTCTTTGCTCTTTCCTGTATTGCCGCGTGCGAAAACAACTGTTGTGCCATCATGAGAAAACGCTGGAGTTCCGTCATTGGCATTTTCTTTATAAAGTTTATCGCTAAATAAATGTGGCGTGGTGATTTCATTTTCTTTTAACAAGGGGGCGCTGTATAAACCCAAGAAAGGAAGTCCATTGTTTTTGTAAATCAAGGGTTTGCTTGAACTAGTGAAGAGCAATTCGTTGCCTATTTTTTGGGCTGCAAATTCTGTTTTAGACGTATTTCCCAATAATGGGAAGAGGGCAACTGGGCTTTGGTTTTGAACGAGGGAAGGGATTTTATCCAAATTCTCTAATTCAATTTCAGCTTTTATTTGGTAGAAGCGATTCGGTTTGCTTTGAAGAAATTTAATCAAATAAGTTTTGCAAAGGGAATAGTCTCCTAGCGATTTTGCCGCCAAAGCAATGTGGTAATTGACTAAAATGTCATCGATTCCTTTAGCTTGCGCTTTTTGGTAATAAGGGAGCGACAATCCAATCCGATTAGAGAGTCGGTAAGATTCCGCCACATAATAGGCGCTATTGTCACCTTCTATTTGTTGGTCTGCCAAAGGCTTGAGCGCTTGGATAGCCCATTCATATTCGCCTCTTTCAAAATATTTCAAGCCTTTTTTGCTTGTTTGACGCGTAGGATTACAGCCAAATATCGTTGTGAGAACGATAAAAAAAGCGAGTAAGCGGACGATTTGAGTTGATTTTGCTAGCATGGCCCTTAAAGATCTTTCAAATGTAATAAGCTATGCTCGTTTTTTTGATGTACCTTTGCATAAATTATCAATCAGCCAAGGAAATAAATCCTTGTCAAATCCAGCAGTGATGTTGCATATTTTATGAGAAAAAGAATTCAGAAAGACGACAATCGTCGTTCAGATGCGCCACGTAGTAATTCAGGGGGTCGCTCAACAGCAAGAAATTTCAGTGATCGTTCTTCAGGGCCTAATCGGGCTTCTGCAGGTGACCGTAAACCTTTTGAAGGAGGAGATCGTTCCTATACACCGCGCGCTCCACGTGAGGGTGCTGAACGTCGTCCTTACAATCGTGAAGGATCTAGCAATCGTTCATATACGCCTCGTGAAGGGGGTGAGCGTCGTCCTTACAATCGTGAAGGATCTAGCAATCGTTCATATATGCCTCGTGAGGGTGCTGAACGTCGTCCTTACAACCGTGAAGGATCTAGCAATCGTTCATATACGCCTCGTGAAGGGGGTGAGCGTCGTCCTTACAACCGTGAGGGATCGAGTGATCGTCCGCATACACCGCGCGCACCGCGTGAGGGTGCTGAGCGTCGTCCATTCAATCGTGAAGATTCGATTGATCGTCCTTATACACCGCGTGCACCTCGAGAGGAGGGTGATGCTCCTCGCGCACCATTTAGAAGAACGAGGGGTGATTTTTCACCACGTCCAGCGCGCGATGAGGCGCCTCGTAATTTTGAAGCTCGGGAGGAACGTAAATTTACTCCTCGGGAAGATGATCGTGGACGTCCAGCCAAGTTTTCGAAGCGCGATACTTTCAAATCGCGTAATCGCCATGATCAGGCTCCTGCCTTTTCTCCGGCCTATAAATTAGATCGTTACAAAGAAAATGCTCCTGCTAAAATTCAAAAGAAAATTGCGCAGACTGAGCGTCGTGGTGATGAAGTTCGATTAAATCGATTCATCGCGAATGCAGGTATATGCTCTCGTCGGGATGCGGATAAGTTGATCGAAGCAGGTGAAATTAAAGTAAACAATAAGGTGGTTACGGAAATGGGTTACCAAGTGGGTCCAACGGATGTCGTGAAATACGGTAACCGCCGCTTAAACCGTGAAAAGCCTGCCTATGTCTTATTGAATAAGCCCAAGGATTTCTTAACAACGACGGAAGATCCGAATGATCGTAAAACAGTGATGGAATTAGTGAAAAATGCGGGCGATGCGCGTATCTATCCAGTTGGTCGTTTAGATCGTAACACAACAGGGTTGTTGTTATTGACCAACGATGGAGAATTGGCGGATAAATTGACCCATCCATCGAATGAAATAGAAAAGATTTACCAAGCAGAATTAAATAAGCCGTTGACTGATGAGGATTTTGAAAAAATCCTTGCGGGGCTACAATTAGAAGATGGTGAAATTAAAGTTGATGATTTGGCTAAAGTTACACCGGATGGTTATGTAATTGGAGTGAAAATTCACTCGGGTAAGAACCGTATTGTTCGTCGTATTTTTGAACATTTAGGATACGAAGTAACGAAACTAGACCGAACAACCTTTGCGGGATTGACCAAAAAAGATTTGCCTCGTGGCAGCTGGCGTTACCTAACTGAGCGCGAGTTAGTGAAGTTGAAATACTTGTTGTAGTGCAAAAGAAAAGGCCCAGTGAAAACTGGGCCTTTTTATGTTTAGAGCGGAATCGCTTAGATGTTCATCAACGATTCGCGACGTCTCATTTTTCCTGCTGGAATACCAAACATCATTTTGAAACGACGACAGAAATAGGCGGTGTCTTTATAGCCAACTTCCGAGCCAATTGCGCGGATGGATTTTTTTGTTGTACGTAATAAGCCTACAGCCGCTTCCATTCGTTGGTATTCGATATAATCTTGTGGATTTATTCCTGTCAACATTTTGAAATATTGGCCTACATAATCTTCAGATACGTTCGCAACATTGGCAAGCACCTTGTTTGATAAATCTCCTCCGATATGGTCTTTGATATAAGCAAAAATATCAATTAAGCGTGGGTCTTTGAAGTAAGTACTGTTGGTGGCTAATTGCTCAACGAAAAGTCGGTTTTGGATGATGTAACGGATAACTTCGATAACAATTTCTTCCGTTTTGATTTTGATGATACGGCCTTTGCCAATCTCATCAGACATATCCTCTAACAAAATTTCTTTGATTGTTTGGGCTAATTTTTCATCCTTCTTTATTAAGAAGGGAGGGATGTCTAAGGAAGTGAAAAAATTGACAGAGTCAAATACCTTTGCTTCAAAGGCAACCATTCCGAAAGAATTTTCATGGTTACCGATATTCTGCGAATCCATGTTCAGGTCGAAGTACAATTCGCGGTGCGTCATGAACTCTTCGTTGTTAACGGCTTTCGGTTTTTCCGCGTTTCCATAGGTTACGCTTACCATTTTCCCACCTGGGATGAATAGCATATCACCTTCTTCCACTGGTGTATCTTCTTCACCAAAAGAAACTTCGCCTTTGTACAATATCAAGAGCGAGTTTTCCACATCGTAGTAATTCTTTATACGAATAGGTTGTAATATTCTTATGTTGCGTGCTTTGATGAATTTGACCCCAAGGGATTCAATGATCTTGTTGTAATCTTCCATTATATTCCTGATTATCCACCGAAAAACACGGTTTTAACTTTTTAATTTGGACAAAACTAATAAATCAGATAATAATTCCAAATTATTTTATATTAATTTTTATGCATTTGGCTAAATATGCCAACCAATTTTAATTGTAATATACCTATATAAATCGCTGGCGGGGTGGGAGCGGTTTGAAATTCTGTGCTAATCTGTTTTTTATAATTATTTTTAGGGTGGCTAGAAATTTGACATAAAATAAATAATTAGGTCATTTTTTATCTGTAAATTTGTTTTTTAGAGCATGTATAGCTTTATTATTTCCCCTATTTGAAACACCATGGGACTATTTAATTTCCTGACAAAGGACATCGCCATTGATTTAGGTACAGCAAATACCTTAATTATTCACAAAAATCAAGTTGTTGTCGACGAGCCGTCGATCATTGCTTTAGACCGTAATACAAACAAAGTGTTAGCTGTAGGTCGGCAAGCGATGATGATGCATGAAAAGACAAATGATAATATCAAAACGATTCGTCCATTAAAAGATGGAGTAATCGCCGACTTTACCGCAGCGGAATTAATGTTGCGCGGGTTGATTAAAATGTTGGATCGAGGGAATTCGTTTTTCTCGCCTGCTCTTCGGATGGTGATTTGTATCCCATCGGGTATTACTGAGGTAGAGAAACGTGCGGTTAAAGATTCGGCTGAGCACGCCGGTGCTCGTGAAGTTTACATGGTACATGAGCCTATCGCCGCTGCGATTGGTATCGGAATAGACATTGAACAGCCCAATGGTTCATTGGTTGTAGATATTGGAGGAGGTACCACGGAAGTTGCGATCATTTCCTTGAGTGGTATCGTGGTGGAAAACTCGATTCGTGTAGCTGGTGATGAATTTACACGTGACATTAAAGATTATTTATTGCGCGAACACAAATTGGTAATTGGAGAGCGTTCTGCTGAGCAAATTAAAATCCAAGTGGGAGCTGCATTGCCCGAATTAGAAAACCCACCTGCCGATTTCGAAATTCGTGGTCGTGATCAAATGACAGGTATCCCGAAAGAAATTTTGATTAATTATTCTGAAATCGCCTACGCCTTAGATTCGTCAATCACGAAAATAGAGGTAGCGATTATGGAAACCTTACAACGGGCTCCAGCGGAACTTTCAGGTGATATTTTCCACAACGGTATTCATTTAGCCGGTGGTGGTGCGATGTTACATGGGTTAGATAAACGTATCGAAAAGAAAACGCAATTGAAAGTCCATGTAGCTGATGATCCCTTGAAAGCAGTTGTACGTGGAACGGGTGAAATTTTAAAAAATCTTGAGAAGTACAAGCCTGTTTTAATTACCTAGTTTTCAATCGCGATAACTTATGATTCAATTGTTCCAATTTTTAGCGCGTCAAAGGGTTATCCTTTTGTTCTTGTTGCTTGAATTGGTCAATGTTTGGGCCGTATTTAAATACAATGCATACCAGCATTCGCTCTATTTTAATACGACAAATCAATGGGCAGCTTCCATTTTATCTACAACACAAGAGGTAAAAACCTATCATCAACTGCGTATTGTTAATGGTACACTGGCCCAAGAAAATGCGCGCTTGCGGACTGAATTGTTGCGTTTGAAAAGCCAACAACAGCCACTGACAAAACTCCCCTATTATGTTTCTGAGGCGATGCTGAATCGCTATCAAGCTGTTGCCACCCGCGTTATTGATCAATCGACGCGCATGTCGCAGAACTATTTAACCATAGACAAGGGGCGCGCTGATGGTATATTGCCCGGAATGGCTGTTATTTCGTCCACAGGCGTTGTGGGAAAAGTTATGTCTTGTACAGAAAATTTAGCTTTGGTGGTGTCTATTTTGCATACGAGTAACTCAGTTTCGGCCAAATTAAAGCGCAGCGGGGAATTAGGTTACATCAAATGGCCCGGCTTTCAAAGTGAAGTTGCAGATATGATGGATGTCTCCAAATATAAAAAAGTTGTCAAAGGAGATACCGTTGTTACCTCTGATTATAATGCTGTTTTTCCACCCAATATCCCCATTGGAATCGTAGCAAAGGTTGGTCTTGAAAAAGATGATACATTCCATGACATTAAAGTCATGTTATTTACGCAATTCTCGACTTTGCAATATGTGTATGTAATCAAAAACCGTTTGGCCGGGCAGCAAGCACAGTTGGAAACAACAAAACCCAAATCAGAATAGGATGAACGTCAACGTTAATTTTAAGTGGTTTTTCTCCGTTGTCTTTGCGATTGCTATTCAGGTATTGTTTTTACGTGATATTGCTATCGCAAATGTCGCCTTTTGTTTTATCTATATTTGGTTTTTAGTGAAAGCGCCTATGCAAACAAATACATGGATCTTATTAGTGGGATCAATGTTCGTAGGTTGGCTAATCGATATTTTTTATAATACCCATGGCATGCATGCCTTCGCATGTGTTTTGGTGGCTTGGTTGCGTCCGGTGTATTTTCGAATACTTACCCCAGCGAATGGTTACGATGAGCGATCCAGTATTTCATTAGCCGAAATGAAGTGGCTTTGGTTCTTTCCTTATTTATTTCTCATGTTGATGTCGCATCATTTACTGCTATTTATTTTGGAAGCAGGAGATTGGACCTTATTGGGCTTTAGTCTGTTGAAAGCCTTGTCATCTTCGTTATTGGGCATGGCAGTTTTTGGGATTTTAGAATTTTTCAACCGTCATGAATAGGTCTTTTTGGCAGATTAATTTTTGGTCTTAGATTTGTAGGCACTCGTATGCACATATCAAATTCGATGTGCTTAATTGCCTACCATGGAAACACCTACGATAACAGTTTCGATGCCTCAAAATAACGCGCAAGCCTTATTTGAGAAAGAGTTTATGCCGCATCTCGATGCGATGTATAACTTTGCTCTTCGACTTACGAATGATGAGGATGATGCGCAGGATCTTGTTCAAGATACCTGCATGAAAGCCTTTCGATTCATCGATTCATTCGAACCAGGAACCTATGCCAAAGCCTGGTTATTCAGAATTCTGAAAAATAATTTCATTAACGATTACCGAAAAAAATCGCGTGGCCCATCAAAAGTGGAGTTTGAATGGGTTGAGCAATCCTTTTCGGGTGATGAAGATCAAGAACCTGCGACGCATGCCGACCTGCATGCGGAAACGGTTAATGAGATGCTGGGTGATGAAATTACAGCTGCCATTCAAGCCTTACCTGTAGACTTTCGAATGATTATTATTCTCTGTGATTTAGAGGAATTTAGTTACGAGGAAATGGCTCGTATATTGGATATCCCGATTGGAACTGTTCGTTCACGACTCCATCGTGCTCGTGCCATTTTGAAAGAGCGTTTAGCCTCTTACGCAAAAAGTAAAGGTTATTACTGACAATGTGTCACCCATAAGCAAATGAACTTTTTATCCCTTCCTCGTTGTTAAAAAAATAGTGCATTAAGCATGTAAACTCATGAAAAAGAATTGTAACCATCAGGCTGATTGTTTAAAGTTAATTCAACGTATCGTCGATCGTGAAGCTTCCCCCGAAGAGGAGGCAACTTTTCTAGCCAATAAGGAACAATGTATCCCTTGTCAAGAAGGATATGAACTCGAACAATCTTTGCGTAATGCGATTAAATCAAGCTGTTCTAGCAAATGTCCTGAAGCACTTTTCGCGCGCATCAAATCAAAACTTTTTGTCGTTTTAATCCTTATTTCCATACTTATTCCGTTATTTTGTTAGCTAATTAAATCAAGCTGCACTTGGAAGGTAAACTCATTATTTTTTCGGCTCCATCCGGATCCGGTAAAACAACCATCGTAAAAGAATTATTGGCCAATAATCCCAATTTAGGATTTTCCATCTCCGCCTGTACACGTGATAAACGTGGGCGTTCCGAGGCGAATGGTCAGGATTATTATTTCATGACACCCGATGAGTTTCGTGCCAAAATCGATGAGAATGCTTTCGTCGAGTGGGAGGAAGTTTACCCTGGCGCTTATTATGGGACATTGAAGTCTGAGATTGAGCGTATCTGGGCATCAGGAAAACATGTCATTTTTGATGTAGATGTTAAAGGCGGTCTTGCGTTGAAAAAATATTATAAGGAGCGAGCGTTGGCCATTTTTGTCAAAGTTCCTACGCTCGAAATGCTCGAAGATCGTCTCCGTGCGCGCGGAACCGAAACCGAAGAATCGCTTTCTAAGCGAATTTTTAAGATGAAATTCGAATGGGCTTTCCAAGACAAATTTGATGTGATTCTCGTGAACGACAAATTAGAGGACGCCGTCAAAGAAGCTCAAAATTTATTCGATAATTTTACCCGATAAGATGAAGATTGGCCTATTTTTCGGATCATTTAATCCCATTCATCATGGCCACCTTATTATTGCTCAAGCGGTATTAAATCAAACGGATGTAGACCAAATCTGGTTCGTTGTTTCTCCTCAAAACCCACATAAGCACAGCAAAACGCTTTTGCACGAGTTCGATCGATTGGATTTAGTCGATCGTGCCATCGCAGATAATTACAATTTTAAGAGCTCAGATATTGAATTTCATTTGTCCAAGCCTTCTTACACGATACATACGCTGACGCATCTGTCGGAGAAATTCCCTAACAATTCATTCCGTTTAATTCTGGGTGGGGACAATTTGGAACAATTCAAAAGTTGGAAGAACTACGATAAGATTCTTGATTATTTTGGCCTCTATGTTTATCCCCGCGGAGAGCAAAAACAGAGTGATTTGTGGCAGCACCCACAGGTTACGCGCATTGAGGCGCCTTTATTGCAAATTTCGGCTACCTATATTCGTCAATGTATCCAACAAGGACAGTCGATAAAATATCTAGTTCCTGATACTGTCGAGGAATTAATCCAATCAAAAAAATTTTACATTTAGGCCTATTCGCCTAATCTGTGTATTCTTTTTTTAGTCCTTTCCCTTTTCTACGAATTTTAGGCCTTTGGATAATCGGCTTTTTCATCGGTCCTTACGGATTGATAGCATTTGCTTTGAGCTTAATGCTGGTCTTCCGCCAGTCGCGAATCTTCTGCCTTATTTTGATGATGGGCGTATCCTATGTTCGATTTGCCCAACTCATTGAACGAAAATCCTCAATTCCGAATCACGATGCCTTTGTATTTCAAGTCGACCAGGAACCTAATCGAAATGTGGCGGAGGCAATGTTTTTAGGGATTGGAAACACAATCGATTTTGAGACACGCCAATCCTATGCGGCATTGGGAGGTATTCATATTTTGTCGGTATCCGGCATGCATTTGGGCTTGCTTTATATGGGCTTGCAGTTCTTATTTGGGTTCCTGAAGCGTTTTCGACCCTATGGCCCACATACCTATTTTGCACTGATTATGCTTGTCTTGTGGACGTACGCGGCGATGTCAGGATTTTCTGCACCCGTATTGCGTGCGGCTTGGATGTTTTCGGTTTTGCTCTTTGCGCAGGTGTTTCGCTTGCAATCACATCCATTGAATATTTGGGCGTTTTCGTGTTTTGTTATCCTCGTGATTCAGCCGAATGAATTGTTTCAAGTGGGGTTCCAACTGTCTTATATGGCAGTGCTTGGGCTAATGCTGTTTCAAAGCAAACTCGTTCAATTATGGAAACCAAAAAATTGGATAGTCCAACAAACATGGGAGTTGACCTGTGTTGCCATTAGCGCCCAAATTTTCACTTGGCCTTTAATAATCTTTTATTTTCATCAATTTCCGAATCCTTTTTATTTTTTTTTACTCAACCCGGCACTGGTTTTGTTTTCAACGCTTACCTTGGGAATGGGGTTTTTGTATCTGATTTTTGTCCCTCTTATCAGTCATATACCATTCGTTTTTTCTGCTTTAGGACGTTTGTTTTTATTCAGTTTTGAGCTATTACATGGCTTAATGTTTAATACTACTGGGCGCTTTCAGACGGTGATTTCTTTTGTCAGAATGAATGCGCTTGGAATAATATCTTATTACATGGGAATTGGTTTATTATGGGTTTGGTGGACATTGCGTAGGGTATTGTGGCTTTATCTCGCATTGGGACTCTTTGGCGTCATCATGATTTGTCGATTAATGGAGCCCTGGCAAGATGAAGCCTATTTAACGGTGGCAGAAAAGCAGTTGGTGTTTCTCCGCACGAAAGGGGTGTTTGGGCAAAGCTATGGTGCGGCGAGTGAAGCTTGGTTACAAGCGAATGTAAGTCCTTGGTGGGCAAGGAATCAAGTTGTAGATACCTTGTCGCGTAGATGGCCACAAGGTAGTTGTCAGTGGAAATATCGAGGTAAGGAGTTTGTTTATTTGGCCAATCCAAGTATTCAGCGTAATCCTCATCAAATTCATCTGATTTTAGCTGCGGATTTAGATTTACGAGATCCACGATTTCTGAAATCTTGGCGGAGGGCTACATGGTATTTTATTCGTAAACCGAGCGAATATCGTATGGCTAAGCTCAAGCCTTTTTGGCCTAAGAAAGTGTATTATTTAACCGAGCAAGCTGCCGTTCATTTCCCATAAAAAAAGGCTGCCCATTTAGGCAGCCTTCTAGGATTAACTTGGTTTCTTCTCGTTACGCTTACGCTCGTTTGGATCTAACCAAATTTTACGCATACGTAAAGATTTTGGAGTGATTTCTAAGTATTCATCCTTTTGGATAAACTCCATACACTCTTCTAATGAGAAGTTTAACTTCGGAGCAATTTTAGTTGCAGAATCTGACCCAGATGCACGCATGTTCGTCAATTGCTTTGATGCTTGAAGATTGACTTCGATGTCATTTTGGCGATTATGCTCACCTACTACCATCCCTGTGTAAACTTCTTCGCCTGGATCGATGAAGAACACCCCTCTGTCTTGTAATTTATCGATGGCATAAGGAATCGCAGGACCTGTGTTCATCGAGATCAATGATCCGTTGATACGTCCTGGAATAGCTCCTTTGAATTCTTCGTAAGCAATAAAACGGTGTGCCATGATCGCCTCACCAAATGTAGCCGTTAACACTTTCGAACGTAAACCAATCAATCCACGAGATGGAATGTTGAATTCTAAGTGTTGCAAGTCACCTTTCGGTTCCATGATCAATAATTCACCTTTCCCTTGTGTGGCTAATTCAATTACTTTACCTGCAACTTCAGCAGGAACGTCAACCACTAACGATTCAATAGGCTCTAAACGTTCACCATTAGGACCTTCTTTGAAGATTACTTGTGGCTGACCTACTTGTAATTCGTATCCTTCGCGACGCATCGTTTCGATTAATACCGACAAGTGGAGAATACCGCGTCCAAATACCAAGAATTTATCTTCGCTTTCTGTAGGAACTACTTTCAAGGCTAAGTTTTTCTCCGTCTCTTTGAATAAACGGTCACGCAAGTGTCGAGATGTCACTAACTTACCCTCTTTACCAAAGAATGGCGAGTTGTTAATCGTAAACAACATGTTCATCGTAGGCTCATCGATTGCGATACGATCCAATGCCTCAGGATTTTCAGCGTCTGCAATTGTGTCACCAATTTCGAAATCATCGATACCCGTAACTGCACAAATCTCTCCGCATTCTACTTTGTCAACTTTTACCTTGCCGAGTCCCTCAAATACTTGAAGTTCTTTGATACGCATTTTCTTTGTAGAACCGTCTGCTTTACATAAAGAAATCTGCATGCCTTCTGTTAAGGTTCCACGCTCTAAACGTCCGATCGCGATACGACCTACGAATGAAGAGTAGTCCAAAGACGTAATCTGCATTTGTGGTGTTCCCTCTTGAACTTTAGAAGCAGGGATGTGCTCGATGATTGCATCCAATAATGGGATGATGTTATCGGTTGGTTTTTTCCAATCGTTGCTCATCCATCCTTGTTTCGATGAACCATATACGCAAGGGAAATCCAATTGGTCTTCTGTTGCATCTAAGTTGAACATCAAATCAAACACACTTTCGTGTACCTCATCTGGACGGCAATTCTCTTTATCTACTTTATTTACTACAACGATAGGCTTTAAACCCAAAGCGATAGCTTTTGATAATACGAAACGTGTTTGTGGCATCGGACCTTCAAAGGCATCAACCAATAGAATGACACCATCCGCCATACGAAGTACGCGTTCCACTTCTCCGCCAAAGTCGGCGTGACCTGGTGTGTCAATTATGTTGATTTTTACTCCATTATAACGAACCGATACGTTTTTAGAAACAATCGTAATACCGCGTTCACGTTCTAAGTCGTTATTATCTAAGATCAAATCTCCAAATTCCTGGTTCTCACGGAAGATTTTAGAGGCATGAATAATTTTGTCCACAAGAGTCGTTTTACCGTGGTCAACGTGGGCAATGATGGCAATGTTACGAATGCTTTGCATAAAA
>JACCDW011493868.1_pt1 | contig 64392 bp, 68 predicted proteins | sample 7449781 | NCBI WGS metagenome assembly JACCDW01 (sample SAMN15323449, study PRJNA562643) | freshwater metagenome | isolation source: river surface water | place: USA:Blue River Watershed | collected 2017-08-18
GGTAGATGTTGTCAACGAAGAAGAGCACATCGCGGCCTTCGTCACGGAACGATTCGGCGATGGTCAGGCCGGTGAGGGCCACGCGCAGACGGTTGCCCGGGGGCTCGTTCATCTGACCGTAGACCATGGCCACTTTGGATTCGGAGAGGTTGTCAGAGACGACCACGTTCGATTCCATCATCTCGTGATAGAAGTCGTTGCCCTCACGGGTGCGCTCGCCCACACCAGCGAACACCGACAGGCCCGAGTGGGCTTTGGCGATGTTGTTGATGAGCTCCATCATGTTCACGGTCTTGCCCACGCCGGCGCCACCGAAGAGGCCCACCTTACCGCCTTTGGCGAAGGGGCAGACCAGGTCGATCACCTTGATGCCGGTTTCGAGCAGCTCTTGCGAGGGCGAGAGTTCGTCGTAGGCGGGGGCCTTGCGGTGGATCGAGGCGGTTTGGGTCTGGTCGACCGGGCCGCGCTCGTCGATGGGGTTGCCCAGCACGTCCATGATGCGGCCCAGGGTGGCCTTGCCCACGGGCACGGTGATGGCCGCGCCGGTGTTGTAGACCATCAGACCACGACGCAGGCCGTCGGAGGAACCGAGGGCGATGGTACGCACAATGCCGTCACCCAGTTGTTGCTGCACTTCCAGGGTCAGGGGCGAGCCTTCGAGTTTGAGGGCGTCGTAGACCTTGGGCATATGGTCGCGAGGGAACTCGACGTCGACCACGGCGCCAATACATTGAACGATTTTTCCTTGCGCTTGAGCCATTTTTTGCTCCGATTAAAAAGTGATTAGACGGCGGCCGCCCCGGCAACGATCTCGGACAATTCCTTGGTGATCGCGGCTTGGCGGGTTTTGTTGTAGACGAGCTTGAGTTCGTTGATGACGTTTCCGGCGTTGTCGGTGGCGGCCTTCATGGCCACCATGCGCGCCGATTGCTCTGAGGCCATGTTCTCGGCCACGGCCTGATAGACCAGGGCTTCGACATAACGCACCAGCAAATCATCGATCACGGTTTGGGCATCGGGTTCGTAGATGTAGTCCCAGCCGTGTACTGCGCCAGATTGGGCGGTTTGCTCGGCCATGTCGTCGTGCGACAGGGGCAACAACTGCTCAACCATGGGTTCTTGCTTCATGGTGTTGATGAAGCGGGTGTAGCACAGGTACACCGCAGAGAGCTCGCCGTTGGTGTAAGCGTCAAGCAGCACCTTGACGGGGCCGATCAGCTTTTCCATGTGGGGGGTGTCGCCCAGCTGGGTGACATGTGCCGCCACGTTGGCACCGACGCGGCCCAGGAAGCCCAGGCCCTTGTTGCCGATGGCAACCGCACGGGCGCGTTTGCCTTCGGCCTGCAGGTCACGGATTTTTTGCGTGACCGCGCGCAAGACGTTGGTGTTGAGGCCGCCGCACAAACCCTTGTCGGTGGTCACCACGATGAAGCCGACTTCTTTCGAGTCATGGGGCTTCATGAACGGGTGGACGTACTCGGGGTTGGCTTGGCCGAGGTGGGTGGCGATGTTGCGCACCTTCTCGCTGTAGGGGCGAGCGGCGCGCATGCGATCCTGCGCTTTGCGCATTTTGGAGGCCGCCACCATTTCCATGGCTTTGGTGATCTTCTTGGTGTTTTCCACCGATTTGATCTTGCCTCGTATTTCCTTGCCTGCTGCCATTGAAGTGTTCTCCGGTAAGAGATGTGCCTAGGGGCCGGTTGAGTCGCGGTTGGCGTCTGAACTGGCCCCGGGGGCTACATCAAGCAAAGCTCTTCTTGAAGGCATCGATGGCCGATGCGAGTTCGGCTTCGGCATCTTTGTCCAGGGCCTTGTCGTTTTCCAACTTGGCCAACAGGGCGGCGTGCTTGTCTTTCAGGTGGCCATGCAGGCCGGATTCGAAAGCCAGCACTTTCTTGACGTCGATGTCATCGAGGTAGCCTTTGTTGACGGCAAACAGCGTGGCACCCATCAGGCTGATGGGCAGGGGGCTGTATTGGGCCTGCTTGAGCAGTTCGGTGACGCGGGCACCGCGGTCGAGCTGCTTGCGGGTGGCTTCGTCGAGGTCGGAGGCAAACTGGGCGAAAGCCGCCAGTTCACGGTACTGGGCCAAGTCGGTACGGATGCCGCCAGAGAGGTTCTTGATGAGCTTGGTCTGGGCGGCACCACCGACGCGCGACACCGAGATACCGGCGTTGATGGCGGGGCGAATACCGGCGTTGAACAGGCTGGTTTCAAGGAAGATCTGGCCGTCGGTGATGGAGATCACGTTGGTGGGCACGAAAGCAGAGACGTCACCGGCCTGGGTTTCGATGACCGGCAGGGCGGTCAGTGAACCGGTCTTGCCTTTGACTTCGCCTTTGGTGAATGCTTCGACATAGTCGGCGTTGACGCGGGCGGCACGCTCGAGCAAACGGCTGTGGAGATAGAACACATCGCCGGGGAAAGCTTCGCGGCCCGGGGGACGGCGCAGCAGCAGCGAGACCTGGCGGTAAGCGACGGCCTGCTTGGAGAGGTCGTCATAGATGATGAGGGCGTCTTGGCCGCGGTCGCGGAAGTATTCGCCCATGGTGCAGCCTGAGTAGGCCGACACGTATTGCATGGCGGCAGACTCGGAGGCCGAGGCGGCGACCACGATGGTGTAGTCCATGGCGCCCGCTTGCTCAAGGGCGCGCACGACGTTTTTGATCGACGACGCCTTCTGGCCGATGGCGACGTAGATACAGGTCATGTTCTGACCTTTTTGGTTGATGATGGTGTCGATCGCGACAGCGGTCTTGCCGGTCTGGCGGTCACCAATGATGAGCTCGCGCTGGCCACGGCCAATGGGCACCATCGAGTCAATGGACTTCAGGCCGGTTTGCATAGGCTGGCTGACCGACTGACGGGCGATCACGCCAGGGGCGACTTTTTCGATCACGTCGGTGAGCTTGGCGTTGATGGGGCCTTTGCCGTCGATGGGCTGGCCCAGGGCGTTGACCACGCGGCCAATGAGTTCGGGTCCGACGGGCACTTCGAGAATGCGGCCCGTGCACTTGACGGTGTCGCCTTCAGAGATGTGTTCGTATTCGCCCAAAATCACGGCACCCACAGAGTCGCGCTCAAGGTTGAGGGCGAGGCCGAAGGTGTTGTTGGGGAATTCCAGCATTTCGCCCTGCATCACATCGGACAAGCCGTGGATGCGGCAGATGCCGTCGGTCACCGAAATGACGGTGCCCTGGTTGCGAACGTCGGCGCTGCCAGACAGGCCTTGAATGCGGCTTTTGATCAGCTCAGAAATTTCTGCGGGATTGAGTTGCATGACTCTTTCCTTTTCCTTTATGTGGCCAACTTTGTAAGCACGGGGCTTACGCGGTCAGCGCGACTTTCATTTGTTCCAGACGGGCGCGAACAGAGGTATCTAGCACCTCGTCCCCGACCACCACACGAATGCCACCGATGAGCTCGGGCTGCACTTCAACACTGAGGTTGAGCTTGCGGCCAAAGCGCTTCTCGAGGGTGACTTTGAGATCTGCCAGCGCAGCGGCATCGATCGGGAAGGCGCTGCCTACCACGGCGTCAGAGCTGCCCCCTTGGGCATTTTTGAGCGCGCGGAACTGGTGGGCAATCTCGGCCAGGGCCGAGAGGCGACCGTTTTCGATGACGGTGCGCAAGAAGTTTTGCGCGGCGTCGCCCTTGAGGGACGGAGCCAAACCTTGAAGCAGGTCAAACAGTTGCTGGTCGGACACCTTGGGGTTGCCGGCGAGCTGTTGGACCTGGGGGTCGCTTGAGATGGCCGCCACTTCGTCGAGCCAAGCCGAGATGGCGTCAAGCTGACCGGCACCCGCCTTGAACAGGGCTTCGGCGTAGGGACGTGCGATGGTGGCGATTTCGGCCATGGTGTCCTCTTACAGCTCGGCCTTGAGGCGGTTGAGCAAGTCGGCGTGAACGCCCGCGTTGACTTCCTTGCGAAGGATCTGCTCGGCCCCTTTGACGGCCAGCACAGCCACTTGCTCGCGCAGGGCTTCGCGTGCCTTGACGGCCTGCTGATCGGCTTCGGCACGGGCGGCCGCGACGATCTTGTTGGCTTCTTCGGTGGCGCGGCTCTTGGCTTCTTCGATCATGGCTTGGGCACGACGCTCGGCGTCGGCCAGACGGCCAGCGATCTCGTTGCGCGACTTGGAGAGCTCTTCCTCGACGCGCTTGTTGGCGGCGCTGAGGTCGGCCTTGGCCTTGTCAGCGGCGGCCAGGCCGTCGGCGATTTTCTGGGCACGCTCGTCCAAGGCCGCGGTGATGGGCGGCCAGACGAATTTCATCGTGAACCAGACCAGGATCAGGAAGACAATGATCTGGACTATGAGGGTTCCGGTAATGCTCACGTCGAGTCCTTTATGAGGTGATGGGGTGAGGTGCGAAAGAACACTGCGGGCTTCGTTGAGGTGTACCAGGACACCGGCTTGAGGCCCCAGAGTTCAGGCGTCGCGACACCCCGGGCTCTGGGAGAAATTACTTGGCCAATTGACCCAGGAACGGGTTGGCAGTGGCGAACCACAAGGCAATACCGGTACCGATAATGAAAGCGGCGTCGATCAGACCGGCCAGCAGAAACATCTTGGTTTGCAGCTCGCCCATGAGTTCGGGCTGACGGGCAGCCGACTCAAGGTATTTGCTGCCCATGATGCCGATGCCGATACAGGCACCGATGGCGCCCAGGCCAATGATGAGGCCGGCGGCCAGGGCAACAAAGCTGATAACGGTTTCCATGGTTTGACTCCTAAAGGAACAGTGGTTGAGAAAGGTTGAAGAAAACGGCGAATTCTGATCAGTGGGCGTCGTGCGCCTGGCCCAGGTAAACCAGCGTGAGCATCATGAACACGAAGGCCTGCAAGGTGATGATCAGAATGTGGAAGATGGCCCATGCCGATCCGGCGATGATGTGGCCAATGGCCAGGCCGATGCCGGTGCCGGTGAGCGAGAAAGCACCACCCATGAGGGCAATCAGCATGAAGATGAGTTCGCCTGCATACATATTGCCGAACAGTCGCATGCCGTGGGAGACGGTCTTGGCGATGAATTCGATGATTTGCATGAGGAAGTTGAACGGCCACAGCAGGGGGTGTGAGCCGAAGGGGGCGGTGAACAATTCATGAACCCAGCCGCCCATGCCTTTGATTTTGACGTTGTAGTAGAGGCAGATGAGCAAGACGGCCACAGAGAGACCCATGGTCATGGAGAGGTCGGCGGTGGGGACCACGCGCATATAGGCGTGGTGCGGGTCGTGGCCGGCGGCACCGTAAATCGATTCCCAAATGACGGGGATGAGGTCGAGCGGCAAGAGGTCCATGGCGTTCATCAGGAAAATCCAGACGAACACGGTGAGGGCCAGAGGGGAGATGAATTTGCGGCTTTGGGCGTTGTGGACGATGCCTTTGGCCTGGCTTTCGACCATTTCGACCAGAATTTCAACGGCGGCCTGGAAGCGACCCGGCACACCCGAGGTGGCTTGGCGTGCGGCTTTATAGAGCAAATAGCAAGCGACGATGCCCAGCAAAATGCCCCAAAAGAGCGAGTCGAGGTTAAAGACAGAGAAGTCAAGCGGGCCGTTGGGCTTCTGATTTTGCAGATGGGTCAAGTGGTGAACGATGTACTCACCGGAGGTGGGTGCTGCTGCAGAAGACATGCGTTGACTCGGCTCAGTTTTGTTTCTTGAAAGCCAGCCTTAGACCGAAGCCCAGGGCCAACCAGTGAATTTTCATGGTGACGATCAGACCCGCCAGCAAAGCTGGCCAGTTGAGGCCGTCGATCAAGCGCCCTGCCAGCATGAGCATGGCGATGGACATCAAGACCTTTACCGCTTCCCAGACCAAAAACCCCAAGGCTGCCGAGGCCGCGTTGACTGAGGACAGTCGACCCGTGATGCCGCGCGCCATGATGGCCGATGGCAAAACCACCGTCAGGGCCCCGTAGCCGGCAGACCAAGCCGCCGTGACACCACCAAGCCCCCAGGCGATTAAAGCCACTACTCCCCCCGTGACCAGCTGTAGCCCCAACAAACGCCACAAAGACATTTGCGGGAGTGTGGCCCGCAACTCTCGGGCCTGTTCAGCGGTCAGCCGCTGGATGGGCGGCTCGGGTTCTTCTTGCTCTGGATATGGAACAGGTTGTATTTTGGACATGTTTGTTGACGCCCAGGTTACAGCCTGTCCTTTGGCAAAGACCATCATTATAAACATAAGGGAAACCCTAAAAGGCCCAATGACTCTGGGTTTTTCAAACTCGGGGCACCGGGGCGTTGAATTTCATGCGGATTTCTGCGTCTTTCGGGGCGAGGCGGCTGACTGGGGCAGGGGCGTTTTCCACTGGCCCGGCTGATTTTTGTGGGCGCAGGAGGCTCACACGACCGGGGCGGCGGTAGTAGGATGGCGGCATGAGTGATACCCCCCAAGACCCGCCACGCGACTCCCTGATTGAGTACCCCTGTGTATTCCCCATCAAGGTCATGGGCCTGAAGGTGGAGGGTTTTGTGCACGCCATCACCCATGTGGCCGAGCAGTTTGACCCCCGGTTTGACCCCGCCCGGATCGAATTGCGCCCCTCCAGCAGCGGCAAGTATTTGGGGGTGACCTTGCATATCAATGCCACCAGCCGTGAACAACTCGATGAGCTCTACCGCACGCTGAGCAGCCACCCCATGGTCAAGGTGGTGTTGTGATTGTTCGCACCCTGGGGTTGGTTGAGTATGCGCACACTTACGATTTAATGCGCACGTTTACGGATGAAAGGCAAGCCGATACAGAAGATGAATTGTGGCTTTGCGAGCACCCGCCGGTATTCACCCAAGGTTTGGCGGGCAAGGCTGAACATCTGTTGAGCCCGGGGGATATTCCGGTGGTAGCGACCAACCGGGGCGGGCAAGTGACCTACCACGGCCCGGGACAGGTGGTGGCTTACCCCTTGCTGGATCTGAAGCGGCGGGGCTTTTTTGTCAAAGAGCTGGTCTACCGTCTGGAGGAGTCGGTGATCAGGGCCTTGCGGCATTTTGGGGTGACCGGGCATCGGGTGAGCGGTGCGCCCGGTATTTATGTGCATTTGGACGACCCTTTCGGGCACGCCGTGCTGCCGAAACATGTCACAACGTCACAAACCCCCGGTCTTGACCCCCTTTTGCCGAAATTGGGGTCTGACCCCAATTTTGTGGGGCTGGGGAAGATTGCCGCGCTGGGGATCAAGGTGAGCCGCCATTGCAGTTACCACGGGCTGGCGCTGAATGTGGCGATGGATTTGCAGCCTTTTTTGCGGATCAACCCTTGCGGGTATGCGGGTTTGCCGACCGTCGATCTGGCGCGGTTGGGGGTGCAGGCAAGTTGGGCGCAGGCCGCCGCGGTGCTGTCTGACAAATTGCAAGGCACACTGGGATAATGGGCGCATGAGCACCCCTGAACACAAAACCGTGCGCGAGGCGCAAAGCCGCGAGCAGTACGACCCGACGGCCAAGCAAAAGGCGGCAGCCAAGTTGTCGCGCATTCCGGTGAAGGTGGAGGCCGCCGAGGTGCTGAAAAAGCCCGACTGGATACGGGTGAAGGCCGGCTCACCGACCACGCGGTTTTATGAGATCAAGGATATTTTGCGCAGCAATAAGCTGGTGACGGTGTGTGAAGAAGCCAGCTGCCCGAACATCGGCGAGTGCTTTGGCAAGGGCACCGCCACGTTCATGATCATGGGCGACAAGTGCACCCGGCGTTGCCCGTTTTGTGATGTGGGCCATGGCCGCCCTGACCCGCTGGACGCCGATGAGCCCGAGAACCTGGCGCGCACCATCGCGGCCCTGAAATTGAAGTATGTGGTGATCACCAGCGTGGACCGCGACGATTTGCGCGACGGCGGTGCCGGCCACTTTGTGGCTTGCATCGAGCGCACCCGCGCCCTGTCACCCGACACACAGATCGAGGTGCTGGTGCCCGACTTCCGGGGGCGCGACGACCGCGCACTGGAGATTTTGAAGGCCGCGCCGCCGGATGTGATGAACCACAACCTGGAGACCGTGCCACGCCTGTACCGCGAGGCCCGCCCCGGCAGCGACTATGCCTTTAGCCTGAACCTGCTGAAGAAATTCAAGGCCCTGTTTCCGCATGTGCCGACCAAGAGCGGTTTGATGGTGGGGCTGGGTGAGACCGATGAGGAAATTCTGGATGTGATGCGCGACATGCGGGCACACAACATCGACATGTTGACCATCGGCCAGTATCTGGCGCCCAGCAACAGCCATCTGCCGGTGCGCCGCTATGTGCACCCCGATACTTTCAAGATGTTTGAGGCCGAGGCTTACAAGATGGGCTTTAGCCATGCGGCTGTGGGGGCGTTGGTGCGATCAAGCTACCACGCTGACCAGCAGGCGCATGCGGCGGGGGTTTGACATCTGTTTGGCTTGGGTCAAGCCAAACGCAGGATGCGCGTTTGCGCCCACGCCAACTGTTGTCGCAAGGCTTGCAGACAGGGCGCAAAGCCGGAGGAGAGGGCGGGCTCTGCTTGTAGCCGACCCAGATACGCCCGGGCCAGCCGATGCGCCTCAACCCAGACCGGGCCGGGTATAAAAGCCGCCCATTCAATGGGCTGCAAAGTCTGGCTCAATTCACCAAAACGGTTGGGCGCAAACCCCATGGGGAGCATGTCGTACACCGGCGCCAAGCGATAGGGTCGGCCATGGCTGCGGATGAAAGACAGATTGCCTGCATGCATATCGGTGTTGCCCGTCAATGCCCCAAACGCCCACCACAACGCAGCCTTCTGGACGGCCTGGGGCTGGACCACCCCCATATCGGCCAAGGCTTGGACCAGTACCGGCCAAGGCTCGTGCAGGCGGCCCACAAACTCGGCATCGAGTGCCCGCAACGAAAACACCCCGATGCGACCCAGCGCACCCGCCCGATCAAAGCGCGGAACTTCCAAAAATCTTTGTCCCCCCCCATCGATCACCAGGCTGGGTGTTCCCAACACTGCCAAGGCATGATGCTCGGCACACAATAAATCACGCCAGCGCTCGCTGACCGCGTTGTCGTCTGGTGCGCTGTATTTCACCAGCACATGGCCACGGTCGGTGTAGGCCCCGAATTTGGGTTGCTCACCACCTGCGCTGGAACCGGGTGATTCACCCGCAGCGGCGGCACGCGCCAGTGCAGGGTACGAGGCCTGCCGATCTACAGGCACTGGGTCGGACATTTGTAAAAACAATTCACGGGCCCGCTCTCCCACAAGCAAATTACCCACTGCCTCATGGCCCTGATGCAACAAGGCGTGCATGACGTGCGCATCGCTCCACTGCTCGACATCGACGGGCAAGCCCAAGGCTGGCGCATGGCGGATGGCATATGCCCGGCCCAAGAAGCCTTGTGGCCGCATGTCCAGCATCCACCACGGCAAACCCTCGCTGTGCCAGGCAGGCCGATCGGGCCGCACCATCACAAAACCCAGGGGGCGCACCGGGATCAAGCGCCCCAACTCACTCAGTTGCCCGCGCTCGCTCACCCGATAAATGGGTACCTCAGGGAAGCCTCGGGATCGATCACGCAGGGCATATTGCATAGAACGCCCTGCCCCCAAGCGCACCACGTCTTGACCCAGCTCGGTCAAGGCGCGTGACACTGTGGCTTGACTAAACTCTGTCTTTTCAACGAGTTGGCGTGACTTGACTAAGCCCATGGACAGGGCTCGGCGGATGGCGTCTGAGGACGCGGCCATGATTTTGAATAGAAAAATGAATAAGAAAATGAATAGATATTATAGACCATGGGCATGATGAAGATCGCCAATGGACGTCAGGCTGAAGGGGTGGCTTCGTGGGCCATGGCCCAATCGACCTGACCCTGGTCGTTGAAATGAAACACTTCGGCCACGGTGCGCTCACGCGCGCCTTTGTAAATCAGCGTGATTGTGTTGACAAAAGTGTTGGGCGACATCGGGGTTCATGGCGAAGGGGCCCATGACGCTTTGCAGTCAGGGAATATTCGGTTCGACCAATAGCGCGAGTTGGGCCAAAGACTCTTGCCACCCCAGGTGGCACATTTCCAGCGGGATCATCTCGGGGATGCCCGCTTGGGTGACGCGCAGTTCAGTGCCTCCGATCACTTCCGTCAGTTCGACGCTGACGTGCATCTCTCCGGGCATGTTGGGGTCGTCAAAGCGGTCGGTGTAGCGGATGCGCCGGTGCGGCGTGAGCTCTAAAAACTCGCCGCCAAATGAGTGCGCGTGGCCGGTGCCGAAGTTGTGAAAGGTCATTCGAAAGGTGCCGCCGACTTTGGGCTCGAAATGCTGCACCGTGCAGGTGAAGCCGTAGGGGGGCAGCCACTTGGCCATGGCATCGGCCTGCAAAAAGGCCCGATAGAGTTTTTCCGGGGTACAGCGCAAAACACGGTGAAGGTGAACAGCGCGATCTGACATGGATTTTCCTAGGGTTAGAACATCAGCGGCTCAGGGTCGGGGTACATCGGGTGGCGGGGGGGCCGATTGCCCCGCCACTTGTTGGATAGACTGATTCAGGCAAGCCCAATCGGGGGCGCTGGCGGTCCAGATGTTTTGCTGCGGGGCGATGGATGAAGGGTCGTCGAGTGCCCCGACGCGAATCACCCGTAAATTGGGCCGCAAAGAGGTGTAACCATAGACATGGCTGCCGCAGGTGGGGCAGAACAGCCGGGCGTTGGTGTTGCCGCTGTCGGCTTTTTTGGCGTACTCGGTCAGGGGCCCCTGCACCTCGAAGGCGTCGGCACTGAAGACGGCATTGACCGTGCCATTGGCAGAGATGTGCTGACAGTCGCGGCACCAGCAGATGCGCGAAACGATGGGGTCTGCGGTGAGCTTGAAGGTGACGGCACCGCACAGACAACGTCCGGTTCTGGGGGTCATGGTGCGGCTCCTGGGCGAGAAGAGTTGGGTCGCCCTATTTTTGCATAAGCGCAGAAGCGACGCCTGCGCGCAAGCGACGCTCAAGGAAGTCGAGCCGGTCTTGGCCCCAAAAGATTTCGCCGTCGACGACATAGCTGGGCGCACCAAACACCCCGGCGGCGATGGCCTGCGCGGTATAGCCCTCGTAAGCCTCTTGCACGGACTGGCTGTTGGCTTTGTCCAGACAGGCCGGGTCCAGGCCCTGTTCGGCCAGTAACTCGGCCAGGACCTTGGGGTCGGCGATGTTGCGCTCTTGGGCCCAGCATGCCGCCAATACGGCGCCGGTGATGCGCATGGCCGCCTCGACGCCGTGGTGTTGATCGACGGCGATGATCAGGCGGGATGAGTCGTCGCCCGCCACGGGGAAGTATTTGGGCTTGAGGTTGAGGGGGGCGTTGAGGTACTGGCTGAAGCGCTTGAGTTCGACCAGCCGGTAGGCCTGGCGCTGTGGGGCGCGCTGCCCCAAGGGCAGGCCGCCCGAAATCGGGAACACTTTGCCGCCGAGATCGACCGGCATGACCCGCACGGCGCAGCCTTGCTGCTGCAAGATTTCGGCCAAACGGGCATGGCCAAGGTAGGTCCAGGGGCTTTGGGGGGCAAAGTAGTAGTCAACTGTGCGATTCATGGTTGGATGTCTCCGTGTTATGGTGCTGCATTGCGCATTGGAAGCAGTGACGCTTGGGTTTGTGCAAGACTTCCCAAGCGCCATCGATGCCATTTTTACAGGAGATGAATATGACGCGTGTGGCTTTGGTGACTGGTGGCAGTCGGGGGATTGGGGCTGCAAGTGCCCTGTTGGCGGCCAAGGACGGCTGGGCGGTGGCGGTGAATTACGCCCAAAACTCGCTGGCGGCCGATGAGGTGGTGCGCCAGATCCGCGCGGGTGGCGGCAATGCCATGGCAGTGCAGGCCGATGTCGGGGATGAGGCCCAAGTGATCAAGATGTTTGAGCAAGTCGATGCCAAGCTGGGCCGACTGAGTGCCCTGGTCAATAACGCCGGGGTGGTGGACGTGTCCCAGCGCGTGGATCAGATGAGCGTGGCGCGCCTGGAGCGCATGTTCAGGGTCAATATCACAGGCAGTTTTGTCTGTGCCCGTGAGGCGATTCGGCGCATGAGCACCAAGCAGGGTGGTCAGGGGGGCGTGATTGTGAACCTGAGTTCTGCCGCGGCCCGCTTGGGCTCGCCCGCTCAGTATGTGGATTACGCCGCCGCCAAAGGGGCGATTGATGTGATGACGCTGGGCCTGGCCAAAGAGGTGGCTGCCGAGGGCATACGGGTCAACGCGGTGCGCCCGGGCCTGATCGATACCGAAATCCATGCCAGCGGCGGCCTGCCCAACCGCGCCCACGAGTTGGCCCACTTGGTGCCCATGCAACGCCCTGGCACCGCCGAAGAGGTGGCGCGCGCCATCGTGTGGCTGATGAGCGAGCAATCGTCGTACACCACCGGTTCGGTGATTGACGTCACAGGAGGGCGTTAAACCCAAATTGGACACCCGCCCAAGCCCCAGTGTGGCGCCAGACTTTTTTGATGGAACCGGGCGCTGACAGGGGTTTTTGACCAAAATGAGCGATTGATCACTATCGGCTTTGCAGAAATGGGGGTCAGACCCCCATTTCTGCGCTGTGGCATAGAAGCAACCATTAATTGGGGTCAGACCCCAATTTCCTCAATTTCCTGACCCTTTAGGAGACCCCATGAGCCAGACGATTTCGCATTACATCCAGGGCGCTGTCAGCGCCGGCCAAGGCACGCGCCAGCAGCCCGTGACCAACCCTGCCACCGGTGCGGTGAGTGCACAGGTGCGTTTGGGCAGCGTGGCCGATGTCAACGCTGCTGTGGCGGCGGCGCAGGCGGCTTTTCCGGCGTGGGGCGATTTACCGCCTCTGCGCCGGGCACGGATCATGTTCAAGTTTCTGGAGTTGCTGAATCAGCACCGCGATGATTTGGCCCGCATGATCACCGCCGAGCATGGCAAGGTGTTCACCGACGCGCAGGGTGAGGTGACGCGGGGCATTGAGATTGTGGAGTTCGCCACCGGCATCCCGCAGTTGCTGAAAACCGGTTTCACGGATCAGGTGTCGACCGGGATTGACAACTGGGTGCTGCGCCAACCCCTGGGGGTGGTGGCCGGAATCACGCCGTTCAATTTCCCGGTGATGGTGCCGATGTGGATGTTCCCGGTGGCGCTGGCCTGCGGCAACACCTTTGTGCTCAAGCCCAGCCCGCTGGACCCGTCGCCGTCGCTGTTCATGGCCGAGTTGCTGAAAAAAGCCGGTTTGCCCGACGGTGTGTTCAATGTGGTGCAAGGCGACAAGGAGGCGGTGGATGCGCTGCTGGATCACCCCGATGTGAAGGCGGTCAGCTTTGTCGGCTCGACCCCGATCGCCAATTACATCTATGAGACTGGCGCGCGCCATGGCAAGCGGGTGCAGGCGCTGGGCGGGGCCAAGAACCATATGGTGGTGATGCCCGATGCCGACCTGGATCAGGCTGTGGATGCCCTGATCGGCAGCGCTTACGGCTCGGCGGGTGAGCGTTGCATGGCGATTTCGGTGGCCCTGCTGGTGGGCGATGTGGGTGACAAGATCATGCCCAAGCTGATCGAGCGCACACGCCAGCTCAAGGTGCTCGATGGCATGAATCTGGCCGCTGAAATGGGGCCGATCGTGACAGACGCGGCGCGCCAGCGGATCAGCGGCTATATCGACGCCGGGGTCAAAGAGGGGGCCAAACTGCTGGTCGATGGCCGGGGCTTTGACGGCAAGCAAGCCGGTGCCGGTTGCGAGCAGGGCTTTTGGCTGGGTGGCACGCTGTTTGACCATGTGCAGCCCGAGATGAAGATTTATAAGGAAGAAATTTTTGGCCCGGTGTTGTCGTGCGTGCGGGTGCCCGACTTTGCCCGTGCGGTGCAGTTGATCAATGACCATGAATTCGGCAATGGAGTGTCTTGTTTCACCCGGGACGGCAATGTGGCGCGTGAGTTTGGCCGCCGCATTCAAGTCGGGATGGTGGGCATCAATGTGCCGATCCCGGTGCCGATGGCCTGGCATGGTTTTGGGGGCTGGAAGCGTTCGCTGTTTGGCGATATGCACGCCTATGGCGAAGAGGGGGTGCGTTTTTACACCAAGCAAAAGAGCATCATGCAGCGTTGGCCCGAGAGCATCGGCAAGGGCGCAGAGTTCGCGATGCCCACCTCGAAATGAATGGGGCGGTGGTGCTAAAGTCAGCCCATGAGTGCTGAGCTTAAGTTCGATCATGTGATTGTGGGCGGGGGCACCGCCGGTTGCCTGCTGGCCAATCGGCTGAGCGCCGACCCGCGTCGGCGGGTGCTGTTGATTGAGGCCGGCGGCAAAGACGACTACCACTGGGTGCATATTCCGGTGGGGTATTTGTATTGCATCGGTAACCCGCGCACCGACTGGATGTACCAGACCGAGCCCAGCGAGGGGCTCAATGGCCGCCGACTGCGTTACCCGCGTGGCAAGGTGCTGGGGGGGTGTTCAAGCATCAACGGCATGATTTATATGCGCGGTCAGTCGCGCGACTATGACCGTTGGGCCGAGATCACGGGCGATGATGGCTGGCGTTGGGATTCGTGCCTGCCCTATTTTGTGCGGCATGAAGACCACTACAAAGGGGCCAATGAATGGCATGGCGCTGGCGGCGAGTGGCGCGTGGAGAAGCAGCGGCTGCGCTGGGATGTGCTGGATGCGTTTGCCCAGGCGGCGCAGCAGGCGGGTGTGCCTGCCTGCGAGGATTTCAACCGGGGCCAAAACGAGGGCGTGGCTTATTTTGAGGTGAATCAGCGCGAGGGCTGGCGCTGGAACACGGCCAAGGCGTTTTTGCGCCCGACCTGCTATGGCCGACCCAATTTCGAGATGTGGACTTCGGCCCAGGTGATGGGCCTGCAATGGGCGCAAGAGGCCGATGGCCCGCTGCGCTGCAGCGGGGTGCGGGTGTGGGATGGCCAGCAAGAGGTGCTGGTGCATGCCGAGCGCGAGGTGTCGCTGTGTGCCGGCAGCATCGGCTCGCCGCAAATTCTGGAGTTGTCCGGGGTAGGCCAGGCGCAGCGCTTGCAGGCCTTGGGCATCGCCCCGGTGCTGGACCTGCCGGGCGTGGGGGAAAACCTGCAAGATCATTTGCAGATCAGGGCGGTGTACCAAGTGCAGGGGGTTAAAACCTTGAACACTTTGGCCAACCACTGGTGGGGCAAGGCCATGATCGGCTTGGAATATGCGCTCAAACGCACCGGGCCGATGAGCATGGCCCCTTCGCAACTGGGTGCCTTTACCCGCAGCAGCGCGGCACATGAGTGGCCCAACATCCAGTTCCATGTGCAGCCCTTGAGTCTGGATGCCTTTGGCGAGCCTTTGCACGATTTCCCGGCCTTTACCGCCAGCGTGTGCAATTTGCAGCCCAGCAGCCGTGGCCATGTACACATCAGGGCGAACGACTTCACGCAGGCCCCGGCAATTGCCCCGCGTTATCTGAGCACCCCCGAGGATCGTCAGGTGGCGGCCGACTCATTGCGGGTGGCGCGACGGATTGTGGCGCAGCCGGCTTTGGCCCCGTTCAAACCGGTGGAGTGGAAGCCGGGCCCGCAGTATCAGAGCGATGAAGATTTGGCGCGTCTGGCCGGTGACATCGCGACGACGATTTTTCATCCGGTCGGCACCGCGCGCATGGGGCGGGCCGATGACCCGCAGGCGGTGGTCGATGCGCAGTTGCGGGTGCTGGACGGGCGTGGCGGGCGGGTGCGGGGGCTGCGGGTGGTGGATGCCAGTGTGATGCCCACGATCACCAGCGGCAATACCAATTCGCCCACGCTGATGCTGGCGGAAAAAGCCGCCGAGTGGATGTTGAAGGATTGAAGCCTAGGGAAGCCGTTGCGTCGGATGCTGGGGATTTCCCTAGCGGTTCGAATGGGGAAAGCCCTAAGACTTTTAAGGGATCAGGGGCATTACATTGAACTCACTCGCATGGGCCCAATCAGTTCTGCGAGGGTTCGAGGAGACGAACGATTCCTTTCATGATGATGGCATCTGCAAAGATGCTTTTACCCAGCACCGCTAGTCGGTGCTTTTTTTTGGCCTCGCTGGTCGGTGCGACAATCTCGCCCCATGGAATTGCTATTGGTGACGCTGGCCTCGGGCTTGGCCGGTTTTGTGGATGCCATCGTGGGTGGCGGTGGCCTGATACTGGTCCCGGCGCTGTTTGCCACTTATGTGGCGGCGACCCCGGCGACGCTGCTGGGCACCAATAAAAGCGCTTCGGTGTGGGGCACGTCGTTTGCCACCTGGCAGTACAGCCGTCGCATCGCCCTGCCTTGGCGCAAACTGATTTTGGCGGTGGCTGTGACCTGGGTGGGGTCTTGGCTGGGTGCCTATGCCCTGACGCTGATGTCGCCCGATTTTTTGCGCAAATTGCTGCCGCTGATCATGCTGTTGGTGCTGGCCTATACGCTGGCGCGCAAAGACCTGGGCCATACCCACGCCCCGCGCTGGCAAGGGCGGCAGGAAACCCTGGCCCTGTGCCTGATCGGTATGGTGATCGGGGCCTATGACGGGTTTTTTGGCCCTGGCACGGGCAGTTTTTTTGTCTTTCTGATGGTGCGGGTGCTGGGGTATGACTTTTTGAATGCCTCGGCCTGCGCGAAGTTACTGAATGCGACCAGCAATGCCTCGGCGCTGGCTTTGTTCGCCTGGCAAGGCCACGTCTGGTGGCACCTGACGCTGGCGCTGGCCGTGGCCAATGTGGCGGGCAGTTGGGTGGGCACGCGCATGGCCCTGCGCCATGGCACGGGCTTTGTGCGGGTGATGTTTTTGGTGGTGGTGAGTGCGCTTGTGCTCAAGACCGGCCACGATGCCTTTTGGCGCTAAGGCTCAGGGCGCGCTCAGCTCGGGGCTTGTGACGGTCATCGGGGTGGTAGGGGCGGGTCTGGGCAGGCCCAATGGGCGTGTGGCCTGACCACGCTGGACGGCAGCCAGGTCTTCCGGCGAGGGGTAACGGCCCATGACCACGTAATCGAACACCCGGCGGGCGATGGGGGCCGCGTTTTGTGCGCCGAAACCGGCGTTTTCCACCACCATGGCGAGAGCCACCCGGGGCTGCTCAGCCGGCGCGTACGCCATGAAGAGGGCATGGTCGCGCAGGCGCTCGTCGATGCGGGCGGCGTTGTATTTTTCGTTTTGCTTGACAGTGAAGACCTGCGCCGTGCCGGTTTTGCCGCCACTGGTGTAGGGGGCACCGACAAAGCTGGAGGCCGATGTGCCATAGAGGTTGACATCGACCAGGGCCTGGCGGATGACTTCAAGGTGCTCTGGCTTGTATTTGAGATGGGCCACCGGCTCTTTGGCAATGGCGCGACGCTCGGCGGTGATGGGGTCGACGACTTCCTTGACCAAATGCGGCCGCATTTGGACGCCGTCGTTCACCACGGTGGCTGTGGCCTGCGCCAATTGCAGCATGGTGAAGTTGTTGTAGCCCTGGCCGATGCCCAGGGAGATGGTTTCGCCGGAGTACCAGCGTTGTTGCTCAGGCTTTTTGTAGGCCTTGCGCTTCCATTCGGTCGAGGGCAGGATGCCACGCGATTCGCCCTGGATGTCGATGCCGGTGTACTGGCCAAAGCCCAGGGGTTTGAGGTGGTCGTGCATGAGGTCTACCCCCATGTCGCGCGCGAGCAGGTAGTAGTAGGTGTCGCAAGACTCGACGATGGACTTGCGCATGTCGACCATGCCATGGCCGCCTTCTTTGTCGTCACGGAAGCGGTGGCTGCCGAACATGAAATAACCCGGGTCGGCAAACACCTGTTGCGGTGTGCGTTTGCCGGTCTCGAGGGCGATCAGGCTCATGAAGGGTTTGTAGGTGGAACCCGGCGGATAGGTGCCCCGCAGGGCCCGGTTGAGCAGGGGTTTGTCGGGCGATTCGTTGAGGGCCTTCCAGTTTTCCACGTCGATGCCATCGACAAAGAGATTGGGGTCGAAGGTGGGCTTGCTGACGAAGGCCAGAATTTCGCCGGTGCGCGGGTCGATGGCCACCATGGCGCCGCGCCGGTTGCCAAACAGCTGTTCGACCAGTTGTTGCAGCACGATGTCGATGGACAGCACGACGGTTTTGCCGGGCGTGGCCGGCTTGGATCGCAAGCGGCGCACGGCACGCCCTCCGGCGGAAGTCTCCATCTCGTGGAAACCGGTGATGCCGTGCAGCTCGTTTTCATAGCTCTGCTCGACGCCGAGTTTGCCGATGTAGTCGGTGCCGTGGTAGTTGCCATCGACGTCTTGTTCGGCCAGCTGGCTTTTTTCTTGGGCGTTGATGCGGCCGATGTAGCCGATGACATGGCTGCCCAATTCACCATAGGGGTATTGGCGGAACAGGCGGGCCTTGATGTCGACACCGGGGAATCGATAGCGCTGGGCGGCAAAGCGGGACAATTCTTCGGGGGAGACACGGGTGCGGATGGGGACGGATTCGAAGCTGCGGGATTCTTCGCGCAGCTTTTTGAAGCGTCGCCGGTCGCGCGGCTGGATGTCGATGACTTGGGCCAATTGGTCGATGACCTCATCGAGCGGGGCCTGCAGCCGGGATGGGGTGATTTCGACCGTGTAGGCCGAGTAGTTGGTGGCCAGCACAACGCCGTTGCGGTCGGTGATGACGCCCCGGTTGGGGACGATGGGCACAATGGCCGTGCGGTTGCTCTCGGCCTGGGCCTGATAGTCGTCGTAGCGCAGGATTTGCAGATAGAAGAGGCGGCCTATGAGCAAAAGAAAGCAGAATGAGGCCAAGGCCATGGCGACAAAGGCGCGGCCACGAAAACGCTGCAGATCGTCTGACCAGGGTTTGCCGCTTGCCATGGGTGTCGGTGCTCAGATGGGGCGGTTGTCGTCAGGGTCGTGGGCGCCGCGTTGCGGCCACAACAGCAGGTAGGAGACGGGCACCCACAGGACGGATTCGATGAGGGGGGAGAACACGGCCCCCCAGCCCGGCAGGTCGCGCCCCGCCAAATAGCGGACCGCCATGTCGATGACCGCCCCGAGAATGAACAATGGCAAGACTTGCAAGGCTTGTGAGGGCCCGGTGAACCACTGCATGCGGCGGTGCATTTGGAGGGCCAGAAAGCCCATGACGCTGAATGAGAGGGCGTGCTGTCCCAACAAGGCCGATTCGTGGACATCGCTGAGCAGGCCCATGAAGAAGCACACACCGATGCCGACCCTGCGGGGTTGCTGCACACACCAGAACACCAGCACCAACGCCAGGATGTCGGGCACCCAGGCGGCATTGCCCCACAGGCCCATGTTTTGCAGCATATTGGCCAGCAGCCCCAGCATCAGACTGAGCAGGATGAACCAGGGCCGGACAGGCAATAACAAGGCTTCACCACGCGGCATGATCATTGGCGCCCCCTCTTCGGGCTGACGGCGTCGGCACTGGGTCGTTCGGGCAGCGCAGGGCCGGTGGCCGAGATGACCATGACGTGGCGCACGCCCTGGATGAGGGCGATGGGTTGGCACAAGATGCGGGCAAAGATGGACTCTGAGCGGCGCTCCACCTTGACCACCCGGGCCACAGGCAAACCGGGCGGGAAGACACCGTCGATGCCGCTGGTGGTGAGCAAGTCGCCTTCTTGCACATCGGCATTGGTGGCCAGATAGCGCAGCTCGATGAGGTCTGAGCCTTCGCTGTCACCGAAGGCGACACCGCGCAAGCCGTTGCGGGTGTTGAGGATGGGGATGGCGTGATCGCGGTCGGTGATGAGGGTCAGTTCACTGACGGTGGGGTAGGCGCGGGTGATTTGGCCGACGATGCCGTTTTCGTCCATGACCGGGGCGCCTGCGCTCAGGCCATGCAGCTGACCCTGGTCGAGGATGAGTTTGCGGCTGTAAGGGTCGGCGGCGGTGTAGATGACCTGGGCCCCGCGTGCGCTCAGGCCGCGTCTTTCGCGCATGTCGAGCAAGGCGCGCAGGCGCTGGTTTTCAAGCAGCAATTGATCGACCTGCATGGACTTGGCCGATTGCACCAGGGCTTTTTCACGGGCTGCGGTGGCCTCGCGCTGAACCTGATTTTGACTGGCAAAGTAATCAACGCTTTTGCGGGTGAGCTCTATCGGGGCCAGGGCCAGCAATTGCAGCGGGTAGAGCAAAACCGAGAAAACGGTGCGTACGGGCTGGGTGATGCCCCAGCGGGCATCGCTGAGCATGATCAACACAGCCAGCAAGACGCACAAGAGCAGCTTGATGGGCGCCGACAGGCCTTGCCGAAAAAAGGGCGGGGTTTCCTGGCCTATCGTTCCGAGCGGCATTGGTGTCTTAGTGCGGCTGGTGCGTCATTGCCCCTGAAAGACAACGGTCACTCGCTGGTGAAGATCGAGCCCAGGCGCTCCATGCGCTCGAGGGCCAAGCCGCAGCCGCGCACCACACAGGTGAGGGGGTCTTCAGCCACCAAAACCGGGAGCCCGGTTTCTTCGGACAACAAACGATCGAGGTCGCGCAAGAGGGCACCGCCGCCGGTCAGCATCATGCCGCGCTCGGCGATGTCGGCACCGAGTTCGGGCGGGGTTTGTTCCAGCGCGTTCTTGACCGCCGAGACGATGTTGTTGAGCGGGTCGGTGAGGGCTTCAAGGATTTCGTTGGACGAGATGGTGAAGCTGCGCGGCACACCTTCTGAGAGGTTGCGGCCCTTGACTTCCATTTCTTTGACTTCGCTGCCGGGGAAGGCCGAACCGATGCTCTTTTTGATGGCTTCTGCGGTGGGCTCACCGATGAGCATGCCGTAATTGCGGCGGATGTAGTTGATGATGGCTTCGTCGAATTTGTCGCCCCCCACGCGGACGCTGCCTTTGTAGACCATACCGCCGAGCGAAATCACGCCGACTTCGGTGGTGCCCCCGCCGATGTCGACCACCATCGAGCCGTTGGCATCGCTGACCGGCAGGCCGGCCCCGATGGCCGCGGCCATGGGCTCTTCGATGAGGTAGACCTCGGAGGCACCGGCACCCAGGGCTGACTCGCGGATGGCGCGGCGTTCGACCTGGGTTGAGCCACAGGGCACGCAGATGATGATGCGCGGACTGGGGCGCAAGATCGAGCGCGGATGAACCATTTTGATGAACTGCTTGAGCATTTGCTCGGTGACGGTAAAGTCGGCAATCACGCCGTCTTTCATGGGCCGGATGGCTTCGATGTTGCCGGGGACCTTGCCCAGCATGGCCTTGGCTTCGTGGCCGACGGCCTGGATGGTTTTTTTGCCTTGGGGCCCACCCTCGTGGCGTATGGAGACGACCGAAGGCTCATCGAGCACGATGCCCTTGTCACGCACAAAGATCAGGGTGTTGGCTGTGCCCAGGTCAATGGCCAGATCGGTTGAAAAGTACCGCCGGAGTGCTGCAAACATAACTTTCTTTCAGATGAGGTCGGCCAAGGATGCCCACAGACATCCCTAAACCCAAAATGATACCTGATGGGTGCGCTGGCCGAAGGCGTGCAGGCCATGCCCGACAGGCCCACACAGGGATGAGGATTTGGGTGGGAGAGGCGATATTTTATGACTTTTGTATGCGAACCGATGCTTGGGCTTTAGAGGGGCTTTTGAAGGGCGGCGATAATTGCCCTTTTAAGTTTGAAGCCCATGTCACTGACCCCACAAGACATAGACCGCATCTCCAATCTGGCCCGCCTGGCGCTGCAGCCCGATGAGGCCGAGCAGGCACGCCACAAAATCAACGGCTTTTTCAAGCTGGTCGAGGCCATGCAGGGCGTGGACACCCGTGGTGTGGTGCCTTTGGCGCACCCCATTGAGGTGGTGCAAGACATGCCTTTGCGACTGCGCGACGATGTGGCCAGCGAGACGAATGAGCGCGAAGCGAATCAGCGCAGTGCCCCGGCGGTGGAGCGCGGCTTGTTTTTGGTGCCCAAGGTGATTGAATGAGGGGCCGGAAATGAACAAACCGTTGAGTGAATGCAGCGTGGCCGAATTGGCCCAAGGGCTGCGCGAGAAGGTGTTTTCGGCGGTCGAGCTGACCGGGCATTTCCTGCCCTTGGTGCAGGCCGATGACAGCGGCAGCTTTCTGGAGGTGAACGCCGAGGCCGCCCTGGCGCAGGCCAAGCGTGCCGATGCCCGCCTGGCGGCCGGGACGGCGGGGCCATTGGAGGGGGTGCCGTTGGCGCACAAAGATATTTTTGTCACGCGCGACTACGCCACCACGGCGGGCTCGAAAATGCTGAAGGGCTATCGCTCGCCGTTTGACGCCACGGTGGTGCGCCGACTGGGCAGCGCCGGGGCGCAAGACGATGCACAGGTGCAGGGTGGCGCCGGGATGGTGTGTCTGGGCAAGCTCAATTGCGATGAGTTCGCCATGGGCTCAGGCAATGAGAATTCCGCCTATGGACCGGTGCGCAACCCCTGGGATCGCAGCCGGGTGCCCGGTGGCTCTTCGGGGGGCAGCGCTGCCGCTGTGGCGGCTGGCTTGGTGCCCGCCACCACCGGCACGGACACGGGCGGCTCGATCCGCCAACCGGCGGGGTTTTGCGGCATCACCGGCATCAAACCCACTTATGGCCGGATCAGCCGCTACGGCATGATCGCCTATGCCTCCAGCCTGGATCAGGCCGGGCCGATGGCGCGCAGTGCGCAAGACTGTGCCTTGTTGTTGGGGGCCATGTGCGGGCCCGATGCCGATCGCGATTCGACCTGTCTGGAGCGGCCCGGCGAAGATTTCACCCGTGGGCTCAACACCCCCTTACAGGGTTTGCGCCTGGGTGTGCCGAAGCAGTTTTTCGGCCCGGGTTTGGCCGACGATGTGCGTGCGGCGATAGAGGCGGCCATCGGCGGGTTGGAAAAGCTGGGGGCGGTGCGCGTGGCGGTGGATTTGCCGCTGACCGAGTTGGCCATCCCTGCTTACTACATCATTGCGCCAGCGGAAGCGTCTTCGAACCTGAGCCGTTTTGACGGGGTGAAGTTTGGCCACCGCACCGATCAGGCGCAAGATTTGCTGGACATGTACAAAAAGAGCCGGGCCGAAGGTTTTGGGGCAGAGGTCAAGCGCCGCATCATGACCGGCACTTATGTGCTGTCGCATGGCTATTACGACGCCTATTATTTGCAGGCGCAAAAAATCCGGCGCATGATCGCCGATGATTTCCAGCGGGCACTGAGCACCTGCGACGTCATCGTCGGGCCGGTGGCACCGACTGTGGCCTGGCGGCTGGGCCAAAACAGCGCCGACCCGGTGGCAGATTATCTGGCCGATGTGTTCACCCTGCCCGCTTCTTTGGCGGGTTTGCCCGGGATGAGTGTGCCAGCGGGCTTTGGCAGTGAAGGCATGCCGGTGGGCATGCAGCTGATTGGCAATTATTTTGACGAAGCGCGTTTGCTTCAAGTGGCGCACCAGTGGCAACAGGTGAGCGACCATCATCTGAAGCGGCCTGCACGAGGCGCAAAAACATGACACAGCAGCGATTGATCCAGGGCTATGAGGTGGTGATCGGGTTTGAGACCCATGCCCAACTGACCACCGCATCAAAAATCTTTTCGCGCGCTTCGACCGCTTTTGGGGCCGAACCCAATACCCAGGCCTGCGCGGTGGATCTGGCGCTGCCGGGCACGCTGCCGGTGATGAACAAGGGCGCGGTGGAGCGTGCCATCCGATTTGGCTTGGCGGTGGGCAGCCATGTGGCTGAGCGCAGTGTGTTTGCCCGCAAAAATTATTTTTACCCCGACTTGCCCAAGGGCTACCAGATCAGTCAGTTTGAGATCCCGGTGGTACAAGGCGGGGAGGTCTCGTTCTTTATGGGCGAGGAGAAAAAAACCGTGCGCCTGGTGCGCGCGCACCTGGAAGAGGATGCGGGCAAATCGCTGCACGAGGACTTTGTGGGCCAAAGCGGCATCGATTTGAACCGCGCAGGCACGCCGCTGCTGGAAATTGTGACCGAGCCCGATATCCGGTCGAGCGAAGAGGCGGTGGCTTATGCCAAAGAGCTGCACAAGATCGTGACCTGGATCGGCATTTGCGATGGCAATATGCAAGAGGGCTCGTTCCGGTGTGACGCGAATGTGTCGGTGCGCAAACCGGGTGCGCCCTTGGGCACGCGGCGCGAGATCAAGAACCTCAACAGCTTCAAGTTCATGCAGCAGGCCATCGACTATGAGGTGCGCTGGCAAATTGAGCAGATTGAGGATGGCCACGCCATACAGCAGGCCACGGTGCTGTTTGACCCCGACAGCGGCGAGACGCGCGCGATGCGCACCAAAGAAGACTCTGCCGACTACCGTTATTTCCCTGACCCCGACCTGCCGCCGCTGGTGATTGCCCCCGAGTGGGTGGAGGACGTGCGCGCCCAGATGCCTGAGTTGCCGCGCAAGATGGCCGAGCGTTTTGTGCGCGAACTGGGCTTGCCCGAATACGACGCCACCACCCTGACGCAAAGCAAAGCCATGGCGGCTTATTTTGAAGGGGTGGTTGCGGCCGCCGGGGCCGCACTGGCCAAGCCCGCCAGCAACTGGGTGATGGGCGAGATGTCCAGAAGGGTGAACAACGGCGAGGGTTCGTTCGAGTCGCCTGCGGTGAGCGCCGCCCAACTGGCCGCGCTGATCGTGCGGATTGCCGATGGCACCATCAGCAACAATGCCGCCCGGCAGGTGTTTGATGCCCTGTGGTCAGGTGAAGGCCAGTCGGTGGATGCGATCATTGAGTCCAAGGGGCTCAAGCAGATGAACGACAGCGGGGCACTGGAGAAAATCATCGATGAGGTGATTGCCGCCAACCCCGACAATGTGGCCCAGTTCAAGGCCGGCAAGGACAAGGCGTTCAATGCCTTGGTGGGTCAGGTGATGAAGGCCAGCAAGGGCAAGGCCAACCCGCAACAGGTGAACGATTTGTTGCGCGCCAAGCTTTGATCAGGTGCTGCGCTGGCGCAGGGCTTCGTAGAGGCAGATGCCGCTGGCCACCGAGACATTGAGGCTCTCGACCGCGCCCTGCATGGGGATGCTGACCAATTCGTCGCAGGTCTTGCGGGTGAGTTGGCGCATGCCCGAACCTTCGGCGCCCAAGACCAGCGCACAGGGGCCTTTGAGGTCGCTTTGGTACAGGGTGCGCGGGGCGTCGTCGCTGGTGCCGATGATCCAGATGGCGCGCTCTTTGAGTTCGTTGAGGGTGCGGGCCAAATTGGTGACCATGAAGTAAGGCACGGTTTCGGCGGCACCACTGGCGACTTTGGCCACCGTGGCGTTGATGCCCACGGCATGGTCTTTGGGGGCGATGACGGCATGTGCCCCGGCCCCGTCGGCCACGCGCAAACAGGCACCCAGGTTGTGCGGGTCGGTGACCCCGTCGAGCACCAGCAAGAGGGGGCGGACATCGGGGGCGAGCCCGTCGAGCCAGTCGTCGAGCGAGTGGGCCTGAGGCAAAGGATGGACTTTGGCGACCACACCTTGATGGCCGGCGTTGCCGGCCATGCGGGCCAGGCGCAAGCCATCGGCCTCGATCAGGCGCACGCCGACTTCGCGGGCACGCTCCAAAAACTGGCGCATGCGGGCATCACGGCGGGTGGGTTCGAAGTAAATTTCTTCGATGGATTGGGGGGCGGTCTTGAGTCGGACACCGACGGCGTGAAATCCGAATAAAAACTTGGGGGTGGCGGACATGCACTCATTGTAGGTGTTCAAAGCCCGGCGGCCCGAACAAGTTCTGACCAGGCGGCGTCATCGACCCCGGCCGATTGGGCGGCGCGCCTGGGGTCACCGCCGGCCTGTTCGAGCAGGGCCTGCAGGCATTGTCGTTGCAAGAGGCGCGTGGCTTGCCCGATGACTTGGTCAAAGCCGCTGCGTTTGATTTGGCTCACCATGCGATCGACGGGGTGGGACTGGGCACGCAGGCGCTCGAGTTCCTGTTCTTTTTGCCGCAGCGTGTGATGCAGGCTTTGCATGGTCTGCTCGAATTCGCGATGCGCCGACTGATGGCGCAGGCTGAGGTCGGCGGTGGCTCGCAAATCGCGACAGATGACGGCGCGCATGGATGGCTGGCCCTGCGGGAGTTGCATATAGCGCATGAGCACAGGCAGCATGGCACCGTGGGCACTGACCAGATTGATGTGGCGCCAGCGGTCGTCGGCTTGCTCGCAAGCCGCATCGTTGGCCAATAACAGGGCCACTTTGGGACGGGTGTCGGGGCTGACGGCTTCGAGCAGGGACAGGCCCCACCAATGGTGAACGTCTTCGGGGGCATAGCGGCCATCTTGCAAGACCCCGGATATGCGGTCTTGAGTGTCGAGCAGCAGCACCAAATCCTGGGTTTTTTGAACCCAGCGACGAACCCAGTCTGCGCTGAGGCTGGGCAGGGTGACCGGCTGGGGCTGGCTGAAGGCGGTCATGGTTAGTGGGGCCGGGGCTGTTTCCAATGCACACACCAGGCCAAGGCGTCTTGGGCATCGGTGGCGATGGCGTCTGCGCCGAGCCAATCGAAAGTCGTGTGGTGAGGCTTGGGAAGTGGTGCAAAACCCCTGAGTTTTGCATTGCTTCCCAAGAACACTTGGCCCCCCAGCAGGATGCGCAAAGGGCCGATGGCGCGACTGTGGCGGATGGCCTGGATGAGGTCGGCCACCCCTTGCAGTGCCGCATCGTGGCCGACCGAGAGCCCCAGTACATCGGGGCGCTCGTCGCGCACGGCCTGGATCAGGGCATGAACGGGCGCATCGAGCAGGGTCTGCACCTGCCAGCCGTGGGTGCGGAAATGATCGGCCACCACCCACACCCCCAAATGATGCTGGCACCCGGGCGCAGATGCCAACAAGATGCGCCCCATGGGGGCTGTAGGGGCCAGGGTGTGGTCGGCTTGCAAGCCATCTGGCCCTTCCCCTTGACTGAAGCTTTGCATGAGGCGCTGGATGTTCCAGTAGGCGTACAGGGTGTCGGAGTAACTGCGCCGGTCGGCCTGCCAGTCGCGCTCGATGAGATGGATGACGGGCAATAGATGCCACAAGGCCAGGGCCATGCCCTGGGGATGCACCATGCCCGCTTGGGCCTGGGGCGGGGCCAGGCAGAGTTGGCGGGCAGCGGCCAGATCGCCCAGGCACAAGGCATTCAGGAGGTCTTGAACGGCGTCGGGCGATGCTTGCGCCACAGAGGCATGGAGCGGCGCACGGGGCAGCGGCGCTTTGAGTTCGACCCAAGCCTGCCGCAACCAATGGTCACAAGAATCAAAGTCTGTCATGGCGTTGGACATGTTGAAACACCCGGTTGCGGGGTGGCTGGTTCGAGGCTGGCCATGGGGTGGGAAGCACGACAAAAACCCACGCGCGTTGGCCATGCAACCCCGGACGCCATTTGCAGGCAGTGGGTTGGACAAAGCGTCATTGACATTGTTGGTTTCACGTCAATTTCAGCACACTATAGTAAACACCAAGTGCCCATTTTACACCATTGATGTAATAATTTGTATTAGGCGATCAGTCGCCTATTCCCAACTCTACTCAACTCATAGGAGAAACGAATGTCGAAAACCATTCAAAGATTTACAGATGATACGAAAACCCAATTAATTTTCCCTTTCGAACAACGCAAGATCAATGAATTTATCACCAGCCCAACGAACTTAATCAATCGATATACCGGAATGTGTTTGGCACTCTCTTATTCATTTTTATTATTGCCAGCAGTGCCGGCAGATAACCCATTTAAATCAATACCGGCCAAGACAAATGTGGCGAATTTGCAAGCTGAATTCAGAGACGTATGGGATAGCAATGGATTGGCTTATTTATCAAATACTTTCTCTAGAGAAACAAGTTGGTTTTGCAGACGAGATCAATATTTTGAAAAACCAAATTTTAGCAGCTCAAAAACCTTTTTCAAACCAGAAGAAAAAATCATATTGACCTTAGAAGATTCAAAACTTGGGGCCCACGCAATGGCTTTGTGGTGTAGCGATCCCAATGTTTATTTATTCGATCCAAATCAAGGATGCATCAAAATACCTTTGAAGAGTTATCAAGACTCAAAATGGAACTTTCTGGAAGCATTTCTGACTGAATATTACCCATCATTCAATCAGTTTTGGCCCTTGGGTTTCGCAGAAACCTTGTAACCATTTTTCTCTTTTTTTAGGAACACTGACATGCCATCTTCAATTCCCTACGATCCCTCTTTGAATTTGGGCGGTATCGTATCTCAAAACGCACTTGATGATTTATTAATAAGAGCAAAATTTCAGCAAGGGGCTGATGCCAAGCAAAATTACTTGAATGAAATGATTGCCCTCAAACGCAGTCTGGATATCACAGTTGCAGAATTAACAGACCTGGGTGTTAACCCATTTGAAAACGCAAATGGTTCTGAGGATTTTTCAGGTCAAATTAAAGATTTGAAAGTGAAAATTGCCAATGCTGCAATTGATTATTATAAATCCAGATCCGACTCAGTTGAAAAAATCCAGGCCCACATCAATGAGAAAAGCAATGACAATGATATTAATAACAACAATAAAATTCATGCCAGCATCGAGAGCCCCATCGATTATAACAAAAGCATTCTGGTGAGCAAAGAATTATCCAATGATTCTCTCATTATGGATGTTCAATATTTTTCAATCGATGAGAATGAAGAATCATCCAGTGCACACGCACAAAAAATAGCCAGCTTCGTTTCGGGTCATGTTGATTTTTTAGGCAGAACATTCTCCAGTCAAGTGAGTAATGCTGTTCAAAAACAAGTTGTCAATCAAACCTCCAGGCATGATATTTCCGGAACGCTTGTGCTTTCTGTGGCCTGTACTCACAAATCTGCCAAGATTTTTGCCCCCTTTGTATTGGATCCGGACAAGGCCGTTCAAGCCTGGAATCAAATCAATTCCGACGACCTGATCAATCTGAACTCTCGCGAAGAATTAGAAAAAATTGAAAAGCAGGCGTACACGGCCGAAGATAATAAAAACGCTATTAATATTTTGTCGGGCGCCTCTTTCGGCTCGACTTTTATTGGCATGGTGCATATTCTTAATTCGCAGAAATCAACCACGAGCCAAAGCCTATCTAGTCTTGCCGCCAGCTTGCAAAGTCAGTTTGAAATAGGTGGATGGTTTATAAAAAATGAGGGGGGGTTTGGGGTTGATGCGGCATTTTCTGATTCAATCAAGAGTTTGCTGAGCACTCAAAACATACAAGCCCATTGCACCATTTCCGCAATGGGAATTATTCCCTCCATCAAGTCAAATGAAATTTCTATTGGGGTTAAGGCTTTTGCTGATTTTGACCCTCAAAAGGAAATGGAGAAGTTGGCGACGTTGCACAACGATACCAGCGAGAAGTCGTCTGTCTCTGAATCTGCGGCAGCTGCAAGGCTAGGCAAGGAAATGATCAGCTTGAAAAACTCCACCATTCAAGCGACCTTGAGCAGTTTGAGTGAAATTGATGACGGAAAAAATAAAATCTTGGACATCAATTCAATGATGTCTGCTTTGGATGACTACATAGATAAGTGTATTCAGGGGGGTGAAAATGTGGGGGTTCCAATTAATTTCTTTGTGAAACCCATTACCAAAAGCGTGATTGTTCGCACCTGGTTGAATAAATATCATCCAAACAAGTACATTGATTTTGAAGAAGAGGGGACGGACAAAGACAAGAAAGATGATAAAGATCAGGAAAAAGACAACTAAGGAAGTTCTGTAAAACTCGCTGCGTGCAAGTTTCGCCCAAAAATCGGGATGCCATGCAAGGCGGATTTCGAAGCAGATATACGAAGATATCTGCAAGAAGTCCAACGAAGCAGGGCGCCCGAGTTTGGGATGAAACGACGCATGGGGTTTTGCGGGGCTTCCCTAAGTCAGCTCTGCCTGCAAACGCCCGGCTTCCAGGCGCAGGATGCGTCCACAGCGCTGGGCCAGGGCGGGGTCATGGGTGACCAGGATGAGGGTGGTGCCTTGCTCGGCGTTGAGTTCGAGCAACAAATTCATGATGCGCTCACCCGTGGCGGGGTCAAGGCTGCCGGTGGGCTCGTCGGCCAGCAAGAGCGGGGGGCGGGTGACGAAGGCGCGCGCCAGGGCCACGCGCTGCTGCTCACCGCCGCTGAGCAGCCGCGGGAAGTGGCGCAGTCGCTGGCCCAGCCCGACGCGTTCGAGCATGTCGGTGGCCAAGGCGCGGGCCTGGGGCCGCCCTGCCAGTTCCAGCGGCAGCATGACGTTTTCCAGTGCGTTCAAGTGGGCCAGCAGCTGAAAGCTCTGGAACACAAATCCGATGTGGCGGCCCCGGACTTGGGCGCGCTGGTCTTCGCTGAGGGCGAAGAGGTCTTGGCCCAGCAGGTGGACGGTGCCCTGGCTGGGGGTATCGAGACCCGCCATGATCGAGAGCAGGGTGCTCTTGCCCGAGCCGGAGCTGCCCACGATGGCCAATGTCTCTGCGGCCTGCACGGTGAAATCAATATCGCTGAGAATATCGATCGTGCCGGTGACATCGGTCACCGACTTGTGCAAATGCGTCACGGTCATTAAAGGGTGGGTCATGGCAATAGGGGATTGGAGCAGGCGTCACTTTAACCTGAGTGTATTGGCCGCATGGCCTGTGGCTCTATTGGCTGCCCAGCCCGAGCAGCGGATTCTGGTGCTGGGCGACTCATTGAGTGCCGAGTATGGCCTGCCCAGAGGCAGTGGCTGGGTGGCTTTGCTGAATGAGCGGCTGAGCAAGGAGAAGCGGCCCTGGAGCGTGGTCAATGCCAGCATCAGCGGTGAGACGACGGCAGGGGGGCGTTCGCGCCTGGGCGCCTTGCTGCAAGCCCACCGGCCAGGCATTGTGGTGATCGAGCTGGGCGGCAATGACGCCTTGCGCGGCCTGTCTTTGGCGATGACCCAAGACCATCTGCAGGAAATGATCCGTGCCAGCCAACAGGCCGGGGCGCGGGTGTTGTTGCTGGGGATGCAGGTGCCGCCGAATTACGGGCCGGATTATGGGAAGCAGTTTGCCGTCATGTTTGAGCAGTTGGCCCAAAAAAACAAGACGCTGCGGGTGCCTTTTTTCCTGCAAGGGCTGACCGAGGGGGCCGAGATGGCAAAGTGGTTTCAAGCCGACCGCATTCACCCCAATGCGCAGGCGCAGCCACGCATGTTGGACAATGTGTGGCCTGAATTGAAAAAATTGCTGTGAGCTTATCCATCATTCCTGCGCTTGAGGCGGCCCAACGCCTGTCATTGCCCGCCGATCACCCGCAAGGGTTTGGGGCTGTCATCGATGCCCGCAGCGAGGGCGAGTATGCGCTGGATCGGCTGCCGGGGGCGGTCAATTGGCCTTCGCTGAACAATGAAGAGCGCATTTTGGTGGGCACGCTGTACAAGCAGCAAGGCGCGTTTGAGGCGCAAAAGATCGGCGCGGCTTTGGTGGCGGCCAATGTGTCGCGCCACATTCAGGCGCATGTGTTGTCGCAAACCAAGGCCTGGAAGCCCCTGGTGTATTGCTGGCGTGGCGGCAAGCGCAGCGGCTCTCTGGCGCACATCTTGAGCCAGATCGGGTTTCAGGTGACGCTGATCGAGGGGGGCTACAAGGCGTTTCGCAAAGTGCTGGTGGAGACCTTGCCCGAGCGGGTGGCTCCCTTGCAGTGGCGGGTGATTTGCGGCCCCACGGGCAGTGGCAAGACCCGGCTGCTGCACGCTTTGCGCGAGGTGGGGGCGCAGGTGCTGGACCTGGAGGACTTGGCGCGACACCGCAGCTCGGTGTTGGGGCTGATTCCGGGGGAGGCCCAGCCCAGCCAGAAAAATTTTGACACCCTGATTTGGCAAGCGCTGGGGGAGATGGACCCGGGGCGGGTGGTTTTTGTAGAGTCGGAAAGCCGCAAAGTAGGCAATGTGAGCATCGCCGAGTCGCTGATGCTGAAGATGCGGGCCAGCGACTGCATCCGGGTGGATGCGCCCATGGACTTGCGGGTGGCGTTGCTGATGGAGGATTACCCGTTTTTTGTGCAAGACACCGAGTTTTTCTGTGCCCGCTTGCAAACCCTGGTCGATTTGCGCGGACATGAGGTGGTGCAGGGTTGGTGCACGTTGGCGCGCGCGGGTGAAACGCGTGAAGTGGTGCGCCAGCTGCTGGAGATGCATTACGACCCGGGCTATGCCCAGTCGACGCACCGCAATTACGCCCGCTTTGGGCAGGCCACGGTGGTCACGATGGACGATATCTCTGAAGCCGGCTTGCGACGGGTGGCGCAAGGGCTGGTGGCTGAGTCTGAAAGACCTTAGGGAAGCTCTGCAAAACTCGCACGCAGCGAGTTTTGCAGAGCTTCCCTAAGCCCCGATGCGGCTTCGGGCGCGCAGTCGCCCCACGATGCCGTTGGGGAAGTAATACACCGCCAGCACAAAGAGCAGGCCCAGCCAGAGCAGCCAGCGGTCGGGCGAGAGCAAGGCCGACAGCCAGGGCCAGTCGGAGAGGGCTTGCGAGCCCAGTTTGAGCAGGTCTTGCAAATAGCTTTGCGCCACGACAAAGAGCACCGAGCCGACCACGGCGCCGTACAGGGTGCCCATGCCGCCGATGACCACGATGAGCAAGACATCCATCATGATCTCGAAACTGAGTGAGGTGTCGGGCCCGTTATAGCGCAACCACAGCGCCAACATGACCCCGGCGGCGCAAGCGAAGAGGGCCGACAGGACACTGGCCAGGGTGCGGTACACGACCACCCGATAGCCGATGGCTTCGGCGCGGAATTCGTTTTCGCGTATCGCTTGCAGCACCCGCCCGAAGGGGGAGTTGACGATGCGCAACATCAGCAGCCACAGGCCGATGGCGGCCAAGAGCAGCAGGTAATAGGTGAGCAAACGGCCATCAAGCATGACCCCAAAAAGCGGCTCAGGGCTGAATTCGGTCGATGGCATGAGCCATGCGGGCAGCTTGAAGGTGAGGCCGTCTTCACCGCCGGTGAGGTCTGAGAGCTGGGAGGCCAGGGTTTGGAAGGCGGCCGCCACAGCCAGGGTGATCATGGCAAAAAAGATGGCGCGGACCCGCAATGAAAACAAGCCGATGACCAGCGAGAGCAAGAAGCTGAGCAAGAGCGACAAGGCCACGCCTGCAGCCAAGGCCCACCCGTGGCTGCCCCAGTGGCTGGACGCCATGGCCACCCCGTAGGCGCCGATGCCAAAGAACATGGTGTGCGCAAAGCTGACGATGCCGGTATAGCCCAGCAGCAGGTCAAAGCTGGCCACAAGCACGATAAAGACCAGGGCCTTGGCCGCCACCGACAAGGCTTTGACACTGGTAAAGACAAAGGGGGCCGTGACGAGGCCCAGCACGATCAGCAACATGATCAGGGCCAGCCAGCGGTTGGCCGCAAAGTCGCCGGACAAGAGCCTGTGCGACCAGCGAGATGAGGGCGCGGTCATCGGTTGGTCACCGGATAAAAACCCCTGGGACGCCAGAGCAACACGGCGGCCATGAGGGCGATGTTAGAGAAAAGCGCCAGCTTGGGCGCCAGATAGCCGGTGTAGTTGGCCATCAGGCCGACCAGCACGGCGCCGAGCAAGGCCCCGCCGGTGGAACCCAGGCCGCCCATGATGATGACGATGAAGATGAGGACGTTGACCTGGGCGCCGATCTGGGGCACGACGCTTTGCTGATACAAGCCCCACAACACACCCCCCAGGGCGGCCAGCGCACTGCCCACAATGAACACCCCCACAAACAGATGGTGGATGCGATAGCCCAAAGACTCGACCATTTCGCGGTCGTGAACCCCGGCGCGGATCAGCAGACCGACCTTGGTGCGGGCGAGCACCCACATTTGAGCGGCGACGATGAGTGCGCCCACGCCCAGCGCGAACAAGCGGTATTTTTCCAGCGCGGCATCGCCCCAGTAGAACACGCCGCGCAGGGCCTCTGGCAAGGGCAAGGCGATCTGCAGGGGACCCCAGACGACTTTGATGAGCTCTTCGCCGATGATCATGCCGCCCATGGTGATGAGGATTTGCTTGAGGTGATGCCCGTAGACGGGGCGCACGATGAGCTGCTCAAAGGCCCAGCCGATGAGGGCGGCCAGGGCCATGGCGACGAGCATCGCAGCACCGATGGCCATCAAGTTCAAACCCCAGTCGGCCACACCCGTCCAGGGTGACAAGGCCCCCAGCACCGAGGTGGCCACAAAGGCCCCCAGCGCGATGAAGAGGCCGTGGCCAAAATTGAGCACATCCATCAGGCCAAAGACCCAGGTCAGCCCGCTGGCCATGACAAACACAATCATCCCCATGGCCAGGCCGGCCAGGGTGAGGGTGGCCCAGGTGCTGGTCGAGCCCACCAACGGCCACGCCAGCAGGGCCAGGGCCGGCACCAGCCACAGGGGGCGGGTGTCGAGTTCACGCCAAAACGATGCGTTCATAGCGCCAGACCCAGCAGCTGGCGCTGCAGTTCAGGGTTGTCGATGAGCGCTTGCATGCGCCCGGCATGCACCACGCGGCCTTGGTCCATGATGGCCACCGTGTCGCCCAACTGGCGGGCAAAGTGCAGATTTTGCTCGACCAGCAAGATCGTCACGCCTTTTTGCTTGAGGCTGGAGAAGGCGTCGATCATGTTGTGAACGATGGCCGGTGCCAGCCCTTTGCTGGGTTCATCGACGATGAGCAGGTCGCGGGGCTCGATGATGGCACGGGCCACCGCCACCATTTGCTTTTGCCCGCCCGAGAGCTTGCCCGCCGGGTGTTTCCAAAATTGCTTGACCGCCGGAAAGAGCTCGAACACCCATTCAAGGCGCAGGGCGTCGATGTCGGCCACGCTGCGGGCCTGACGGGCGGCGAGCAGCATGTTCTCGCTCACGCTGAGGTCGGGGAAGATGCCCATGTTTTCAGGGACATAGGCGATGTTCAGGCGAGCGATGTCGGGGGTGCGGGCCGGGGTGATGTCGCTGCCGTTGAAATGGATTGAACCGGCGCTGGCGCGCCACAAGCCCATGATGGTGCGCAAGGTGGTGGTCTTGCCGGCCCCGTTGCGCCCCAGCAAAAGGGTGAGTTGTCCACGCGGCACATCGAGATCGACACCATGCAAGATGTGGTAAGCCCCGATGTGGGTGTGGACACCGTGCAGGCTGAGCAAGGGCGTGTTCATGCGGCTTCTTTGCCCAGATAGGCTTGTTGCACCACGTCAGAGGCCATGACTTGTGCGGGATCGCCGTCGGCCACCAATTGGCCGTTGTTCAAGACGATGATGCGGTCGGCCAATTCGCGCACGACTTCCATTTTGTGCTCGACCAGTAAAATGATAGCACGGGCATCGCGCTTGAGCTCACGAATCAGATTGAGGATGACGGGGGCTTCGTCATGGCTCATGCCGGCGGTGGGTTCGTCAAACATGTAGACGCGGGGTTGCAGGGCCATGAGGATGGCCACTTCGAGTTTGCGCTGATCGCCATGCGAGAGGCTGGCCACAGGCTGGTCGCCCTGCGATTGCATGGCCACCGAAGCCAGCAGTTCGTGCGCCCGTTGGGTGAGGCCTTGGTGGTCGCTCCAGATGCTGAAGAGGTCGAGGCCGCGACGGTGGCGGCCGGGCAGGGTCGCCTGCACCGCCAACCTGACGTTTTCCAGCACGCTCAGGCCAGGGAAGAGTTGGGTGAGTTGAAAGGCCCGGCCCAATCCGGCCCGGGTGCGGGCCGAGGCAGAGCGCCCCGAGAGTTCGACGCCATCGAGCCAGACCTGGCCCTGGGTCGCCGGGTATTGCCCGGAAATCAGGTTGAAATAAGTGGTTTTACCCGCCCCGTTGGGGCCCACGATGGCGGTCAGGGTGCCGGGCAGGAATTGGCAGGTGACTCGGTCGACGGCCACATGGCCGCCAAACTGCACCCCTAATTCGCGGGTCTCCAACATGCGCGCGGGATGAATCAGCGCTGGTTGCGGATGGGGACGTTCATTTCTTCGGGCTTGATTTCCCGAATCAGCTCAGGCACGCCCCAGCTGAAGGCGGGATCGACCTTGATTTTGAAGTGGTACATGCTTTGCATGGCCTGATGGTCTTCCTTGCGGAAGGTCATCTTGCCCTTGGGGGTCTCAAAGCTCATGCCCTCCATGGTGGAGATCAGCTTGGCGGTGGAGGTGTCGCCGTTGGTCTTTTTGAGTGCGGTGACCAGGGCCATGGCTGCCGAGAAACCACCGGCGGTGAAGAAGTCGGGCGGCGATTTGAACTGGCGGTAGTGCATAGAGACCAGGGCTTCGTTGACCGGGTTTTTGGGCATGCCGAAGTAGTAGTAGGCCGCCCCCTCCATGCCGGGGAATTGCTTGTAGGCCACCATGGCGGGCAGGATGTTGCCGCCGGTGGCGATCTCGATGCCAAAACGCTTGAGGTCCATGTCGGCGATCTTGAACGGGTTGCCGCCGGCCCAGATGATGAAGATGACTTTGCGACCGGGCTGGTCTTTGAGCTTGTCGATCATGCGCTGGGCGCCGGCGGTGAAATCGGTGGTCGCAGGGGGCAGGTACTCTTCATGCACCAAGCGGGCTTTTTTGACGGCCTCTTTGAAAGCCTTCACCCCGTCGCGGCCAAAGGCCGAATCCTGGGCCATGGTGACGATGCTGACACCTTCTTTGTCCAGCGCCACCGCATTGGCGATGGCGTCCTGGCTGCTGTTGCGGCCCGTGCGGAAAATGTATTTATTCCATTTATCGCCGGTGATGGAATCGGCCACAGCCGGCTCAACCAGCAGGATTTTTTTGTACTCTTCGGCCACCGGCAGCATGGCCAGTGCAACAGGTGAAGCGGTGGGGCCCACGGCCAGATCGACTTTGTCGTCGCCATAAGCGGCAGCCAGCAGGTTTTTGCCCACATCGGGCTTGCCTTGATCGTCTTTTTCAATCACGACGATTTTGCGCCCGGCGACTTGCATGGTGCCGTCGGTGGCGTACTCTAAGCCCATCATCAGGCCGACCTGGGTTTGCTTGCCATAGGCTTCAAGCGGCCCGGTCTTGCTGTAGATGTGGGCGATGCGGATGTCTTTGGGGGTTTGGGCCTGGGCGGCGGGTGCAAGCCACAGCGCGGCGAGGGCTGCGAACACGAGAGATGTTTTTTTCATGGGTTTTCTCCTGGTTTCAAGGGGCACATGCAAGGCCATTGTATGCAGACAGTTGGGGCCATTTTTTGACCCGGATCAGGACATTGGTGCCGGCTTGGGAAGCTCTGCAAAACTCGCTGCGTGCAAGTTTCGCCCAAAATCGGGATGCCCTGCAAGGCGGAATTCGCCGCAGATATCCGAAGATATCTGCAAGAATTTCAACGCAGCAGGGCGCCCGAGTTTGGGATGAAACGACGCATGGGGTTATGCAGAGCTTCCCTTGCACTCAGACCCCATAGCGTGCGCGGTAATCTTGAACCTGGCTGAGGTGCAAGGCGATGTCGTGCCCGCTGCGCTGGCCCAGATAGGCCAGCAAGTCGTCGAGTTTGGCGATGGCGCAGACCTGTAAACCCAAGGTGTTGCGCACGTATTGCACGGCGCTGTAGGGCACGTCTTTGACTTGGCCATCGGCTTGTTTTTCGGTCGCCTGCTCTTGCCTGTCGAGCGCAATGACCACGGCATGCGCTTGGGCGCCGGCGGCCTCGATGAGGGCGATGGATTCGCGCACGGCGGTGCCCGCGCTCATGACGTCATCGACGATGAGCACGCGGCCCTTGAGCGGGGCGCCCACCAGCGTGCCGCCTTCGCCGTGGTCTTTGGCTTCCTTGCGGTTGTAGGCGAAGGGCACATTTTTGCCCCGGCGTGCCAGTTCGATGGCGACCGCCGCACCCAAAGGGATGCCTTTGTAGGCGGGGCCAAAGATCATGTCGAACCCGGTGCCGTTGCTGATCAGTGCGTCGGCATAAAAACCCGCCAGCCGCCCGAGCGAGGCGCCGTCGTCAAACAGGCCCGCGTTGAAGAAGTAGGGGCTCATGCGCCCGGCCTTGGTTTTGAACTGGCCGAACTTCAGCACCCCGGCATCGAGCGAAAACTGGATGAACTCAAGAGCAAGGGTGTCGGGGGGGTGGGCCATGAGGCGATTCCTTGGGGGTATGCAGAAATTGGGGTCTGACCCCAATTATTCATTATTGGGGTCTGACCCCAATTATTTTTGCCGATGTCTTGCTTTGTGATTTTTATCGATTGATCTGTCCCCGATTGATTGGGGTGGGCTGTGGCGAACCCGATAATTGGGGTCTGACCCCAATTAAAGGTTCGTCGATGTTGAAATTAACGAGTTTGAATTTGAATGGCATTCGGTCGGCCACGAGCAAAGGGCTGGAGGGGTGGCTGGCATCGCACGCGCCCGATGTGCTGTGCGTGCAAGAGGTGAAGGCGCAAGCCGAGGATGTGGCGGGCAAGTTTGAACAGATCGCGGGCCTGCAAGGGCACTTTCACTTTGCCGAAAAAAAGGGTTATTCGGGTGTCGGGGTCTACACCCGGCATGAGCCCAGCGAGGTGCTGATTGGTTTTGACGGTGGCGAGTTTGACGCCGAGGGCCGGTATGTGGAGTTGCGGTTTGACACCCCCAAGCGCAAGTTGTCGCTGATCAGTTGTTATTTTCCCAGCGGTTCATCGGGGCCTGAGCGGCAGGAAGCCAAGTACCGTTTTCTGGAGCTGATCGAGCCGCATTTGATGGGATTGAAGAAGAAGCGTGAATTCATCTTGTGTGGTGATGTGAACATTGCCCACAAAGAGGCTGATCTGAAAAATTGGAAGGGCAATCTGAAGAACAGCGGGTTTTTGCCCGAAGAGCGCGCCTGGATGACGCAGATCACCACCCGGGGCGGTCTGGTGGATGTGTACCGCCGTCTGCAACCCGACACGACCGACGCCTGTTACACCTGGTGGAGCCAGCGCGGGCAGGCCTATGCCAAGAACGTGGGTTGGCGCATTGATTACCACCTGGCCACGCCCGCCATGGCCGAGTTGGCGCGCAGCGAGTCGATCTATAAGGACGAAAAGTTTTCTGACCACGCGCCGTTGACGGTGACCTACGACCTCAAGGTCTGAGGCCCCTGAGTTGTACCCCACCATGGGGGTCAGGGCGTGATTTTTGATGATCGTCGGTGAACTCGATCTAAACAATGAAGGCCATGCGCCAGAAAACCTGCGCTTGATCGGTCTGCGAGAAGGTGCTCTTTCATTGAAATGAACGCGGCTTGTCTGCAAAGAGATGTGGGTGTTGGCGCGTGGGTGTGGGGGATGCGGCGAATTGAAACTATGATGTCACGGCAAAAACAGTCAAAGACGCCCCTGAGTACCCATGCTGAAATACCTCACCATCCCCGTCACCCCGTTCCAGCAAAACTGTTCGCTGGTGTGGGACGATGCATCGAAGCAAGCCGCCGTGATCGACCCGGGCGGCGACACCGAGCGGATTTTGGCCGCGGTGGAGAAGTTGGGGCTCAAGCTGGAGCAAATCTGGATCACGCATGCGCATGTCGACCACGCGGCCGCCACCGCTGATTTGGCTGAGGGCCTGCAACTGCCCATCCATGGGCCGCACCCGGAAGATCAGTTCTGGATCGATGGTTTGGCGCAAGCGGCAGCGATGTACCAGTTTCCGCCGGCCAAGCCGTTCACGCCGACGCGCTGGCTGCACGACGGCGACACGGTGTCGATCGGCGCGCACACCTTGCAGGTGCGGCATTGCCCCGGGCACACGCCGGGGCATGTGGTGTTTTATTCGCCCGAGATCGGGCGGGCTTTTGTGGGCGATGTGCTGTTTGCCGGCAGCATCGGGCGCACGGATTTTCCGCGTGGGGACTATGACACGCTGATTGACAGCATCACGCAGCGGCTGTGGCCCATGGGCAATGAGACGGTGTTCATTCCTGGCCACGGGCCGGAGAGCACATTTGGGCGTGAGCGCCAAACCAACCCCTTTGTGGGTGGGACCTGAGTCGACAAGACCTGCTCAGGGGCTGCGTCGCTCAAGGCGGGCGGCGAAGTAAACCAGCAGCAAGACGGGCACACCCAGCAAAGCGGTGGTGGTGAAGAACGCCGGGTAGCCGTGGGCGTCGACGAAGACCCCTGAGAAGCCCGCCAGCCATTTGGGGGCCAGCAACATCAAGGAACTGAATAAAGCGTACTGTGTGGCCGAGTACTGCACCTGGGTCAGGCTGGAGAGGTAGGCGATGAAGGCCGCCGAGGCGATGCCCCCTGCCAGGTTGTCGGCACTGACAATAAGCACCAGGGCGGTGAGGTCGGCGGGTTGCTGGGCCAGCCAGGCAAAGAGCAGATTGCTGGCGGCGCTGAGGACGGCGCCCAGCATGAGGATGCGCATGATGCCAAAGCGCAGCGACAGCACCCCGCCCACAAAGGCCCCCAGCAGGGTCATGATGACGCCGAAGATTTTGCTGACCGCCGCCACTTGTTCTTTGGTGTAGCCCATGTCGACATAAAAGGGGTTGGCCATGATGCCCATGACGACGTCGCTGATGCGGTAGATGCCGATGAGGGAGAGGATGAGCACGGCATGCCAGCGGTGGCGGCGGATGAATTCGGCAAACGGCTCGATGAGCACCTGGCGCAGCCACTCGCCCGGGCCACGGGCCTGGGGCAGAGGCACGGGGGCGGGCTCGGGGGAGGCCAGCACGGTGGCCATGCCAACCGCCATGGATGCCGCCATGACGGCGTAGGCCCAAGCCCAGGCCTGGTGCTGATAGCCGCTGGCGGTTTGTGCCCCGGCGGCCAGCCAGAGCACGCCCGCCCCGGCCCAGATCATGGCCAGCCGATAGCCGGTTTGGTAGGTGGCGGCGAGTGCCGCCTGATGTTGGGCCGAGGCCGATTCGATGCGATAGGCGTCAAGGGCGATGTCTTGGGTGGCCGAGCCAAAAGCGAGCACCAGGGCCCAGATGACCAAGGCGGAGAGGTCGGCCTGGGGGTCAGTGGCGGCCATGCCAAGCATGCCGATGACGATGGCGGTTTGCGAGAAAAGAAGCCAGCTGCGGCGGCGCCCCAAGCGCCGGTGCAATAGGGGCAGCGGGAGCCGGTCCACCAGCGGGGCCCAGGCCCACTTGAAGGCATAGGCCAGACCCACCCAGCTGAGAAAGCCGATGGTGGCGCGGTCTATGCCCGCCTCGCGCAGGCGAAAGCTGAGGGTGCCCAAAACCAGCAACAATGGCAAACCCGCCGAAAACCCGAGAAAAAACATGCGCAGGGCTGGCGGACTGAAATAAACTGAGAGGGCCCCGCGCCAGCCTTGAGGCTGGTCAGGCGCAGCCGGTGCTGGTGGGGTTGAATGTTCGGACATAGGCTCTATTTTCTGTGTTTTAAAGGGCGAACCTGTCATGCAAGAGTTTGACCGTCGAAGATTTATACACCGTTGTGCCTGGTGCACGGCGGGTTTGGGCTTGTTCGGCCCTGCGGCCTGGGGTCGCGACGGGGTGGAAGTGGGCGAGCCCTCGAAGTTCGCCAAGCTGGTGCCGGCCGAAGAGCTGGAGCGCAATGCACAGCAACAATACCAGCAGATGCTGGAGCAGGCGGCGAGTAAAAACGCCCTGGGCCCGTCGAATCACCCGCAGGTGATCCGACTGCGCCAGATCGCCCAACGCATCATTCCGCACAGCCTGGACTGGAATCCGCGGGCCCGGCAGTGGAAATGGGAAGTGAATTTGATCGGCTCGGCGCAGATCAATGCCTTTTGCATGCCGGGGGGCAAGATTGCTTTTTTTGTCGGCATTTTGAAACAGCTCGAGTTAAATGACGACGAGGTGGCCATGGTGATGGGCCATGAGATCGCCCACGCCCTGCGCGAACATGCGCGGGAACGCATGGGCAAGAGCGCCGCGACCCAGGGCCTGACCCGTTTGGGTGGGGCGATTGTCTCCGGGGTGTTTGGCATCAGCCCGCAAATCACCGACATGGTGGCGCAGCAAGGGGCCAATTTGCTGACCCTGAAGTTCAGCCGCGAGGATGAGACCGAGGCCGATCTGGTGGGCATGGAGTTGGCGGCGCGGGCCGGTTACAACCCGCAGGCCGGGGTGACTTTGTGGCAAAAGATGAGCGCAGCGAACAAAAACGCCCCGCCGCAGTGGCTGAGCACCCACCCATCAGGCGACAGCCGGATTCGGGAGATCGAGGCCAATTTGCCTAAGGTGATGCCGCTGTACCAGCGGGCCCAGTGAGCTCTGCCACCAGGCGGTCTTTTTGCACCTTGCCCAATGCGGTTTTGGGCAATTGCGCCACTCGCACCAGACGCCTGGGGTGTTTGTAGCGGGCCAGCTGCGCGCGCACAGCGGCCAGCAGCTCATCGTCACTGGCCGCGGCATTCGGGCGCATCACGACCACCGCGACCAGGCTTTCGCCCCAGCGCGGGTCGGGCAAGCCAACGGCGGCGCATTCAGCCACGGCCGGGTGACGGGCCAGGATGGCTTCAATTTCAGCCGGATAGATGTTCTCGCCGCCCGAGATGATCATGTCTTTGGCGCGCCCGACGATGCGCCAGCTTTGATCGGCCTCGATGCGGGCCAGATCGCCGGTGTGAAACCAGCCGTCGGCATCGAGCGCCGCCCGGTCGGGCCAGTATTGGCGCACCAAGGCCGGGCCGCGCAAGCAGACCTCGCCGACGCCGTCGGTGGCGCCGGGCACGGGTTCGAGACGGGCCTCTACACCCGGGGCGGGCCAACCGCATGAGCCGATGTGGCTGTACGCATGGTCGGGGCCCAGAGCGATGGAGAAGGGGCCGGTTTCGGTGGCGCCATAGACATTACAGACTGGCACGCCGCGCTGCAACCAGGCCTGTACAAGGTCGTCGGGCAAGACGCTGGAGCCCGCCCACAGGGCCCGCAGTCGGGGCCAGCGGGCCTGGGCAAACAAAGGGTGCTCGATGACCGCGCGCATGACGGCAGGCACCATCAGGGTGAGGGTGATGTCTTGCCCGGCGAGGTCTTTGAGCACCTGCTCGGGGTCGAAGCGCGCATGCAAGACCACGCAGGCCCCGGCCAGCCAGGCCGGCAGGGTTTGGATGCACAGGCCACCGACATGAAAGAGGGGCAAGAGGGTCAGCACCCGGTCGTCGGGATGCAGGCCCTGCACGGCGATGGCGGCGCGGGCGTTGGCCAGCATTTGGCCCTGGGTATGTACCGCCCCTTTGGGGTGCCCCGTGGTGCCGGAGGTGTAGACCAAGAGCACCGGGTCATGGGTGCGGTCCACAGGGGGGCCACGCCAGGGTGTGGCTGGGGCCACTGGCAGGGCTTGTGGCGACTGTGTCAGCAGATGGCAGGGTAATTGGGCCTGACGGGCCAGGGCTTGTGCGGCCTCGAAATGGGTCTCGTCGGCCAGCAGGCAGCGCGGTTGGCAGTCTTCGAGCACCTGTCGCCATTCGGCCATGGCCAGCCGGAAGTTGAGGGGCACCCAGATGGCGCCCAGATCGGCCAAAGCGAGCAAGGCCACGCCTTGCATGGGATGCCCCAGACTGAGTGCGGCGACCCGATCACCCGGCCTCACCCCCCAGGCCAGAAGTTGTTCCCGGAAAGCACTGATTTGGTGCGCCATATCGATGTATCGATGAAACTGCCCCTGAAACACGCAGGCGACACGGTCAGGCGCCCTTTGAACGGCGGCCAGAAACGATGGATACAAACCGACGGCGCCAGGCTGAGGCACAATGTTTATGAGTGACATCATCTCGTCATAGCATAGCCCAGGTCATGCTGACCGGGCGTTGGAGCAGTGCGCATGGATTCTTTGCTGATCATCGAGGACGATCAACGTTTGGCTGGCATGGTCAGCGAATACCTGACGCAGTCGGGGTATGAGGTATCTCATGCGGCCACCGCCGGCGATGGCATGGTGAAGCTGAACAAGACTTCTGCCACCGACCTGGTGATACTGGATGTGATGTTGCCAGACTCGGATGGCCTGGAGGTTTGCCGCCGAATCCGCTCGCTGGAGGGGCCCAAGGGCCTGACACCGATACTGATGCTGACGGCCAAGGGGGATCCGATGGACCGCATTGTGGGCCTGGAGGTCGGTGCCGATGACTATATGGCCAAGCCGTTTGAGCCGCGCGAACTGCTGGCCCGGGTGCGGGCGATTTTGCGCCGCCAGGCTTTGTTGTCGCGCAATGTGGTGCCGACCTCGGAAGCGTTGCGGTTTGGGGCGCTGGAGATAGACCGCGACAGCCGCACGGTGCGGGTGGATGGTCAGGCTGCCGATTTGACGTCGTACCAGTTTGACCTTTTGCTGGCGCTGGCCGAACGGGCCGGGCGGGTGCTTTCGCGGGAGCAGATCATCGAGGTGGTGCGTGGGCGCGAGATGGAGGCGTATGACCGCTCGATCGATGTGCACATAGGCCGCATACGCGCCGTGATCGAGAAGGATGTGAAATCGCCCAAGCGCATCTTGACGGTGCGCGGGGTGGGCTATGTGTTCTCCAGGGTTCAAGACTGAACATCGTGGCGGTGCGCGCACAACCCATCCATGCCCGTCTGTGGCTGAAAATCTGGTTGTCGGTGGTGTTGGTCGTGGTCGCCACGACGCTGCTGGCGACTTTGGGTTCGCGCTACCTGAGTGAACCGCCGATCCGCGAAGTGGTGGCGCGCAATGCCCTGGGCACCGTGGTGGGCCATGGGCAGGCCCTTTTGTTGCCGCCCGACGGCCTGCCCGAGGGCGAGCGCAAACCCAGCCCCGGCATGGAGGGCATGACATTGGGCTTGTACGGGCCGGGGCCCGAATTTTTATTGACAATGGAAGACGGCGAATGGCTGCATGTGCACATACCGCGGCCTGCGCGTACTTTTTGGTCTTTGCCCAACGGCCTGCTGTGGACGCTGTTGCTGATGGCCATTGCAGTGGCCCTGGGCAGCTACCCGATCATTCGCCACCTGACCATGCGGCTGGAGCAGCTGGAGCGCACAGTGACGCGTTGGGGCCAGGGCGATTTGTCCACCCGCATTGCGGTGCAAGGCAGCGACGAGGTGGCGTCGCTGGCCCGGCGCTTTAACCAGGCTGCCGAAAAGATGGAAGGCTTGATGCTGTCGCACAAAAATCTGCTGGCCAATGCGTCGCACGAGTTGCGCACGCCCATCACCCGTTTGCGCATGGCGCTGGAGTTGCAGTCGACGCGCCCGGTGGATGCGATGCGCGGGGAGATGCAGCGCGATTTGGAAGAGCTGGATCAATTGGTCGAAGAGGTGTTGCTGGCCAGCCGCCTGGACCGGGTGTCGGCGGGGATGCAGCCGGGCATGGAACCGGTGGACCTGGCCGGTTTGGCCAGCGAAGAGTGCAGCCGCTTCGACGTGCATCTGGACATGCAAGACGCCTTGACGCTGAAGGTGCATGGCGTGGACCTGCTGCTGCGGCGCATGTTGCGCAATTTGCTGGACAACGCCATGCGACATGGCCGATCGGGGACAGGGGTGGAGATGACACTGAGGCCCAGCACCGAAGGGCAGATGCGCATAGAAGTGCTGGACCATGGGCCGGGTGTGCCCGAAGGGCTGGAAGAAAAAATCTTTGAGCCTTTTTACCGGGTGCCCGGCAAGACCGAGTGGCAAGGCGGCACGGGCCTGGGCCTGACGCTGGTGCGCTCGATCGCGCGCCACCATGGCGGAGAGGTGCGCTGTGTCAACCGGGCCACCGGCGGTGCCTGCTTTGTGATTGATCTGCCCCTGGCCAGCTGAACTGGGCCGGCTGAACTGGGCCGGCTGAACTGGGCCGGCTGAACTGGACCGGCTGAATTGGGCCAGCCATGGCGCTGGCAACAAGGCACAATGGACGCATGACACGATGGATGGATGACTTGGGGCTGAAGGCCCCCATTTGGCAAGCCCCCATGGCGGGTTCGCAGCATCATGCGCTGGCGGCAGCGGTGAGTCAGGCGCATGGGCTGGGGGCCTTGCCGGCAGCCATGCTGACGCCCGATGTGCTGCGCGAGCACATGGCGGCGGTGCGCGCCCAAACCGATCGACCCTTTCAGGTGAACTTTTTTTGCCACGAGCCCCCGGCCGCTGAGGCCCGGGCGCTGGCGGCTTGGTCACAAGCCCTGGGGCCTTACTACCGCGAGTGGGGGCTGGATGAGAAGGCGGTGCCGCAAGGCGCGGGCCGCACGCCCTTTGGCGATGAGATGGCCGATGTGCTTGAAGCGCACCCGCCTGCGGTGGTGAGTTTTCATTTCGGGCTGCCGTCGGCCCATTTGCTGGCACGCGTCAAAGCCATGGGATGCCGGGTGGTGTCTTCGGCGACCACGGTGGCCGAGGCGCTGTGGCTGGAGCAGCACGGGGTCGATGGGATTGTGGCCCAAGGGCTGGAGGCCGGTGGGCACCGGGGCATGTTTTTGAGCGACGACCTGTCCAATCAGCAAGGGTTGATGGCGCTGTTGCCCCAGGTGGTCGCGGCGGTGAAGGTGCCGGTGATTGCCGCTGGGGGTATTGCCACCGGGGCTGGCGTGCGGGCCACGCGGGCGCTGGGTGCCTCAGCGGTGCAGGTGGGCACGGCGTATTTGCTGACACCGGAGGCCACGACCTCAAAGGTGCACAGAGCCGCCTTGGCGCAGGCCCGCGGGGAACAGACGGCGCTGACGCGTCTCTTTAGTGGCCGCCCTGCCCGCGGTTTGATGAACCGGCTGATGCGCGAGTTGGGCCCCATGAGCGATGTGGCGCCGGCATTTCCGCTGGCCACAGCGGGGTTGGCCCCGCTGCGTGCCGCTGCCGAGGCACAAGGCTCAGGGGACTTCAGTCCGCTGTGGGCGGGACAGCATGTCAGTGCCGCGCGCGCGGTGAAGGCCGCCGAGATCACTGCCGAATTGGCCCGCGCCTGGCATGCGGAGGACTGATGGCGAAAGAAAAAACCCTGTACAGCTGTACCGAGTGCGGCGACAGCAGCCCGAAGTGGCTGGGCAAATGCCCGGGCTGCGGGGCCTGGAACACCCTGATCGAGTCGGCCCCGGCATCGAGCGGACAAAACCGCTATAGCCAGCGGGTGTCGCTGGCCCCGGCATCGGCGGTGGCGACGCTGGCCGACATGGAGGCGCAGGATGTGGCGCGCACGCCCACCGGGCAGGAAGAGTTGGACCGGGTGTTGGGCGGCGGCCTGGTGGCCGGTGGCGTGGTGCTGATCGGCGGCGACCCCGGCATAGGCAAATCCACCCTGCTCTTGCAGGCCATGGACGGTTTGCAGCGCAGCGGCATGGCCACGCTGTATGTGACGGGCGAGGAGTCGGGCGCACAGGTGGCGCTGCGTTCGCGCCGCTTGGGGCTGGACCACAGCCAGGTGCAGGTGCTGGCCGAAACGCAGCTGGAAAAGATTTTGGCCACGGTTGAAAAGTTGGCCCCGGCGGTGGTGGTGATCGACTCGATCCAGACGGTTTACTCTAACGCACTGACCAGTGCCCCGGGTTCGGTGGCGCAGGTGCGTGAATGCGCCGCCCACCTGACCCGCATGGCCAAACTGAGCGGTGTGGCCACTGTGCTGGTGGGGCATGTGACCAAAGAGGGGGCACTGGCCGGGCCGCGCGTGTTGGAGCATATGGTCGATACGGTGCTGTACTTTGAAGGCGACACGCATTCGAGCTACCGCTTGGTGCGGGCGATCAAAAACCGCTTTGGCGCAGTCAACGAGATTGGCGTGTTTGCCATGACCGAAAAAGGCTTGCGCGGGGTCAGCAACCCGAGCGCCATTTTTTTGAGCCAGCACCCGCAACCGGTGCCGGGCAGTTGCGTGCTGGTGACGCTGGAGGGCACGCGCCCCATGCTGGTGGAAATACAGGCGCTGGTGGACAGCGGCGGGCCGAGCCCGCGCCGCTTGAGCGTGGGCTTGGATCGCGACCGGCTGGCGATGCTGCTGGCGGTGTTGCACCGGCACGCCGGGGTGGCCTGTATGGATCAGGATGTGTTTGTGAATGCGGTGGGCGGGGTGCGAATCGGTGAACCTGCCGCCGATCTGGCGGTGCTGATGGCGATACAAAGCAGTTTGCGCGCCAAGCCCTTGCCACGCGGGTTTTTGGCGTTTGGCGAAGTGGGGTTGGCGGGCGAGGTGCGGCCTGCGCCGCGCGGCCAGGAGCGGCTTCGCGAGGCCGCCAAGCTGGGGTTCACTGAGGCGCTGATTCCGCGCGCCAATGCGCCCAAAAAGCCGATTGAGGGCTTGCGGGTGCATGCGATTGAGCGGGTTGATGAAGCGCTGGAGGTGCTGCGACAGTGGCAATAGTTACATTCAGATTTTTGATACAAATGGTTTCTTTTGTGTTAGATTTTAATAATGAAAATCAAACCTTTGTATCAACTTCGGCTGATTACCTCTGCGGCCATGGTGGGCTGTGTGGTCGCGGGCTCTTTGTTGGGCTGGCTGGACCTGCCGTTTGACCCCCGAATCGGGGGGGTCACCTTAGGGGCGGTTTGGGCCACCCTCAAACTGCGGGTTCTCTGCTAAAAGCTCGGTCTATCATGACCCATGAATTGATCGATGGTCATTGGATTGACATTTGCTCGGTTTTTACTGGTTTTGGGTTTGTCGCATATCAACGTTTTAAGCTTCATAAAGGCAAACCCGAAAAGATGTATCCAATGATGTCCAGAAAAACGGGCATGGTGTTTAGCAGTGGGGTCGCCATCTTCCCATTGCTGGTGATGGTTGCTTCGGCTATTTCAAGTCAGATTTTGATGGCGCTGATCGAGTCGAGCAAGATGACCCTTGCAGTGGCTGGGGTGTGCGGGACTTTGGCGATTTTGGAAGAAGAAGTCTAGGGAAGCTCATGGCTGTTTGGGGTGTCCGGCTGCGGCCGGGTGAGCTCCCAGTGCGCCAGCCGCCCTTCCCTGAACTCGCAGCGCACCACAGACTGGGTGCCGTCGGTCCAGGTGTAAATCTCGGGTTGGGTGTCTTTTTCGCTTTCTAGCTGACCCAGGCTGCGGGTGAGCGCGATGACGTGCATCAGCGGCACATTGGGCTTGAGTTTGGCGTTGAGCATGACGGCACTGTCGACAAAGCCGATGGGGCGGTTGGCGGCGCGCTTGAGCAGGGTCACCAGGCGATAGAAATGCAGCAAGATCCACATCACCCCGCCGGTGAAGACAAAGATCACCCCGGGCCAGCCGTAGGCGTGGTAGGCCCAACCCAGCAAAAACAAGACCAACAGGGGGACGAGGAGCGGACGCCAATTCATGGCGCGGATTGTAAGTGGCGAGTGTGGGCTGAACCGACAGAGGCCCTACAATAGATGGTCGTAGAAAGGAAAGTTGACATGAGTGCTATAGCCCCCTCGATGGCCGATCGCGACGGCAAGATTTGGATGGACGGCCAGCTGGTCGATTGGCGCGATGCCAAGATCCATGTGCTGACCCACACCCTGCACTATGGATGCGGCGTCTTTGAGGGCGTGCGAGCCTACAACACCGTGCAAGGCACCAGCATTTTCCGGCTGCATGAGCACACACAGCGCTTTTTCAATAGCGCCAAGATTCTTCGCATGAAGCTGCCTTTCACCCAGGAGCAGGTCAGTGATGCCCAGCGTCTGGTGGTGCGGGAGAACAAACTGGAGAGCTGTTACCTGCGCCCCCTGGCCTGGATCGGCTCGCAAAAGTTGGGGGTGAGCCCGAAGGGCAACACCATCCATGTGATGATCGCCGCCTGGCCCTGGGGCGCTTATTTGGGTGAAGAGGGTCTGGCCAAGGGCATACGGGTGAAGACCTCTAGCTACACCCGCCACCATGTCAACATCACCATGACGCAGGCCAAGGCGGTGAGCAATTACACCAACTCGATTCTGGCCAATATGGAAGCCACCGATGAGGGCTATGACGAGGCCCTGCTGCTGGACTCGCAAGGCTTTGTGTCTGAAGGCGCGGGCGAGAACGTGTTTGTGGTCAAGGATGGGGTGATCTATACCCCCGATCTGTCGGCGGGCGCGCTCAATGGCATTACGCGCAACACGGTGCTGCAAATTGCCAAAGACCTGGGCATTGAGGTGGTGCAAAAGCGGATCACCCGCGACGAGATTTATATCTCTGACGAGTTGTTCTTCACGGGCACCGCCGCCGAAGTGACCCCGATCCGCGAACTTGACCGGGTCGAAATCGGTGCCGGCTCGCGCGGCCCGATCACCGAAAAAATCCAGTCTGCGTTTTTTGACATCGTCAATGGCCGCAACCCCAAATACGGTCATTGGCTGACCAAGGTTTGAGCAAGGGGTGAGTGATGAGTGCCTCTAAAGTCGAACTCGAAGCCAAAGAACTCAACGGCCACGGGGGGGTGTTTTGCCCCAACCCCAAGGCGGGTATGGCGCTGTGGAACGGCCACCCCAAAGTCTTTCTGGATGTGGCCAAGAACGGCTCGGCCAAGTGCCCCTACTGTGGCACTGAGTACGCGCTGAAGGCTGGCGAACACGTCCACGGCCACCACTGAGGGGCGGGTGCCCAAGGCATGAATAGCCTGGTCATCGCCCCGCAATGGATCGGCGATGCGGTCATGTCTGAGCCGCTGATGCGTGCGCTCAGTGCAAGGCGAGAGCGACTGACCGTGCTGGCCTTGCCCTGGGTGGCCCCGGTGTATCGGGCCATGCCGCAAGTGGCCGAGGTGTTGGAAGCCCCGTTCAGACACGGCGGCTTGCAATGGAGCGAACGGCGCGCCATGGCCGCCACGCTCAAAGGCCGCTTTGAAGCCGCCTATGTGTTGCCCAACTCGCTGAAAAGCGCTTTGTTGCCCTGGATGGCGGGCATCCCGCGGCGTGTGGGCCGCTTGGGTGAGTCGCGCTATGGCCTGATCAACCAGCGCCTGCCCAACCCGCCACGGGGCGAGCGCCCGCCGATGGTGGATTTTTATTTGGCGCTGGCCGCTGGACAAGACGCTGTGGCCGCGCACGCGGCCCCCCTGAGCCAAACCGAGCCACAGATGCAGATTGAGGCACAGGTGGCGCAGGCGGTGATGCAAGCGCATGGCCTGGCCAGCGGCGGGTACGGGGTGTTTGCCCCCGGGGCCGAGTTCGGGCCCGCCAAGCGCTGGCCGGCCATGCATTACGCGGAACTGGCCCGCCAGCTGGGCCAGACGGTGGTGCTGCTGGGCTCGCCGAAAGAGGGCCAGGATGCGCAAACCATTGTGGCGGCGGTAGAGGCCGAGCGGGCCCGGGTGGTGAACCTGATCGGGCAAACCTCGCTGGCCGAAGCCTTTGCGCTGATTGCGCAAGCCCGCTGGATGGTGAGCAACGATTCGGGCCTGATGCATGTGGCCGCCGCCTTGCGCGTGCCGCAGGTGGCGGTGTTTGGTTCGTCCAGCCCCCTGCACACGCCGCCGCTGAGCCCCATGGCCCGGGTGCTGTGGCTGAAAACCGACCCCGATTACCGGCCTGCGCTGACTTGCGCGCCATGCTTTGAGCGCACTTGCCCGTTGGGACATTTGCGCTGCCTGAACGACCTGACGCCGCAGCGGGTGGCCAGCGAGTTGCAGTCACTGATGAGCCAGGCCAGGCGCACGGCCCATGAGAGAATGACTTGAGTGCATCGGGTTGACCCGGCCTGCCGGGCGACGAAGACAAGGAGATGACATGCCGCATCTGGTGATTTTGTACACCTCGAACCTGGAGGACAAGGTGGCCTTTGGCCCCATGTGCCGCGATTTGGCCGACACCATGCTGGCCCAGCGCGATGAGGCCGGCAAAGAGGTCTTCCCTTTGGGTGGCACGCGTGTGTTTGCCTATCCTGCCCCGCATTTTGCGGTGGCCGACGGCAAGCCCCCGGCCGGCCAAACCATGGGTTTTATTTATCTGAATTTGCGCATGGCCAGCGGGCGCAGCGCCGAGGTGAAGAAAACGGTGGGCGATGCGCTGATCGCGACGCTGCATCGGCATGTGGACGCGGCGGTGGCCAGTGACCTGGTGGGACTGACGCTGCAGATCGACGAAATTCCTGCCTCTTATGATGGCCGCATCAGCAGCTTGCACCCGTTTTTCAACACGGTACCGCCGCAGAGCAAGAAATAACCCACGCCAAAGGTGAGACATGAACCAAGCCGTCAATCGATTCAAGAAGGCTTTGCTGGAAAAGCGCCCCCAGATCGGGCTGTGGGTGCATTTGGCCAGCAGCTACAGCACCGAGATTTGCGCCGGGGCGGGTTTTGACTGGTTGTTGCTGGACTCGGAGCACGCCCCCAATGACTTGCGCAGCATGCTGACGCAGTTGCAGGCCGTGGCGGGCTACCCGGACACGCACCCGGTGGTGCGGGTGCCGTGCGGTCATGGCCACATGGGCACGACGCTGATCAAGCAATACCTCGACCTGGGGGTGCAAACGATTTTGGTGCCGATGGTGGACACGCCCGAGCAGGCACAGGCGGTGGTGGAGGCGACACGCTATCCGCCGCACGGCATTCGGGGCATGGGCGGGGCGCGGGCGTCGCGCTGGGGGCGCATTGCCCGCTATGCACAGGAAGCCAACGATGAGATTTGCGTGCTGGTGCAGATTGAGAGCCGTTTGGCCTTGGACAATATTGAGGCGATTGCCGCTGTGGAGGGGGTGGATGGCTTGTTCATCGGCCCGGCCGATTTGTCGGCCTCACTGGGCCATGTGGGCGAGTTGAATCACCCCGCTGTGCGGGCCGCCATAGACGACGCTTTTGCGCGCATCGTCAAGACCGGCAAGGCCGCCGGTTTTTTGACCGCCGACGAGGATTTGTCGCGCCGCTCGATCGGCCAAGGGGTGACGTTCATGGCGGTGGGACTGGATGTGAACCTGCTGGCCCGCCACACCAGTGCCCTGGCGGCGCGTTTCAAGTCGACCTGAGGCGAGCCGGCCATGAAAATCGCCATCGTCGGGGCGGGTGCGATAGGCGGCTGGTTGGCCGCCGGTTTGTTGCGCCAAGGACAGGCCCAGGTGTCGCTGCTGGCACGCGGGGCCACCTTGCAGGCCCTGCGCTCGCGCGGTTTGATTTTGTCGGATGCCCAAGGACAAGCCCGGTGGCCGGTGCAGGCGAGTGACCGTGGCGCCGATTTGGGCCCGCAAGACTGGGTGGTGCTGGCGCTGAAGGCGCCGTCGCTGGTGGCGATGGGCGAGAGGCTGGCAGAAACCTTGGGGCCGATGTGCGGCCCGCAGACCCGGATTTTGACGGCAATGAATGGCGTGCCCTGGTGGTTTCTGCAGGGGCTGCAGCCGCAATGGGCGGACGGACAGGCGGGCGATGCGCCACTGCACAGCGTGGACCCCGGGGGCCGACTGGGGCGATGGATGCCGCCGGGACGGGTGAGCGGTGCGGTGGTGCACGCCAGTTGCCACACGCCGGCCCCGGGCCATGTGCACCATCATTTCGGGCAGGGCCTGATCTTGGGCGACCCGGAGGGCGAACCCGGCGCGGCCACCCGGGCATTGGTCGAGGTTTTGCAAAGGGCCGGGTTTGAGGCCCGGCTGTCGGGCCGCATCCAGCAAGACGTCTGGTTCAAGCTGTGGGGAAATATGACCATGAACCCCTTGAGCGCGATCACCATGGCCACCACCGACTTGATGCTGAAGGACCCCGATGTGCGTGGTTTTGTGTCTGCGGTGATGTGGGAGGCGCGCGAGATCGGCGCCCGTTTGGGCTTGCCCATCGAACAGGCGCCGGAGGACCGGCATGCGGTGACGGCCAAATTGGGGGCCTTCAAGACGTCGATGCTGCAAGATGTCGAGGCGGGCCGCGAGGTTGAGCTCGACGCGCTGGTGAGCGTGGTTCAAGAGCTGGGGCGTCGAACCGGTGTGGCCACCCCTTACATCAATGCCTTGCTCGGCCTGGCGCGGTTGCGCTTGCAGGGCCTGGGCCTGTATCGATCGGCGGGATCGCATTGAGCTCGCCCCGTGCCCTGACCCTCACGGCTTTTCTGACGCTGTTGCTGATCGGCCTGATGATGGGGGCCAACCATGTGGCCGCGCGTGTGGCTTTTGCCAGCGGCCTGGATGTCGCCACGGCGGTTGCGGTGCGCAGCAGCGTGACGGCGGCGGCTGTGGGGCTGCTGATTTTTTGGGGCAGCGTGCCTCTGTTGAGCATGGGGCGCCGCCAACGCCTGGCTTTGCTGCTGATCGGGGTGCTGATCGGCCTGCAAAGCCAGAGCCTGTATTCGGCGGTGTCGCGCCTGCCGGTGGCGCTGGCGCTGCTGGCCTTTAACACTTACCCCTTGTTCACGGCCCTGTGGGACCGATTGATTTACGGCCACAAGCCTTCGCGGGCGATGGTGGGGGCGATGCCGGTGATTTTGCTCGGCCTGGGGCTGGCGCTGGATGTGCTGGGCGCGGCATCGGGGCTGGGGGTGGGCACCCAGTGGCTGCAAATGGGCGCCGGGGTGGCTTTTGCCCTGGCCGCTGCGGCGGCGTTTGGCCTGGCGCTGATTTTGACCCAGCATGAGACGCAGGGCCTGGATGGGCGCTGGCGCACCTTGTTCAATATGGTGATGGCTGCTTTGATTGCCTTGCTGGTGGTGGGCTGGCATGGCGCCCCGCAATGGCCGGGCAGCGGGGCGGGCTGGCTGGGGCTGGCGGCGCTGAGTTTTTTGTACGGCACTGCGTTCACCATCATGTTCACGGTGTTACCGCGTTTGGGGGCGGCGAGTTTTTCGGCCATCATGAATGTCGAGCCGATTTTTGCGCTGGTGCTGGCTTGGGGCCTGCTGGGGCAGGCCATCGCCCCCTCACAGGTGCTGGGGGCGATGCTGGTGGTGGGTGCCGTGATTTGGCTGGGCTTGCGCAAAACCGCCTGAAGTTAGGCGAGCGCGGCTTCGATGTGCGAGATCAGGCGCTGCGGGGGGTCGTTGGGGGCAAAGCGGCGCAGCACGCGGCCATCGCGGCCAATCAGAAACTTGGTGAAGTTCCATTTGACGGCTTCGCTGCCCAATAGGCCGGGGGCCTCTTTTTTGAGCCACTGGAACAAAGGGTGGGCGTTTTTGCCGTTGACATCGATTTTTTCGGTCAGGGCAAAGGTCACGCCGTAATTGCGCTGGCAAAAGGTCTGGATTTCGGCGTTGGGTGCCGGGTCTTGCCCGCCAAATTGATTGCAGGGGCTGCCCACCACCACGAGGCCGCGCTCGGCCCACTGCTCATGCAAAGCCTGCAAGCCTTTGAGTTGCGGTGTGAAGCCGCAAGCGCTGGCGGTGTTGACCCACAGCACCACCCGGCCTTGCAGGGCCGAGAGGTCCATGGGGGTGCCGTCGATTTGATGGATTGAGAATTCTTGCCACTGGGTCATGACGCTTCTCCTAAAACCTTGAGTGTATGCCCAAGCAAGCGATGAGGGCGCGGGAAATGCAGCGGTGTTGGCTTAGGGAAGCTCTGCGAAACTTGCACGCAGCGAGTTTTGCACGGCTTCCCTAGGCGTCGGTGTGGGTCTGGCTGGCTTGCTTGAGTTGCTGATGGCGGCGCCACCAACGCCAGCCGACCCAAAGGGCGGCCAACAGCAAAAGGCCGAAGATGGCGTGCTGGAACTGCCGCAACACGGCAAACATCCAGTCCCAGTTCTGGGCCCCGAAATAGCCGAGGTAGACCCAAATCGGCACGCTGATGAGGGCGGCAAAACCATCCATCAGGAACCAGGTGCCGAAGGAGACGCGATGGCTCATGCCCGCCGTGAAAAAAACCGGGGTGCGCAAGCCGGGCAGAAAGCGGGCCACGAACATGACCCATTTGCCGTATTTGTGGAAAGCACCCTGGGCTTTTTCGAAGCGCTCGGGGGTGAGCACGCGACGAAAGCCAGGCAGCTGAATGATGCGGGGGCCGTACAAACGGCCCAGGGTGAACATGAGGCCGTCGCCGATCATCACACCCGCCATGCCTACTGCGAACATGGTGTGGACATCGGCATGGCCCAAACCGGCAATGACGCCGCCGGTGACCAGCGTGACATCTTCGGGCACGGGCACACCAAAGCCGCAAATGAGCAGCATCACGAACACGGCCCAATAGCCGTATTGCGTGAAAATGGGCATTAGAAATTCAAAGACTTCCATGATGGTCGGGTCGGCGCAGTGTAAATCATTTGTAAAGCCGTGCCGCAATAACCCTTTTCGGTGCGACTTCTCCCGTGTTGGCGACCCGCATGGCTTTGATGGCATAGTATGCCTTTAATTTTTGTACACCGAGCCATGCCCCGCCCGATTTCGGCCCTGATCGACCTCAACGCCCTGCGCCACAACCTGAGCCTGCTGCGTGAGCGTGCCCCGCACGCCCGGGTGAGTGCCGTGGTCAAGGCCAATGCTTACGGGCATGGCATACAGAGGGTGTTGGCCGCCTTGCGGGGCGCCGACGCCTTGGCCATGCTGGACCTGGAGGAGGCCGAGCAGGTGCGGGCAGCCGGCTGGCGCGGGCCGATCTGGCTGCTGGAGGGGGTGTTTGAGCCCAGGGATCTGGAGACTTGCTCGCGGCTGGGGCTATGGCACACGGTGCACTGTGACGGGCAAATCGATGCGCTGAGCCGACACAAGACGCAGGTGCCACACCGGGTTTTTCTGAAGCTGAACTCGGGCATGAACCGGCTGGGTTTTGCGGCCACGCGCTATCGGTCGGCCTGGTCACGCTTGCAGGCCCTGCCGCAGGTCGATGAGGTGTCGCACATGACGCATTTCAGCGATGCCGACGGCGCGCGCGGGGTGAGCGAGCAGTGCCGGGTGTTTGAAGAGGCCACGCGTGACTTGGCCGGTGAGCGCAGCCTGGCCAATAGCGCAGCCTTGTTGCGGCACGCCCACACCCATGCCGATTGGGTGCGCCCGGGCATTGCCCTGTATGGCAGCTCGCCCGACCCGCAGGATCACGCCGCCGCCGACTGGGGTTTGCAGCCGGTGATGTCTTTGCACGCCAAGGTGATCGCGGTGCAAGCATTGCAAGCAGGCGACACCGTGGGCTATGGCTCGGCGTTTGTCGCCGAGCGCCCGATGCGGGTGGGGGTGGTGGCTTGCGGCTATGCCGATGGCTACCCGCGCCATGCCCAGACGGGGACACCGGTGCTGGTCAACGGGCAGCGCAGCCGCACGCTGGGGCGGGTCAGCATGGACATGTTGGCGGTGGATTTGACGCCCTGCCCGGATGCCCGGGAGGGGGCAGAGGTGACGCTGTGGGGCCGTTCTGCCGATGGGGCTTTGCTGCCCATCGACGAGGTGGCGCAGGCGGCGGGCACCCTTGCCTATGAGCTGATGTGCGCTTTGGCCGCGCGCGTGCCGGTGCAGGTGCGCGGCGAGGATTGAGCTGGGCGGCGCAGCTGGCCTCAGGCCAGACACTGGTCGAGCAATTCGACCCAGTGCCGCACCGGGGTCTCGGTGCCGCTTTGCAAATGGGTGATGCAGCCGATGTTGGCGCTGATGATGGCTTGCGGCTTTAACTCGCCGAGGTGCCCGAGCTTGCGTTGGCGCAGTTGGGTGGCGATCTCGGGCTGCAACACCGAGTAGGTGCCTGCCGAACCGCAACAGAGGTGCGATTCAGCGGGGGCCAGTTGCACCTGAAAGCCCATGGCGCCCAGGTGTTGTTCCACCCCGCCACGCAGTTGCTGGCCATGCTGCAAGGTGCAAGGCGGGTGGTAGGCGAGCAGACCCAGGGCCCGGGCACGCGGGGCCAGTGTGGTGCCCAAGGCGGCGGCGATGTCGGGGAGGCATTCGCTCAAGTCACGGGTCAGCTCACTGACCCGACGGGCCTTGTCGGCGTAGGCGGGGTCGTGGCGCAGGAGGTGACCATAGTCTTTGACCGTGACGCCACAACCCGAGGCGTTGACCACCACCGCTTCAATGCCTTGTTCGATGTGCGGCCACCAGGCGTCGATGTTGGCCCGCATCTGGTCGTGAGCCGCACCGGGTTCATTGAGGTGGAGTTTGACACCGCCACAACAGCCCGCCGCTGGCGCCACCAGGGTCTGGATGCCCGCCGCATCGAGCACCCGGGCGGTGGCGGCATTGATGTTGGGCTGCATGCTGGGCTGCACGCAACCAGCCAGCATGAGGACCCGCCGCGCGTGGGTGCGGGTGGGCCAGCGCCCCGGATCGTGCGGGGCCGGGACTTTGTCGCGCAAGGCGCGGGGCAATAAGGCGCGCACACTTTGTCCCAGTTTCATGGCAGGGGCAAAGAGCGATGAGTTCAGGCCCTGGGCCAGGGCGGTGCGCATGATTTTTTCACCGAGGGGCCGCTGGACCTGTTGCTCGACGATGTGGCGGCCTATGTCGACCAGATGGCCGTATTGCACGCCACTGGGGCAGGTGCTCTCGCAGTTGCGGCAAGTCAGGCAGCGGTCGAGGTGCAATTGGGTTTTGCGGGTGGGCTTCTCCCCTTCCAGCACCTGTTTGATGAGGTAGATGCGGCCACGCGGGCCGTCGAGCTCATCGCCCAGCAGTTGGTAGGTGGGGCAGGTGGCGGTACAAAAGCCGCAATGGACACACTTGCGCAGGATGGCCTCGGCCTCCTGCCCTTCGGGTGTGCCTTGGTACTGGGGGGCGAGTTGGGTTTGCATGTCAGTGCTCGGCGTTGGCCGACATCGCCATGGGGGCGTGGGGGGGAAGGAGGCGCCCGGTGCGGAACACGCCGTGCGGGTCAAACTGGGCTTGCAGGCGTTGGCCGATGGCCTGCAAGGTGGGGCTGGCGGGGCTTTGGAAGCCCGCCTGGAAGTCTGCCAGGCCGTGGGCCGGGCTGACCCGCCACAGGGTGGCATGGCCACCCAGGCCATGTGCGAGTTCGCGCAACAGGCCCGATTGGCGGTCCGTGGCCCAGACCCAGCGCAAGGCCCCGTGCCACTCGATCAGGGGGCTGGTGGGCCAATCGAGGGCGGGGGTGGTGGTGGGCAAAGAGAGTCGCCACAAGGCGTGCTCGGGGCTGGGTGGCTGCCTGAAAAAAGGCAGGGTCTGGTTGGCGCAGTCGCGCCAGTCGGCCGCCGCCTCGGCGGTGTCCATGGCCTGTCCGGCGTGGCCCAGGGCGTGCACATCGGCCAGCATTTTGGCCTGGGCGCTGCGCACAGCGGCCTGCGCCCCGCGCAGGCGGACAAACAAATACCCTTGGGGCTGGGCGGCGGTGTCATCGTGGACCCAGCAAGAGGCATTCATGGGCAGGGGTTGCCCCGCCCAACGTTGCAAGATGTCCAGCGCGGGTTCCTGGGGCATGGCGAACATGAGGGTGGCCTCGGCCACCGCCATGGGCAGCACCTTGAGCGAGACTTCGGTGATGAGACCCAAGGTGCCCATGCTGCCGGCCATGAGGCGCGAGACATCGTAGCCGGCGACGTTTTTCATGACCTGCCCGCCAAAACGCAGGTGTTGGCCCAGGCCATTGAACATGGCCAGACCCAGCACATGGTCGCGCACACCGCCTACCGCCACGCGGGCCGGGCCGGCCATGCCAGCCGCGACCAAGCCGCCCAGGGTGCCCGCCTGCCCCTCATAGTGGGGGGCGTCAAAGGGCAGGCACTGGCCGTGGGCGGCCAGGGCTTGCTCGATTTCTGACAAGGGCGTGCCCGCATAGGCGGTGATGACCAATTCGGAGGGCTCGTGGCTGATGATGCCGTTGAGCGCGCGGGTGTCGAGCACCCGGGCCTGCGGGCAAGGCGGGCCCAAAAAATCTTTGCTGCCCATGCCACGGATGGCCAGCACCTGTTTGTGGGTGATGGCCGCGTGGATTTGCTCTTGGAAGGGCAGTAAGGCGATGGTCATTGGGCGATGACGCGGGCCATTTCGAGGCACTTGTTCGAATAACCCCACTCGTTGTCGTACCAGGAGACGACTTTGATGAAGGTCTTGTCCAAGGCGATGCCGGCTTCGGCGTCAAACACCGAGGTACAGGGCTCGCCACGGAAGTCGGTGGCGACCACTTTGTCTTCGGTGTAACCCAGCACACCCTTGAGGGCCCCCTGGCTTTGGGCTTTCATTTCGGCGCAGATTTCTTTGTAGTCGGCTTCGCGGTTGAGCTCGACCGTGAGGTCCACCACCGACACATCCGAGGTGGGGACGCGGAAGGACATGCCGGTGAGTTTTTTGTTGAGCTCAGGGATGACCACGCCCACGGCCTTGGCGGCACCGGTGGATGAGGGAATGATGTTCTCGAGGATGCCACGGCCACCGCGCCAGTCTTTGTTGCTGGGGCCATCGACGGTTTTTTGGGTGGCGGTAGCGGCGTGCACGGTGGTCATCAGGCCGCGCTTGATGCCCCACTTGTCGTTGAGCACCTTGGCCACAGGGGCCAGGCAGTTGGTGGTGCATGAGGCGTTGGAGATGATGGCCTGACCCGCATAGGTGGTGTGGTTGACGCCATAGACGAACATCGGGGTGTCGTCTTTGGAGGGGGCGGACATCAATACCTTTTTGGCGCCGGCGGCGAGGTGTTTTTCGGCGGAGGCTTTGTCAAGGAAGAGGCCGGTGGCTTCGATCACCACTTCGGCACCAACCTCGTTCCACTTGAGGTGGGCGGGGTCGCGCTCGGCGGTGAGGCGGATTTTTTTGCCGTTGACGATGAGGGTCTGGCCATCGATGGCGATGTCGCCCTTGAAGCGCCCATGCACGCTGTCGTACTTGAGCATATAGGCGAGGTAGTCGGGCTCGAGCAAATCGTTGATGCCCACGACTTCGATGTCAGAGAAGTTTTGCACCGCTGCGCGAAACACCATGCGTCCGATGCGGCCAAAGCCGTTGATGCCGATTTTGAGGGTCATGTTTTGTTTTCCTTTCTATGCGATGAATGCTGGACGACGCTTCAGGCCGCAAGCAGGGCCTGGTGCACGGTGTCGGCAATGTTGTCAGCGGTGAAGCCGAAGTGCTTGAACAGCACACCGGCAGGGGCGCTTTCGCCGTAAGTGTCGATGCCGACCACGGCGGCGACGCCGTATTTCCACCAAAAATCGGTGACGCCCATTTCAACGGCAATGCGCGGAAGGCCGTCGGGCAAGACGGCGCGCTTGTAGGACACGCTTTGGCGGTCGAAGGTGGTGGTGCTGGGCATGGACACCACACGCACGGCGATGCCGCGACCCGCCAAGACAACCTGGGCCTGCAAGGCCAACGAGACTTCTGAGCCGGTGGCGATGATGACCGCCTGGGCTTGGCGCTGCAGACCGGCCTCTTTGGGCTCGGCGACGATGTAGGCGCCTTGGGCAATGGCGTCAAGCCCGCTGGCGTTGGCCGACCGGTCAGAGGTGGGCTTGGGCAGGTAGGGCAGGTTCTGGCGGCTGAGCAAGAGCGCGGTGGGGCGCTGGGCGTTGCGCAGGGCGATGGCCCAGGCCACGGCGGTCTCGGCGGTATCGGCGGGGCGCCAGACATCGAGGTTGGGGATGAGGCGCAAGCTGGCCGCGTGTTCGATGGACTGGTGGGTGGGGCCATCTTCACCCAGGCCGATGGAGTCGTGGGTAAAGACGTGGATGACGCGCTGCTTCATGAGCGCCGCCATGCGAATGGCATTGCGCGAGTAGTCGCTGAAGGTGAGGAAAGTGCCGCCGTAGGGGATGTAGCCACCGTGCAGGGTGACGCCATTCATGATGGCGGCCATGCCGAATTCGCGCACGCCGTAATTGATGTGGCGGCCGATTTGGCCCGCTTCGGTGCGCGCCACATCGCCCGCCAGGTTGACGCGCAGCGCCGGGGTGCTGGGGGTGTTGGTGAGGTTGGAGCCGGTGAGGTCGGCGCTGCCGCCCAAGAGCTCGGGCAAGCGTGCGGTGAATTCGTTGAGCGCCAACTGGCTGGCTTTGCGGCTGGCCACGGTCTCGGCCTTTTGGTGCGCGGCCAGCACGGTGTCGACCACCCACTGGTCAAACTGCGCCGGCAATTGGCCGCTGCTGCGGCGCAGGAATTCGGCGGCGAGCTCGGGGTGGGCCTTTTGGTAGGCGGCAAAGGCACGGTCCCACAGTGTCTGGGCTTTTTGCCCGGCGTCTTTGGCGCTCCAGAGGCCATAGACCTCAGCCGGAATGACGAAGGGCTCGTGCGGCCAGCCCAGCGCGTCGCGGGTGAGCTTGATTTCTTCTGCGCCCAAGGGCTCGCCGTGGGCCTTGGCGGTGTTGGCGCGGTTGGGGCTGCCTTTGCCGATGTGGGTTTTGCAGACGATGAGGGTGGGCTGAGTGGCGCTGTGCTTGGCGCGCTCGATCGCCGCGCTGACTGCGTCGGGGTGGTGGCCATCGATCGGGCCGATGACCTGCCAGCCGTAGGCCTTGAAGCGCTGGGCGGTGTCGTCGCCAAACCAGGGGCTGACCTGGCCGTCGATGGAGATGCCGTTGTCGTCATACAAGGCGATGAGTTTGTTGAGCTTCCAGGCCCCGGCCAGAGAGCAGGCTTCGTGGCTGATGCCTTCCATGAGGCAGCCGTCGCCCATGAACACATAGGTGTGGTGGTCGACGATGGCATGGCCGGGGCGGTTGAATTCGGCGGCGAGCAGTTTCTCGGCCAGCGCCATGCCCACGGCGTTGGTGATGCCCTGGCCCAGCGGGCCGGTGGTGGTTTCCACGCCCGGGGTGATGCCCACCTCGGGGTGTCCGGCGGTTTTGCTGTGCAGCTGGCGGAAGTTCTTCAGCTCTTGCAGCGGAAGATCGTAGCCGGTGAGGTGCAAGAGCGAATAGATCAGCATCGAGCCGTGGCCGTTGGAGAGCACAAAGCGGTCGCGGTTGGGCCAATGCGGGTTGGCCGGGTTGTGGCGCAGGTGGCGGCCCCAGAGGGCGACGGCCATGTCGGCCATGCCCATGGGGGCACCGGGGTGGCCGGAGTTGGCTTGCTGGACGGCGTCCATGGTCAGGGCGCGGATGGCATTGGCCATCAAATTTTGAGGAGCCATGGGAGAGGGGCAAAGGTTGGTTTAGGTCAGTCTGTGATTGTATGCGGGCGGGCTCAGGCCTTGAGCCCAAACATCTGACGATCTGCCCCACACGCCAAGTCAAGGCGGGCGATTTCACCACCGATGACCATCCAGCATTAGGAATTCCAATTGCCATTTGATTCGATTTTTTGTAGTATTTATGGATGAATATTTTTGCTTTGGGGCGACAAGACACGTTCAGGCTTTTGCTTGAATGCATACCCGTCAGCTCACAAATCGAGGTCGCTGTGGCGTGGGCCCGTTCGGGTCACCCCATCGACCAGGCATTGCGACAAAATCCATCGAATGTCACGGCCTATGTGGTGGGCACCAGTTTGAACCACACCAGTGCAGAGTTGCTTGATCACTGGAGAAATCACACCGGCTTCAGAAGGCACCCCCCCTTTCATGGTGGTGTTTTCCACCCCAAGGTGTACCTTCTTAAGGGACAAACTTGGGGTCTGGCCGTGATGGGTGGCTGCAATATGACGCAGGGCGGCTTATCTGATCATGCTGTTGGCAACGTCGAGCGTTCAATGGTTTAAAAAATCAATGAAGGCACTGCGCCCCAGATAGAGGTGTGGGGGGAGCGGGTGCTATATGCCGCGACCTTGGAGGAGGTGTTTGCCGAACCAAGGGCTGCGGCGCACTGAATCGGCCTGCCCGGCCCGCCGAATCAGGGGTTGATGCGCACCAAGCGAGCAGCAAAGCTGCCGCTGCGGGACTGACTGTTGTAATCCATGGCGCCTTTATCGAAGTCGACGCCCCACGCTTTGGTGTCCTCACCCACAACGGGAGAAGACGCCCAATACAAAGCAGAAGACGTATTCGAAAAAGCAGTGGTGTCAATCGCCGGACTGGCACAGCCCCGGTCGGCCAAACTGGCCAGTTCCTTGACGTTGGGCAAACGCCAGCCGCTTCGGGCCTGGGCGGTGGTGAGCGCGGCCTCGTGAGTGAAGGTGCTGACGGTGCCTGTGCAGGCGGTGCCCGACCAGGTTTGGCCAACGCTGCAGCGCGCCCAAATGAGGTTGGTGCGGGTGTCGGTGACCTCGGTGCCATCGGCGCTGATCTTGAAGCGAGTGGCGGTGGGCCAGGAGGGGCAGGCGGCCATGGCAGAGGCCACAACCAGAAGGCTGAACAGCAGGGCCTGGGTGGAATGCCTGAAAAACTTCATTTGAACTCCTTTCAATGGGGGTAAGCCAGTGGCGCGATGGATGAGCCGGTGAGCTGGATGTGGTGAAAAAACCATGACGCATGCTGTCTCATCATGGACTGGCCCGTACCAAGCGAACCGCATAGGGAAAGGGGCGCGGGTTAGTGGTAATGGTGCCCAAGCTGAAGTAGATGCTCCAGGAATAACCGGCGTTACTCACATAGGGCGTGGACGCCCAGTAAAAAGTTGACGCCGTGTTCGGAAACCAGGTGGTGTTGATGGCCGGGCCGGGATAGGCCACGCCGTAATCGACGATGGTTTGCAACTCTTCCACCGTGGGCAAGCGCCAATCGGTGAAGCCGCACAAGGAGAGGCCGTTGACATAGGCCGCATACCCGAGACTGTTGTTGGAATTTGTGTTCGCTTCAAAGTTATAGTAAGAGTCGTTGCCCGCACGATTGCCGCTGTCGGTTTTGCCCTCCCAAATCAGGCCGGTGATGTTGTCTTTGACACACTCGGTTTTGTCGTAGGTGCCGCCCGATGCTTTGGGCACCAAGCTGTAACTGAGGGCGTTGATGTTGGTGCGCATGCCGTCTTGCTGGGTATTGAGGCCGGTCGCCCCCGTGGTGGTGCAGCCCACCAGGGTGTCGCTGCCCGCCTCGTAGCACTGGCTGGAAGTGATACCCGAATGTGGCAGTTTGGAGGCGGGGAGTGATGCCCCCCCACCCCCACC
>JACCDW010917020.1_pt1 | contig 64301 bp, 41 predicted proteins | sample 7449781 | NCBI WGS metagenome assembly JACCDW01 (sample SAMN15323449, study PRJNA562643) | freshwater metagenome | isolation source: river surface water | place: USA:Blue River Watershed | collected 2017-08-18
GCCTACGACAAACTTATCGCATTTTTAGAAGCAGCAGGGGCTGTTACTAGAACTACGGCTGACGATGCCGCACCGTCAACAGAAACAACAGCGGATCCTAAGGAGAAAAAGAATGCTAAAGCACGTGGTAAAACACAATAATCGACGAGCTGCACTGCTGTATAGAAAAGTGCCCGGCGAAGATCATATGTGTCTTTTGGTATACAGCGATCTGCTGCCCAGAATGATTCATGACGAAATTATGAAGGTACTTGAAAGTGCGCCAGGCCAACAGGCCAACGATCTAGCAGACGCACTTTTCCGTAACATCATGCCAGATGGTCGCAATACCCTACAGGTACTACACTCAGAAGGTATGATCCAAAAAGTTCCAACCAATCAAGTGATTGTTCAGGCCAATGCCAAGAGCAGTGCAAGATTAGACGAACTAAACCAAATCCTAGACGAAATGGCACAAGGGGAAGAAGCAGTTCGACGCCTGGCTGAGCTAGATGCCAAAGTAACTGGATGGGTTCCTAACCAGGCTGACAGAGATGCAGCCAAAGCCAAAAAAACCAAAGTAACTGAAGGTCGCGAAGTTGGTGTTCCACCCAACGCTGCCAAACCAGTTGAAGTTCCTGCTCCAGTAGATGGTGTTTTGTCTGATGCAGACATTGCTCAAAATTTACTGACACAAGCTGATCGCATGAAACGCGAAGCAGAGAGTTTGATGGCCGAAGTGAAAAGACTGACAGAAGAAGCAACATCACTAGTTGGGGTAAAGGTTAAAAAGACAAATGGCACGAAAACCAAAGTCAAGGCGAATTAATGTAGATGCCCGTGACCGGTGGAAACAGATTCTTAAAACAGTTTCTAAAGATGAAGTGCCAATTAACTTATTGGAAAAGGTACATGTCAATCTCATTGACGGTAGCATGGTCGAAGTTGATATCTTACAACTGCTGGCAGAAGGACAAGATCCCGATGACATCAAAGACGAACTCAATGATAAACTACGCAAGATGGATGAGATTATCAAAGATGTGGACTTTTTCATTAGCATAGAAACTGTGGCAAAAACTGTGCAACCCATCACAGATGACATTCTAAAACATCTTTCATGATTCGAAGTATATTTTCAGCAGACCAGCGGGGAGGCTTAGGCAACAAAGGCTCCCTGCCTTGGGCACACGACCCCGACGACATGCAGTGGTTCAGAACTGCCACCGAAGGTCATGTGGTTGTAATGGGCCGGCGTACTTGGGAGGATCCCAAGATGCCCAAGCCATTAGAAAAACGCACTTGTGTTGTTTTAACAAGTAAAACATTTGTGCCTCATGCAGTTACACGGCGTGGGGACACAGTAAGCATTATAAAAGAACTGCAAGAAGCACACCCAAACAAACACATCTGGGTAATTGGCGGTGCAGATCTTTTGATGGAAACCAAAGATATCTGCGAAGAACTGTGGATTGCGCATCGCAAAGGTGCATACTACACAGATGTACGTATTGACATGAATCGATATCTACTTGGCACTAGAATAACCAGTAGTGCGCCAAACCAGTCAAGAACCATCAACTGGTGCATCTACAAACACATATTTAGACCACTATGAAACAGTACCACGACGCTTTGCGAACTGTGCTTGAACAAGGCACAGAACGCTCGGATCGCACCGGTGTAGGAACCATCAGTTTGTTCGGCATGCAACAACGCTACGACCTGGCCAAAGGATTTCCTGCTATCACCACAAAGAAGCTGGCGTGGCGAGCAGTGGTATCAGAGTTGCTGTGGTTCATTGAAGGCTCAGGGGATGAAACTCGCCTACGAGAGATACTACATGGTAGTAGGGATTCCAGTAAGGACACCATCTGGACTGCCAATGCAACCGCAGCATATTGGAAACCTAAAGCCAAATTTGATGGCGATCTAGGTCGTGTGTATGGTGTGCAATGGCGTCACTGGCGCAAAACCACCGAACAGCAAGGCGGCAGTTTTACCAATGACTTCGGACACACCTACAGCACCAAGGGCGGTGTCACAGTCACAGAAGTTGACCAACTGAAGCTGCTGATAGAAGGCATCAAAACAGATCCTTACGGGCGGAGACATATTTTGACAGCATGGAATCCTGGGGAACTGGATCAAATGGCTTTGCCGCCCTGTCATTGTTTTGCACAGTTTTATGTTGCCAACGGAAGATTGAGTTGTCAGATGTACCAGCGTTCTTGTGATATGTTCTTGGGCGTACCTTTTAATATCGCAAGCTACTCGTTATTGACGCACATGATTGCCCAGGTGTGCGGCCTCGAGGTAGGAGAGTTTGTTCATGTACTTGGCGACGCACACATATATCTGAATCATGTAGAGCAGGTAAATGAACAGCTAAAGCGTGAACCCTTGCCTGCTCCAACTCTTTGGCTGAACCCTGACATAACGGATATCACAAAGTTCACCATGGACGATATTCGGTTAAATGACTACCAATCACTCTCTAGCATATCTGCACCAATGGCAGTATAATAGTGCAATGATACTGTTCAAAGAAATTGCCATGGGCGATGTAGAGGATCCAGAACTCTACGCGGCTGTACCAATCTTGGATTGGCAAAAGTCGGAGCAAGGGCAGTGGGTGATGGAGCATGCGGTAGAGCCTCCTAGTTTTCGTATTGTGACCAATTTTGAAACCTACGGTTACAAGATACAGATCTATGGCAATCTCAATGAACCAGATGAAATAATTTATAGGTTGAAGTACACATGAAAATTTTAGCAACAGGCGGACTTGGTTTAATAGGACACAATGTAGTACAGCGACTTGAAGATCAAGGTCATGAACTATTTGTCACAGATACCAAAACCAACTATGGCATTATTCCTCAAGCTGAACTAGATCGTATCATGCCTCAGCGTGTGGCTAAAATTAAAACATCAAGAATTCACAGAATTGACATCACAGACAATCAAGGTATTGATTGGTTATTGCGCACATACAAAGTTGATGCCATTGTGCATCTAGCCAGTTTCCCAAGACAAAAAGTTGTAAATGTAAATCCCATGGCTGGGTCAAGATCCATGAGCGAAGGATTGTTGAACTTGCTTGAACTATCAGTTCAGCATCAAGTTCAAAAATTTGTATACATCAGCAGCAGCATGGTATACGGAGACTTTGACGAAGATGTTCGTGAAGATGCTCCTTGCCGCCCGCAAGGACAATACGGAATAATGAAGTTGGCTGGCGAATGGCTGGTGAGAGACTATACCAGACGATATGGACTAAATCACACCATTATCCGACCTTCAGCAGTGTACGGTGAGTTGGACGTTGAAGATCGGGTAATTAGCAAATTTATTCTCAGTGCCATGCGAGATCAAGTGCTCAAAGTCAACGGAGCCAACGAAACTCTTGATTTCACTTATGTAAATGATGCTGCCGACGGCATAGCCGCAGCCACCGTAAATCCCGCAGCCAACAACAATACCTACAACATAACCAAAAGCCATAGCCACAGCCTGTTGCAAGCTGCTGAATTGGCCATTAAACTGGTAGGCAAAGGTTCCATTGAAGTAAGAAACAAAGATGCTGACTTTCCCAGCAGAGGCGCATTGAACATTGATGCTGCTCGTAGAGATCTTGGATTTGATCCCAAGATTGATATAGAGGAAGGCTTTGCAAGATATTATGAATGGCTTAAACAATGAACATTCCTTTTACAAATTTGTATCAACAGTATCTTGATTGCACAGTTGATATCAATCAAGCAATCGCAGACAGTGTGGTCAAAAGCAGTTTCATAACTGGGCCAGACACAACCAAGTTTGAGCAAGAATTTGCTCGGTATGTGGGAGCAGAGGACTGCGCAGCCACAGGGTCAGGTACCACAGCCTTGCTGTGCGCCATGCGAGCTTTGGGCGTTGGTCCAGGCGACGAAGTGTTGACTACCCCGCATACTTTTGTGGCCACAACAGAAGCCATTGTGAGTGTAGGAGCCACACCTGTGTTTGTTGATATTGACCCACTCACACATTTGATTGATCTTGATCTATTGGTCACCAAGATCACGCCTGCCACCAAAGCTGTAATGAGTGTTGACATTTATGGTCAATGCCCGAACATGGATCGCTTGAGAGAAATCTGCACACAACATAATCTTTATCTAGTAGAAGATGCAGCACACAGTGTGGGTAATTTATGGAAACAAGAGCGTGTGGGCAGCATGGCTGACATAACCTGTTTCAGTTTCAATCCAGTAAAGAATCTTGGTGCCATGGGCGATGCAGGTGCATGTACTGGCAAACGCGAATACATGGACAGAATTCGCATGTATAGAGATCATGGCCGCACAGGTCGCTATGAGATCAAAGAAATAGGTTACAATGCTCGCATAGACAACATGCAGGCCAATATTGTGTTGGCCAAACTTCCTAAACTAAAAGACTGGCTGCAAAGAAAACGCAGACTGTGTACTTTCTACACAGATCAACTGCGCAACTATGTTACCGTGCCTCGTATTGAACTAGGCAACACACACAGTTACTATGTGTATGTGATTCAAACACCCCGTCGCGATGAGTTGGCCAAACATCTTGCCAGCATGGGTATCAGCACCAACATACATTATGCAACCACAGTACACAATCAACCAGCATTTGCCAAATGGTACACACCCTGTCCTGTGGCAGAAAAAACTGTGAATGAAATATTGAGTTTGCCTTGCTGGTACAGCATGACTGAAAACGAAATCACTTATGTGGTTGAACAAGTAAAGGCATTCATGCAATGAACATGTGGCTAGTTGGTGCAGGTTATTGGGGTAAAAAGCTACTGAGCAGTCTTGATCGTTTGGGTGTTGGTGCTAATATTATTGACATCAAAAACAATCAGTCACTGGCAGATATCAATACTCTTGATCCTGTTATTTTAGCCACTCCACTGTGGGAACACTATGACCAATGCATGGAACTGTTGTCGCGAGGACATGATGTGTATGTTGAAAAACCTGCCGCAGAAACTGCGCCACAGGTAGTCAAAATGAAGGAAATCATGAACCAAGACCAGTTGTTCATGGTTGGGCACATCTTTATTCATCATCCTCAGATACATTTAATCAAGCAACTGATAGACAGCAATGCCATTGGCAAGCTACAACACATCACCGGCCGGCGACTCAACTGGGGCATTTATCAAACCAGGACCACACCTGTGCTGAGTCTTGCTGCACACGACATCAGTATTTTGCAATTCTTTACTGGCAACCAAAATACCATTCAATCAGCCGAGGGCTGGCATCTCAGCAACGGTTATCAGTTTGATAGAGTGTATTTCAACGGTTTTAGCTCAGATGTGACTTTTGACATTGATGTGAGTTGGGCATGGCCTGCTCGCACAAGAGAAACAGTGTTCATTGGCACACGGGCTCAAATTGTCTGGAATCAGGATACCAATCAAGTGGTGCTATGCAACAATAGAATTGGTGACAACCGAGCAGTGCAAGGCAACACTGTGGTATTTGATTACGAAGATCCGTTGACACCACTAGAACACGAACTACAGCACTGGGTGGATTGTGTGAAACAACGCCACAAGCCGTCAACTGGTATTACTCAGGCTCTTGATGTTGCTGTAACAATTGATCGTGTGCATAAAGCTCTAGGAAATGCTCACGGAGCCAGTCCCATCGGAACATCTTCTTGAGTGCTGAGTGATTCATTAGATTCTGTTCATAGTACTTGATACCATCGCATGCACCGCGCTTGACCCAATCAGCATAAGGTCCGTGTGCATGATTGCACCACACATGCACACGATAGGCCGTTTCCACACATTTATCATCTATATACCATTGACACAGTTTGGCAGTTTCTCTAAAAGCTGTGCGCCAGGCCTTGTAAGGATCTGTAGCAAATTCTCCATACACACTGGTAATTGGTATGCTTTCTGTAGGAAAGCTCATAGTGTAATCCATACCTTCTATGTCATTCCACTGTGGTGCATTCAACACTAGATTCTTGTTATAGAGAATAATACCCATGTGACCATAGCACAAGCCATTGCTGGCATTCAAGGCATTGAATATATAGTGCTTGGGTTGTTGCCAACGGTCAGGTACAAAATCAAAATTCCAATCTTCATGCAGTCGTGTTTTGGCAAAGGTGGCATAGAACCAAGGTGTGGTGCTCAATTCAGCTGCTGCCCTCAAGGCGTTTTCCATTCCCTCAACACCATGTACTCGTTTGGCATGCGGAAATCTTTGCTGAAGTATGTGATAGTTTTGATCTGCTTGTGATTCATCGTAACTGATGAACACTATGTCTTGAGCCCGGGCCGGTACACAGTGGTCTTTAGCCAACACAGCGTAGTCGTACACTTGTGTAGACATTTGTTTTTGTGCTCCACGAGGCACTAAACACACTGAATTATCCCTCGAAAGCGACAGCAATTGATGACTTTTTTCTCCCCACAGTGCTGGTTCTGTGTGTGGGCTGGTACTGACAAACGATTCTGCAGAGAAATACTGATATTCGCTGGCAAAGTCTGACAGTGCAATGGTGTTGGTAAGATCTTGATCTTGATACAACACAACTGGCCAAGGCACTCGAGGCAACATCTGGTCATGGTAGTTGATGTGTTCGAACCATTCTAGCTGTTGTGGCTGCTGCTGTTTGAGTTCGGCTGCGGGTACCAGCAATACATCTCCGTATTTTTGATTCACAGTTGGCCAGCAATGTATTTGTTTGCTTTCCCAGGGCACAGGATCCCAATCAAGATCAAAATTGTCAAGATCTGCACAACTCAGTACAAACCAAAAATGCTTGGTTCGTGACTTGGGCAAACATCTCGACAGAGTGCTGTATACACTACCAAAATACCTAGTGACCACAGCATGTGGGTATCTGCGTGTGATCCTGTCTATGTTGTGCTGATGAGACCCAAGATCCACAATAAAAATATCATGCATCTTCGTCTCTCCAGGTGTGAGGATACACACAGACATGTTCAGCAGTTTCTATACTGTGTATGTTGAGAAAGTTGGACAAGATGTCCCAGACCTGAAACAGGTCATTGGTGCCAAACGCACCTGCAACATCTATTTGCCCAATTGGCAAATAGCCGAGACTGTTACGAGGGTCTGTTGCATCAACACCGTTGTTGGTCAACCACTGTCGGAATTCCTGCATTTGTTTGTCATGCCAGTCAAACACACCATCCACAACTGTCTTGCCCCATTCTACATCAAACTCGCCACTGTAGTACTTCAACTGAGTAATTGCTTCGCACACTGTTTCAGTCAGTGGTGGCGCATTTTCATCGCGAAACACTTCAAAGTAGGTTTTGCCTATCTGCGCCCAGTGCATGTACACATGCCCAAACTTTCTATCAAAACCGTTTTGCAAGAATAACTGTCTGTGTTCATCAGTGAGTTGATACCTGGGTGCATGATCAAATGTGGTAATCTGACAGGGTCGTGTCCACTCTGGTAACAGCATGTCTTTGCGTTGACTCAGTACTAGATTTTCTATTTCGTGGCACACTGTGTTCAATCTACCAATGGCTTTTTTGATGTGGGCAGGAGCCAGCTTGCCGTAGTCACTGGGACTGTCAACTGTGCCTTGTAATCTTTCAAAATGATTGTGTACCCGATTCATGACTTCGTGCTTGGTACTGTGAAACAGCATGGTAGGATACATCTGTGGCGGTGCTGCATACTCTTGACCAAACCTCACAACATCAGGAGCAAACCATTCTTCTATGCGATATGGTTCTAGTCCATGCTGTGCCCAATTGTAGGTATTGATATCAAACACTGCTTGATTCAGCAACGAGCATAGATAATCAAGGTTGCGTGGAGTACGAGGAAAACCAAGAAAACAAAAACTCTTGTTGAGTTTGAGTCCGTTGGCCAGTATATGATTCAAAGCTGTTAACCAATCTCTAGCCAAAGAATTGTCCTCGGCTGTGATCACATAAGGCAACTGCTCTCCAGCATCGTTGCTCAGTGTTACTTGTACTTGATTGCTTGCCACCATTTCAATACTTCTGGTCTCTCTGCTAGTATGTGTTCTAGCTTGTATTTGTCTTGTCTAAATGCTTCTAGATTGTCTACTGTGAATTTGGCTTTCTTTACACCTGCTTGCCATGACTCGGGCCATTGTTCTGCAAAGGTAGGTCTTGTTTTAACCTGTTCCAGCATTTCCTGCAAAGGTCCTTTATCAATGGACTGCAAGATCTCATCTATCCAAGGATGCAACAGTTCCTTGGGCAGTAGCAAAGGTGACATTGAAATGTCAGGACTAAAACTAAACACTACCTTTGCTAGAACATCTACGCCTAGTTCTTTAGCCAGGCGATGTATATTGGCCACTTCAAACATACCCGGTAAGGTAAGTGTGAAGTCAATTCTCATTTGTCGTTTGTGTCTCTGAATATCCACACCTTGCTTGAAGTTAGAAAGCCACGCCTGGTAATCCAATCCTGTGCGTATGTACTCTCCAATTTTCCCTGTGCCGTCAAGACTTGCACATATTTGCCAATCGCGCAGATGATTAAGAATATCGGTGTAAAGGTTAGTACCACGAAAACTAATCCTGCTAAGGTTTGTATTGTATCTGGCATAGACATTCCTGCCATCTCCTAGTTCAATTATACGGCGCATGTAACGCCAGTGTTGCTCGTACATCAAGGGTTCGCCACCAACCCAATATACTTCTTCTACTCTGTGTTCTTCCACTGCTTGCGAAAACTCTTGCTCAACTTGATTGTTTTGAAAATCAATTATAGCATTTTTAATATCAGGCTGCATCCATAGATTGTCCGATTGTGCCCAATATTCTTTGCTCACAGCATTCATCTGCTTGAGTTCACTTTCCCAACTGCTACTCAATTTGTCTCCGCAGGTGCGACATTTGAAATTGCAAAGATTGCTGAAACGGTAATCCCAACTCACTGGGCGCATGGTAGTATGCCCAGTTTCATCTGTGCTGGATAACACTTCGGGATATTTGTGTGCAAAGAGATTCCAAAAGTAGTCTCTATACACAGAACTATTCAACAGTTTATCATTACATACTTCGCACTCTGGTAAGGTTTCCCCGGCTAACATGCGACTTCTTACGGACCGCATGTGAGGTCCGTTCCAGTGTTCGTCCAGTGTGATTGGTATATACTTCCCGGTGCCGGCGGCCGTGTCGATATACTGTTGAAAGTTTTGTGCAGGTTCTCTGCTGGCGCAACACATCCTGCGCTCAGTTTGCGGGCTCAGGTATGTGTGTGTCCAGGGTGCCAGGCAAAGATTAGTGGGTCGATTCATATCCCATGGCCTTGGCTATTTCAGGATGTGTGCTGGCAAAGTTTTCTTTGCGATTGGCATCCGTGCGTTTCATAAAATCGCAGAACTTTTTTCCATCAGTGGTTGTACCGTTTTTTATAAATTTTATAATGCCTTGTACTTCATTGTTCATGCGAGGATGGAACACAGTGTTGTTTAATTTATCCAACACCAACTGTTTGGCAGCACCGGTCATGTGTCCCACATTCATGTGAGGCGGGTCATGCAACATGTTGACATACACTGTGTCAAATCTTTGTTGCAGTGCCCATGTGCTCAACTGATCAAAATAGAAAACATTTTGAATATTCACTGTGATGCAAACTTCCAGTTTGATATTGTTTTTTGTGTCTCTCAACTGCACTGCTTTGGCTATGTTTTCACATACCTCTGACCAGCTGGCACCACTACGCTCTAATTCAAATCTTTCGCCGATGTTGTCTATGCTGAACGCTATCTCTACTTTTTTGAAGTGTTGCCATATTGCTTCAAGCTCTTGGTCCCAGGTGGTTCCGTTGGTATTGTAATGAATACTGATGTCCTTGGCATAACCTTGATCAATAGCATGCTTGAGTAATTCAAAATGTTCTTTGATCAAGAAAGGTTCGCCGCCGGTGAATTCAAAATATTTAATCTGTGGCAACAGCGCAGACAAGTCTTGCCAAAAGTTTTTGCTTTTTCTAGGCCACTCGCCTTGCTTCAATTGCAGGTAGGCACGAGTCTTTTTTGGGTCATCAATGACTTGATAATCAATTTCTTCTTGTGCCCAGCGACTGCTGCTCCAAGTGCCGCAGATGCGGCATTTGAGATTGCAAATGTTGCCTAGTTTGAGATCAACAAACCAAAGTTGCCCTGGCTGCTTGTCAAACCATCGTATTTGGGCTGACTGCATGGCAAACTTTCTAAGGTGCCATTGTCGTTTACTGGTACGGCCAGCATCCTCCTCTGCCCAACAACGCTGACAACTCTGAGGCCTCTTTTGATTGAGAAAGTCTTCTCGTAGCTGTCGCATGCTGTCGCTGTTGTATGCAAAGCTCAATCCTTGATCAACCGACAGCACAGTGCCTTGGTGACTGATTTCCTGTGTAGACAAGCAACAAGGTCGCATGGCTCCTGTGGGTGTGGTTTCAATACTGATCCAAGGCAATATGCAAATTTTAGGATGCGGTAACATATTCACGCAGTCCTTCTAGTTCAGGAAAGGTACTAAAAAAGTCTTCCTGTCTTAAATTGTCCAGCTCGCTGGTTCTGGCAAAAAAGTCTGGCAGCTCCGAAGATAGATCCTGTGCATCCATAAAACTCAGTATACCACGAAATCCGCTGGTAGCTCGTCGGAGTTTGTCTTGTGGAATTAACCAAGACAGATGCGATTCAATTTTGGTCCTTACTTGTTGTTTTATTTTTTCTGGCAAAGCATCAATCCTGTATCTTTCTGGACTTTGCAATATGTTGATGTTGAAGTCTTGTGGCCCAATCAATCCAAGTTCAGTCCATTCTCTGTGAAAATCTGCAATGTGTAGTGCATTGTAAATGCTCACGGTGCTGCTGATATAAAAATCAACCTTGGGACAAATTTCCAACATACGCCTACGGTTGGCCACAGTTTCTTGCCAGTCTTGGCCTTTGCGTATGTATTCTGCTCGCGATCCGCTGGCATCTAAACTGGCGCCAACACTCACACTGTGGAACTGTTTCCACAACTCTAGTACATCTTGATCTTTGTAGAACAGCTTGCTGAAATTGGTATTGTACACCAACCTAACATGAAACATCTCTTGACGCACCAGTTCGTTCAACAATCTGTAGTGCTCTTCCATAATCAAAGGTTCGCCGCCAGCAAAATAAATTTGATCTAGATGTGGAATGTGTTCTTGCATCTGTTCCCACATGTCATCTTCGGTACGGCCAGCAAACATAATGCGAGGGTGATCTCTTGGACCGTAGAGTTTTACTTCGTCATTGTACCAGTTACTGCTGAAAATACTGCCACAACTGCGACAACGAAAATTGCATACATTTGAAAATCTAATGTCATAGTAGCGAATCTTAAAATCTTCAACAGTGCCATCTGGCATGGTGTTGTCTACCAAATGAACATGCTGTCCAAAGTTTTGGCTGGTACTGTGGCGCATGCTCACAAAGCCTGCCTTTTCTTGTTCATAGCATCGCTCGCATTCAGCACAGGACTTGCCAGACAACATATTCACACGCATCTGTCGCAGGCCTTCGCTGTTCCAAACTTCCTTCATGGTTTGTTGTTTGAGATTGCCGATTGGCAAGTGATACGAACTTAAACAGCAGGGATATGCACGACCGTCTGGAAACGCATGCATGTGAATCCAAGGTATCATGCAAAAGTGCGGATCTTCTATCAGCAGTTTTTGATGCCTCTCGGGCATCTGATTCAAGTCGGCGTGTACAGGCACACGGCTGTTGTAGTTATAGTCACGCGGATATTTAGGTTTGCTCATAGAAATCCTTGAGTGCAGGGAAAGTATTTACAAAGTTTTTTCCTCTGCGATGATCATACTGTTTGTAAAAATTTACAAAATCTTTTTGCAATGCTGGTAGATTGTCAGGCGCTGGCACATCACGAAGATACGCTATGAGTCTCTGCACATGAGCAATTTCATGATCATGCAAGTAGTTGTAGCCTTTGTGAGTAACTAAAAATTCTGTCAGACGATCAACATGCCGCTGTCTTATTTCTTGCGGCAGCACCAAAGGACTTTGAAAACTAGGAAAGCGCAAAATGTTCAAAGTAAAACTAGGAAAGTCACGACCGTAGCGTTTTTTCCATTCTACCATTTGATCTAAAAAGTCTGGTAAAGTTTCCAAGCACAAGGCATTGATTGTACACATCACATGCAATCCGCGCAGTTTGTGTTTGTGTTGACTGCTGATTGTTTCTATGTTGCTGACCCAATGACTCCAGTCTAAACCGTCACGAATATATTCTGCCGCTGTGCCCTGGGCTTCATTACTGGTATACAAATCAATGGGCTGGTCAATGCTGTCAAACAGTCGTTGAATATCTATTTGTGTGCCGAGGTTTGAGTTAATGGCAAGTCTAGTTGCACTTGCTCCTTTATTTGCCCTGAACCAGTCAAGTAACTTCCAGGTGTATCCTGACATAAGAGGTTCTCCTCCTGTGATGCGGAGTTCTTGGAGTGTTCTGTGGAGGTCTGATTCCCACCACTGGAAAAAAGCCTCCACATACGGATTAGTCTCATGGAATTTATAAAGTTGACTATGATCATGAGTGTGAGTAAAATGACCGCGCCCATCTGATACCAAGTCAGTGTAGGGTCCATGCTTGCGTATGTCAGCAACCCATGTGCTACTAAAAGCAGGGTTGCAATAACTACAAGCAAACTGACAAGTTCTGTCAAAAGAGATTTCCAGTGTGCGAAGGTTGATGTCTTGGTCTGGTGCTGTATTGAATGCATGGTCTAACTCCTCATCTGAATAGATTACAGTCTTGTACACACGGTCGCTGACATTTGAACGATCCATGTCTTCTATTTTCCAACAATAATCACAACCGCTGGGCCTCTTGCCTTGCTGCATCATGGCACGGTCTTGTTTCTTTTCTGGCGTGTTGTGAATCAGTGCAGGATTTTTTTCTAGCTGGGCAATGCTAGGAATTTTATGCGCAGGGGGATGATGGCAACTGGTAGTCAGCCCTGATCCCAACCATATGGTAGCGTTGTACCATTTGGCTCCACAGAACGATTCACTCTTTATGTCAATCACTCTGCGTTTGTATTCTAGGTCAGTTTCGTTATTGTGTTTCGGCATAGTATTTGCACATGCTCCAAAATTCTCTCATTTCAGGAAACTGTTCCAGAAAATTGGTTTTTCTGCGGCGATCATGTTCGCTAAAAAATCTATAAAAGTCTGCACGAAGTTTTGTTTGTACAGCAGCATCTTGAGGTTGTTGCATCCAGGCTAGGTTGCGTTCCATACGCTGTATTTCATAATCCTTAAATCCTACAAAATCATTCTGCATGGCGTTTTCTTTCATCCAGTCTATGGTTCTGCTCAAGAGATGTTGATAGGCCGGTGTGAGTGTTTGAATGCTTTGCCAATCAGGTGCTCGCAACAGCGGAGTGTCAAACCACACACGCTGATAAGTCTTGCTGTGTCTGGCTCGTAGTTCCAACACCCAATCCAGTAGGTCTTGCAGGCCCACTAGATTTAGATTGTTCATGGTGATAATCAGCGTTAGGCTGTTTTTTTCTGGCACATCCTGTAGATACTGTTCTACATTGGCTGTGAGTCTCGAATAGTCCAGACCATGTCTGATATATTCAGCCTGCGTTCTATTGCCAGAATCAATACTCACATACTGCATGAAATGTTCAATTTGAGTTTTGCAAAGCCTTTGCACATAGTCAAGATACTTTTCAAATATCTTGGGCTCAACACTAAAATTGCTGGTCACATCAAGATGCAGATCAGGCTTTGGTAGTGCCAACACATATTCAAAAACTCTATAGGTATTGTAATCCATCAGCGGCTCGCCGCCTGTAAGCCTGAGATGTTTTAGACGCGGATACAGTTCCGGCCACCACAACCAGAAGGCGTCGATGTAGGGGTTGTGTTCTCTGGCGGGAATGGGTTTCCTACGACCAACAAAATACTCAGGGTCATTATGACGATTGCTTGTAGGATAAGCACCCAGTCTATTGGCCTCTTGCGCCCATACACTCGAAAACTGCGGAGAACAGTAAGAACATGCCAAGTTGCAAACATTACTAAAATTAACTTCAACATAACTTGGTATGACATCCTCGTCTCCTGTACTTGATCTTATGGCATCAAAATGTTCAGCAGCCCATGGTTCCCCAGACCTATAGTGTCTGTCACTCAATTGGTTGTTGTCTTCGGCTGACCAGCAATAACTACATTCAGAGGGTCGCTCGTTGCGCAACATGATCTTGCGCTGTTGTTTTTTGTAGGGTGTGTTGTGCAATGCACCAGGATTGTCTATCAACAATTCTGTAGGCATTTCATGCAGCGGCGGATGATAACAACTGTTGTTCATGCCGGTGCCCAGGTGTAGACTGACCTGTTGCCACTTGGCTAGACACAGCCCAGTGCCAAGTTTTGTTTGCATGAGCTCTGCGGCTGCTTTGAAATCACTGGTCACGAACCATTATTCCTTTGTTGACAAAATTGCTTTTGTAGTGATGTTTGAAAAATTTACTTGCTTTGACAGTGAGCACCACATTAGGAATTTCCAGTCGATAATCCAATTCCTGACCCATATGATCAATTATCTCCAATGGATCTCGCATTTTGACTTGCGTGTTCCAAAGATATTCCAGCTCGCTGAAGTCCTGTACCTTGGTGTAGTCCCAGGAAGTCAGCATGGTTAGATATGTGCCTTGCTTGGCTCCTGCAATGGCCCATGCGCCTTGATCAACATCCATGCCCACAGCATGCCATACAGTCAGATGATCCAGGTTCCTATTGTGTACTCGCTGTGTAAATTCTACCAGCTCGGGTTTTTGCCCGCGATCCAAACACATCTTGACTCCTTCGCGGAATCCAGCACGCCAGGCCTGAAAAGGTGTGGCACAAGGATAAGTTGTTGAGTAGCAGTCATTCATGGCCCAGTAGTTTGGCTCAAAACAAAATTCTACTAGACTTTCTGCTCGACCATCTGTTGCTTCGTGTGTGCGCATGTTGGCCACAAATTCTTTGGTCCAGCACGAGATACCGCCATTGCCGTATATTAATCCGTTGACATGATTGCGGGCTTTCCAGCGGAACACGCAATCCCTATTAGCATCATTGATAGATAGCTGAAGATTGAAAAACTCAGGATCAGGAATATTATCGCCATCAATAATAACAAAGCGGTCAGTGTCACTGGCACTGCCAGCAGCTTTGTGAGCAGCATCCGAACCTCTGACTCCGTCCACTCGTTTGGCCCACGGAACCATGTTCTTGATTCGCAACCAGAATTCTTCTTTTTTGGGCTCGTCATAGGTGAGAAAGATAATGTCTAAGTCAGCTATATCTATCAAAGTTTGCGGTAACTCGTTTGACTGCATGGTATTCTTCTCCGGACTCTACTAACAGAGCCAAATGGTCAGCTGCCACAGCATATTCTCCAGTGGCACTTTCTTTGTATTTTACACTACCCAGTCGCCCGATGTCAACCAATTCTAGTTGACCATTAACCAATTTGTAGCGACCAATATTGGCTGCTTGCTCGGCAGATATGGACATGTATTCCCAATCCAATGCAGGCCATGGCGGTCCTACTGCCACTTGATGTTCGGTGGTCGAAAAATACAGTCGGTGCTCGTTTCGTGGTTCAATTGCTTTTACTGCAACTTGTTGAGCTGTATAAATTTCAAATGCTTTGATGATGTCCATGTTTCTGTAGTATTTCCAATCCCCAGTGTTTGTCGTGATAGTGTACAGGGTACAGTTGTTGTTTGGCGTTCACACGCACTTCAAAATTATCAAATTCAATGTTGACCTGATCTGTCACTGGTTTGCTACTTTTGAGTCCGTTGATTGCAGGCTTGAGATGTACAAAATTAAAAAAATCTGCGCTGGGCAGGGTAACATTGTCCACACCAATCATTGCGGCTGCACAGGCATACACCATGTCATTGCTGCCTGGATCATTGCATTTGACTAACTCTGCACGAACCTCATCCCATGTCCAAAACAACTGCTTGACTAGTGAGAAAAAACTAGCTGCTGTTTGGCTGCGCCGCCAGTACATCATGCCTGAATAGATGTCAGGTAAGTTATTGACATCAAATTGGTATCTGTAATCTCGAGTAGTTGCAACACAACCATGATAGTCTCTACAACCTAAACTCAAAACTACATCTCTATTTTCCAACATTCTCCACCAGTGATTGATGTTTCTGGTGATCAAAATGTCAGCTTCAAGTTTGATGGTTTGCCTATAAGGAGACAAGGTACCTACTTGCCAATCGTTTTTTTGTTTCCAGTCTTGGTCTTTGGCCCAATCAACTGGTATTTCTATCACATGATCAAACCAGTTGTGATCAATTGAACTTCGACTGGCTGCATCGGTGATCAGTGTGTAGCTGGCACCTGGCATGTGATGCTTGATACTCATGCATTGCAGTTGAGCAAGTTTTACATAATCTACAGTTGAATTGTTTTGTGACAAGCACACAAATCCGCGATCTGTCATGACATGGCCTTGGAAACAAACTGTGCAAATTTACTAGACTGTAGCCAGGCTTTGCTCATGACATGAAGATCTTGTCGTGGTATTATTGAAGCTGAATCTGTGTCTCGTACCACAATCCAATTTTCAGCAAGCTCAATATCCTCAGGAGTTTTATCCACGGTGGTGATGTGCCAAGGAAGTCTAGTGTCTGGTGCATGACAATATCCATTTACAATCAGTTCTGCTATGGCAAAGGCATAGTCGTTTCTAAACTGCCGCTCTGGTATACCAAAAAAATTTCTATAGTAGTCCCAATTGCGTTGAATTTTGCCTACCATTGTAAAAAATGACTGTGCTTTTGGTGACTTGGTAAAATAAAAAACTGTGGCCCATACAGGGGCCAGTTCTCGCAGAAACTTGTTGGGTTTGTACAAACAGTCATTGCTATGACATAGCACAATATCTTTGTCTAAGGAAAATAAAATACTCAACTTGTTAGTTAACACCAGATAGTCCACATCTATAACAATGGTTTGATCATAGGGACTGTGATCGTAGCACATGTAACGGTTGAAGTTGTTCCAGGGCACAGAGGTGTGAGTGTCAACATCAATTCTGTAGTTTGACCAGTCTGCAGGATTGTCGGCTGTGATCAAAGTGTAAGGAACCTGTAACTGTTGACTGGCCAATTCTAAAGTGGTCTTGGCAATAGCAATGTAGTCCACTGTAGGAGTGTTCACTGCATAAGCCACAATGCCTTTAGATTTTTCTTGCATGAATCAATTCCTCGTGCAGAGAATGCCAACGATTCAATACTCGTTGATAATGTTGTTTGGCTTCTGTTAGTAGTTGTATTCGATCGCACAGAACAGGATTACCAAATTGATCTTCTAAATAAATTTGATCTTGATCCCACGAGTGTAAAAAAGCTATCAGTTCCGGTGTGACTGCAAACAGCCCGTTGCCGTGAGCAAGGACCAGATCTGTTTTGATCTGTTCCCTGAGCTTTTGTTTATTTTTTTGATAGTCTGTTGATTGACGAATTTGTCGTGCAAGGGTTTTGAGTTCCATGCACTTACTTATTCAGCTGAAATTTTACAATTAAGAAATTTCACTCATGGTAGGAATTTCCCATGTGCGTGTGATAGTTGCACCGGATCCTGTTTGATTCACAATGTCAAAATTGAACTGTATCGAAAGATCAAGTTCGTCAGTGATCCAACTTGGAGTCAATCCAGCTGGCCCTGTTGCACCTGCACTACTGACAAGGCTGAGTCTAAATTCTATTTTGCGTCCAACTGCACCGTTTTGAGTGGCGCCACCGCCTGTAGTAACTACCCTTGCTTCCACTGCTGCCACTGTGGCCGAATAAGCGCCTGCACCCAAGGTGTTGCTGCCCAAGGTACGATAAGAAGTGCCTATATTCCAGTAGCCCAATCCAGCTCCGCTAGGACTTGGTGTGTCGTTGCCTGGGAATCCACTGTTGGTATATGATGTAAAGTCACAGGACCCTAACTGTTGCAAACAAGTGGCCAATGCTTGGCTGCGACTACCCACTGCGCCAGTAGCAGAAATACTAACACGAATAATTCCACCACTGTTGAAAAACCATCTTGCATGATCGCCACCGCTTTGAAATTCCACAGAGCGAGTGTAAGTCCTTGATACTGGGTCGCCTGTGGAAGCTACAGTGAGTTGCACATTTTTGTTACTGTTGGTTACCGAATCAATACCTTGTGTTGGATTGGGATTATTAAAATACAAGTTGGCGCTGTTCAATGTGCTGTTGATACTGGCAATAACATCAATTCTACTGCCAAATGCAGGAGGAGATGTCAGAGTCAAATTACCGCCAGACCCGTCTTGAAAATATCTCATTCTATTGAGTGCGCTGAAAAAACCGATCCACTGCTGTGCAAGAATGTCTTCTGGTGCTGCAACAGGATCCAGTGTTCCTACTCTATCATTGTAAGCCACACCACCAATGGTTCCGCTTGTGCTGCCTGGTAATCCAGGAATCAAACCCTGAAAGTCTTGATTCAGTCCGCGGTCAGCCCGCCCTGGTCCAAACAGGTAGTAGAGATTATTGGTAATGTTGATTGTGCCTGATCCTGTGCTGTCGCCATAAACAAAATTATTATAATCGGCATCATCAATGATTTGTCCACTTGAATAGGTCATGTTATAAACTCACTTTTACAATTGCTTCAACCAAGCCTTCGTCAGTACTTAGTTTGTTTGCCAAAGCTCTACCAATAACTTGCCCGGAACCCAACACAGATGCATCTCTAGCAGCTTTAGCGCATCCATTGCCGGCACTGATCAATCTGTCGCCTTTGCGAATTTCTCCCACACAGCGCACTGGCACACGACCAACCATGGCAATTGGTGGGTGTGTTTCATTTGATCCTGCTTCTGCATTCATCAAATGTGCTGGCTGAGAACTGACAACACCAAACACTTCAGTGCTGGCTTCTTCGTTTTCAATTGTCACTTCCTCGCTGCCGCCTAGTCTTACCAGTGTTCCTGGAGCGTAGGCAGCATCTGCTGCAAATCTTTCTGCCAAGTCAGCGTACTGTGCGCTGGTTGCTTTACCGTTGAAAGTTGTAGCATAAACTGTGCGGAAAATTGCTCCAGTTGCTCCAATATCAATTGTATTTGTACCAATGCCTGTTTGTAAAAATATACCAGCACTGGTTGTTCTTATTGCTTCGCCTTGCCAGTTTTTGGCATAAAGAATGTTGAATCTCTTGAGAGATGTACCAATATCAACTGTGCCGTCTGTTCCGGCCCAGGTAATACCGCCAGAGCCCAAACTCACATAGTTTGAACTAGAAAACTCGCTGGCATGCACTGTAACAAAACGCTTGGGCGAAACACCTGTGGATCCAATGCTGTAAGTTGCATCTGTTTCTGGAATGATGTTTCTGGTAGTTAATGTACCAAAAGTAGCAGGAGTACCTGAACCACCAATACCGCCAGACACATTCAATGAGTCAGCGTTGACTGTTTTAACCCAAATATTGTTGTATCTGCGTGAGGCACTGATACCAATATTGTATGCTTCGTTATAAGCAGTGGCATCAGTGAATGTGATATCTCCGTTCACAGTTAGTGGACCCTGCACACGCATAGGCCCATCAATACCCAGTGCAACGTTAGCAGTTGGAGTGCCATCTATGTTGTCGTTAAACTTGATGTTACCAGTGATAGTCAACGGATTGGCTACCAAGGTAATTGGATCAAATTTGCCGCGACCGCCTGTGTAATTGATTGTTTTCAAATTCACAATGGTACCAGCTGGCAAGTTAGCAGCGTCATTCAATGTGCTACCAAGCACCAGGTCATTGATGTAACCTGACACAAATCGCTTGCTGCTGCTACCAAAATCTCTCTGATTGGTATTGTCTGGTACCAACACGCCAGTGATACTCAAAGTACCATCACGACGCACTGTTTCGTTTTCCAGTGTGCTGGCTCGACCTTGCAATGAGCGCACATTGGCATACATGGAACTGCCTGCGGTGCCGCCTGGGCCACCATCGCCTGTTCTAGTAAGCACATTAGCTACAACAGAACTCACATTACCCCACAGTGTGAACAGATTGTTCACGAAACTGTCGTTGTTGGTCACAGTAAGTTCTGTGTACTTGAGGTCGTCGCCACTGCCTGGTCCGCCTTTACGGAAGCCAAGATGTGTTTGTATTGTTCTAACATTACTATAGATACTGCCACCAATTGGACTACCGCCCACATTGGAACTCAATGTACTGACATTACTGTTGATTGCCAGCACATTGTTCTGTAACATTGTACGAGTGTTGTTGTCTCGTGTGTCAACATAGTTTTTGGTAGCGATACCAGTTTCGCTAGTTGGGTCGTTTAGCACTGTGATCAAGCCAGTGACTTTGTCAACTCGCAAAACAGTTTGTGTGGCACCGCCTGCGTTGTCTGGTTTTGTATTCAAAACCAAACCGTTGCCGCGGATCAAGCTGTTCAGCTGAATATCGTTGTTGTCAATCTTTAATTGGAAATTGGTAATACCTGTACCAGATGGATCTTCTAGTTCAACACCATCGTTGTTTCTAATCACCAGTTTGCTGGTAAGCAAGGCGTTGTCTTTGGTCAAGTATTGATCTGCTGCCACTTGTCCTAAATAACTGGCATTGTTGGCGTTTTCATAAAATACCAGCTCCGGGGATGTTCCGCGAGCCAAATTCAAACCTGGTTTAATACTTGGGAATCCTGGAATGGTTGTTGCTGGTTGGAAAGTGGCGTCTTTGCTGAGCACAGCAACCAATTGGTTCTGTACAAAAAATTTCACAACCACATGGCTGAACTGGCTTGAGTCAATAACTGTATCAGCAACTGCACCTGAAGTACCAGTAGTTGATGTAAATGACGGTCCAATAACTACCCATCCTGCACCAGACCAAACTTTCAGCTGCTGGTTAACAGAGTCAAACCATAAGTCTCCGCCAACTTTGTAGGTGGGTTCATCTGCTACATTTTGTGCGCCGCTGATGCTTTTCCATGCAATACCATCATACAGTTGCATGACTCTGGTACTGGTTTGATACCAAAGTTGTCCAGCTTTGGGGTTGGCAGGTTCAGTGCTGTTGGCAAAGTGCTCCAGCAGCTTGACAAAGTTCTCATTCAAGAATGTGCCATAGCCCGCAAAGTTCTTGCCCACCAGGGTAAGACTGGTAGCGGTACTATTTGTTTGACCGTCACTGATGGTGGCTAGCGGGGTACCATCTGATTTTGTTATGTTATACGCCATTTACTTAGACTCCAATTCACTGTATTTATGCATTGTTTTTTATGGGTTGTTTATTACGCCTGGTACCTGAACCAGATGTCTCCGTCTACTCCGTCGCCCGAGCCAGGCACCGATGTGCTGACAAATTTTGCTGCTCCGCCCCACCTTGGCACACTAGCCGAAGCAATTCTAGCCACTACCCAAGCTGTGGTAGCTACGGTAGTTGTGTTGCTGTTGTCTGCAGGAGTAGGTGCAGTTACCAATCCAATAAATGTAGGCGCATTGCTGGGCGCCAGGGTATCTGTAATGTCTTTTACCCAGCTGGTTGTCGGAATAGACAAATCGTCACTGCTACCAGATGGGGCTTGCGTTAATGCTGCAACTCCAGTAAATGTTGGATTGTTGATTGGCGCAGCACCACTGATGTCACCTACGCCTAATACTACGGTGCCAGTTTCGCCGTTCACGCTCAACACTGGCGAGCGAGTGGCAACAAATGCTGTGGTTGCAATTTTGGTGCTGCTATCGCCTTCGACTGGGGTTGGCGCAGTTGGTGTGCCAGTCAATGCAGGACTTGCCAACGGAGCATAAGAACTCATGTCTTGCGATGGCATGGTAGCAATGGCATTGGCCACAAATCCCACAGTGGCCAGTCGAGTTGGGTTAGGGAAAGTGCTTCTAATATTAAGACTGTCAGTAGTGCCTGGTGTGGCAACATAAGTCAAATTGGCCGCAGTAGGAGCCAATGCCAGTCCAGTCAGTGTAGGGCTGTTGCTGTTGGCCTTACCGCCTAGTCCACTGGTGGCTGTTCCAACTTCGTTTTCCACATAGTCTCTTACCCAACTGGTAGTGGCAACTTGTCTAGATCTAGATTCGGTGGCTGGATTTGGTGCCAGTGGCTGTCCAGTAAAGTCAGGATTGTTTATGTCTGCTTTGGTCAACAGAGTCAAATGTTGTACTGCTGCATTGGCAAATGCCGCAGCATTGGCCACTGTTACTGCATTGGTCACAAACTCTGTAGTAGCCAATTGTGTGGTATTTGTACCAGCAGATGCTGTTGGAGCTGCCGGCACGCCTGTAAAGGTTGGGCTGTTTATGGTCGCTCTCAAATCAACCGCAGTGTTTACTGCCACAAATGCATTGGCGTAACCATTGAGAATAATAGCAACATTACCAAAATCTCTCTTGTCTGCACTGGCATTGTTGATCAGTGCATTTACATTGGCAGTGATAGCACCTAGTGCAACACCCTGGCTGTTGTCAACATACGACTTGGTAGCAACACCATTTGCAGTGGTAGGTGCTCCTCTCACTTCCATCAAGCCAGTTAGACCACTCACATGCATTACCTGTGTTGGTGTACCGCCAATGGTAGGAACCACAGTAGACAAACTGATGTTACCGTTGGCCACTGTGTTGTGTATAGATAAATTGGCACCGTTATGATAAACAACTGACTGAGGTACTCCAGCAAAACTGCGCCCTATTGATAAATTACCGTCTATGGTAACATTGGCCAAGAAAAATTGATTGGTGTCAAGTGTTGCAAATCTGTCCGATGTAACTCCGTTCAATCGTTGCGCATTGGTTGCTGTGCCGTTGAACATGTTGCTTTGGTCAATGCCTCGCTGGAAAACAATTACTTCGTTTTCTACCAAACTTGTTGTTGCATTGATACGAATACTACCGTTGCCATATATTTCTTGAATGGTTCTCAATGCGCTGAAGGCAATGTTTGCTGTGATCACATAGTCGCCAATTGCAAGACCTTCGGTTTGTGTCAAGCTGATCACAGTGTTGCCGCTGGATCCAACTGTGTTTGTTAAAACTGATCGCACCAGCTGGGGTGCTGCATCATCAATCAATGTTATGCCAGGCTTGATCACTGACAATCGATCAATGGCAAATGCATTTGAAATTGTGTATTCGTTTTCTCTGCTAATGGCACCTACCACACTACCTTTTTGATATATCAGTCCAAGTACTCTTTCAATGCCTTGTGTGTCTTGCACAGTGCGAGGGAAAATACCTGTAAGCTGCTGATCTTTTGTATAGGATGGGCCAACCAGGTTCCAACCTGTGCCTCTAGTGAACACCAGTGATTCGCCAGCATAGATTGTGGCTGGTGTGCTGATCCTTACATTACTGGTATTTAGAATTTGTGTAACTGTGACTGCGCTGACACTGAGCACATTGCCAGTAGTCAAAATGTCTCCGATGCGCACAGCATCAGTTGTTACCATGCTTACTATGTACTGCGAGCTGCTGTAGATTGCTGTGGTATTGGCTGTGGTTTCGCCTGCCCAGGCTTTGAGTTGTTGATTGGTTGTGTCCCACCATAGATCGCCTACATTGCGTCCGGCTGCTGCTGGCGCACTACCCGATGCAGTGACATGGCCAATCTGTTTCCAGACGCTGCCAGTCCAAATTGACAAATCATTGTCGCTGCTGTTCCACCACAGTTGGCCCTCCAATGGGCTGGCAGGAGCAGTGCTTTTGGAAAAATTTTCCATGAGTGCCACAAAGTTATCATTTAGATAAACTCCGTAACCAGAATAGTTGCGACCAACCAAGCTGATACCAAAGTCGGTATTTCTTTCGGTATCTGGAATGGTTACAAGCGTGTCACCATTGGTTTTAGTTATAGTATAAGCCATTTACATCATCCTATCGCGCTGAGATTTGTCAGAGTCTGGATCCTCACGGTGTAATCGATTTGTATCAGGCGGTTCAGTGACTTTTGTACTGGGTGGAAAATCACATGAGTGAGCAATTTTCCTGCGCCTGCTGTGCCGTCCAAGGCACGAGCCTTGATACCCAATTCATCAAATGTGAAGGTATCATTTAGTGTAGTGCTGTTGTCAAAAACATTTTGCGTTCCTGGCTCGCCGTAGTCCAGCAAGCAGGTGATAATAATATCGCTGTAAGGGTTACCCGCAATGTGTCTCACTTGCATTTTGTTGTTGTTAGAGTCAGCGTTATTGCTGGTGTCTGTGTCATCTACAATTTTGTAGTATGTGGGGTTGTATAAATCTGCGCTTTGGCTGGTTGTGTTGGGCACAAGGTATGTAATCACGCCTGTGCTGTCCACTGCGGTACCTCCGTTGCCAAAATGCATTTCGTACATGTACAATTGATCACGATGACTGAGCGAATAGGCAATGGCCTCGCTCATGTTTTCATAATGAATAGCGTTGGGTTTGTCTACAAAAACTTCTCCGCTTTCTGGATCATGTATTTTGATATGGCCGCGAACATAAATTCCAGCAACTACATCTGGTTTCTTTTCCTGCGGCAAATTTGACTTGGTTTGATCATTTTGCATGGGTTTTGTCTCGTTTTCTTTGTCCATATCCTTATTTAGCATGGTGTTTGTCCTATGAGCTAACTGTGCGCAATCCCAGTATGCTGACCACATTTCCGGCCACTACATTGCCCGAACTTGTTGTGTTTGCCACAGTTCTTGTTAGTCCGCCCAGACTGCTGTTGCCCACAAACACTTCTGAGTAAAGAATAACTTCTTGTTTTACCCTTACCGCACCAACAAGATCAAATGCTATGTCTGGCAGCGGAAAAGCTGCAATATTGCCAACAACAATAACAGTGGAATTGGCAGATAGATTGGCTGCCAGCACATCGTGTTTGGGTAGCCTAGGGTCAATGTCAGGATTATAGCTTTTGCTGGCTCGTAAAAATTCTGCCTGCAGAGTTTGGGCAGCCCAAAGGCCGGACCCAGTTACTGTTACATTGTTGACAATATTCATATTAATCCAAATCCAACCAAATTCTACCCTGCTTGATGCTGGTAATTGCACTGCTTAGGTAAGTTGATGTGTTGCTGCCACCCACAATACCGTTTTCTACAGTTACATCCTGTGTGATAGGTGTTACAACATCTGTTGCTATTTGCTGACTGATAGAAGCATCTGTTACCAAACTACCGCTGTCGTGTACAGGTGCTACCGCAGTACGCAAACTGCCTCTTCGTATGTCAAGTAATTTACCGTTGATGCGATCCACATCTTGATAAATGATGCGTTCGGCATTGATCCAAACACTACCACTGTCCGGTAATCTGGCAATATTGCTTACAAAAATTTCTGTATCATCGTAGGCCAGGCTGGAGCTCAACACAGTGGTATTGGCGTCTGCCAGACGGAAATAAGTGCTTGGCAACTTGTAGTCGGTGAATATCTTGAACGCAGTGATGTTGCCATAATCAATGTTACCTGCCACAACATTAGCTGTAAACACATTCATCTGCAGGCTGTCAATCACTTGCCCTGGAACAAGTTCTTCAGGTGCGTGACTGTTGTAGGTATCAATAAACTTACCACCGTCGATCACAATATCTTCAGGCCGTTGGCCCAGCAAGTCATCTGTAAACTCGCTTTGCATGATAGTGTCTAGCGCAAGATTGTCTTCTATTGTGTTGGTAAACAATGTTCCTTGTACCCGACTGCCAGTATAGCCAGTTCCGGGCACTAGGTCTGGAATGTCTTTGGCTAATCCACTTTCAACGCCACCAATGTTGTACTGAATGATCTTGGTTACAGTAGTTCCATCTTGTATACCCAAAGTAGCATTGCTTTGAATTGTGTAACCAACATCAAGAGATCGCACATTTGCAAATGTCAATACAGCAGCATTGGCAGGAAGATCTTGTGTTGTTGTAAGTTGAATAATGGTTCCTGTTGGATCACTGAAAGTTACCAAATTACCTGCATACAAGTTTCCTGTGGCCAACAAAGGCTTGCTAATTTCTACCACAGTGGAGTTTACGCTCACAGTTCTGTAGTCCAAGTTGATGTTTTCGGTGACACCGGGAGCAAACTGCCAGCTGAACTCGGCAAATTTACCAACAAATTTCACTCGTGCATTGGTCGGCAATCCTGTGCCAGTAAGTGTCCAATTGCTTTGAACTCTTTCATCATAGTTGTCAACATAGATTCTGGTAGTTCCTACTAGAGCATTGGCGCTGACATTTAGGTTAACGCTGGTTGTTCCGTTGGAAGCAATCACTGTGCTGTTGGCAACAACGTTGGCAGTGAGCACATACGCAAAGCTCAACGCTTTTTCTGTTGCGGCTGTCACTGTGGCTGTGGCAAAACTCACAGTGATTTCATGGAATGTTGTTCCTCCGACAATCAGTGTAACCACTGCATCATCTGGCAAACCGTCGGCATAGCAAGTCATGCCCTCTACCACACCGCCAATGTCAAGATCCTGAGCTGGTACTGTTATGACCAGGCTTGTAATACCTGTGCCTGAATTCCAGCTAGCGCCATCTCGTCTGGTTCCAATGCTCATACTTGGGTCAATGCTACCAATTTCCAAATAAGCATTGGGTTGTGCAGCAGGGTAGCCCCACAGTATTACACTGCTGCTGGCCACCGCTACAAATTTTTCTCCGTCCCAGGCGATGTCGTAGATGTCATAATTCTCTAACACTTCTCTAGTAAGGGGTGCAACAAAGTTGTCCGTGTCAAATCTACGGAAATTGTTGAACATGATTAATCCATGGCTGACTACTGTTTTGCCAATGGTATCCGGAGCCAGTTCTGCACGCCCCAACTGTGTTTGAATTGGGATATTGAACTGGTTCCATAACAATGTTCCTGCACTGCCCACTGCCACAACCCAATTGGTTCTACTATCGCTCACAGCAATCTTGTTGATTTGTTCGCCGCTGTACTCGTCATTGTTGCCTTTGACCCCAACTGGTGTGTCAAAACTCTGCCATGGATAGTTTAATTGTCCATTCTTGCCATCATTGTAGTTGTACCCTTGCACAAACCCATTTAGATAATCGTCAAGAGCATTGTAGGTTATTGCGTATACTGCTCCGTTTACGCCTGCTGTGATTACAAAGCCGGCTTTCATTCTGCGCTTGTTTGCAAATGCGCTTTCAACAAAGAATCCTGACACCTGTTGAATTTCAACATCAAATGTTGATCCATCAATGTCTGTCAAGTCACCAAGGTCTACACTGAGTAAGGTGAGATAATTTTCAGCTTTGATTTGTCTTTGCACTTTGATATTGTACCAGCCATTGTAGTTTGCCTTGAGAGCACTGTTGCCCCTTGGATTAGCCAATATCAAACCATTGTTACCAGCTACAATCAAATAGTCACTGTAGGTACTCATTACGCTGGCAACACCAGTCATGTCAAGTGTCTGTGCAGTATTTTCCTGCAAGATACCTTCTGGATTGTTGTTGCTGGCATCGTAACGATACTCGTCAATTTTTTCTTCAATCCAGTTTTCGCCGTCGTCGTTAGTGTAAATGGTTCCTTGATTGGCCACAATTACCCAGGTAAAGTTGCGATACAACACAACATCTCTACCGTTGATTGTGGTATCTGTGATACGATTGGTGACCCAGTTTTGTCCGTCCTTGCTCAAAGCAATCAAGCTAGCGTCACCAATGGCTGCATATTGATATCCGTGCTGCACAGGATAGAAACCGCTGTGTCTCACAGCGTTCCATTGCTTGGCCACAGATATAATTTGATCGTTGATCAAACTGGAATCCAAACGCACTGTGTTGGGCGAACTGAAGATTCTTGCTCGATCTGGACTACCAGGCTGTAGATAAGCAGCCAATCGATCAATTGCATTTTCAAGATCGCTGCCTGTTAATTTTTGCACCACAGTGGTATCTTCAAACACATTCAAGTCAATACTGTTGCGACCAGTCAGTGTTCTTAACACACGATAAGCAAACGAAAACTTTGGCAATGGCCGTTCGGTATAGTTTGCAAAATTTGATTGTCTCACATCATCAAGAACAATAATGTCGCCCGGATGATAAATCTCGTATGGTTTCCAAGGCCTAATGGCACTGGTATAGCTCACACGATCAAACTTCAGTTTGGTCAAAATGCTTCTGACCTTTTTGTTCAATGTTGATGCTGTGATTGCTGTGCCAAGTTGTTGCACCAGTTGCACTGATGCTGTTGCACCTTGACCGTTGCCACCTTCAAATATCACGCTTGGCGTGCTGGAATAGCCTTGGCCTGGATTGGTTAAAATGATGTCAACCACACTGGCCACTCCATTGGAATAAGGTCCAAGCACTGCCCTAGCGGTGGCACCGGAACCACCACCGCCACTGATTACAACTCGCGGAGTTCCAGTATAACCTGTGCCGCCAAAAGTAAGAGTCAAGCCCTGTATTTGATATTTGTAATTGTCATACCAATCTTTTCTACTGCTGTTGTTGATCAACACCAGGTCACGACTGTTGTTAGGATTGAGAATCCTGTAGTTTCCAAAAGTTTTGTCATAGATGCTAGGGAAGTCAAAATCGCTTATGCCAGCATCCAACACATCTGTTCCTTCGTAGTCCAGCAGATATTCTCTAATCTGTGTACGATATGGCTTGACTTCGTTGATGTACTGTTCGTAGTAATCTTGGTTGTCCTTGATGTAGTTGCTGAATTGCTCTAGTTTACGAATCTTGTGCAACACATTAATAAAACTAGTTTTCACTGCCCAGTCAACTGTGAGTTGTTCGCTCAAGATGTAGTTTAGCAAAGTAAAGAACAAATTATTCACTTGAACTTGATCATCGTCTACAAAAATGTCATAGGCCAAAGACTCAAATATGTTTCGCAGTTCCACTGCTTGTGTGGTACTAAACCCAACTTGGTCAAACGCACTGTTATCAAAGCCTATCAAACTTTGAGCAGGATCGTACAATGCAGTGTTCAACGCAATTGTTCCATTCTCTACAACAATTTCTTCCACACCACCGTTGGCAGTGACTTCGTAAATTGTGTAAGTGCCTTTGCCGCTGTCCATCACTTTGATTGTGTTGCCAGTGACTAGATTCAATTTCAAGATATCGCTGTAGCGTGGTACCACAAAATCAATGGTCAAGAACTGATCGTAGCCTGGTGCATACCAATCTTTATAACTCCACCATCTTGTGGTGTCAAAACTTTGAATGCGTATCATACGGAAACCAACAAACTGTTGATACTCGTAGATGGTCCAGAATCCATAGTAGTCACTGTCTTGTTCTACCAGAACCTTGAAACCCACAAAGATTTCACTTTCTGGAATGTACTGTAGTTGATCTACTGTTTGCACTACAGCATCATAGAATCCTACACCGCTGGCTGGAATATCTTCTTTGAGTAACAATCTAGCTAGGTTACGACTGCGTGTGATTTTTTTGTCTTTCAACACATTGTTGACAAAAGTCACAAACACTTTGGCAGCATTCAAGTTGTTTACTATCATGCTTTGTCTTGGCAAGTTGCTAATGCCATAAGCATCAGCTGCATTCAAGCGTAGGTCAGGAACCACGCTGCCGGTGCTGTTTTCGCCAGACAAACTGTCAATCATTTTACTGATTAGTTTGCTAGGCACTATGCTGTTACCATTGCCTTGTTGTATCAACTCATATTCATTATGGCTGATAATTTCACCCAGCACACGACTGTATTCAATTCTGAATGTTGTTCGCTGCGCATTCAAGAAATTCTTAACATTGTAAATGTTAAAAGCATTGCTTGCGATAGCAGCAAAGTAAGGCACGCCTTGACTGGCTGGGTCTTCGATTAATGTTTCCAGTGTAACTATGCTGTTGACTCGTTTGGTCTTGCTCTTGTCAACACCTTGCTTGTTGATCACCCAATAGTAGTACTTGGTCTTGATCAATCCGCTTTGGGCATCAAAGAAAGAAGTTTCCACATAGGCACTGTTGTCAGCATACTTGGCTTCGCCGTCGCCCACTTCAGCAGCATATTCACTAGGAAGAACCAAACTTCCTACCCACTCGCACACCTCAATGCGACTGTCTGGGAACAGTTGTCCCCAGCGATTGCCGCGATAATTGAGAGGGCCTTGCTCGTAGTTGATATATCTTGCTAGGCCAAGATTCCACCAAGTCTGTGCTTCTTGAACTTCGCCCCAGAAGCTTTCCTCAGTGATAGTCACGGTGCTTCTGGTGCCACGATTGTATACCGCAGGGTCATAACTGCTCTTGTAATCCAAGTCCTGATCTGCAATACCTAGAATTTTTCCTTTAGCTGGATCAAAATAATCCAGATCCTGCACCAACACCTGTGTTTGATTGTCGTAGATCAAACCTTTGTTGATGTAGTCAATGTCAATTTCGTCACCGCGCTGTCTTAGTCTGCTCCAACCTTTGATGTTGCCTTCGTTGATAAACAAATGCACTGCACCTGCTTCATTGCTGTAATAGTCGCTGCGATCAGCACCAACCAAGGCCCAGCCCTGGTTGATGTCCACACTGGCACCAAAATTATCACCGGTGAGAATCTGTGCATTCTGTAACACTTGATTGTATAGTAACTTGCCAGAATTCAAGAAAGTTTCGCCAGGTGGACTGAGATAGTCATACACATATACTGCACCGGATGCATTCAAGCTGTCAATGAAACGAGTAGTGTCTTTGTCGAACACGCTGGTTGCATTATCAAAAGAACTTGACTTGAGTGTGTTGCCACCTTCGCTGGCAATGAGCACTGTTCCAGCATCATCAACAGCAACTTTGGTACCAAACTTTTCTGGTACTCCATAACGAGGATGTTGAAGAGTTTGAGTTAGACTGTAAACAGACAACCCAATTCCGGCTAGCACATTACCTGTGGTTCCTGGCAAGATGTCCAGTGTGTTGAGAGCAAAATTGCCACCAATGCCCAGTGTAAGAGTTCCGTCACTGTTTACCACTGTTTCCAATGCCACTGCACCAGCTGCATCAAAGTTTCGCTTGATCTTGTCAAGGTTGTCGCCAGCTCTAATAAACTGCAAACTGTCGCCAGCAGACACAGTGACAGGAATTGTCAATACCACATTGGCAGATATCCCTGGAGTTACCACATCAAAATTAGAGATTTTTGCATTGTCAGACAACAAGATATCAGGACCAATTACTTGGTCACCAATTGCCAGCCCAACATTGCTGGTCAAACTAATGGTACTGCTGATAGTGCTGTAAACCACACTAACATTAGTAGCCAAACCAGGTGCAATGTTACTAAATGTTACCAGAGTATCATTTACCTTGATGGTATCGCCCAAGAATACCGATACTTCTTTGTAATCTTTTTCTGTAGTAACTGTACCGTAGAAAAGACCTTTGTTGACATATCTATAAACTTCGCCGTTGTAGTAGTTTTCGTCTCTGTAGCCTGGGCTACCAATCACCAACGATTTGTTGTCGGGACTGATATCAACACTGCGGCCAAATCGTCCAAGATTAATTGCGCTAGGTGCCTGAATGATTTGAATCAGGTTAAAGAAGTTGGTGTCTACATTGATCTTGCTGCCGTTAGGCGGAGTTGTATTAAAGATAATACTGTTGCCGCTTCGGGTATAATCAATATTTTCAGCCAAGATAACATTGTTCAATCTCACCGAAGTAACTGCTCGCAGTGCTGCAAAAGTAAAGATTTTTAGTGTACCTACCGCAAGAACAACATCATAACTGCGGTTGAACACATAGGCTCTACCAGAACTTGGAACCACATTGTTGTCTTCGTCCAGGCCGTCGTAGTCGGGTGCTCCTACCAGTATTCTGTATCCGCCGCTGTCTGTTCTCACACTCCAGCCAAAGTTTGCATCTGCATTAACTGCGTCTGGAGGTGTAATTGTTTCGATCAGCTGATAGAACACTTCGCGCTGATTCACGGTAATAGTTGGCTCAGCCAAGAAGCCGTCATCCAAGAACACAATATTACTACCTACTATCGTGTATTCTTTATATGGCACAAACACTCTACCTGTTGCACCGTATACCAACAGTTGATCAATGGTTTCTGGTCTACTTTCCAAAGGATAAGTTCGTCTAATCAAATTACGAATCACTTCTGGTGTGATAGTGGTTTGTAGTCTTTGACGAGTGATGTAAATTGCAGTTTGCACACTGATTCTTGCAAAGTCAGCAAAATACACAGTTCCCAAAGTGTCAACTGTGTAGTCAAAGTTTGCTTCGTAGATCTTACCGTTGGAGCCAATAACTTTGAGTTCTTGTGCAGTTTTGATACCGGTAAGGTTTGTAGGATAAATCAATTGTCCTGTTACAGGAGTCAAAGTAACTCTTGAATAAATTTGGCTGCGTTTGCCATAGGCATATACTTTGTTTGCGCCAGGTGCTCCAACATAGATCCACTGCTGATCGTCTGTCATAGCAACAGAATGTCCAAATCTATCGCCGGCTGCTACATCTGGTGGGAACAGCATTTGATAGCTGATCCACTGGCTTCCCAGAGTCTGGCTTAGGAACACACCGCCTTGTTCGCTGTAGGTGCCTGGAGCACCAATTGCAGCCAGTGTGGTACCAATGTCCAATGCAAAACCAAACTCTCTTGCGTCATCGTTGAAGGGTTTGATCAGCTGAGTTTCTTCAATTTCACTTGTGTTCTGATTCAGGCGCAAGAAAGTCTTGACTTGACCTGTTGGTAATATGGCCTCAATCACTGCACCTGTGCCGGCACCTGTTTGATCAATAACTGTAACTGTGGGTGGTTCTAGATAACCCTGGCCATAGCTAATAACTTGCGAAGGACCAAAAGAAGACACGCCGTCTACTGTTCTATCCACAGTGCCTACTGCACCTGATCCGCCAAAACAGAAAATGTTTGCAACAGAAGTTGCGGTATTGTAGCCACTACCCGGACTTACTACAGTTACGGTTTGCACACGACCGTTGGCAAATGTGGACACACTGCCAACAAATCCGCCACCAGTAGCACTGTTGGCAATATTAATACCTGCTCCTGCTCCGTAGCTACGACCACGACTGACTACAGTAACAGAACTGATACCACCGTTGCCAAAGAACGCCAACGATGCCGTGGCGCCCGATGCCACATCTCGTGTGTCTGGCACAATAGTAATTTGAGGCTGTCGATATCCTGTGCCTTTGTCTGTGATAATCAAGTTGCCAACTGCACTTGGGACCAACCTAGCTCGCAATTCTACTTGGCTGGTGTTATTGGTCAACAGCACCACTTCAGGTGCTTCATAATATCCTGATCCAGCATTGGTCAAGGTAATACTCTGTAGAGTACCGCCTGAGATTTGTGCTGTGGCTGTGGCGCCAGTTCCGCCGCCGCCAAAAATTTCAACTGTGGGTGTAATAACAAAACCGCTGCCACCGTTAATTACTTCAATGTAATCAATTGATGTTGGTGCTAGTCTAGTAACCAATGCGCCTGCACTGCCGCGTTCAAAAGTCAATGCTGTGCCTGATCTCACGCTCAGCTGAGTTGTGATATTCCACACACTGAAGGTTCCGCTGCCTGATTCAATTTCAATCATTGCAGTCAACAACTGTTCCACAAAACTTACAATATAACCTTCCATGTAATCTGTGGTACTACCAAATCTATAAATTCTTACGCCTTGACCAGCAATAATTGTGGTTGTATTGGCATCCACTATTGTTACAAATTCTTTTAATCCCAGTCCAATTGTCACAGTGGTAGATGAACCAATTGCCGGTGCACTGGGTCCGCCAATTTTCACTGCATTTGGAATAATATTTGGTTCTTCTACTACTGTGTAGCCTGCTGGAATACCTTGACCAGTAACGGTATCTCCAATAAAAATATTATCCATGTCACCCAAGGACAAATACAAATAATCATCGTCCACTGTTTCTGCTGTGGTAACAGTGGTATGTTTGTCAGACAACACAACATTTGGTGCAAAAGTATAACCACTGCCAGACGAAACCAGTGCTGGGTCAACCAGAGTTCCGTTGTCCTTGATTACAGTAAATTGCGCTTGTTGTCCAACTGGTCCAGTTGGACTACTGATTCTAACCACAGGACTATCGTAGTTGCTTCCTGGGTCAAGCACCCTCAAACCAATCAAACTACCAGTGGTAAATTTAGGTGTTCCGGCCAATGCAATTTGATTGTCGATACTGAGTTTGACTTCGAACCCGTAGCCTTCTCTGAAACGATCTTCGCCTTGTCTCAACGGCAACAGCTGGTTAAAATCCCACCCGTCGGTCTTTTGGAACACGCCCCATACATTGGTGTTGGTATCATTGTCAATCCATGCACGATCCTGATCACGCCATCCATGAGGAGGAGTAAAATTGATAATTTCGTTTACTTGTTTGTATCGCACACTCAACATGCGCAGATACACACCTGTGCCTTCTACATTGGTAATTTGTTGGAATACTTCTAAACCTTTGTAGCCTGTTACTGTGACATTCAAGTTGTCTTGGATTGTTTTAACTCTGTAAAATCCATCAAATTCTTTTTCTGCAAAATTCTTGACAACAATCAGTTCGTTTACGCCGGTGCCATGCGGCTTGTCAAATGTTAGCAACAGATCTGTACTGCTGGTTCTGCGAATACCAATCAACAACACATCTGTTTCTGTTGCACGGTATACATTCCAACTCTTGTTGGTATCAACTGCTACCCATAACTTGAAACCAGCACCAATTTGACTAATCAAGTCTGAATACTGCTGATAGTCAGCAATGTCGTAAATTGTGCCATCAATGTCGTCTAGTCGTGGATAGCCAGCAGTGACATTGTCACTGATTCTTGGGGTAAGATCAGCTCTTGCTTGAATAATGTTTTTGTCAAATGTTTCTGAACTGTAACGATATACTTGTCGTGGGCCAAAATTCACTGCTCCGCTTTGACCAACTTCGTCAAGATTCAACAGTTGCACAGTGGCAGGATCCTCAGTGAACACCTGATCGTCTAGCACAACTTCAACATATTGATCACTGCCGGTAGCACCATATTCGCCCACACGCAGTGCCCACTCTTCAAAGTAGTTAATGTCGCTGCCCACACGATCAAAAGATCCACGCACAAGATTTGTTACTGCATTGCGTGTGCCTTTTTGTTTAATGTAGCCTTGATAAAACTTCAACTGCGCCTTGGTATCAATTCCTAGATCTTGCAGAAACTGTCTATTACGGAAGCCTAGCAATCCATTGGCATAAGGATCCACTGTTTCATCACGAGCGTTTTGATCAATGTCGTAGAAATTGTTAAAGCGTGAAGCTTGGTTACTAAAGTTTGGCAGTAGACCAGTTTTGATTTGATCCTTGGCAATTGGTCTCCAGTAGATAAATTCAAAGTCTGCAGACTCTGGCACTTTCTCCAATGCAACATAGTACCTGTCTTTGAAGGTTACCAAACTACCAATATTATAGGTATTGTTTGGAATCCACTCGTCCACTTTGTCATCATTGAACACATAACCGGGTGCTGACAGTTGTCCTGTCCAGTTTCCTGTTTTGTATCCGATCAGTCGCAGTCTGAACTGTCTATTGCCCAGCTCAGGTTGATAAATCACATCACTAAACACAGTGGTATTGTCAAATATCAGCACATGCTCGTATTCGACCAGTGTGAGATCAGCCAGGGCAATCATTTTATTGTACAAGGCAGATGCGGTGAAGAATTCATCGTTTCTGCTTATGGTAAAATCGCCTGCACGAATCAATGCAAAATTTTGATCCAACAATCTGTTGCCAGTGTTTTTGTTGGTAATTTCGTCCACAATGCCTTGGTCGCTTGTGACAGAAATTTGAGAGCCTACTGGGCTTAAAATTACTACGCTGCCAGATCTCCAACCTTGTTGTGCCCAGGTCAGGAATTCTCTAATGCTTAGATTCCAGTCTTTGGCAACTCCCAGTTCCTGATCCACATCATTGAACAAGAATCCGCTGGCTTGCAACCATCTGCCATAAGAAGTTATAAAGTCTGCCACTTCCTGGAAAGTTTTGTATTCAACGCCGTAAGGTATATTGACTTTCTTGCGTTTGAAATCTCTAAATACCACAACAGTAGAATTCAGTTCAGTTATTGTGAATGAATTGTTATTGGGCTCACTAGGAACAATAGTAAAGAATGGTCGCTGAGCGTCGTATCCACTAATTTTGAATCCTGTGTCAGTGCGTTCAACTATCAGGGCACTATAAATTATACGGCGTGTTGGCACACCTTTGTTCAAGTATACTCTATAGTTTTCGTCTGGAATAATGATGTTTCTGCCACTGCCAGCCGGACTGCTTTGTTCAGCAATCACCTCCAACATGCGTTTGTCTGTAAATCCTGCCACTTTGTAGCTGAGTCTCACGGCCAGTTTACGCAGGTATTCTGACATCAACAGACTTCCATTGATGCCTTTGTAGGTCAAGTTGTCTCTTACCCAATTTGCATAGCCAGCTGTGAGCACAACATCGGAGTTATTGAGTCCGCTGTTGGGTACTTTGATTTGGTCTGGTATCAGTCGTTGTCTTGTTTCTTTGTAGACTATCTGTCCTAGTTCGCTGTCAAAGAAATAACGGCTGACATCAAACATTGTGCCAAGATACTGAGCAGGGCGAGCAAGAATAAATGCAATCTGAACAGAGAAAGGATAATCGCTGCTGCGACGCCATGCACTTTCCACTGGACCGTGATCGCCAATAGCAAAACCCACGCTGGTGTCTACACTGTTGAAATTGTTCACAAACAGTTGCAAAGGATCGCGCAACATACCAGTTGCATCAACTGGTACAAAAGTTGCAAGGCCTGGACGAGCAAATCTATCGTCAATACCGGCTCTTGTGCCTTGTCTAATCAAACCTAGCTCAAGATCTTCCCACAAGTTTTTGTTGCCGCCTGTGTACGGTGCAGGACCGTATTCGTTTTGCCACCAAGCAGGCTCTTGACTAAAGCCCAACATTTCCCAAGGTGCTGTGTGAGGTCTATCAGTGTCAAAATACCACTTGTAGATTCCTCTCCAGAATCCTGGCAAATCTTTTCCATCTTTGTCGGTGAAACTGGTGTAGTTCCAGGTCCACGGATCGTTGGGAGAAAACCATCTGTTGTCACTGTAGTCTAGTTTGTTATTGCCAACCCAGCCCAGCAAATTGCGAGTTAGCAGCTGATTCCATTCGTTGCGATCATAACCTGTGTTTCGGAATGCACCTGGCACAGTGTCGTAGAGGTCAATCAAAGTATTGTCATAATTTACTTTGATATTGTTATAGATACGCAGTTCCAACTCCAACAGAATATCGTCGCGATAATCATTGAACGCAGGTGTAATGCTTCCGTCGTGTCCTTGTATGACATTGACAGGAGTTCTATAAGTGTCATCTAGAAACTTGGTTGGAACAAATTTTGGATACAGACCCAGTTTTGTTGGTGTTTCTGGCACATAGCACTCTGTGGTGTTGCTGACATCAACAATAACCAACTGTGATGTATAAGTGAGGTTAACCTGATCAGCAATCACAATGCTGGAAATGTCTGTAGCAAAGCTGAATTCCAAGTCACGAATCAGCTGTCTGTAAACTTTGTTTGCGGTGTCTTTGATGTACACCAAAACACTTCTGGTACTCAGTGTAGTAGGATCAAATGTTGCCGGAATAAGATAGCTACGCTGCCTGATGTTGAGCACTGGCAAGGTAGTCATTGTTTTGAACTTGTCACCCCATGCCAGCATGTCACTGTCGTACCATGGACTCATGCTGCTCTTGCCAAGCATGATTGAAGCCATGATTCTGTCTACTGTTCCAGGCACATCATTGATATCAACTTGTATTTTGGTTGACATGTCCAGGAATCTATTTTTGAACTTGATATACTCTCTTGCAGCCAGCTCAATGGCATTGATAGCATTAAGATTTGGCTCAGTTAGGAACAGCTTGGCCATTGCCAAGCTACCGCTGTGCTGTAGTATGCTTCCTTGCCAAGACTTGATGTCAAGGTCTCTAAGATTATTACTGCTTAGAACTTGTCCTATCACTCCAAAATTATTATCAGCTTGAATTTTGAGATGATTGCGAACCTGCCCCAGTGTTAGATAATCAAAGTTGGTATTGAGAGGATTGTAATCAAGATTGATAGGAGTTTCGTACTTGCCAATCTTGGTTTGAGCAAGACTGTAGATCTTTATAATTACTCTTTCGTTTAATACCAGTTGATCAACATTGATCACAACTGCATATCGCCCACCAAACTGTGTCACTGTGTAAGTGGTGTCAGCCAGTCTAGTGGTTCCAACATATACTTTCAGATAAGGAACTGTTCGGCTGTCTTCGGGCAGCACATCAATTTCAAAATAATTGGTAGTGCCATCGTACACATGCTGAATAATCTGAAACTGTTTGCTAGGCTCAGCAGCTGGAGTCCAAATATTTTTAATCTTGAAACTGGTATCAGTTTTTTGTCTCAGTACAAAATTACTGATGGCCACAGTGGCTTCTGTAAATCCAGCCAAATAATTAAATGTATCGCGCTGGAAAAAGTTTTCAAATTCTATATCGCCTACATTTTCAAAATTTCTGTAGACCAATGGGAATCCTAGAATACTGTCTTGCTTGCCAGAGCCTTCTCTGTATCCAAAAATTTTGGTGCCTGTGAATTTTGTACCTGGATAAATTGCAGCGTCGCCTGCGCTGTATCCATTGGCATCAAATGCATCAAACAAGGGTTCTTGGTTGATTTGTGTTTTTTGTTGTGCCGGTAACCATTCTGCACCAGTGTAGTAGAACTGATTGTAGGCCACAGTGTTTGTAGCAGTTTGTGTTTTGTTGGCCGGAATGTTAACCAGCACAGTGTCATCAACATCGTATGTCTCTGGTGTTTCATCGGCTGCATCAAACGCTTGATTTTGTAAATCAACCAAGGCCAATGCTTCAGCAGCAAATGTAAAAGTAACCAATAGATCACTGAACACAGGTTGTACTTTGTTCAGTCTCACACGGCTTTCAAAAGTAGCACTACCAGTTTGAACCAAGAACAATTCAGTTACTACAGGTACATCATTGCCTGTAGTTATACCCACACCATTGGTATCGTAAGTTGATGTTACCTTGCTGCCTAGTCTGATGCCAGTGAAATTGTCTACAGACAAAACATCAGTTCCGTCACAGCTGGCCAGTTTTTCTACCACAGGTACCAATGGCTCAATGGTAACAGCTGGCGCACTGGTGTATCCGCCGCCTTCGTTGGTTATGTCAATAAAATCAACTTCAGCTGGCTGCAGATTAACTGTCATGGTGCTGTTGTAACTGAACTGCACAGGAGTTCTACCAGCCACTGTTATGTTTTTATTGAGCGTCACGCGGCTGATATAACTGTCAACTGCTGTGACAGTAATATCGTCAATCAGTCCGCCAGACAAGGTTTGCAAAACCATACCAGTCTGCACACCCAACACTGTGTTCAATGATATTACATTGGTATCAACTGCTTCATTGGTAATAATAAATGTGTTCTTGGTGTCTCCGGCCACTCTGGCGCCACTGCCGCGCCCATCTTCGGTAAAGAATCTATTTTGAGCTGTTACATGAATTTTAGTACCAGCAGGCAAATCAATAATTTCGCCGTCGCTGTCCAAACTCAAGATAGGTCCACTGAGTTCTAGTCTGTCAAAATCTACCGCAGTGACAGTGAGAATATTTGCTCGAGTTAGACTCACATCCATGAAACTGCGATAGTCCACATCGTTTGGCCCTGTTACTTCTGTTTCAGCATAAGGTACTTGGGCAAAGTCTGTGTAAATACTTTCGCCTTCAACCTGTGTTTCTAAGAATACCAACCAACCCTCTTGTATGGCAACAAGGGCATCAGGATTATCAAAATACAAAGTACTGGTGCCATAGGTGGTTAAATTACTACTTGTAAGATCAACCGACGAAACCACTTCTACACTAACATCTGTGCCAATGCGATAACCTGTTCCAGAATCAATGATATTGATATAGTTGATTATACCATCATTGACAATTGCCGTGGCAGTAGCTTGATTTCCTGTGCTGCTTTCTATAGTGACTGTTGGCACAGACTCATACCCGCTGCCAGGGTTGCTTACAGCAATATTATAGACACCGTTACCATCACTGCGAGCTGCTGCTGTGGCCTGCACACCACCAAACACTAACTTTGTTCCAGCTCTGACACTTATGTCGCTGGTTACAGTAAACTGAGTTGGGCTTAAAATTTTATCAACTTTGACTCTTGCATAGTCAATGGTGTAAGCTGTTATAGTACCGCCACTGATATAGTCAGTGAAGTTTCTGCTGTCTTGTGCTGCTGCCTCATTGAGGCTGGCAGCAGTGTAAAGTTCTATTGCAGTGTCACTGATTTTGGTCACATAGTACCGAGAGAAATTCAATTCGCTTGTGCCCACAATGCTGCGAAGATATATCAAATCTCCGTCAACCAAACCATGTTCCGCCGCAGTGATGATTCTGGTTGGAACCACATCAATTCTAATATCGCTAATGGCAACTGGTAAACTACCGCCATTCACAATCATACCAGTGTCAATCATTGCAGTGCTGTCAACAGTTACCAATCGTGAATTCACAATTGTGTCAGCCACAGTAGCAAAAGTTCCAACTGTGTTGTTAGCTTTGAATACCCAAATGTCTTGGTTGGTAACTGTGCTCAAACCCACAAGTGGTGGGTCTACCAAAAGATTAGCAGACACTGCCGGAGCATTGATTGTAACCAAATTTGCTTCGCTGTCAACAGCAGTGACCACACTGCCGCCCACAATACCATTTGCAATCACTTGAGTACCAGGTGTGATAAAATCCCATATGGTTGTGCCAGGGCCTGTTGTTGTGGAAACATTGCTCACTGTGGCAGGATAAGTATTGGCACCAGTAAATGTCAAAGTAGGTGCAGTCAAGTAACCGCTGCCATTGCTTAACAAATTAATAGATTTGATAGCACCGTTAGCATGTAGGAACACTTGGTTAACAACTGCTGCAACGCCATTTGGCAATGTTGGCGGACTAATAGTCACATTGGCGTTGGCAGTAAAATAACCCAGGCCAACATTACTGAATGTTACATTTAGATTGCCTGTGATATCAGTGCTCAACACTGTGGTTGGCACACTGTTTTGCAGCGGAGCAGGGGCAATTTCAAAAGTGAGTCCAGCTGAACTTATCGATGCATTGGAAACTCTGCCCCAATATTCGTTGGGATTGCTAATTGTGACATTGGGTGAGTTGTTGATATAACCAGTACCGCTGTAATCAACTCGAACATAATCCACCTGCTTGAACGGCTTGTATACAATGTCTATGTTTGCGGCCGTTTCAAATGCACTGTTGATCTTGATGTAAGGATCAGCAATGTAGTTCATACCACTGTAGATCACAGCAATATTGCTGATACCAGTGTCTTTCAATACCACATTACCTAGAGCTTGAACAGTACCAACACCTGGCAGAGGCGGTGCAAATGTCACTGTTGGCACAAAATCATAGGCTAGATTTGATGTAATTACTGCACTGTTCACAGTGTAGGTTGGTAAATTTGTTGTGCTTTGTGAAACCAGGTGCAGTCTCACTCCGCTGCTGGTGATAATTTGATCGACTCTATAGATGCGACGGCGAACATCTGGGTCCAGATCCGCAGCAAAAATCACGCGAGTGCCTGGAGTAAGTTGTCGTGTTACTCCATTGGGCATTTGTATCACATAACTGTCTTTGCCTTCGACTTGTCTAAATGCATCAGTTACAGTGAAATCCAAAATGTCCACAGGACTTTTGGCCTGACGACCGTATTCGTATAGGTAAATGTCAGGTGCAAACTCAATGATAGGCCTTTTGCCTCGTTGCACATTGGTTAGATCCAACAGATCTGGGTCTTCGCGATAGGCTGCGGCTGCTTCTACAGTTTGGATATGGAACCAGCGATTGCTTCTGCTCCAGGCATTCAAATCTCTACTGCCACGGTTGACTGTGATATAGTCTGGGGTTGCCAATCGAGTTGCGTCTGCATATTGCTCAGACACTGACAAATTGCCCAAGGGGACCAGTCTGATCCCTGTACCAACACCTTCCACAATGAATGCATTATCAGCATAGTTTGACGGAGTAGCAGTGTTGTCAAATCTAATGTGCAGGCCATTGGTAAATCTCACTCCGTTAGGAGCTGTGTAATTTGGTCTACCAATTATATCTGTTTCAACATTCAGTGTGGCGGTACCTGGCTCTACCAGTTTGATTATGCCAAAGAATCCTGCTTCGCTGTTGTCTTGATAGTACAACTCTGTCAATGGCGAAGTGACTGGGGCTACTGGTTCAAAGTATCCTGAGTTGTTTTTCAAAAACTCTACATTGCTGTTTGTTGCGCCAGCTTTTACATATACTTTTTCACCAACTGCAATATCTTGTAGGTAATCCAACTGTATCAATTCACGGCCGTTTCCTACATCAACTGTTCTAATTCTAAACACGCCATATCGTCTAGGACCTGGCACAGTTTCCCCAAAGGAAAATCCTAGTGGTCCACCATATGCATTGTCGGCATCAAAATTGTAAAAATCAAAATTACCTGGATCTTGCCAACTGTCATTGTCGTCGTCTTGATTTACAAAAATCAAAGTTTTACCATTGAGACTTTGATACACCCCGTCCAGACCGCCTGCGCGATTCAATACACTGGTAAGATGGCTTTGAACATCTTTGTAACTGAGTGTGGTAGCAAAATCCACAGTGGCCGCCAGTCTGGCTCTAGCAATAGTTCCTTGCGCATCGCTAGCAGGCACATTGAATTCAATGGTCCCTACATCAATCCCGTTGTTGTCAAGTCCGTAAATTGTGCGTGACAGAGACTCGGCCACTGCACTTGTGCTGCCGGTAGGGCCAGGACGAGTCTGAATCCAAAACGGAAATCCTGGTTGGTTGATTCTAAAACGATATCTAGTACCTTTCACCAAGGTAATAATTGGATTGCGATCCTGTTCAAATTCTGTAAATTGATAGCTTTGAGTGGCAGTGCTTCGCTCAACATTGTACTCTAGTCCAATGTCAAGATTGTTTGCACTCACTGTTACTTCTGGCGGGCCGTTGGGCAACCAGAGATATTGTGTGAAATTCACAAACTTGTCAAAATCAAACACACCATCAAAATTGTAACTTTGATTGGTGAACAAACGACTGTGATCGTTGACCAAGCCCCCATAGAAACTCAATTGGTTAAGAAGGTCTTGGTAGCTGCTATAGAAATCTGTTTTACCTTGCCCAGCATCAACAATGACGCTGGTTTCCAACTGATAATTGTTGCGAATGGTATTGGGCTCGGTTACATAAGTATCGCCGCTTTTCCAAGTCACTGCATCTCTGCGACCAATGTAAGAGTCTAGTCGTACTGTGGGTGTGTTATCACTTATCAGCTGATCAATCGTTGCGTTGAGAAACTTACGATTGGCATCGCTACGAAAAATCTCTGGTAGTAAGTTTATGCTTTTGATTGCCATGTCTATCTTTATAGTTGGACTGCTGTAATTGCAGTAATAATTTCTACATCATCCACTGTGGCACAGCTGATGATAATTTCGTCTGGTTCTGCGTTGATTTGATAAAGATTACCAAAAGTTTGACTTGTGCTCTTGGGTACCACAACCACACTGTTGATTTTGCCTGCCAGCTGGCTGTGCAAAAACGCACTCAATTCACTGAAATAGAATGTTTCACCAAAGTCCCAGTTGTTAATATCAAAGTATGTGTTTACAGCATTGATCACAGCTACCTTTACATCATTGTCGCTGATTACCACTTCATTGTTTTTTACAACTTTGAATGTGGCTCTTAGATTTTCATTGGCCTTGGCACCAAACACTGGTTTGAATCTAGCAGTATTGTAGATGATGGTGTCGCTGATGGTTTTGAAATTTTCTAGTTCGCCATAGGCCAAACGCATTTGCTCAACATCAGTTTCTTCTGGCTTGGCAATCTTGCTGCTGGTGTCACGAATCCAGGCCTGGTAGTCAGTAGCATACTGTTTGGTAAGAATGTACAAGTCAACAATGTTGTTTGGACTTGGGTCAATTCTACGATTGGCTGGACTGGCGTGTCTGTACTGGAAGTACAATCCTCTACGACCAAACAACCAAAGATATTTTTCTCCATTGGCGCTGGCGGTGAGACTGCGTGTTTCGCTGCCACGAGACACTGTGACTGTTAGATCATAAAATGTGTTTTCGTCAGTGGCGTAGAAAATTTGTCCATTTTCAAACAGTCTATAGGCTTGTACTATTTCGCCCTGGCTTCCGTAGCTGGTATTGATCAAATTGCTGTCAATAGGAGTGTACTGTTGAAAATTGTTTTGATTGAATGTTTTCTGAAAGTACACATACTTGTTGTAGTTGGTGTTAACATCAGGGTTCACCAACTCTTCAAAAATATCAGGGTTGTCAGGCACGCCATCTCTGTTGCTGTCGGCAAACTTGATGAGAATTTTATCTGTGTTTTCACGACCGTCGGGATCAATGATCATGCGATGTATGAACCAGGACTTGTCTTCAAACAGTGCAGTGTTGCCGTCAGGCACGCTGTTGCTGCGCAACACTTTGATATTGTCACTGAGCACGGTAGCTGTTTTGCTGTCGTACACTCGTACTTTGGGATCAAAGTAGAACTTGGTTTCGCGTTCGCTTTGGAAAACATAATTGATCTGTCGGTAATAAATTTTGTAACCAAATGTACCACTCACAAATGCCATGAGCCAGCTGCTGTCCAAACTGGCGCTAGTTGTGTTACCAGCATTGGTTTCGCTGTATTCTGCATTGTAACCGTCGGTGTTGATCAACACACTGTCTGCTTGTTTGAGTTTGAGATCCTGAGGTTGAATAATACTCCAGGTCTGGCGCACTTGGTCAAAACGCAAACCAAAATTCTTTTTGCTGTTGATCAAAGTAACAGCACTGCGCAACACTGTGCTGGGCACATTGTTGAAAATTTTAGGAATTATTTCTTCTATATAAGCACCAGTAGGAACAAAAGTGCTGAGAGTGATTGGACCTTCGTCAGCAATGGTCAACACGCCTTCGCCTGTACCGTCACCTTTGACATTGACCACTGTGGCGTAGATAAACAATCTGTCGCCAGTTTTGTTTGGCACGCCAGACTGTATGTCGCCGGCTGCATCAAAGTATCTAGGATTGATTGTGTTGTCCAGGCTGGCGCGGAATTTGATAATGCTGCCAACTTTTACAAATCTCAGCGCACTGGAGCTGGCTGTGCCCACTTTGAGCGCAGGAAGAGCCAGTGTGTTTTCAAACTGCACACCTGTGGTGGTATTGATAGTTGCTGTGTAACTTGAGCTCAAAGTCAAAAAGCCTGTGCTTTGAGATGTGCTGATTGTCATTTGTTGCCAGGCTGAATTGAACACAGTTCCGTTGATTGCAACATCTGTGGTATTGAATCTTGGCAGCTTGGCATAGACAAATTGACTGAACGGAATAATACCGTCAGTGAGCAAATTGTTGTTGATGGTGTCGTTTAGCTGTCCTACCAAATCGCCGCTGGCGCGAGGCACAAAGTCCAAGGAACTGATTACTTCGTCACGATAGATAATACCATCTTGTGCAAAGATATTTGTGCTAGAGTACTTGCCAGTGATGTCAATGGTATCCAAGTAGCGGCTGATTCCAGAGCTGGAACGATTGGTGCTCTTGATCTTGAGAATGCTGTTGAACTTGGTAAAAGGCAGGATATTGTAGTCCTCGCCTGTGATCATGCGATTCTGTGTATAATACTGTTGTGGCGCTTTGGCCTTGATTTGATCCAGCGTTTCACGAGCACTGGCATTGTTTACTGTGTAGTACAAACTTGCTCTAATGCTGAGTGTTTCTGCTCGTCCGCTGCGACTTACATAGTTCACAGGAATCAAAATGTTTTGCATTTCATTGGGTGTGATTTTGTAGTTTAGACCGTTGCTCACACGATAGAAAAAACGAAACTTGCCGCTGGGGATTTCTGCAAATGCGCCGTCACCAAACACCAGGTCAATTTGATCGTTGGCTCTGGTGTTGATTTGATAGATGTTTCTGTTGCTGCTGGTGTTGTAAACCACATTCACGCCCACAACATTGTCTACTTTTTCCCAAAGCTGTACATAGTTGCCGGCATCATCCACTTGATACAGCCAGCAGTCGTCATTGTTGATGTTGTCAACTTGGATGCTGACCACACGATTGGGTAATTTTTGGCTGAGAGTAAAATCCAAGTTGCGCAGTTCGCCTTGCTTGAAATGCACAAACCAGCCTGTATTGGTTGAGTCATTGCCTAGATTGTCGTTGCGATAGAGAATATTAAAAATACTCAAGGGCCTGGGCTCACGCTCGTACAGGTATTCTTGATTCACGCTGGTAGCACTCACAGCTTCAAACGGCATGATTGTGTTTTCAATCTGCGCCTGATATGAATACACTGGCAGAACATTGCTGATGATGTTTAGGCTGTATTCGTCTGTTTGAATGCCACTGATGGCCTGACTGTTGCCGGGCTTGCCAACCACCTGACTGTCGATCAGTGCAGAGTTGACCACCAGACTCAGTTGTTCTAGCCAGTTGTCATTGCCAGGATCATTCCAGTTGATTGGCACATTGGCTAAAGAAATACCGTTGCTGTCTTCAATGCTTTCTGTGGTGCTGATGGCTTCAACACGCATGAGGCCGCTGGAAGGAACATTACGCTTGGGCACATAACTGACCAAGCGAGCCAAACGCAACACACTGTCTCTGCGCTCTGCTGTGTCAATAAAGTTTTCACGAGCATTCATGTCTGCGCGGAACGCTAGACTTTGACCTAAAAATGCAATAAGATCAATCAGCGCAACATATTCACTGCTTTCAATGAAATCGTTGAAATCTTCTGGGTAGTAGGTGCGCAAATAATCCACCATGGTTTTGCGCAGAGTTTCAAAATCATAGCTTTGGAAGTCAGCATTTTGGAAACTCTGATAGAGTTTTTTCCAGTCCTGCTGTACCAATAGATTGGTTTGTCGTGTAGTGGCAGCCATGTGTATCTTTCTCGGTTTGTGTATTTACCAGATTTGAAATCTGGTATTATTATCACAGCACGATTACACGCTGATTGTCACGATCAAATTGCAGGCTCAATGCTGCTGCTTGGTTGGTGGTTTTGTACAGCAAAGAAATGCGCACAGTGATTCCGTGTTCATACTCGTCCACGGTGACACTTTCCACTGCTACTCTTGGATCATATGCACAAATGCTCTTGATTTCCTCACGAATAGTGTCGCTGGTATCCAAAGAATATGGCTCAAACAGCAGGTCCCAAATTTGTGTTCCAAACTCTGGACGCATGAGCTTTTCGCCGCGTCGGATATTGAAATGATTGAATATGTCTTGTTTGACCAATTCAAAATCATTTACTGCAAAGCGTTTTGAACGATTAAAAGTGCTGAATCCTTTGTAAATCATCTGTACTGTACCTTGTTTGCCACTGCATATCTGCCGGCTGCATAATACTTACCGCCGGGTGTGCCATTTCCGTCTTGCCCCACGCCTGTTTTGGCCCAATTCACGGCAGCCCCAGGACCTAGATTGTGCGCCACAGCCAGCATGCCTGCCACATGTTCTGGGGGGCTGTCTTCTCTAATAACACCGCTACCAGCCAATGTTTTGTAGTTTCTAGCAGTCAACGACTGCATGGCACTTTCCTGTGCAGCGGGTTTGTCCAAAAACGACTTGAGATTGTCTACCCCTTCTTTACCTGTCCAAACATCGTTACGATCCATAGCACTTTGCCCATACAGTGAATAACTGCCGGGTTTCATGTAGCCCAGTGTTTCCAAAGCCTGTGCGCCCATTTGATAACGGCCAGCATATCTAAATCGATTCACTACTCTGTAGTCGTCGCCGTTGCCATTAGGGTCGCCAGAAGATTCCAACACTGCCACACCTGCCATCAAACTGCTAACTTCGTTTTGACTGAGAGTCCCCACAGTATTGGTTGCGCGAGGAGCTGTTTGTGAATTGAAACTTTTGGCATTTGGTAAGTTCTTGCTGCTTAGAGTAAAATCCAACCCTTTGGCCACACCAGGGTACCTGCTTAAAAAATCATTACCAAGCGCAGTGGCAGTAGGTGCTTCAATAGTTATAACTTCTCCTGTAATAGGATCAATTGACACATTTTTTCTTCTGCTGGCTCTGGCATCACCGCCGGTATAATCTAAGTTAGGAGCAGGAGAATTGGTAACACTGTATTGACTTTGACTAACTGTATCAAACCCGTTGCGAGGCCAGGGCTCGTGAGTTGGAAAAATAGGTACTGTAGTGGACACTGCTCTTGGTGTAAGTTCCCATAAGCCTCCGCGATTGCTGGTGTCATCTTGGTCGTATTCTGTTATGCCCTTGGGCAACGACGGACGAGAGCCCGCATCGCCAGTTTGCAATCCCAAACTTCCGCTTGCATCAATAACAGCCTTGCCGCCGGCTTTTAACTTCAAGTCCCTTTCAGTAAACAAGTTTATACTGCCTTTTTCGCTTACCAGAGACAATTCTTTATCGCCAAACAGTTTAAGACTTTGGCCGCCAGTGATACCAAATTGATTGCGACCTTCCATGCGAAAATCACCATCGCTGCGTATGGACACTCCTTGATTACCGTGCAGTCTCAGTGTACCGTCGCTGTGTAGATTGAAGTCACCGCGGGTGCGAATGCTCATGCCAGCATCACTGTACAAACTGATTTGTCCACTAGCAGCAAGTTCAACATAGGCACTTCCGTTGTTGTTGGTAATATAAATGATGCCAGAATCGTCGTCTAATAAAATCTGATGTCCGCTGCTGCTGCGAATTTTGAAGTGCGCTCCGTTGCCTTCGTAGTCACCGTCGTCCATGACCAGAGTATGCCCACCCTCGCGATTGAAAATGCTTTTGCCTGGCGTGATTACTTTAGGAGGATTTCCTTTGCGACCCAACGGCAGCCCTGGTGTAGATATACCAAACACTCCGCTAGGCATGTCTCGCTGACTGCTGGTTTTTCTAGCACCGCGCACAGGATCGCCGTGAAGCCCTTGTGCAAATATCTGTGCTGCAAGTATAGGATGCACAACTTTCTTTCGTTCAGTTGCGTCTTGGTTGGTATCTTTGTATCTGTTGAATTCTGTCAAAGGCAAGTACAAAGGACCTTTGCGCACAGCTGATTTGGCTATGCTGCGCAACTGTGTTTGGCTTTTGTCAATGTCATCAACATTGAAATCCACGCCCGATTCGCCGCCGCCATTGGCAGGGATACCCCAGTGCCCGGCACGATCAAACACACAAGCAAACCAAAAGCCTCGATTGGGATCACCGTTCACAAATGTACACAGCACTTGGTTGCCAATATCAGGAGGAACCATCCACATGCCGTAGGTTTGGCTAATGGCTGAAAACTTTTCTTCTTGACTCTTTTTTCCTGCATTGTCGCTCACTGTGTCAGTGCTGCCCATGAAAGGACTGGCATAGCGAACAACTTGCCAATTTTTGTCATCGTTTTCTAGTCCGCCTAGATCTGGAATCCATACCATCAAGCGACCTATGCGTTCTGGGTCGTTGACATTTTTCACGATACCTATATATGTTCCGCCAGTCAGCAGCTTGGTACCTGCTACCTCCCCAGATCTAAACTGTGGCGCTACTTTGCCGTAAATTCTATTATCGCTGTTGCTCATTAGGCTTCTCTAAATGTGTTGATTAAATCTTGTTGATTGATGTCAGTTTGGAAGTCTTCGGTTTGGGGAGCAAAAACACCTCGCTTGAATGCTTCTAAAGTCTGTTGAGTGCTGTTATAGGTTTCGTCTCCGCCCACTGTTTTTGCTTGATTATTGATGTTGACCATGCTGCTGTCGTTGCCGCCTGTTACATTGTCAAAATTATCTACCCCGGCATTGTTTCGCCCAGGTGTGGTCTGGCCGCTAAGTCTTTCTGAATTGAACTGTCTATACTGCTCGTCTGCTGGCTGATCCATGTAGCGAATCATTTGCAGTGTTTGCGTAAACTGACCTCTGCTGAGTTCGGTGTCCACGGACATAACTTTGTACACACCAGTAAAGCTGCTGATATCGCCTTGTTTTTCTTTACGCACCCCTCCAGTTGTGGTATCCATGTCTACTGGCAATCTTAAACTGACCCAGACCATGACATCACTGGCATCCATTGGAATACTATTGTTGTTATCTTTGAGAGTTTTGCGAGCATCAATAGTGGCATCAGCTACGGGCACACCATTGCTAGCATTAGTAGGCGTTGCATTAGATAACGCTCTAGCTAGACCAGTAAACATATCATCCTGTTTGATAAATGCCGGATCGCCTATGATTTTCATCGTGACATTCAGCATTTCTCCTCTAGCACTGCTGTAAACACTTTCCATCACATTGGCCACTGCCATACCAGTTTCGTCGCTACGCAGTCGTTTACCAGCAGCATTATTTTCATCAGTTACAAACTGTAGGCTAGGTGATGCTATGTTGTTGCTGGATTTTCTGTCGTTTGAATCGCTGCCAGTTTTTTCTTCTGTCTTTACTGTTTCTGCTCGTGTGGAACTGTCTGTGGCTTTGTCGCGCAGTGCCAATACTTTTACAAAATACAGATAATCAAAATCCACTTGGAAATCAATCACAGACACATTATCGCCGCTGTAAAGATAATTGTATTCTCTCACACACATTTCTTTGGTGGGTTTGGCCCTAGGCACATGTGGATGCACTGTGTTCATTACTTGAAAAGGAATAACAAAATAAGTTATGTTAAATGCCCATTTGTTACTGACTGGATCAAAATCCAACAGTTTGATAGAAGGAATAATTTTCCACCAATTCAGCGGACCTTCTCTCACTGTTTGACTTGTGCTGGCTGCCCCAGCTTGTTTTTCTGGAATGATAATTTGCTTGCGAATATAATCAGTGTTGGCCATGGCCATGTTGATTACTTCTGTAACCTGAGTGCCTGCTGCAATTACAAATCTGTCTTTGACTTTATCGCTGGGTATGTTGCCGCCGTTGGCTGGTCTTGATGTCTTGTCATCTACCATGGGCGTGTCACCAACTGCTTGCCCAATACCTTCTCTATAGAGTTTGTCAGCATTGTTTTTCAAAAACTCATCATCAAACACAACATTGATTCTGGTTGACTCTTTGGTTTTGTCTGTTACATTGAATTTTTTCAACTCTTTGTACCAAGCATTGTAAGCCGCAACATAACTCTTGACATTCTGAACTGCAACTGGTTTTGATTCTGCTCTGGCACCAGGAGCAATTCGATCCAGCACAGCATTGTTGGTGTTTGTTACACCTGCCTGGGTAATTTCTCTGTTGCTGACAGCCGTGGCTGCCTGTGCTGACGAAGCATCGTCAGTTTGGAAAAATTCTCTCAGTGTACCTGCAACACATTCAAAGTTTGCTGGCGTACTAGCTATACTTTGAAAAAAGGCTTGGTGCCCAAATGGTTGCGCAGAAAAAGAATACTCACTGCCCCTTGAGGTGACTTTGATCTTTAGATCTGTCAGCTTGATTGGAAGAAACTTGCGCAACTCAGTTAGACAGCCTTCCTGACTGTCAAAGAAATCAATTTGCAAAAGATAACAGTTGTGAAAGTAGGTTATTTCTGTTGTGTTGTTGTTGCCACTAGCCGTTCGTCCAGCAGCATAAAGGCTTTTGGTAGTTCTAATCAAACGATCAATGAGACTCAGTCCCATAGGTTCAATGATAGTAAAATCAATGTTGATAACATTGGTTCCGCGGCTGTCTTTGTTGAGACCCAGGATTGAACTAAATGACAGTTTGTCAAAGAAAAAATTATCCTCCCAGCCTGGTGCTCTCTTGGTTCCAGTTGGGCCTGCATCGCGCCCGGCACTGGCGATCAAGGTAGTTTTAGGTTTGAAGTCTTTACCAGCATTTTCTACCATGGCATTGTATTCTGACTTGTCTAAAATGTGCAGAGCTAGACCGTAAGTATAACTGTCGTAATTGTCTAACACATTGTAGGTTGTAACGCCTGTTACAGGTACCTCTGGCAGTGTTTTATCAGTGACTTTGGCCTTAGCAGATGGATTACCGTAACTATTACCTATTTGTGAATTAGCCGTTGCAGTTTTCTCGTCCACTTCTGCCGCATTTTGGCTACCACTGACCATATTTTTTAGAAGAGCTGTTTTTACACTGGTGTTGAGATCAGCATTGAAATCTTTTGCTGCCTCTACTGCTTCATCTTTTCTCCTGGGGTCTGCATTGTAGTATTCGCCCAGTCGTTTGAACTCCTCTTCTTCCAGTGGAGCAGCAGATCCCGGCACAGTGGTAGCAGCACCCGGTGTCCCATCTGCTGTGCGACTGGCAATATCTCGAGCAATCCGTTGCCCGTCTAAAGTGCGACGAAATTCAGCATCAGAAGTTTGCCTGTCAGTAAAGGGAGTGTCGTATGGCAAATTGCCTGTGTTTTTTTGCACCTGACCGGCATAAGAATCAAAGTCTTTGACATAACCTGCTTTGAGCAAATTTTCATTAGGAGCTAATAATGAAGTTTGGTCGTTGTTGACAGCTTGCTGATTATCTAAACCCCATCGTCTAACAGCATCGGCTTTGTTACGCTCTTCTTCATATAGCAATAAATTACTAGCTTTGCTTCTTTGATAGTCTGCTAGATTTTCACTAGGAATAGTTCTGGTGGTGTCAGCTGTGGTTCTAACAGAAACAGTACCGTCGGGATTCTCCGTAGTGGTAGATACAGGAGTTCGCAACACTGTACTGGCTGCGGCATTTTTCGCCCGTCCTATATCTACCTGCTCTTGTTCATACTTGTTTTGAGCAATAAAAATTTCAAGTTCGATTGGATCTAGATCGCTTGCCATAAATTATAATCCCAATGCTGTGTCAATAGTGGTCTTCTTGGGAATCCTTATGGACACTCCTGCCATAAAATCTCCCAAAGGATCTAGCAAGATATTGGGATTGCGCACCTGGAATACCCACCACAGTCCTGCATCGCCGTAAAGGTCGTAAGCCAACAGATCTGGTCTGTATTGATATGCTCGTTCTATTATGTACACAGTGTCGTCTTGGTTGAAAGGAATAGATCTTTTTTCCAACACATCTAAAAAAGTTCCAAATGTTGGTGTTGCAAAATAAGGACTGTTGCGACTGTAAACAGCGTTTGCCATTAGAATATTCCTCCGTCTTTGTCATCTGTTGAAGTGCCGTAAACTCCTTTACCAAGATAGCTGCCTTTGACAAAATCATTCAACAACATTTTGGCAGCCTGGCGTGTTCTGCTGACCACAGGCTGCAAACTCACTGTGAGGGTACTTTGAATTGGCATCCATCCGTAGCTCACACCAAGATCATATTTGATATAGTCCACATCGTCTGGCATGCTGTGAGACACTTGAGTTACCACACAGTTCAAACTGCCTGGAATATAGTGTTCGCCATACCCACTGAGTCTTACCAATGTGGGCGGGGTGCCTGCTGCTGGATCCTCTAGTCCAAAATTCATTTTGGTACAAGCTCGCAAGAACTGTATGCAGGCCATGAGATATCTTGCTTCGTCGCTGTTTTGACAGGTAAATATACCTGTTATCTGAATATTTGAAACATCGCTGCCATCATAGAAAAAGTTCTTGTAGTTGCTATGAGTCAGTGCTTGTTCGCTGTAGCGAGCATTGTGTGCGATGGTTATCTGCGGAGTGTATGGAAATACAACACCATCAGTGCCCAACCCTTTATCCCGTAAAAAAGACATCAACCCATCGCCAATGTCCTCAACTGGAGCTCCGTCAGCTGGTTGTCCAGTTCGGAAAGCAAATTTGCTGTTGGGAGGCAAACTGATGCGCACTCGCCAGTCTTTTTTGGCCTGTCGTACTTCCGCCGAATCAGGCCTTCTGTACTGGTTGCCCGTTGCACCCACACGCTGGTCTTCTAGAGCTGTGCGAGCAGCAGCACCGCCTGGCAGTAATCTTTTTGTTCTCATTGGACAATACCTCTTGCTTTCTTACTATTTATTTGCTAAAATAAGTGGTAGTTTTATACAAGGATTCTCACGAACATGAAACACAATTATCTAAACAACAAGGATATTCTAAAAGAAATCCACAAGAGCAAAAATACCTATTGCTGGTTTCTCACACCCAGCGACGCAGACTACGACATGATAATCACAGATGGTCGCAAAATTACCAAAAAGGATATCACGCAGGCCAAGAAAAATCGTGCAGAACGACTGGGCAAACTGGCGTATGAAGCTGCCATTGCACAGGGCATCAAGTGCAAACCCGATGACCATGCCATCAAACCCAGCAAAATTGAAGAGTCTGAGGTGGTGTTTCGCATGATGACTTGGGAACATGTGCCCATGCAGGAAGTTGTAAAAACCGCCAAAAAACGCGGTGCCAAAATAGAAGTGGTAGAAGACGAAGATCCGCTTGATACAGAGTACGACGAAGAAGAGCCAGAAAAACCCACAAAATTTGTCAAAGTGAATTTTCCTCCGTTTCAGCATGTGAAAATCACTCGCGACGAAGAAGACAACATGGTCATGGTTGTGGTGGGCATCAGCCACTGGAAAGGTGATCCTGTCACAGGACACTACAGTCGCGAACACGGCGCAATGACCAACAAGCTGGCCCACATGTTCATGAAGCTGTGTGAACGCTATGCCACTCGTTCAAACTGGCGCGGTTACACCTACAACGATGAAATGCGTAGCCAGGCACTACTACAGTTATCACAGATTGGACTACAGTTTGACGAATCAAAATCACAAAATCCTTTTGCATATTATACTGCTGCTATCACTAATAGCTTTACTCGAGTACTCAATATTGAAAAGCGCAACCAAAATCTTAGAGATGATATTCTCCAGATGAACAATCTAAATCCCAGCTACACACGGCAGATGGCCAACAGCAGCAGCGGTGCTGTGTCGGATGACTGATTTGCATGTTCTATTGCCTGATACTCCCACAGAGCATTTTTGTATTGCTCCGTTTCAAAGTATAAGGCAAAATGCATATGGACGCAACAGTCCGTGTGCATTTGGAGCTGGTGACTGGCACCACGGGCATCTCACACCCGAACAACGCTGGCACAGTGCCGAACTCAATCAATTGCGGCAAGAGTTTGTAGATGGCAAGCGACCAGCGGCCTGCCAACGCTGTTGGGATGAGGAAGACGCAGGCAAACAGAGTCTGCGTCAACGACAGTACGAATACTTTCCCAACGACTACCAAGATCTTGTTCGCACCGGGCGCTGGACACAAGGACCAAAGACCGCTGTATTCAAGGTCAGCAATGTGTGCAATCTGGCCTGCCGAAGTTGTGCAGGCTGGGACAGCAACAGCTTTGCTGCCGAAGGTGGTTACTACCAAGACACCTATGACACCACCATGACAGCCGGTGGCGAAACTCGATTACACAACAGATTCATTCCTTTGGCCCAGCCCAAGCACATCAATTTTTCTCAATATTTCAGCATTGCCCACAATCTTGAAAAGATTGATTTTTTTGGTGGCGAACCGTTTTTGAATGTGACTCACTTGGAACTGTTGGAATATCTTGTGACACAGGGCTTGAGCAAAAACATCACCTTGTACTACAGCACCAACTGTACCAATCATCCCACCAAGAGACTCAAGCAGGCCTGGAATCATTTCAAACGAGTGGAACTGGCCCTCAGCATTGACGGCGTGGAACAGGAATTTGAATATCTGCGTTACCCTGGCAAATGGTCAGACATGCTGTCCGTAATGGCGCATGTCCAGTCGCTTAAAGATCAACTGGACTGCGAATTATTTGTGATGAGTTCAGCTACTTTTAGTCTAATCAACGCATTCAGCGTGGACAAACTAACTGCCTGGCTGGCACAAGAAATTGGCCCTATCTATGTGAACATGGTGCAGAGTCCTGATTATCTTGCTGTGCATGTGGCACCAGATCATGTTAAACAGGCCATACAGTCACAAATTAAAAATACTGAACTGCTGAACTACATGCGACTGCGGCCACATGATCCTGATCTTTGGCGCAGATTCATTATCTGGATGAAGCGACAGGATCTCTATCGCAATCAAAAGTTTGAACAGGTGTTTCCTGACTACTACAAAATTTTTGAAAACGACTGGCTTGCTGTGACTGATCTAAGTGAGCAAAATTATCATAGACAAACGCAATCTTAAAGTTTATATTATAGCCTATGACTAATCTATTCAAGAAGGCCGCGGTCTTCACCGACATACATTTTGGTTTGAAGTCAAACAGCATCACTCACAACGAGGACTGCTTGGCTTTTGTAAAGTGGGCAGTTGATCTAGCCAAACAACAAGGTTGTGAAACCTGTTTCTTTCTAGGTGACTGGCACAACAACCGAGCCGCACTAAACATTTTGACGCTGAACTACAGCCTCAAAGCCTTGGAGTACATGAATGACAACTTTGATGCTGTATATTTTATACCTGGGAATCACGATCTTTATTATCGCGACAAGCGTGATGTTCAGTCAGTTGAGTGGGCCCGTCACCTCCCGCGTGTCAAAATTTGCAATGACTGGTTTCAAAGTGGGGATGTGGTTATCGCTCCTTGGCTTGTTGGGGATGATCATAAGCGTTTACTAAAGAAAAAAGGCAAGTACTGCTTTGGACATTTTGAACTGCCTGGCTACTATATGAATGCCATGGTTCAGATGCCCGATGTGGGCGAAGCCAAGCGTGAAGACTTTGTGGGCTTTGAACATGTGTTCACCGGACATTTCCACAAGCGTCAAAGTGCCAACAACATCACTTACATTGGCAACTGCTTTCCGCACAACTATGCCGACGACGGTGACGAAGATCGTGGCATGATGATTCTGGAGTGGGGCGAGGAGCCGGTGTATCATGCCTGGCCTGATCAGCCCACTTATCGTGTGCTGAGTCTCAGCAGTGTGGTCAATCAGCCTGAGAAGATCTTCAAACCCAAGATGCATGCTCGAGTGAACATCGACATTGACTTGAGTTACGAAGAAGCCACATTTATCAAAGAAACATTTGTGGACACTTATAACCTGCGTGAGCTGAGTTTGATTCCACGCAAAGAAATTGAAGTTGGTACTGACCTTGCTGGCGAAATAAAATTTGAAAGCATCGATACAATCGTGCAAAATCAAATCAATGCAATCTCCAGCGAACACTATGACCCCAAACTGTTGTTGGAAATCTATAGGAACTGTTGATGTTTGTTATCAAAGATTTAACTGTAAAAAATTTCATGAGTGTGGGTAATGCTACCCAGGCTGTGAAGTTCAATCGCAACGATCTCACTCTGGTGCTGGGTCAAAACATGGATCTGGGCGGAGACGACACAGGAGCCAGGAATGGAACTGGCAAAACAACCATTATCAATGCCCTGAGCTATGCGCTGTACGGTGAAGCACTCACCCGCATTCGCAAAGAAAACCTAATCAACAAAACCAATGGTAAAAACATGATGGTTACCATTGAGTTTGAAAAAGACGGGCAAAACTACAAGATCGAGCGCGGGCGCAAACCCAACACACTGAAATTTTTTGTAGGCGACATAGAACAAGAACAAAAAGACGAAGCACAAGGTGACTCTAGAGAAACCCAAGGTGCCATTGAACAACTGCTGGGCATGAGCCACGACATGTTCAAACACATTGTGGCTTTGAATACCTATACAGAACCGTTCTTGAGTTTGAAGGCAGCTGAACAGCGTGTGATGATTGAGCAACTGCTGGGTGTCACACAGCTTTCAGAAAAAGCCGAAGCTCTCAAAGAGCAGATGAAGGCCACCAAGGAAGGCATCACCAAAGAAGAATATCGCATCAAGGCAGTGCAGGATGCCAACAAGCGTATGGAAGATCAAATTGCCAATTTGAAACGCAGACAAAATCTGTGGGAAACAAAAAAGCAAGAAGATTTGGAAAAGTTTGCAGTGGCCTATGCAGAGTTAGACAAGATTGATATCGAAGCTGAACTGCTGGCACATCAATTGATGGCAGCATACGATACAAAGAAGCAGGCCATTGATCAGCTGAAAAAATACATTGCTCAAAACGAGCGTGATGAGCAGCGTGAAACTCGCACTGTAAACAAGCTGAAAACAGAAATAGACAGTTTAGAAGATCACAAGTGCCATGCCTGCGGACAAGAGCTGCATGACAACAATCATGAAACACTGTTGGCTGCCAAGAAAAAAGAACAGCAAGAAGCTGCGCTGAATGCGCTGGCAGCAAACACACAGTATATAGAGAACACACAGGCACTCAATGATCTTGGTGAGCTGGGTGATCGTCCTACCACATTCTATGAACGAGAAGCAGATGCGTTTGAGCATCGTGCCAGTCTGGGTGCTATACTAGGACAGATCACTGCCAAGGAAGCAGAAGCAGATCCCTATGCTGATCAGATTGTAGAAATGACTGCCAAGGCACTAGAAGAAATAGACTACGAAGAAATGAATCGCTTGACCAACTTGTTGGAGCATCAGGACTTCCTGCACAAACTGTTGACCAGCAAAGACTCATTTGTGCGCAAGCGCATCATTGATCAAAATCTTAGTTACTTGAACCAACGACTCAGTTACTATCTTGACAAGATTGGTTTGCCGCACACAGTGATATTCCAAAACGATTTGACTGTCAACATCACAGAACTGGGCCGCGAGCTAGACTTTGACAACCTCAGCCGAGGCGAACGCAACAGATTGATCTTGAGCCTGAGTTGGGCATTCCGTGATGTATACGAAAGTCTGTATCAGCCCTTGAACTTGCTGTTCATTGACGAAGTGGTTGATTCAGGTATGGATGCGTCAGGTGTGGACAACGCCCTGGGCATATTGAAAAAAATGTCTCGTGACAGAAACAAGAGTGTTTGGCTTGTGAGTCACAAGGACGAACTGAGTAGTCGTGTGAACAATGTGCTCACAGTTACCAAAGAAAACGGATTTACGACCTATGGTACCGACATTGATACCCAGTGAAGATATCAGGGTATTGCATCTAGAGTTGACCACTCGTTGTCAGGCCTCATGCCCGCAGTGTGCTCGAATGGATCCCAACAGCGGTTACTCCGATGACCATGATCTCACTTTGGAAAAAGTGCAACAACTGTTTCCTGTGGAGTTTGTGCAACAGTTACACAAGATGTTTGCCTGCGGTAACTTTGGTGATCCTGCGGCAGCCCGAGACTGTTTGGAAATATTCAAATGGTTTAGACAAGTTAATCCCAACATTGTGCTGGGGCTCAATACCAATGGCGGCTTGCGAGACACTAGGTTCTGGATGGAAATGGGCCAGCTGCTCAGTGGCCAGCTGGATTACTGTGTGTTCAGCATCGACGGCATGGCCAGTAGCAATGATATCTATCGTCGCGGTGTGATGTGGCACAAGGTCATGCTCAACGCTGATACATTTATCAAAAACGGAGGCCGTGCGCACTGGGACATGCTGGTGTTCAAACACAACGAGCATCACATTGACCACTGTAGAGAACATGCTCGCAAGCTGGGCTTTGTGAGATTCCGGACCAAGGTCAGCAGCAGGTTTCAAGAACGACCTGTGAAGTTCCTTGAACCGCCCTCAGGCTATGAACCGTTGGCACATGATGGTGCCATTGAATGTCATGCACAGCAGGAAGCCAGTATATATGTTGCAGCCACAGGTGAAGTCCTGCCCTGTTGTTTTATTGGCAGCGAAGTGTTTCGTATGGATCAGCAGCTGGCTCACTTGGTAAAAAATCCGCACGAGCTTGTGTCCAGCTGGACTCACAATCCACCGCCAGTGTGTAAAAAGTTTTGCTCCACTGCCAACTCACAAACTCGTTTTGCAAATCAATTCAGCGAGGAAACTGCACTATGCTAGCACTGTGGCATTGGCATATAGAAATCAGCAGCAAATGCACTTTGCATTGCCCTAGATGCGCCAGGCAAGAAGTTCCTGAGGGCTTGAAAAACACTGAGCTGGATCTAGCATTCTTTCACAAAAATTTTCCGCCAGCATTTATTGAACAGCACGTGCGCAAGATTACTTTTTGTGGCGACGACGGTGATCCTATCTATGCACACAATCTTGTGGATGTGATCAAGTATTTCAAGCAGTGGGCTGAAGTAGAGATTGTGATTGTTACCAACGGCAGCTATCGCTCAAAAGCCTGGTGGCGGCAGCTGGGACAAGTGTTGGATCATAGAGACACTGTACACTTTAGTATTGATGGCTTTGACAATGCCAGCAACAATCTCTATAGAGTCAACAGCGATTGGGACAGCATCATGGATGGTATTGAAGCTTTGCGGTCTGAAACACAAGCTCGGCTGGTTTGGGCTACCATTGTGTTTGATTTCAATCAAGACCACTTGAACAAAATTGAACGGCATGCTCGTGGCCGTGGGTTTGACTTTTTGCAGATAACTCGCAGCACAAAATTTGCTCAGGTGTACCCCATCTACGGGCCCAACGACAGCCTGCAGCCGCGGGCAGAATGGATTGCACCTGGGCACAGGTTTGACAGAGAAGTTATTCCCTTAGACAGGAAATCTTGGCCCACAGCACACACAGACAATCTAGCAGCCTGGGACAAAGCACAACAACACTACAAGGACAGTGCAGTGTTGCCCTTGTGTGCAATTGGCAACAAAGGGCTGTTTATCAACAGTCAAGGGCACTTTTTTCCTTGCTGTTGGGTGGCCAATAGATACTCACACAATGCCGAATGGATTGAACGAGGCCGCCAGTTTGACCTAAACCAAATCACGCTGTTTGATGTGTTAAAACACAATTTTTGGACGGAAGAGTTTCAAACATTCCGTTGGCAAGAGTGCCAAAACAAATGCTCGCAAGGGGTAGTAAATGACAAATATGCCACCGAATGGTAGCAAAAAGTACAAATTTTACCCCGCTCAACAAGTAAGGTAATTAAGTTTGCATATGACCAGTCCACAAAAAGCCAAAGGAAACGCTTGGGAACGCCGGGTGGCAGACCACCTGACAGTGACCTATGGAGAACGCTTTATTCGCGTTCCGCATTCTGGCGCTTATATTGGTGGGTCAAATGCAAATCGCAAAGAGATCTTGCACGAAGGCCAGATTCGCAGCTTCAAAGGGGATATCATTCCCGGGCAGAGTTTTCCGCGGTTCAACGCTGAGTGCAAAAGTTATAAAGACTTTCCATTTCATCAACTCTTTCAAGGCTCATGTAAGCAACTAGACGAGTGGATTGATCAATGTATGGATGTAGCCGACGAAGGTGATTTCAACATATTGTTCATGAAATTCAATCGCAAAGGCATGTTTGTAGCAGTACAAGCACAGCCCAACACAACTCCCCTGACTTTTACAAGACACTTCAATTATGGCTCCCAGAAACATGGACACTGGTTTATCATGGATTACGACACATTTTGGGAACTCAATGCAGACGCTGTGAAACAGCTTTGCAAGTAAACGGTATCAGCTAGCGCAGGCAAATTTCGTGCGCCCGGAAACCTGGATCTCGGATCACAGGGATGGAAGTCTCTCGCCGTAAAGAGCACTCAACCACTACCCGCAAGGATGAGGACAGCAAATGCCGCTGTTTGGTTGTTTGAATAGGATAATAGGCTGAAAAGACGCATGAGCGATCATGCACGGTGTCTGTATAAGTTAGCGTTTATACTGATGCCCGCCGTTGTGATAAAGACGACACTCGAGGTACCGGACAACCGCCTCTGTAATTGTGTTAACGCTAAGTGACTGTGCTACTCGGATGAAGCACTCTTTTTGCCCGCCCAGGGCAAAGTGTGACCGATTAATCTGGATGAAACTTAAATCGCTTGAGCGTAAAGAAAAAATTATCACTGAGCGCAAGCGAAAGTGATAGATCGCGCAGCGATCTTAAAAGAATGGCAATCCTGACTTCTTGGTAGCTTCCATGTTTTCTTTTATTATTTCGCCTATTATCTTGCGTTCCTCGGCACTGAGGTTGAGAGCTTGTTCATAGTTGATACCTCCACGCATCCACCAAGTGAATCTAATGCTTTCTTCTCGTATGGCTCTTGACTCTGTTTCCATACTGCTTATCCACAGCTCAATCTCTTCGTTGGTGAGTGTCAAGAGCCTAGACCGAAAAAACCTGCATAGTCAAACATTACATTGACCTCCAGTTCACCTTGACAGCTTTGGCAAGCTACCTTGCTGGGTTTTAGATTGGCAACTTCTGTGAGTTCGCCTAGTGCTTTCTGTATGGTGCTGTGTGTGCGAGCATCAATCTTGTTGTAGAACTCTAGGATAAATTCACGATTGGTAATTTGTTCTCCTGTTTCTACTAGCTCAATGTATTCTGTTGAATTGGCCATAACATCTGCTGTGAGTCCTGTTACTTTGGCCAGTTGCATGGTCACAGCAGCAGCTTGATCCTCGCCATCGGGCAGTGCTTCAATGTTCTGCTGAGCTTTTTGCAGTTCAAAGCTCACACGATTCATGTTGTTGGCATGGGTGTAGTTTTGTGGCTGAAATTTGATATTCAGTGCATCAAACTGTTTCACCTGCTCATAATCTGGACACCTGATCATGGACATGGTGTGCCGCAAATCCATGGTGTAGCTGTGTTCTGCGCCACAGTGCGGGCATGTTTGATCAAAGTCCATGTTGTGCCCGTAACTGGCAATGCGCAGAGCAATCAAGCAGGTGTCAACATCAATTGTGGGCATTTTCCAAGCATTCTTGATGTTGGGTATACAGCTTTGGATCACATCCACCACGCCCTGTCCGTTGATCAGTGCATCAGGTGTGCGCAGGGTTATTTCGTCGCGATTGGTCAGCGGATACACAGGCAGCTCGCCGTTTTCTGGCATGTCCAGCGCACCCGGCGGGTAAAACTTGCCTCCACTGGGCAAATTGATGTAGATTGCGGGTGTTCTAAACAGCCGTGATAACGGATTGGCCTTGGGTGCGGCAGCATTGTTGGCGACTGGTTCTGTGCTCATATTTTGATCCTATAAATAGTTGATACAGATATTTATCGGCAAAAAACCCGAGAATTAGATAAAATGACATACGACCGCACAGAAGATTTATTACAACGATTACTCACCGCAGTTGAAGGTCGCGGCGGCATTGGCGGTGCCAGAGGCGGCGGAGCCGGGGGCAATCAGCCCAGCAACGAAGACATACAAAATCTTCTGAGTCGCAGCAGAGAAGCAGGCAGAGAGCTCAACAGATTACAAGCTGGATTCAAGATCACAACTAGACAACAGCTGGCTTTTAGAGATGCTCAAGCCGATGCCAGCTCAAGGCTCAACGAAATAAACAGTGTTCTGTATGCTTACAGAAACAATCAAATAAGTCTAAGCAAAGAACAAAAGAAAGCTCTAGAAGCTGAACGAGCTCGATTAGCAAACACTGAAAAAAGCAATGAAGCCAGTGCTAGGTTTGTTTCTGGTGTTCAACAGGTAAGACAGAATCTAGAGCAGTTTGGCTCACAGATGATTCAGGGCAACGGTGCTGTTGTCCAGGCTATTCAAAGCGGTGCCAGTGGATTTACCATTGCTGGTGCTGGCATTCAAGCTGCTGCTCAACTGCAAAACACTGCTGTACAAAGCATGGCCAATATGGCCACTTCGGCAGGTGCAGCTCTCATGCAGTTTGGTCTTGCTGGCAAAATTGCTGGCGGTGCCATGGTGCTCATGGGTCAGTACATGGGCTTGCAGAGCAGTCTACAAACACAAGCCAAGATAATTCAAACGCAGATCATCACACAAGGTGCTGAACAGATTCTCAAAGCATTCCAGACCATGACATCGTCTGGTGCTACCTATGTTGGCGGTTTGCAACAGGTTCAGAAGGCTTTGAAAGGCAGTGATTACACACTGCAAGATTTCAGTGCCATGGTTGAAGCCAACAAAGAAACACTGGCCAAGGCCAATGTGGGTGTGGGCGATGCAGCTTTGATGTTTGGTCGGGTGGGTGCTATCTTTGACAAAGACGGCAAAAAGATGCGCAAGGAACTGATGAACCTAGGATTTGGTTATCAGGAGCAAGGTGCGCTGATGGCTGAAGTCATGGCCGACATGCGTCGTCAAGATCCTACCGCCAAACTAGCGGCTAACGAAGTTGCACAACAAACTAAACAGTATGCAATTCATCTAGCGACCATTGCTGACCTCACAGGTAAAAATGCACGCCAGCTCATGGAAGAAGGCCGCAAGAAAACTGCACAGCTGGCATTCCAGAATTTCTTACAAACATTCAATGATCCAAAAATTGCTTCTAGAGTAGAACAAGCCGTGGCTGGTATTGCTGATCCAGTCATGCGCCAAAACATCATGGA
>JACCDW010025325.1_pt1 | contig 64297 bp, 52 predicted proteins | sample 7449781 | NCBI WGS metagenome assembly JACCDW01 (sample SAMN15323449, study PRJNA562643) | freshwater metagenome | isolation source: river surface water | place: USA:Blue River Watershed | collected 2017-08-18
AAGTGCTTCTCGAGGGTCTGGCGGACCTTCATGAGCTGGGCGAAGCTCTCGGGCATCACGGCCTTGAGCTTGCTGACCGGCTCCGGGGTGCGGACGCCGGCGACGACGTCTTCGCCCTGGGCGTTGATGAGGAATTCGCCGTAGAACTCGTCCACGCCGTTGGCGGGATTACGGGTGAAGGCGACGCCGGAACCGGAGCGGCTGCCGGTGTTGCCGAACACCATGGCCTGCACGTTGACGGCGGTGCCCCACTCGGCCGGGATGTTGTACTTGCGGCGATAGACGATCGCGCGGTCGTTCATCCAGGAGGAGAACACGGCACCGGCGGCGCCGCGGAGCTGTTCCCACGGATCGTTGGGGAAGACGCGGCCCGTGCGGGCCTTGACGAGAGCCTTGAAACGCTTGACGAGTTCCTGCTGGTCGGCGGCGGTGAGGGCGGAGTCTTCGACGTCGCCATCGTACTTCTCGTGCTTGAATTCTTCGATGACCGTTTCGAACGGCTCATGGTCTTCGCCTTCGCGCTTCTGCACGCCGAGGACGACGTCGCCGTACATCTGGATGAAGCGGCGGTAGCAATCCCAAGCGAAGCGAGGGTTGTTGGTGGCCTTCTCGAGGGCGACGACGGACTGGTCGTTGAGGCCGAGGTTGAGGATGGTGTCCATCATGCCCGGCATCGAGTCGCGGGCGCCCGAGCGGACGGCGACGAGGAGCGGCATGCCGGAGGTCGCACCGAACTTGGTGCCCATGATCTTCTCCATGTTGGCGATGCCGGCTTCCATCTGGGCCTGGAGCGAAGCCGGATAGGTGCGCTTGTTGGCGTAGTAGTAGGTGCAGACTTCGGTCGTGACCGTGAAGCCGGGAGGCACCGGAAGACCGATACGGGTCATTTCGGCGAGGTTCGCACCTTTGCCGCCGAGGAGGGCCTTCATCGAGCCGTTCCCGTCAGCTTTGCCGTCGCCCCAGGTGTAGACGACCTTGGTGGACTTGGTGGTTTTGGAGTGGGATTGGGTTTTCTTTGCCATGGTAGAGAGAATGGGAGGTTCAGGGATAGTCAGACCAACGGTCGGGGTCTATCGATGAAGGGCAAAAGAAGGGGAAACCGCGACAGCGTGTCAATGGATTAGGGGCGATGCCGCCGGCGCCCCGCCCAAGCACATGCGGCCGCAGCCAACCCGCCCGCGCAAGCGCCTTAGGACTTGCAGCTGTGTAGGAAGGCCAACACGGCCAACACGACCGCAGTCAAAAAGAGGCTTAAAATACCGAATTTCCAGGCTCCGGACTTACTTTCGGAGCCTTCCCGGCGCTCTTTTTTACGAAAAGCCTTCCGCCCCGATGAAGTGACATGCTGGACGGTGACGTCTGGGTAAGCCCGGCCAGGCACGTCCTTACGGATCCCTTTGATCAGGCCCAAGTCCATGAGCTCCACGAAGGCCAAGGCTTTCCGCTCGGCGGGGAGACGGTCAAAGGCGTTGCATTCCCGACCCACGATCAAACGCTCCAAGCCGAGTTTGGCGTCGGAGGTGATATGGCGGCGGGTGGACTGGAGTTCTTCTTGGCTCAAGCGATCCTTTACTGAAGATTGGTCATCTTCTTTTGACCTTCCAAGGTGCAAATCATTTCGGACCTGAACCGCAAAAAATAATCAGACCATCTCCCGGCAACAGCCACGCGCCCATGACCTCGACCCCCACCGACCTTCCCGTGGCCCTCTCGATCGCCGGCTCCGACAGCGGCGCCGGCGCCGGCATCCAAGCGGACCTTTTGACCTTCGCCGCCAACGGCGTCTATGGCACGACGGCCATCACCTGCCTCACCGCCCAGAATCCGCACGGCGTCTCCGGCGTGCAGGCGACTGCTCCGGCCTTCGTCCTGGAACAATGCCGTCAGGTCACCGTTCATTATCGCCCCAAAGCCCTGAAAACAGGGATGTTGCTGAACGTCGAGATCGTCGAGGCGGTCGCCGCCTTCATCGCGGAAGCGCAGATTCCCGCCGTCGTCGACCCGGTCATGGTGGCCTCGAGCGGCGCGACGTTGCTGTCCGCCGAAGCGGTCGACGCGGTGCGTCGGCGACTGCTGCCGCTCGCCGCGGTGGTGACGCCCAACCTCGATGAAGCGAGCATCCTCCTCGGACGGAAAGCCCTCGGCGGAAATCACGGCGTCGCGGAAGCGCTCGAACTGGCCCGACTGTTCGGCGTGCCTTTCTTGGTCAAAGGCGGCCATGCGGAAGGTGACCACCTCGTGGATGCCTTGGCCTGGCCCGACGGCCGCTCGCTGACGCTCACGGCCCAGCGCATTCCAGGGATCGATACGCACGGCAGCGGGTGCACGCTTTCGGCCGCCATCACCGCTCACTTGGCCCGGGGGGAAACTTTGGCGCAAGCCGTCCAGCTGGCGCATGCCTACCTGCAGAAAGGCATGGCACATAGCATGCAAGTCGTTGGTTTAAAGCATATTAGGCACTAAAACCTTTAGTTTAAGCGCCCAAACGCGCTCAAGGCGCTGGCGAGGAGCCCAACAAAGCCCTGATGCTAAGGGCCGGGCTAAAGCGCTCGTGACACTCCCGCCTAAGCCTTGGCGGCCCTGACGATGGCCCGGCCGAGAGGGGTCGACGGGCTAGACCGAATGTGAACACTTTTTCACCCATCTTGATTCCAAAAGGGTTATTCACACTTGCCCCCTTCCCTTCCGCTCCTTTTCTAACCCATTCCCTGCGGTCTAGAACCGCCACCCAGACCATGCCTAAAAAGAACGCCGCCAAGCAATCCTCGACCAAAAACCCGACCGCCGTCTCCGCCCAGACCGGCGTCAAGATGCGCGGTTGCGACGTGATGGTACGTTGCCTCGAGAACCTCGGCGTGGACACGATCTTCGCTTACCCCGGCGGCGCTTCCATGGAGCTCCACCAAGGCCTCACGCGCTCCAAGAAAATCCGCACCATCCTGCCTCGCCACGAGCAAGGCGGCGCCTTCATGGCGCATGGTTACTCCCGCGCCACCGGCAAACCCGGCGTCTGCATGGCGACCTCCGGCCCGGGCGCGACGAACCTCGTCACGGCCATCGCCGATGCGCACATGGACAGCATCCCGCTCATCTGCATCACGGGGCAGGTCTACCAGCAGTTTATCGGTCGGGCGGCCTTCCAGGAAACCGACTTCTACGGCATGACGTTGCCGATCGTGAAGCACTCCTTCCTCGTGCTCGATTACAACGAGCTGCCGAGCATCATGTACAAGGCGTTCAAGATCGCCACCACGGGTCGCCCGGGCCCCGTCGTCATCGACATCCCGAAGGACATCCAACAGCACGAGTGGGTCCCCGTCTTCCCGAAGTCCCCGAACGACGTCGACATCCCCGGCCTGCAGGTCCCGCCGAAGGCGCCGGACGAACAGTTCGCCGAAGTCTTGCGCCTCATCGAGAAGGCCAAGCAACCCGTCCTCTACATCGGCGGCGGCATCCTGTCCGGCCACGCCCACGCCGAACTCCTCGCCTTCGCCGAGGCCACCGGCATCCCGGTCGCTTCCACGCTGATGGGCTTGGGCGCGTTCCCGTCCGACCACCCGCAATCCCTCTACTGGTACGGCATGCACGGCACCGTCGCCGGCAACTTCGCCGTCTGCAAGAGCGACCTCCTCATCGCCCTCGGGGCCCGCTTCGATGACCGCATCACCGGTGCCGTCGAAAAGTTCGCGCCGGACGCCACCATCGTCCACGTCGACATCGACCGCTCGGAGCACCAGAAGAACAAGTTCGCCCACTACCCGATCCACTCGGAAGTGAAGCATGCGCTGAGCCGCCTCACCGCGCTCACGAAGAAAGGCTTCAAGAAGCCCGACCTCAAGAAGTGGTACGAGACGATCAACGGCTGGAAGAAGGAACACCCGTTCCCCTTCAACTACGACCGCAAGGGCTCCAAGCACATCCTGCCGCAGGAAGCCGTCCAGGCCCTGTTCGAGGAAACCAAGGGCGACGCCATCATCGCGACGGGCGTCGGCCAGCACCAGATGTGGGCGCCGCAGTACTACCACTTCAACCAGCCGCGCACCTTCGTCAGCTCGCTCGGCGCCGGCACGATGGGCTTCGGCCTCCCGGCCGCCATCGGCGCCAAGGTCGCCTGCCCCAAGAAGCACGTCATCGACATCGACGGCGACGGCTCGTTCCTGATGAACATCCAGGAACTGGCGTGCATGAAGATCGAGAAGATCAACGCCAAGATCATGATCCTCAACAACCAGCACCTCGGCATGGTCGTCCAATGGGAAGACCGTTTCTACGCCGGCGTCCGTGGCCACACGATCTTGGGCGATGCCTCCAACATCGGCAGCCCCGACAATCCCGCCGGCCTCTACCCTGACTTCGTCAAGATCGCCAACGGCTTCGGCATCAAGGCTCGCCAGGTCATGAAGCGCGAAGACCTCCGGGAGGCCATCCGCGAGATGCTCGCGCACGATGGCCCTTACCTGCTCGACGTGGTCGTGCCCTACACCGAACACGTCCTGCCCTTCATCCCGCAGAAGAAGTCGGCGATGGAAATCCTGACGAAGTAATCTCCCGGCGATCATTTCGACGGGACCCGCGGGCCAGGGGACCCGTGGCGAAGGAAGGAACCAACAGGGGCGCGGCAGCGCCCCTGCTGCTTTTCAGCCGCCCGCCCGGGCCGACCTCACTGCGCAGGCAACCCCAACTTCCACCTGCCCCCCTTCTCGCGACTCCGTCGCGAACCTCAGTGGCCGGCCAACCAGCGTTCGGCTTCGATGGCCGCACGGCAACCCATGCCGGCCGCGGTGATCGCTTGGCGGTAGACGTGGTCGGAGCAATCGCCGGCAACGAAGACGCCCGGGATCTTGGTGCTGACGGTGTTGGCGCCGGCGACGAAATATCCGCCCTCATCGACGTCGAGCGCGGGCGTAAAGGCCTTGGAATTGGGCACGTGGCCGATGGCGACGAAGACGCATTTCACGCCCAGGGCACGGACCGCGCCCGACTTCTCGACCACTTCGAGCGTATGGACCTTGCCGTCGGCGCCGCCGAGGACCTGCTTCGGCGTGACGTTGAGGACGAGCTCGATCTTCTCATGGGTCTTCACGCGCTGCACCATGATGTCGGAGGCGCGAAAGGTGTCGCGACGGTGCACGAGGAAGACCTTCGAAGCGAAACGGGTCAGGAAGAGGGCTTCCTCGCAGGCGGAATCGCCGCCGCCGACGACCGCCACCGGGACGTCGCGGTAGAACGCACCGTCGCAGGTCGCGCAGGTGGTGACGCCATTGCCGCCGTAGTATTCCTTTTCGCCCGGGATCCCCAGGAAACGGGGCGAAGCGCCCGTGGCGATGATGACGGCCTTGGCTTCATAGGTGGCCTCGCCACCGACGAGCTTCTTCACGGGACCCGAGAAATCGACCGACTCGATGCGGTCCCAAGCGAAACGGGCGCCGAAGCGCTCGGCTTGGCCCTTCATGTTCATGATCAGCTCATTGCCATCCACGCCATGGACAAAACCCGGGAAGTTCTCGACCTCGGAGGTCGTGGTCAACTGGCCGCCCGGTTGGCCGCCTTCGAGCACCAAGGGGCTCAAGCCAGCACGGGCGGCGTAGATGGCGGCAGTGAGGCCGGCGCAGCCGGTACCGAGGATGATAACGTTTTCAGCCATGGGGATGGCTTCATCTTGAGGCCTCCAAGCCAACGGCAAGGCGGAAAAGCCTCCCGTGAACAAGTGCCCCCGGGGCCAGGCCGGCATAATGGGGTCAGGCACCAACATTGGGGTCTGACCCCATTATCGGTGCCTGACCCCGTTGCGGGCGGGCGGAGATTAATCGTCAGGCAGGTCGTTTCGGGGCTGGATTCTGGGGTTTTTGGGCTTTGACTCGCAGTTTCCATCCCCTGACCGCACCCTTTCGAGCCCGGACCCATGTTTCTCAGTATCCTCAAACTCTTCGCCGGCAGCCATAACCGGAGTTTCCTCCGCAAGTGCGCCCCACTGGTCAAAAAGATCAACGCCCTCGAACTGACGTACCAGAACCTTTCCGAGCATGACCTCCGCGCCAAGACCGCGGAGTTCAAGGCCCGCGTCGCCAAGGGGGAATCCCTCGACGCCCTGCTCCCCGAAGCCTTCGCCGTCGTCAAAAACGCCGCCCGTCGCCTGTGCGGCACGAAAGCCATCGTCTGCGACCATGAGCAGACCTGGCAGATGGTTCATTTCGACGTCCAGTTGATCGGCGGCATCGCCCTGCACCAGAAGAAGATCGCCGAAATGGCGACCGGCGAAGGCAAGACCCTCGTCGCCACCCTCCCCCTCTACCTCAACGCGCTCACCGGCCGCAATTGCCAGCTCGTCACGGTGAACGACTACCTCGCCCGCCGCGACTCCGAGTGGATGGGCCACCTCTTGCGCTACCTCGGCCTCACCGTGGGTTGCATCCAGAACCAGATGGGCAGCGAGGAACGCCAGAAGGCCTACGCTTGCGACATCACCTACGGCACCGCCTCCGAGTTCGGTTTCGACTACCTGCGCGACAACGGCATGGCCCTCAGCGCCGGCGAACAGGTGCAGCGCGAACACTACTTCTGCATCGTCGACGAAATCGACTCCATCCTCATCGACGAGGCCCGCACCCCGCTGATCATCTCCGGCCCGGTCACCGAAGAACGCGAGCCGCCGTTCATGCGCCTGGTCCCGCAGGTCAAGGTGCTCGTCGACCTCCAAACCCGCCTCGCCACGCGTCTGATCAACGAAGCCGAGGCCGAACTCAAGGAACTCCCGGACAACAAGGAACCGTCGACGGACACCTTGGACAAGCTCTGGCTGACCGCCAACGGGATGCCGCGCAACAAGTCGTTCGCCCGCCTGATGGAGAACGGCCGCTGGCGCAAACTCCTCGAGAAGCACGAAGGGATCCTCGCCAGCCAAGCCGAGAAGGACCGCCGCTACCACCTCAAGGAACGCCTCTACTACGCCATCAGCGAACGCAACCACGAGTCCGACCTCACCCAACTGGGCCGCGACACCTTGCGGCCGGGCGAACCCGATGCCTTCGTGCTGCCCGACCTCCCCACGTACTTCGTGGAGCTCGACAACGACGCCAGCCTGACGCCCGAGAAGCGCTCCGAATTCCGCGCCGCGGCCGAGGCCGCCTACATCAAGGTCTCCGAAGACATCCACGCCATCGGCCAGCTGCTCAAGGCCTTCGCGCTCTACGAGAAGGACCGCCACTACGTCGTGCATGAAGGCAAGGTCATGATCGTCGACGAGAACACCGGCCGCATCATGGCCGGACGCCGCTGGAGCGACGGCCTGCACCAGGCCGTCGAGGCCAAGGAAGGCGTCACCCTCGAGAAGGAGAACAAGACGTACGCAACCGTCACGATCCAGAACTACTTCCGCATGTACGAGAAGCTGGCCGGCATGACGGGCACCGCCGAGACCGAAGCCACCGAGTTCAACGAGATCTACAACCTCACGGTGGTCACCATCCCGACCAACCAGCCCTGCATCCGCACCGACGCCAACGACATCGTCTTCAAGACGCGGCGCGAGAAGTATCAGTTCGTCATCAAGGAACTCACCGAAGCCCACAAGCGCGGCCAGCCCGTGCTGGTCGGCACCGCGTCCGTCGAGGCTTCCGAGACGCTCAGCCGCATGCTGACGCTCGCGCGCATCCCCCACAAGGTCCTGAACGCGAAGCACCACGAGCAGGAAGCCGACATCGTCGCCATGGCCGGCCAGAACGGCGCCGTCACCATCGCCACCAACATGGCCGGCCGCGGCACCGACATCCGCCTCGGCGACGGCGTCCGCGAACTCGGCGGCCTGTACGTGCTCGGCACCGAACGCCATGAATCCCGCCGCGTCGACCGCCAGCTCCGCGGCCGTTGCTCGCGCCAAGGCGACCCCGGCCACTCGCGCTTCCTCGTCGCCCTCGAAGACGACCTGATGCGCCTGTTCTCCAACGCCGGCATCATCTCCTCGTTGCTGGAGAAATCCTTCAAGGAAGGCGAACCGCTCGAACACCCCCTGCTCGACCGCTCGATCGGCACCGCCCAGAAGCGCGTCGAAGGCCAGAACTACTCGATGCGCAAGCGCCTGCTGCAGTTCGACGACGTCCTCAACCACCAGCGCCAGATCGTCTACGGCCTGCGCAACCGCACCCTCCATGAGGCCGACACCCGCGCCAACCTGCTGTCCGTGGTCGGCGAAGAAATCGAGGAACGCCTGAAGACGGCCTACCCCGACCTCGACGCCGCCCCGGACCGCGCCGGCGCCGAAGCCTTCGTGGCTTGGTTCGTCTCGACCTTCCCGATCCGCCTCTCCGTCGAGGAACTGCTCCCGCTCAACCACGACCTCGCCACCGCCTGCGTGACCAAGAAAGTCGCCGAGCTCCAGAAGAGCCGCGAGACGAGCGAGTCGCCCGAGATGCTCAATTACCTGGAGCGCCACCTGTTGCTGCGTTCGATCGACCGCAACTGGCAGAACCACCTGACCGAGATGGAAGAGCTCCGTCGGGCGGTCAACCTGCGCGGGTACGCGCAGAAGGACCCGCTCAACGAATACAAGACCGAGGCCTATCGCGCGTTCGTCGAGCTCATGCGCCAACTGCGCACCGACGTCTGCTCCAGCCTTTTCCGCACCGCCTCCTCGATGGAAGCGTTGGAGGCGATCCTCCGCACCGCCCAAGGCCAAGCCATCGCCACCGGCCCCGCCGAACCCGGCACGCCGGCCGATCAGCCCGCCGCGACCAGCGCCCCGGAGACGATGCAGCAGAAGCAGGAGCCGTTCCGCCGCAACGAGGCCAAGATCGGCCGCAACGCCGTCGTCCGCATCCGCAAGGGCAACGAGACGCTCGACCTCAAATGGAAGAAAGCCGAAGCGATGGTGCGCGATGAAGGTTGGGTCGTGATCGAAACGCTGTCCGAATGACCGAACGACGTCCGGGCTCCCGTTTCTCCGACGCGTGGCTGTGCTGGGGCGGACTGGGCCTGACGGCGTTGCTCCTGCTCTTCAGCTTTCCTCCGTTCGGCCACCCGTTCGTCGCTTTCTTCGCGCTCATCCCGGCGACCCTCGCCGCCGCCGTCGCCCCCGACTGGCAGACCTGGCGGCGCGCGGCCTACGTCACGAGCTGGCTTCTCTGGATCGTGTTGCTGGCTTGGTTGCGCCACATCTACCCGCCGTTGGGTTGGCTCGGGCTCGTGCTGCTGACGGCCTATTGCGCGCTCTACCCCTTCGTTTGGCTGCTCGCGTTGCGGTGGATCTTCCCGGCCTGCCGCGACGCGGGCGCGCCCGCCCGCCTGCTGGCGACGCTCGGCCTCGCCGGCGCGTGGGGACTGCTGGAATGGCTCCGCACGACCGCCCTCACCGGCTTCGGTTGGCTGCCGTTGTCCGCCAGCCAGCAAGGCAATGGCGTCCTCCTGACGCTCTGCGCGTGGATCGGGCCGACCGGACTCTCCATCGGCCTCGTCCTCATCAACCTCGGGCTCGCCAGTTGGATCGTCCGTCTCCGCGCCTTGCGGACCTCCGCCGACGCGCTCGAGCCCTTGACGCCGACGAGCTGGCTGCGCCGTCTGACGCCCGAGCTGTACTTGGGCTTGGCCGTCATCGCCGCGGGTTTCTATGGCACGCTCACGCAGATGGCCCGCGAAGTTCCCCGGCAGGAAGTCCGGATCGCCGCGCTGCGGACGGACTTCGACCCCACGGAGAAATGGGACAGCGGCAAACTCGACAAACATGCCAAGGCCTTGAACGCGCTGACCGTCGCGGCCGGACGGGAAAAGCCCGATGTCGTGCTCTGGCCCGAAGCGGCCTTGCCGCTTTCCACCGAGAACGCCGGCTACGGCACGTTCCTCCGCGGCAACGTCGCCGGCGCCGGCTGCCCGCTCCTGATCGGGGCCATCGAGCCACGCAAGAACGGCTACGCAAACAGCGCCGTCGTCGTGACCGCGGAAGGCCTCGCCAAACCCACCTACGCCAAGCGACACCTCGTACCCTTCGGGGAATACGTCCCGCTCGCCGACTGGTTGCCGCTCCGCAAGGTCGTCCCCATCGCGGAAGATTGCGTCCCGGGCGACGGCGCGACGCTGCTCCCGCTGACGACCCGAAGTGGCTTCACCTTCATGGCGGGGCCCTTGGTCTGCTACGAGGACGTCTTCCCCGAACTGGCGCGCGAGCATGCCCTCGCCGGCGCCGACCTCCTCGTCGTCGTGACCAACGATGGTTGGTATGGCCACGAAGCCGGCGACGCCCAGCACACGGCGCATTCCGTGCTCATCGCCGCCGCCACGGGCCTGCCCGTCGCCCGCTCAGGCAATGCGGGGTGGAGCGGGGTCATCACCCACCGCGGCATCCTCCAGCCCACGGGCGTTCCGGGGTCGCCTCTGAGCGCCGTCGCCCAGCTCCGCCGCGACCGCGGTGAACCCACCTTCTGGGTGCGCCATGGCGATTGGGCGGTCGGCGTAGGCGGGCTGTGCTTTGGCCTCACCTATCTTTGGCGGCGCCGCCGGATCGCCCACGCGGCCTAACAGGCGAGGAAATCTGCAAGTCCGAGTCGACCTGCCCCGAAAAGACTTCACACTGACCCTACCCCGACAACGGACAAATCCACCCCGTTGCCACGCTCACTCCTGACCATGCGCCTTCTGCTTGCCTGCCTCGGCCTCTGCCTGACCGCTTCCCTTCCCGCCCAAGAGGTCAAGAAACCGAAGGACGAATTCCCCGCCTCGGGGATCGCGACCTTCAAACTGCGCATCAAGTCGATCCCGATGGTGTCCGTAAGGGTCAACGGCGTCACCCTCAACCTCGGCGTCGACACGGGCTGCCAAGGCAACGGCGTGCTGACCGAAGCGGGCGCGCGCAAGGCCGGCATCGAAGTGGCCTTCACCTTGCCCACGATGGGCAACGACGGCCGCGGCGAGACGAGCTACGGCTACATCGAGACCTTCGAAGGCGGTGGCGCGGTCTGGAAGGATTTCCACATGGCCATCATGCCGCTCACGGGCATGGACCTGGATGGCCTGGTGGGGGCGGACATCCTTTTCGGCAAACCTTTCTACATGGACCTCACCAACGCGGTGATGACGCTCGGCAAGACGCCCGATACTTCGGCGGCGCATGAGGTCGCGATCTTCAGCCGCGGCGGCCACTGCGGCGTCAACATCGAGGTCGAAGGCCACAAGGTGCCGATGATCATCGATTCCGGCGCCTCCAAGTCCTACATGAGCTCGCTGAAGTTCCGCGGGAAGACGATCTTCAAGGGCTACATCCCGGTCGCCTCGGTGCGCGGGGTCAACCTCACCCGGGTCGAAGTCTGCCAAATCAAATCCCTCCGCATCGGCGGGGCGCCCCTCACCGGCGTGGAATTCCTGCGTGACCAGGAACACAACCTCTTGGGCAACGATTTCCTGCGCGCCCACCCCATCGCGGTGGACATGGCCTCGCGGCGTCTCTGGCTCTTCGAATCGCAAGGGAGCGTCAAAGGCAGCAAGGCCCTGCCGACCAAGGAAGCGACCCCGCCGGCGGAACCCGCGAAGGCCGCCCCGGTTCCCGTCAAGTAATCCGTCCGCTCAGCGACGGCGCCCGCCACCCTCACCACCGGCGCCTTCGCCTTCTTCGCCTTCGGCTTCTTCCGGGGCTTCTTCGTCGTCCCACTTGAGTTCCTTGTCGAGCTTCTCGTCGTCTTCCACTTCGGGCAGGTCGGAAATCTCCTCCGCGGCCGAGGTGGCGCGAGCCGGCTTGTCGTCGTCATCGTCTTCGCCGGGGACTTCATGGCCCTGCGGGACGAATTCGAGGATGTCGGTGATCTCCTCGAAAGGATGGATGTCGCGGCCTTCGATCAGCGCCTGGTTGCGCAGTTCGCTGAGCTGTTCATCCACGTCTTCGACGGTGAGTTTCTGCTCCAGCTTGATCGTGTCGTTGATGAGCTTCACGCGCAGGCGCATGATGTGCTCGAGGAAGTCGGCGTAGGAACCCTTGTCGCCGTCCTTGACGTTCGGCAGGGCGAAGAGCTGTTCCTCGGAGTCGAGGATGTGTTCGGCCACGCGGGCGAGGCGCACGGTTTCGTCCTTCTCGACGGAATGGACCTGGAAAGGAATGAAGGCCGCTTCGAGGATCTCGTTCGAGAGGCCGTACTCGCGGAGCGGGTCCATCATATCCAGGACCCAAGGGAACTGGAAGGGATCGAGGATACCGAGGCCATCGGGCTCGTAGTGCTTCGGGTCGGAATTCTCCTTCACCCACCAGGTCCCCTTATCCTTGTTGAAGCGGACGGTGCACCAAAGCAGCTTGGAAGTCGTGGCAGCCATGGGGGGTTGATGTGCCCAAGTCTGGCGGGGAGTCAAGAGGGGTCGAACCGGTCCTTCCCCTCAAACACCCCTTGGGTCGCCTTCTCCGCTTTCCTTCCGCGTTTTCCTGCATTAACTGCGGGGGGTATGTCTTTCCTGTACGATAAAGTAGCCGCCAAGGCGCTCTACGCCATGGACCCCGAAACGGCCCACCAAGTAGGGTTGCGGGGGATGGGCTTCATTGGCGCCCTCCCTCCCCTCCGCTGGTGCTTGGAGCGGGGCCTGACTCCGAAGGGCGGCAAGCCCATCGAGGCCTTTGGCCTGAAGTTCCCGAACCACATCGGGTTGGCCGCGGGCTTCGATAAGGACGGCCTAGGCTGGCGCGGCGCCGCCGCCCTGGGCTTCGGCCACGTCGAAGTCGGCACGGTCACCCAGCACGCCCAAGCCGGCAACGAACGTCCCCGCGTCTTCCGTTACCCCGCCCTCAAGGCGGTGGTCAATGCCTACGGCTTCCCCAACGCCGGCTCCGAAGCCCTCCGCCAACGCCTGCTCCGCCAACCCGGCCGCGGGCAACGCGTCCATCCGCTGGGCATCAACATCGGCAAGTCGAAGATCACGCCGCTCGAAGAAGCCCAAGGGGACTACCTCCATTCCTTCAAGCTCCTGGCCCCTTTGGCCGACTACCTGGTGGTCAACATCAGCAGCCCCAACACGCCGGGCTTGCGCGCCCTCCAAGACCGCGCGCCGCTCGTGAGCCTGCTCTCCACCCTCGCCCGCGAAAACCGGTCGACGCCCGGTGGCCCGGTGCCGTTGCTGCTCAAGGTCGCGCCTGACCTCAACCCGCACCAGCTGGAGGACATCGTCTCCGTCGTGGGGGAAGTCGGTTTCGCCGGCATCATCGCGACGAACACCACGATCACCCGCCCGCCCGGCACCGAAGAGTGCTCCACCAAGGGTGGCCTCAGCGGCGCGCCCTTGCTGGAACGCTCGCTGCAGGTCGTCCGCTTCCTCACCAAGACGAGCCAAGGCCGCATTCCGGTCATCGGTTGCGGCGGCATCACCTGCGCCGCCGACGCCGGTCGCTTCATGGATGAGGGCGCCTGCTTGGTGCAGGTCTATTCGGGCTTGGTCTTCCGCGGTCCGGAGTTGGCCCGCGAAATCGCCGAAGGCCTCGCCTGGCGTCAACGCGACTGGGTCTAAGTCCCATGCGGCTCGCCCTCCTCGCCGTCGCCCTGCTCACCGGTACCCTCGCCTGGGCCGCGCCCCGCTCCGCCGCCAAGAAAGGGGATGCGATGGCCGCCGACTCTTGGCGCGCCGCCGCCACGAGCTTCGAAGGGAAAGCCGTCAAAACGAACGCGCTGGAACTGCAGAACCCGGGACTCGTCAGCGGCGATGCGCCCGCGGCCGCGGTCAAGATTCTCTCCGGCAACGATAAGGATGAAACGGGCGGAGAGGTGATCGTACTCATGCCCCCGGATCGCTTCCAGGATTTCGTGGCCAACTTCTCGCAACGCCAGCTGGGCTCGAACCGCGGCGGCTTCGGGGCGCTCTCCAAGGCCAAGACCGTCAACGGGACGTTCGTGACGATCCAAGGCGAAGGTGCCCTGCTCTTTGGGCTCGACGCCAAGCAAGCCAAGGCGCTCGGCAAGCCCTCCGAAATCCTCGCCGCCCAACTGCAGCTGGCGAAGGACGGGGCCCAAGCGACCAAGCCGGGCTGGACCGCCAAGGAGTTCAACGTCGCCAAGGTCGGTGCCGCCGGCGCTCCCGAAACCGCCCGCGAATGGGAACGACTCCAAGGCTTGCTGGCCGCGCAGACTCAGGCCGCCAAACAGCCACGCTGGAAGAGCAAGGAACTCATCGACGCGCTCAAGGCCGGCACACCGCGCCTCACGGTCGAAGACCCCGCCGCCAAGGTCGAGTGGACCTTGGTCTGGAGGTAAGCGCCCGCGGGCTTACTTGGCCGGCTTCGGAAGTTCCCGCACGGGCAGGTGGACTTCCGACTGCTTCAGGAAGAACGGCACGAAGGGACTGTTCCAATAGACGCCGTAGGCTTCGCCGGTGACCTCGAGTCCCGGGCGGGCCTTGACCCAGGCGCGGAGCTTTTCCTCAGCCTCGCGGAAGTTCTCCTGGCTATACGAGCCGCGGATGCCGATCGCGGCGACTTGGCGTACGGGCACGTCCTCCAGCTTCACCTCGTTGCCCGGCAACAGGTCCACGCGCTTGGCGGAACCGGCATCCATGTAGAAGACCATCACCCCCGGCTGCAGGCGGGCCTCCACCGGCGCGGTCATCGGGATGTTGTTCTTGCTGATGTAGCGGAAGAGCTTCCCGAAGAGGTTGTTGTTGGCGGAAAAATACGCCTGCGGGGATTCGGCCACCATGAGCCGGGCCGCCGGCAGCGACTTGACCTCAAGCTCGCCCGGAGCGGTCCGGGGATAGGCATCTTCGACACCCTGCGCAAAAGAAGGAAAGAGGGATGCCATGAAAAACAGGAAGAGGGGCCACTTCATGACCAACACCATGAAAACTCCCCGAAAATAGGCAAGCCAGCGGCTCGGTTCGTGCACCCTTGCCAGCCGACGCAAAAGGGGCTTTCTTGGGGCCATGACCGAATTACCGGAAAAAAGCTCCTTCGGCTCCCGCCTCGGCCACAACTTCCTGACGGGGATGTTCCTCGTGCTGCCGCTCGGCCTGACGCTCTACGTCATCACCCTGCTCATCGGCCTGATCGCCGCCCCGGTCGAGTCGGTCTTCCAAGCGGTCTTCCCGCTCTTCTTCCCGAACAAGGAAACGATGCCCGATTTCAAGACGGGCCATAACCATGCCCTGCTCGTGTTGGCCTCGGCCCTCGTGATGGCCATCATCCTCACGGTCCTCGGCTTCCTCTCGAAGCGCCTCTTCGGGAAGCTCCTCCAACAGTGGTTCGCCAGCCTGCTCGAGCGCATGCCCGGCTTGGGCGCGCTCTACAATTCCATCCGCCAGATGGTCGATGCGTTGAGCGGCCGCAACAAGGACACCTTCCGCCGCGTGGTCATGGTCGAATTCCCGCGCCCCGGGATGTGGACCATCGCTTTCGTGACCCACGAGCAGCCGACGGTCTTCAGCCAAGCCATCGGCAAGCCCGTCGTGAACGTCTTCATCCCCGCGGCGCCCGCGCCGACGACGGGGGTCATCCTCCACCTCCCGCCCGAGGATGTGCGGGAAACCAAACTCACGGTCGGCGAGGCGCTCGGCCTGCTCATGAGCTTCGGCTCGGTCATCCCCAAGCCCGACAACCAGTCCTAGGCCGCGATGTCGTCGGCCTCCCTCCGCTGCTTGGTCCTCGGGCGCGACCCTTCCGGAGAGTCGCACCTGTTGCTCACGCTGCTGGAGCCCGAACAAGGGCTGGAACGCTGCCTCATCCGCCTCTCCCGCGCCAAGGGCGCGACGCAGCCGGACTTGTTCGACGAATGCGAGGTCACGTTGGAACGCGCCAAGGACGGCGGGACGCGCTTCGCCCGCGACTATCGGCTGCTCACCCGCCGCGCGGGCATCGCGCGGAGCCATCGGACGTTGGAACGTGCCTGCCGGTTCGCGGCGATGATCCGCCGCAACCCGCCCCCGCCCGAATCCGCCCAAGTCTGCTACCGCATCGCCCAGGAGACGTTCACCGCCATGGCCGAACGCCCACGCGCGGACTGCGCCTACTTCAAGGGACTCTGGCTGATGATCAAGGACGGGGGGTGGCCCGTCGCCGAACAGTGGCTCGCCCATCTCGGCGGCCGGCGGGAGGCCGCGGCGGCCATCCTGACGCAACCGCTCGACGCCCAGACGACCGAGGAGGAAACGGTCGCGAAACTCGCCACCGACCTGGAACGCTGGGCCGCCGGAGAAATCCATTTCGTGCTGCCCTGATGCGCATCGACGTCAAAGGCCGGCGCATCGAGGTGAGCGCCCAGGAATTCGCGACCTTCCGGCCGGGCCCCGGCGCCGGGGCGGGCGGTTCCCCGTGGCGCGCGGAAGCGGGCCGGCAATGGCACGAGACGATGCGCAAGCAGGCGGAGGCCGAAGATACGGGCTGGACGTTCGAACAACCGATCGCGTGCGAGATCGTCGTGCTGGGCTGGACCGTCGTCATCACGGGACGGACCGACCAATGGCGCGAAAACGGGGCCCGCATCCACATCCGCGAAATCAAGACGGTCTCGGTCTCCCTCCCCCGCCGTCCCGAATTCCTCCACGGCCGCTACCCGCATCACTTCCTGCAACTGGGCGCCTACTGCCATGCGGCCCGCCTGCGCCCCGGCGCCGGCGAAATCATCGGCGAGCTGGTCTTCGTCGACCCGACCGATGGCACCAAGCAGACGATGGCTTTGCCGGACACGGCCGAGGCCGACCTCCTCCAGCAGGCGGAAACGCTCGCGGCCCATGCGGAGAACCGCCGCGCCAGCCACGCCCGGCTGCTCAATCTCCCGGACCGCGTTCCCTTCAAGGAGCCCCGTCCGGAATGGCTCCAGGCGTGCGCGGACCTCGACCAAGCGACAATGGAGTCGCCCATCCGCCTGATGGTCGCGCCCACCGGCTTCGGGAAGACTTCCGCGGCCTTGCGCCATGGGCTCTCGCTCTTGCGCAGCGGTCGGGCGGGCCGCCTGCTCTACCTCACCGGCAAAGGCACGGGGCAAATCCAGGTCCTCGCCGAACTCCGCCGCCTGGCCAAACCCGGCGAACTCCGCGCGCTGGTGCTCCGACCGCGTTCGGAACACGAGATCGACGGGCTCTCCGACGACCCCGAGGAGATCCGCCGCAACTGGGCCCGCGCGGCCATCGACCCACAGGCGCTGCTCGCCGATGGGGCCGAACTGCGGCGCATCCGTGAACTCGGCCGCATCGCCGGCGTGCCCCCTTGGGACATCACCAAAGCGATGCTCGGGCACGCGGAAGTCGTCATCTGCGACTACAACTACGTGTTCTCCCCGCGGAACCGCTCCGCGCTCGAAACCGTCCCGGGCTGGAACGACAGCGACACCGTCCTCATCGTGGACGAAGCGCACAACCTCCCCGAACGAGCGGCCGAATGCCTTTCCCTGCGGGATGAGGCGCAAGCCGCGGCCGACTTCGCCTTCACCTTGTCCGCCTGCAAGGCCCCCGCGCCGTGGTGCACGACCATGCAGGCTTGGGCCGACTTCCTGCACCGCCTGCCCAAGGCCGACGCCCTCTCGCCCGATGACCGCGTCGAGGCCATGGCCTTGGCCGAAAAGATGTCCCTCCTCGGCACCGCGTTCCCGCTCGATACGGACACCTTACCGGAGGAGGCCCGCGCGGGCGTCTGGAACGCCGCCCTCTGGTCGCAACGGCTCGAAGAAGCCGACCTCGGCTGGCTGCTCTGGTCGCCCAAGCCCGGACTGCTCAACTTGGATTGCCTGTCCGCGGCCAAAGCCACCGGCGAACGCCTGGGAGCGTTTGCGCATGCGCTGCTGATGACGGCGACGCCCGGCCCGCGCGGCGCCTTGGCGGCCGAATGCGGCCTGGACCCCGATACGCTCACGCGCGTCGATGCGCTCGCCCCGTGGCGGCAGGAAGCGTACACGGTGGCGATCGATGGCCGCGTCGATACGCGCCTCAAGACACGCGAGTCCCATGCCAACCGCACGGCGGGCGCGCTCCTCAAGCTCTCCGAAGAGGGCGCGGTGGCCGCGTTCTTCCCTTCCTACCGCTACGCCGAAAGCATCGTCGCGGAAATCCAACGGCTGAAGCCCCATGCCCCCGTCGCCCTGCAGCCCCGCGGCCTCGGACCCGAAGGCACGGCCCGCTTCGTCGAAGAGGCGCTGGACCGAAACACCATCCTTTGCCTCATCCTGGGCGGCTCGCTCGGCGAAGGCGTGGACATGTTGGGCGGACGCATCCGCTCCGCGGTCGTGATCGGCCCCGCGCTCCCCGAGGTCAACGCCCTCCAGGAAGCCCGGCGCAAGATGCACGTGCAGGACGGCGCCGAGGACGCCTTCGCCTTGGCGTACGTCCGCCCCGGCATGCGCAAGGTCAACCAAGCGCTCGGCCGGCTGGTCCGGGCGCCCGGCCACACCGCCCGCGTGCTTCTGCACTGCCGGCGGTTCGCGGACGAGACCTACAAGTCGCTGCTGTCGACGGAATACGGCGACCCCGAAGTCCTGTCCGACGACGACGACTTCAACCGTTGGACGGCGCGCAGCTGAAGCCGCTTAGACCTTCGTGATGACGCGCGCGGCCGGGAAGCGGATCTTCGCGAGGCTGGCGTACTTGTCTTCGGACGAGCGGTAGCCGGCGGCGCAAGCGACGACGGTCTGGTAGCCGGAGCCGGCGAGGCCGAGGATCTCGTCGTACTTACCCGCGTCGAGGCCTTCGATGGCGCAGGTGTCGACACCGAGGACCGCCGCCGAGGTCATGAACTGACCCAGCGCGATGTAGCACTGGCGCGCGGCCCACTCGCGTTGACCGGCGAGGTCCTTGCCCTTCACCACGCCACCAATCATCATCTGGCGATACGGCTCGAGGGCGGCGGGGTCGGCCTTCCGGTCGGAGACCATCTGATTGAAGAAGACGTTGACGTCCGCTTCGGTGATCTCGGTGCGGCGCGCGAAAACGACGAGGTGCGAAGCGTCGGTGATCTGCGACTGGTTCCAGGAAACCGGGCGGAGCTTCGCGCGGACCGCCGGATCCGCGATGACGAAGAACTTCCAAGGCTGCAGGCCGAAGGAGGAAGGGGCGAGCCGCAGGGACTCCTGCAGGGCTTCCCAGAGCGGGGCGGGCAGAGCCTTGGTGTCGAAGGCCTTGGTCGCGTAGCGCCAATTCAGGGCGTTGAGGAGTTGGGCCGGTTGGGTCGCGGGAGTCATGGTCCCCCGACTCAAGCCACTCCGTCCGCCATGTCAAATCAGGCGGGCGAAAGCACGCCGTTCGACAGCACCCACTGCCGGGCCGTCCGGGCCGCGAACTCGCGGCTATGCGTGACCAACACCAAGGCCGTGCCGCGTTGGGCGACGACCTCGAGCAGCAGCCGCATGACTTCCGCGCCCGTGGCTTCATCCAGATTGCCGGTCGGCTCATCGGCCAAGAGGACGCTCGGGCGGTTGATCAAGGCGCGCGCGATGGCCACGCGCTGGCACTCGCCACCGGAAAGCTGGGCCGGCAGATGCCGCAGGCGACTCCCGAGGCCGACCGACTCGAGCAAGGCCTGGGCATCGGCGGGCACGGCGGGGCGGCCCGCCACCTGGGCGGCCAGGAGCACGTTCTCGAGGGCGTTCAGCTCCGGCATCAGCTGGTAGTTCTGGAAGACGAAGCCCACGCCCTTCCCCAGATGCTTGCGCGCCGGCACGAGCCCGCGCCCCGGCAGGAGGAAGTTGGCTTCCCCGGCGTCAGCGACGTCGAGACCGCCGAGCAATTGGAGCAACGTCGTCTTGCCCGAACCCGAAGAACCGCGGATCGACACCGACTCGCCCGCATGCACGACGAGGTCGACGGAGCGGAGCACCACGAGCGGGCCCGCGGGCGAGGCGAAGGACTTCCGCAAGCCCTGCGCGGAAAGGACGATGGTCGGTTCAGGCATCGCGCATGGCCTCCGAGGGTTTGCGTCCGGCGGCCCACAGGGCCGGCACCAGACCGGCGATGGTGGTCACCAACAAGGTGAAGCCGGCCGCCACGACGAAGTCGGTGGCGTCGTAGTGCAGCGGGACCTTGGAGAACTGGTAGACATTGGCGACCATGTCGCCGTTGCCGAAGAGGCGGTTGATCCCGCCGAGGATCTGCTCGCGGAAGGCCAAGATCAGCCAAGTCAACAGGAAGCCCAAGGACGTCCCCAAGGCCCCGATGAGCAGGCCCTGCAGGCCGAACAACGCGACCAGATCCAGTCGACGGGCCCCGAGGGCGACCAGCACGCCGACCTCGCGCGAGCGGCGGATGACCGCGGAGAAGAGCGTGCTGCCGATCGAGAACGACGCCACCAACGTGATGATGAACATCAGGAAGAAGAGCATCGTCTTCTCGAAGCGGATGGCCTCGAGGAAGTTCTTCTTGATCTCCTGCCAAGGCACGAACTGCAGCGTCGGGCGGCCGACGTTCAGGCGCGCGGCGACCTCATAGGCCTGGGCGGGCTCCTTCAGCCGGAGCGTCAGGCCATGCACGCGGTCGCCCATCGACCAGAGCTGGTTGAAGCGCCGCAACGGGATGAACGCCGCGCGGTCGTCGACCTCGGTGAAACCCGTCCGGACCAAGGCGCAGACCTCGAAGACGGCCGGGAGCGGCGCCTTGCCCTGCTCGGCGCGTTCGGCCATGGCGGGCGACCAGACTTCGATCTTGTCGCCGACCTGCACGCGCAACGCGCGGGCCAGACCGAAACCGAGGATGACGCGCCCATCGTCCAACTCATCGAAGCCACCGGCGAAGACGTACTTGCGCGCGGGATGGCCCGCATCGGTCGGGTCGATGCCGCGGACATACGCGACGTTGGAGAAATCGCCTTGGCGGGCCAGCGCCGGGCCTTCGGAGAAGGGCGTGGCGGAAGCGACGGCGGCATCGGCGCGCAGGGCCTTGAGCAGGTCCTGCGGGCGTTCGATGGGCGTGCGGGCGACGACCACGCAATCGCCGAAGGACTCGCGGATGCGGAGGCGATGCTCCTCGCCGAAACCGTTCATCACCGTCTGCACGACCAGCAAGGCCGCCACGCCCAGCCCGACCCCGAGGATCGAGACCGTCGCGAACGCCGGAAAACGCTTACCCGGAGGGAAGAGCTGCCGCAGCGCGAGATGGAGGAACCAAGGCAAAGGGCAGGCTTTCGCTTAGGCGCCCGCCTCCGGACGCAGGGTCGGGAAGAGGATGGTGTCGCGGATGTTGGCCGCGCCCGTGAGCAGGATGACCAAGCGGTCGATGCCCACGCCCAAACCACCGGCGGGCGGCATGCCGTGTTCCAAGGCGAGGAGGAAGTCCTCGTCGATCTTCTGGGTTTCCGCGCCGGCCTGGAGCTTCAGCATTTCGCGCTGCACGCCCGGGTCGTTCTGTTCGGAATAGGCCGGGGCGATCTCCTGGCCGTTGATGCAGAGCTCGAAGACGTCGATCGTGGAATCGTCGCCGACCGTGACCTTGGCCAGCGGGCAGAGCTCCTTGGGGATGTGCGTGACGAACGTCGGCTGGATGAGCGTCGGCTCGATGAGTTTGCCGAAGACCTCGTTGGTGACTTCGTAGTCTTCCCAATCGGCGCGCGGCTCCTCGAGCCCGAGCGTGCGGCAGGCCGCGATCTTCTCCTCCTTGGAGCGCGCGAACCACTGCGGATCGCCGGTGCGCTCCACGATCAGGTCCTTGTACTTCGCTTCGCGCCACTCGCCACCGAGTTCGATCGTGCCGCCGTCGGCGCGGTTCACGCTCATGGTGCCGAGCACGTCGCGGCAGATCGTCTGGATCATCGAACGGACGAGCTCCATCATGCCGCGGAAGTCGGAATAGGCCTGGTAGGCCTCGAGCATCGTGAACTCGGGGTTATGGCGACGGGAGAGGCCCTCGTTGCGGAAGACGCGGCCGATCTCGAAGACGCGGTCCATGCCGCCGACGAGGCAGCGCTTGAGGTGGAGCTCCAGCGCGATGCGCAGGTAGAAGTCGCAGTCGAGGGCGTTGAAGTGCGTCACGAACGGACGGGCGGCGGCGCCCCCGGCGACGGCGTGCAAGGCCGGGGTTTCGACTTCGATGAATTGGCGGCTCCAGAAGAACTTGCGGATCGATTCGATGACGCGGCTGCGGGTGACGAGGCGCTGGCGCGATTCCTCGTTCACGACGAGGTCGAGGTAACGCTGGCGGTAGACCTGCTCGGGGTCGGCGAGGCCGGCCCACTTTTCGGGCAAGGGACGCAACGCCTTCGATACGAGCTTGTACTCGGTGGCGCGGACGGTCACTTCGCCGGTCTTGGTGCGGAAGAGGCGGCCGCGGACGCCGACGAAGTCACCGAGGTCGACGAGCTTCTTGAAATGCGTGTCGTAACGCTCGAGCAAGGCGTCGCGGGTGAAGTAGCACTGCTGGACGCCGCTGCGGTCGAGGATCTTGACGAAACTGGCCTTGCCCATGACGCGCAGGGCGACGATGCGGCCGGCGACCGAGACTTCGGGGCCTTCCTCGACGCCTTCGGGCAGGAGCCCGGGGCACTCGGCGGCGATGTGGGTCTGGGACCACTCGGCCCGGTACGGGTCTTCGCCCGCCGCCCGGAGTTGGGCTAGTTTCTCCTGACGCACCGCATGGAGGTCGTGGGAGATCGCGTTGAGGTCGGTCTTTTCGCTCATGATGACTCCCGTTAGGGGTGCCTTCAGGCGGGCGGGCTGGCAAGGGCGAAAGGTTCGGGTCCGCCAGGCTTTCCGTATTGCGGAGAACCCGTTCCGGGGAATAACCGAGTCCTCATGAAGGCGTATCTCGACCTGCTCCGCCACGTGAAGGAAACCGGGGAAGTCCGTCGCGACCGCACCGGCGTCGGTACCCGCGGGATCTTCGGCGCCCAACTCCGCTTCGACCTCGCCCAAGGCTTTCCCCTCGTCACGACGAAGAAGGTCCATACCCGCTCCATCATCCAGGAGCTCCTCTGGTTCCTCGCCGGCCGCACCGACAACGGCTGGTTGACCGAACGGGGCGTGACCATCTGGAACGAGTGGGCGACGGCGGAACAGTGCGCGCGCTTCGGGCGCCAGGAAGGCGACCTCGGCCCCGTCTACGGCCACCAGTGGCGCCGCTTCGGCGCGACCAAGCGGCCCGATGGCACCTACGCCGACGATGGCGTCGACCAGATCAAGCGCCTCATCGAACAACTCCGGAAGAACCCCGCCAGCCGCCGGCATCTCGTCACCGGCTGGAATCCCCAGGAAGCCGACCACGTGGCTTTGCCGCCCTGCCACACGCTCTTCCAGTTCCACGTGTCGGAGGATGGCCGCCTGAGCTGCCAACTCTACCAACGCAGCGCCGACCTCTTCCTCGGCGTGCCCTTCAACATCGCCAGCTACGCCTTGCTCACGCACATGCTGGCGCAGGTCACCGGCCTGAAACCAGGGCATTTCGTGCACACCTTCGGCGACGCCCACATCTATTCCAACCATATGGAACAGGTCGATCTGCAGCTCGCGCGCGAACCCCGTCCCCTCCCCCGCTTGGTGCTGAACCCGAACGTGAAGGACCTCTTCGCGTTCACGTTCGAAGACATCTCCATCGAAGGCTACGACCCGCATCCGGGCATCAAGGCCCCCGTCGCGATCTAAGCCCGTGAACCTCGGACGTCCGCTCATCGCCATCGCCGCCGTCGCCCGCAACCGCGGCATCGGCCGCAACAACCAGCTGCCGTGGCGCATCCCGGAAGACTTCGCGTTCTTCAAGGCGACGACCATGGGCCAAGCGCTGCTCATGGGGCGCAAGACCTACGAGTCGATCGGCCGCCCGCTCCCGGGACGCACCACCATCGTCCTCAGCCGCAGCGGGTTCACCGCCGCGCCCGGCGTCCTCATCGCCCGCGATTGGCAGGAAGCCGCCCGCCTCGCCCCCGAGTTGACCCTCTACCTCGCCGGCGGCGCCGCCCTTTACGCGGAAGCCCTCCCTTGGTGCTCCGAACTCCTCTTGACCCACGTCGACCTCGCCCCCGAGGCCGATGCCTTCTTCCCAGACTGGTCCAAGGACTTCGACGCTGGGGAGGTCATTCAGACGCACCCCACCTGCGTCATGAAGCGCCATCGCCCCCTTCATGGGGCTTAATTGATAGATTTCAGTCGTTTAATTCGGTTATAGGGCCTTCCTTCTGGGTCAGACGACCCCCTGCCCTCAAAAAACGCCACAAAACGGCTTTTAATTCGTTTTCTCCTTTCCAAGGTGCCCCCCCGTCCTAGGTTCCAAACATGCCGGACGGCCTGTTTATTTTCTTCGCTGCGCTGACCCTCGGTGCGGCCTCCCTCTTGGTCCTCAGCCGCAACGCGGTGACCTCAGCCATGGGGATGATCCTCGCCCTCGTCGGGGTGGCGGCGGACTTCTTTCTTTTAGACGCCTACTTCCTGGGCGTGCTGCAGGTCCTCGTCTACGCGGGCGCCGTGATGGTGCTCTTCCTCTTCGTGATCATGCTGCTCACGGACACGGCGGAATCCGCCGAAGCGTACCCGTGGAAATCCGCCGCCCTCGGCTTGGCCGTCTTCTTCTTCCTCGCCGCCGGCGCCGTGTGGCTCTTCGTCTGGTCGGGCGCCGTCCCCGGCACCGCCGCCGGGGCGACGCCGCCTGAGCTCAGCGCGAACCCCGGCGAATTCGTGACCGCCGCCAAAGGCTTCGGTCGCCTCCTCTACACCAAGTACCTGCTGCCGCTCGAAATCGCCGGCTTCCTGCTCCTCGTCGCCCTCGTCGGCGTCGTGTCGTTGAGCAAGGACCCCGTCGAAGCGAACGCCTAAGCCCGCCGCCATGGAACACACCACCCTTGCCCATCACCTGCTGCTCGCCGGCCTGCTCTTCGCGCTCGGCCTGACGGGCGTGCTCGTCCGCCGCAACCTGCTCGTCGTCTACATGTGCCTCGAGCTCATGCTGACCGCCGCCACGCTCGCGCTCGTCGCGTTCTCGCGCTTCAACCGCACGATGGATGGCGGGATCTTCGTCTTCTTCATCATCACCGTCGCCGCGGCCGAAGTCGCCGTCGGCCTCGCCCTGATCGTCGCCCTCTACCGCCGTCGCGGCAGCGTGAAGTCCGACGAACTCGTCACCCTCCGCGACTAAGTTTCCTCGATGTCTCCCGACCTTTCGTCCCTGGTCCACTGGATCCTGTTCCTGCCGCTGGGCGCCGCCGCGTTCTCCGCGCTGTTCCTGCGTCGCGCGGGCGCCTTCGCCGCCTGGTTCTCGACCGCCACGGCCTTCACCATCGCGGGTCTCGCGCTGCAGCTCCTCCTGCAATCCACGGGCGACGTCACCTGGCACGTCGAACTCGCGAAGCTCGGCGAGATCTCCCTGGGCTTCGGCTACCTCATCGACGCCAACGCGCGCCTGATGCTCTTCGTCGTTTCGTTCGTGGCTGCGTGGATCCACTTGTTCTCCGTCGGCTACATGCAGGACGACGCCGCCCGCGGCCGTTTCTTCGCGGGGCTCTCGATCTTCATGTTCTCGATCCTCGGGATCGTGGTGGCGGACAACCTGCTGATGACGTTCATCTTCTGGGAACTCGTCGGTTTCAGCTCCTACATGCTGATCGCCCACTACTTCGACAAGGACTTCGCCGCCGCCGCCTCGAAGAAGGCGTTCATCACGAACCGCATCGGCGACCTCGGCTTCATCCTCGGCATCGCGCTCTGCCTCCATCTCTACGGCACGCTCGACTTCGCCGCGCTCAAGGCCGCCGCGGGCCCGGCCGTGCCCGTCGCCGTCGGCGCCTTGCTCATGTGCGGCTTCCTCGGGAAGTCCGCCCAGTTCCCCCTGCATGTCTGGCTCACGGACGCGATGGCGGGTCCGACGCCCGTCTCGGCGCTGATCCACGCCGCCACGATGGTGGCGGCCGGCGTCTACTTCATGGCGCGCGTGAGTTTCCTGCTCGCCCCCGAAGTCCTCTCTTGGATGGCGATCTCCGGCGCCGGCATGGCCGCGCTCGCCGGCCTCTGCGCGCTCGCCCAGACGGACATCAAGAAGTCGCTGGCGTACTCCACGCTCGCCCACCTCGGCATCATGGGCTGCGCCCTCGGCCTCGGCCACCCCGAGCTCGCCGTGCTGCACATGGCCATGCACGCGTTCTTCAAGGCGACGCTCTTCCTCGGCGCCGGCTCGGTCATCCATGGCTGCCACCACGAACAGGACATGCTCAAGATGGGCGGCCTGCTGAAGAAGATGCCCCTCACGGCGGCGACCTTCATCGCGGCCACGCTCTCGAATTGCGCCGTCCCCTTCTTCGCCGGTTGGTACTCCAAGGACGCCATCATCGAAGCCGCCTGGCACGGCCACCACATCGCCGTCTTCGCGTTCCTCGCGATCGCGGCGCTGGCGACCTGCCTCTACAGCGGCCGCATGATCCGCCTCGTCTTCCTCGGCGAAGCCAATTCGGAAGCCGCGGAACACGCCCATGAATCGCCGTGGACGATGACCCTGCCCATCTCGGTCCTCGGTCTGGTCTTCGCCGTCGGCGCCGGTTTCGCCGCGCATTACCTCATCCCCGCGTCCGCCCTGCAGGTCGTCGACTCCACGCTCGCCGGCATGCACTTCAGCTTCACGGCCCCCTCGACGATCGTCGGCGTGCTCGCCTTGGCCCTTGGCTTCGGCGGCGCGCTGAAGTTCTACGGCACGACCCGCGGCACCGACGCCCTCCAGGTCGTCTCGCCCCGCACTTACGCCCTCCTCGAGCGCCGCTGGATGGATGGCCTTTACCGCTGGTGGATCGATGGCCCGCAGCGCCGCCTCGCGGAGTTCATCGCGTTCCTCGACCTCCTGCTCATCAACGGCGTCGCCGTCCGCTGGATCGCCGGTGGCGCGACCGCCGCCCTCGGCCACCTCACCGGCCGAACCTTCCACCGCGGCCAGACCCGGGGCTACGCGCTCTGGATCGTCGTCGGTTCCCTCCTTCTGGCTTGGTACCTCCTCGCCCGCTAACCCATGGATTCTTTTAGCACGCTCAACGCCTCGTTGTTGGTCACGGCGATTTTCCTGCCGATCCTCCTCGGCCTCATTCTCCTCGCGGGACGCATCCTGCCGCGCAGCTGGGTATCGGGGCTCGCCTTCCTCGGCTTCGCCCTGCCCGCCGCCGTGGTCCTCTGGTTCCTCTTGCCGGCCTCCGGACCGCTCGACGCCATCCTCCGCCTGCGCGTGGACGGCCCCTGGCTGTTCAAGCTCGGCCTGAACGGCGTCTCCCTGCCGCTCTTCGCGATGACCGCGGTCGTCGGCCTCGCGGCCGGCCTCAAGGCGCTGACCCAGGAAGTCGAAGGCCGGGCCACCTACCTCGGGCTGGTCCTGTTCATGTTCGGCGGCACGCTCGCCGTCTTCGGCACGGACAACATCATCGGCTTCTACTTCTTCCACGAGTTCGCGCTCATCCCGACCTTCATCCTGACGCTCTTCTGGGGCGGCGAAGGCCGGCGGTCGGCGGCGATGCAGATGGCGATCTACCTGACCGTCGGCGCGATGCTTTCGCTCGGCGGCATCTTGATCGCGATGGATGCGGCGGCCCTCAGCTGGGACGAAGCGACCTTCGGAGCGCTCTTCCAAGGCCTGTTGGCGGCCAAGGAACCGTTGCCGGCTGCGACCGGTGCCCTGACCCTCTTCGGTTTGGGGACGCTGGCTTCCCTCTTCCCCTTCCACTCCTGGGCTGCCCCGGGCTACTCGGCCGCCCCGACGCCGGTCTCGATGCTCCACGCGGGCGCGCTCAAGAAGTTCGGTCTCTATGGCATCGTGATGGTCGCCGCCGCCTCCATGCAGATCGGCCAAGGCACCCTCGGCCAGTGGTTCTTCTGGTGCGCCTTGGCGAACCTCGTGATCGTCGGCTTCATCTGCATCGCGCAGCGCGACCTCAAGCAACTGCTCTCCTGGAGCTCCGTCGCCCACATGGGCCCGATCTTCCTCGGTCTCTGGGTCGGTACGGCCAAGGGCGAAGCGGCCGGCATCGACGCCGCGCTCTTCCTGATGGTCGCGCACGGCCTGTCCTGCGCCGCCCTCTTCCTCCTCGCCAACGCGGTCCGCACGCGCACCGGCACCTACCGTTTCGAAGAACTGGGTGGCCTCGCCGCCCGCACGCCGGTCCTCGCGGCCTTCTTCGTCGCCGCCACGATGGCGTCCATCGGCCTCCCGGGCTTCGGCAACTTCTGGGGTGAAGTCGGCGTCTTCCTTTCCTTGCGCGCGGAACCGCTCTGGGTGCAGGCCTTGGTTGCCTCGACCGTCGTCGTCTCCGCCATCTACGCGCTGCGCGCCGTCGCCGCGGTCTTCTTCGGCCCGGCTTCCAAGCACATCGAAGAACGCGCCGCCCATGCGCCGTTCGGCGACCTTGGTTTCGGCGAACGCCTCGCCGCTGGCCTCTTGCTCGCCGCTTCCCTGACCATCGGCTTCGTCCCTTCCCTCGTCACACGTTGCACGAACGCCGATGCCCGCGGTATCGCCGCAGCCGCCGTGCGCTCCGCCGCCCCGAAGGCTCCCGCCGTCCCGGTGATCCCGGCCGCCACGCCTAAGGCCACCACCCCTGCCCCTTCCGCCCGATGATTTCCTCGCTCGCCAACATCGACGTCGCCTTCAAGGCCCTCGCCCCGCGCAACGCGGATTGGGCGTCGATCCTTCCCGAAATCTGCGTCGCCGGTCTCGCGTTGTTCTGCCTCGTGCAGGCGATGACGTTGCCGAAGTCCCTGCGTTGGTTGATCCCGACCACCGCCCGCGTCGGCTTGGCCTTGGTGATGATCATGGCGCTGCAAACCGGGACCGCCTGGAATCCCGCCGACGCCACCCCCTTCTTCGCCGGCCTGACCAAGCTGTCCAGCGACTCCGCCCAAGGGATTCGCTGCACGTTCCTGCTCAGCGCCCTGCTGACGAGCTTCCTCGCCGGTCGCTTCTTCAAGGACCGTCCCGCCCCCATCGCCGACTACCATCACGTCCTCCTGGTGGTCACGGCGGCGTTCATGCTGCTCGCGCAGTCCAACCACTTCGTGACGCTCTTCGTCAGCCTGGAGACGGCGGCGGTGGGCCTCTATGTGCTCGTCGGCTACCTGCGTCGCAGCCAAGCCTCGCTGGAGGCCGGCGTGAAGTACCTGGTCTCGGGCGGCCTCAGCTCGGCCCTCCTGCTCATGGGCATCGTGCTCGTCTACGGTTCGCTCGGCGCCCCGGGCGTGGACTCGCTCAACTTCGACCAGATCAACGCCGCGCTCACGGCCGGCAAGGGTACGGCCCTGACGATGGTCGGCCTCGCCCTGATCCTCGGCGGCGCGGCCTTCAAGCTCGGCGCGTTCCCTTTCCACACCTGGATCCCCGACGTCTATCAAGGCGCCCCGACGCCGACGACGGCGTTGCTCGGCACGGCTTCCAAGGCCGCCGGCGCCTTCACCTTGCTGCTCCTGGTCACGGGGCCCTTCGCCCCGCTGGCGCCCAAGCTGGCCCCGCTGCTCGCCATCGCGGCCATCCTGACGCTCCTGGTCGGCAACCTCGCCGCCCTCGCCACGACCGACGTGAAGCGCGTGCTCGCCCTCTCGGGCGTCTCGCATGCCGGCTTCCTCCTCGCCGCCATCGCCGCCGCGGTCATCTCCGGGGCCAACGACGGCCCGATGCTGCTCTCCATCTACCTGATCGCTTACGCGATCGGCACCTTCCTGGTCTCCCAGGCGCTCGTCGAGCTTCCCGTCGCCGAAGACCACCAGCGCCCCTTGCTCGGCCTGCGTGGCTTGCTCCGTCGCTCGCCCATCCTCGCCAGCGCCCTCGGCTTCGGCATCGGTTCCCTCGCCGGCATTCCGCCGTCCATCGGCTTCTTCGCCAAGCTGCTCATCCTCATCTTCCTCGCCAAGCTCCACCTCTGGTGGGTCTTCGGCGCCGCGCTCCTCAGCGTCGCCGTCAGCATCCACTACTACTTCGCCATCCTGCGCGAGGCCGTGGTGCGTCCGACGGACGACCAAGATGAAGTCGTGCCGCTGGAGGTCTCGTTCACGTCGCGCTTCCTCATCGGCGCGCTGTCGGCGGCGACGATCCTCGGCAGCCTGCTCGCCTTCCGCGGCTAAGCCCCGGGCTTCCGGCCGCGCGGGTGGTGCCGGCGGTGGGCATCGCTCAAGGCGGTGCGCTCCACCGACGTGTAGACCTGCGTCGTGGCGATGTCCGCATGGCCGAGCATCTCCTGGATGGAACGCAGGTCGGCGCCCCCGGCCAGGAGGTGCGTCGCGAAGGCGTGGCGCAACAGGTGCGGCTTCACCGGGACCTCGATGCCGGAGCGGGCGGCGGCCTGCTTCACGCTCAGCCAAAAAGTCTTGCGGGAGAGCGCTTGGCCACGGGCGCTCAGGAAAACGGCGCTGCCGGTCTTCGGACGGGTGAGCGCGGGACGGCCCTTCTCCAAATAGGTGCGCAACGCCGTGATGGCCGTTTCGCCGACGGGTACGATGCGGTCCTTGGAGCCCTTGCCGCGGACGCGCACCAAGGCGGACTCGAGGTCGAGGGCCTGGAGTTCGACCGCGCAGAGCTCGGAGATGCGCAGGCCGGAGCCGTACATGAGCTCGAGCATCGCGCGATCGCGGAGGCCCTGCGGCGTGGAAGTATCGGGCGCCGAGACGACCTTGGCGGCCTGCTCGGCGGTCAAGGTCCCCGGCAAGGTCCGGCGGAACTTCGGCCCCCGGGCGAGTTCGGTGAAGTCATCGCGCCGCAGGCCGCTCCGCACCAAATGCGCGGCGAAGGTCCGCACCGCCGAGAGCCGTCGGGCCAAGGAGGCCGCCGCCTGGCCACGCCGATCCAAGGACTTCACCCAAGACTCCACCTCGGCCAGACCGACGTCGGTCCAGCGCTCCTTGCCCAAGCGGGCGCAGTGCGCCGCGAACCGGGCCAAGTCATCCTCATAGGCCGCCACGGTCAGCTTCGCCAAGCCACGCTCCAAGGACAGGTAAGCCAAGAAGGCTTCCACCGGCTCCTGCAGGTCAGGCGGGACCACCGTGGCTTTCTTTCGACGAGGGGCTCCCATGTTTCATCCAGTATTGCGGAAACGGCCGATGAGTCCATAAGGATTCAGCATGTCCAGCCAGCGTGAGCGCGCCATGAAGCCGACCGACCTACGGGGAATCCTCCGTTACGTCCCGATGTTCCGCGACCACGTCTTCGTGATCGCCGTCGATGGCTCGATCGTCAGCCACGAGAACTTCACGAACATCGTGACCGACATCGCCGTGCTGCGCAGCCTGTCGATCAAGGTCGTCCTCGTCCACGGCATCGGCCACCAGCTCGTCGCCCTCGCCGGCGAACACAACGTCGCGCTCTCCGACATCCAAGGCGAAGGCATCACCGACGCCCCGACGATGTCGTTGGCCCGCGAAGCCGCCGCGCTCGTCTCGCAGACCGTCCTGGAACACCTCACGCAGGCGGGCCTCCGTTGCGCCATCACCAACGCCGTCCGCGCCACGAACGTCGGCGTGATCAAGGGCCGCAACCACCTCTTCACCGGGAAGATCGAGAAGGTCGACGCGGCGATCCTCAAGTCCATGCTCGCGCAGGACATCCTGCCGCTCGTCACGCCGATCGTCTGCGACCGCGAAGGCCAGTCCCTCCGCGTCAACAGCGACCACCTGGCCATGGAGCTCGCCGTCGCGATGGGCGCCTCGAAGCTCATCTACCTCACCCCCTTCCCGGGCCTCCAGGTCGATGGCGTCGTGAAGATCAACCTCCCCGAAGACGAACTCAAGACGCTGCTCGCCGACAAGAAGGTCACGCTCGACCCGCGCATCCGCAGCAAGGCCGCGCAGGCGGCCAAGGCCTTGGACGAGGACGTCCCCCGCGCGCACATCCTCGACGGACGCGTCTTCGGCGGCCTGCTCACCGAGATCTTCGATAAAGTCGGCCTCGGCACGATGGTGCACGCCAACGACTACGACCGCATCCGCCCGGCCAAGAAGAAGGACGCCCAAGCCGTCTACAACCTCGCCAAGCACGGGGCGAAGTCCGAAGCCCTCGTCCTCCGCACCCGCCAGCAGATCGAGCAGTCCATCGCCGATTTCTTCGTCTACGAGATCGACGACAGCATCATCGGCTGCGCCTCCCTGCGCGCCTACCCCGACGGCAAGGCCATGGAACTCGGCGGACTCTACGTCCAACCGTTCTACCACGGCCGCGGCGTCGGCAAGAAGCTCGTCGAGTACGCCAAGCTCCGGGCAAAGGAGCGGGGCGCCAAGAAGCTGTTCGCCCTGACGACGCAGACGTCCGGTTTCTTCCATTCCTCCTGCGGGTTCGTGGAAGCCTCGCTCAAGGACCTGCCGGCCGTGCGCCGCCAGGAACTCAAAGCCAGCGGACGCAATTCGCACGTCCTGCAGTTCCCGCTGAAGAAGCTCGCGGCTTCGGTGCGCTAAGCGCCGGGTTCCCCGTCATCCGTGGAAACCGGCCGGGGCGGCGCCAGGAAGAAGCCGCGTTGCTTTTCCGTGGGCACCAGACCGACCTTCTCCATGACGAGCAGGAAGTCTTCCCAGACCGTCCGCTTCGCGGTGAGGCTGCTGTTGTGCAGGAGGTAATTCGGATGGAAGGTGGGCATCAACGGCCGGCCTTCGAATTCATGCCAGCGCCCGCGTTCCTGCGTGATCGTGCGCTTGGCTTGGATCAAGGCCTCGAAGGCCTGCGCCCCTAGGGCGACGATGACCTGCGGCTGGATGGCTTCGATTTGGGCGCGCAGGTACGGCAGGTTGAACGCCACCTCGGCGGCGTTCGGGGGACGCTTGCCGTAAGCCGTCGGGGGCTCGGGTCGCCAGCCCATGAGGCTCGCCACGTAGATGTCCTTCTCGGACAGGCCCGTGGCGGCGACGATCTTGCGGAGCAATTCGCCGGCGGGACCGACGAACGCCCGCCCGACTTCGGCTTCCTCGAGGGTCGGCGCTTCGCCAATGAAGAGGATCTTGGCTTCGGCCGAACCGACCCCGAGGACGGGCTTCTGCGGCGACTTGAGGTGCTCCAACGTGACCGGGCACCGGGCAATCTGTCCATGCACCCAAGCGAGACGCTCGGCCTTGGTGCCCGCGGGTAAAGTGAGCGCACGGGCGGCCGGCAAAGGCCGGAGCTCGGGCGCATGGGCCGCGACCTTGGGCCCGGGAGGCGTGACCACGATCGGACGGGGCGCGAGGGGGGCGGGCTGAGGGGAAACCGCCGAACGGACCACCGACTGCTCCGATGCCGTCGCCCGCACCGGACCCGGGGAGGCGACCCCCGCCATGACCTTCAAGGCCTGGAGGGACTCGTCCGAGACGCTGACGCGACGAACCCCCGCCGCCTTTTGGCGGTGCAGCTCGGCGAGCAGCGCATCGATGGCATCTACAGGGTCAATCACGACACCGTGAGGGATTGTCGGGTTGGAGCGAGGGTCAATTCTTTCCCCGAATGGCCCCGATGGACACGAACTATTCACATTCTTAACTTTTTTAGCCGACCACCGCCGACCTCGACCCCAGTCCAAACCGACTAAATTCATCAAATAACTGTCAATCAATTACTTATGAATTATAACTCGTTTAATTTTGGTCTAAATCACCCTAAAGATCACCTACTTCGCCTTCCCTGACGCGGAGAAAAGAGCTAAAATACCCCTTATTTCAACCGGGCAAGCCCCCCAAGTAATCTGCCCTATTGTGAATAAACTTGCAGGAGGCCCGCAAAACTGTGTCTCTATGGGTCAGGTCCGCTCTGAATATAACCAAACCAAGAGCGAGACCCCGCAAGAATCCGGTGAGTTGACGGTCGTTAAGACGGCAAATCGAAATCCGAAGGTCGGAAACGGGCAATGCGGTGCAGGTAAAACACAGAAAACAAAAGATATGGAAAACAAACTGTTCGTAGGCAACCTTCCTTGGGCTGCTACCGAATCCGACATCCGCGCACACTTCTCCCAGGCGGGCGAAGTCGTCTCCGTGGAAGTGATGATGGATAAGTTCACGGGTCGTCCTCGTGGCTTCGCCTTCGTGACCATGGGCAATGCTCAGCAGGCCCAGGACGCGATCGCCAAGACGGAGAACATCGACTTCATGGGTCGCCCCCTGAAGGTGAACGTTGCTCGTCCTCGTGAAGAACGCCCCTCCTTCGGTGGCGACCGTCCCCGCTCCGGCGGCTTCGGCGGTGGTGACCGTCCTCGCTCCGGCGGCTTCGGCGGCGGCTCTCGCGGCGGCTTCGGCGGCGGCGAACGTCGTGGCGGCTTCGGCGGCGGCGACCGTCGCGGCGGCTTCGGCGGCGGCGACCGTGGCGGCTACTAATCCCTTCGGATTCTAACCTCCCTTTCGGGGCGCCCATCTGGGCGCCCCTTTTTTTGGCCGAGTCTCCCGCCTTGTCGCTTGTGCGCACCACCGGCGGAACCAACATGGGCGAACCCCGCATGCGTCGCGCCCTGCTCTTCTCGTTGTCGTTCTCGCTGCTCGCCGTGCTCGCGTGGTGGGCGCTGACGCCGTCGCCGCGCTCCCTCCGCTTCGCCCAAGCGCACGAGCTGTATGGCTTCGTCGATGGCCGCCGCACCGCGGGCCTGGATACCGCCGAACCCGTCCTGACCTTGCTCACCCAGCTGGCGCCGGCGACGCAACGCGCCACCGCCAAGCAACAAGTGAAGGCCAAGCTGTCGGCGCCCGAGATCCGCCTGGGCATCGGCTTCAAGGCACCCGCTTGGGCCTGGCACGACGCCCCCGCCACGCCGGCCGAAGCCGTCGTCCAAGTCATCCCCTCGCTTTCGCTGCAACAACTCTCCGCCTTGCCGAACGGCTACTTGCTCTTGCGCAGCGAAAGCCCGGCCAGCGTGGCCGCGGACCCTCGTCTCCGCCGTTGGTTGGGCGTGGCCATGAGCGAAACCCTCGGCCAAGCCAAGGCTTTGACCGTCACGGTCGGCGAAGAAGCCACGCCCGCACGCGCGCAGATCGGACTCTGCCTCGAATTCGCGGACGCGGCCACCGCCGTCGCCGCTGTGAAGCGCATCGCGGAGCCGGCCCCGAACAACGTCCTGACCTTCAAGGTCAGCCCGCAAGCGGAGCAAGTCGCCAAGGCGCACAAACTCGTGGTGGTGCGCTTCGAGGTCGAGGCGCTCTACCTCCGGCTGGCCGCGCAACCGCGCTGACTCAGGCCTTCTCCAACGTCCCGTCGGCGTTCAGACGACGGTAGTAGCAACCCGAACGGGCCTTCCCGTTTTCCTTCGTATGGCAGGCGCCTTGGCCGGCCGGACGGACCTTATAAAGGATCGAGTTCTGCTCGCAGTTCACGCGGACTTCCAGGAGCTCCAGGAAATCCCCGGAGGTCAGGCCTTTGATCCAGAGTTCATTGCGGGAAGTACTCCAGAAAGTGGCCTTCTTTTCCTTCAGCGCCGTCTGGAGGGCCAATTCATTGACGTAGCCCAAGATGAGCACTTCACCCGTCTGGGCGTCCTGCGCCACGGCGGGGATGACATCAGCGGCCCCGGAAGCGATTTTACGCAGTTTTTTGAAGTCCAAGCGGAGGGCTAAGCCTTCTTCGAGATCTTTATCGGACATGCCACTATCTGGCACGGACGCCCCCCTGCATTCAAGGCTGGAAAGAGCGGCCCTTTCTGCCTTACGGATACGGACCATGTCGCTCAATAATTCCGCCGACCTTTCCCGCGCCGCCACCGAAGCCCGTGGCCTTGCCATGGATGCCGTGGCCGCTTGCCATTCGGGCCACCTCGGCCTGCCGCTCGGCGCCGCCGAAATCGGTGCCGTGCTCTACGGCAACTTCCTCCGCCACGATCCCGCGGCCCCGCAGTGGATCAACCGCGATCGCTTCGTGCTTTCGGCCGGTCACGGCTCGATGTTCGTCTACAGCTGGATCCATCTGGCTGGTTTCGACCTGCCGCTCCAGGAAGTGAAGAACTTCCGCAAGCTGCACTCCAAGACTCCGGGTCACCCTGAGTTCGGCGAAACGGTCGGCGTCGAAGCCACCACCGGTCCGCTGGGCCAGGGCACCGGCAACATCGTCGGCATGGCCGTGGCCGCCAAGATGGCCGCCGCGCACTTCAACACCGCGGAACACAAGATCTTCGACCACATCGTGGTCGGCCTCGCCGGCGACGGCTGCCTCCAGGAAGGCATCTCGCAGGAAGCCGCTTCCTTCGCGGGCCGCTTCGGTTTGGACAACCTCATCATGCTCTATGACTCCAATGACGTCACCCTCGACGCCATGGCTTCGAAGACGCAGAACGAGGACACCGCCAAGCGCTACCAAGCCGCCAACTGGGAAGTCTTCACGGTCGCGCAGGGCAACGAGCTCGCCCCGATCGCGGAAGCCCTCGACAAGGCCCGCGCCAGCAAGAACGGCCAGCCGAAGCTGATCATCTGCAAGACGGTCATCGGCAAGGGCATCGCGGAAGTCCAAGGCACCTCCAAGGGCCACGGCGAAGCGGGCGTGAAGTTCGTCGACGCCTCCCGCAAGGCCCTCGGCCTGCCGGAAGAGAAGTTCTATGTCTCGCCCGAGACCCGCGCGTTCTTCGCGGCCCGCAAGGCCCAGCAGGCCGCCGCGCACGCCGCTTGGCAGCAGACCTTCGCCGCTTGGTCCAAGGCCAACCCCGAGAAGGCCGCCCTCCTCGCCAAGGCCCAGCAAGGCGACCACGGCGACGTGCAGTCCCTCCTCGCCGCCATCCCTGAGTTCGGCAAGAACGCCCTCGCGACCCGCGTCTCGGGCGAAACCTGCATCAACGCCGTCGCCAAGGCTTCGCCGCTCGCGCTTTCGGGTTCGGCCGACTTGCACGGCTCGACCAAGAACTACATCAAGGACGCCGGCGACTTCGACATCGCCACGCCCGCGGGCCGCAACCTCTACTTCGGCATCCGCGAGCACGTGATGGGCGCGATCCTCAACGGCATGGCCTACCACGGCATCTTCAAGGGCTCCGGCGCGACGTTCCTGACGTTCTCCGATTACCTGCGTCCGTCCATCCGCGTGGCCGCCCTCGCCAAGCTGCAGGTGTTCTACATCTTCACCCACGACTCCGTCGGCGTCGGCGAAGACGGCCCGACCCACCAGCCCGTGGAAACGGTCAGCGCCCTGCGTTGCATCCCGAACCTCGATGTGGTCCGCCCGGGCGACGCCGAAGAAACCGCCGCCGCCTTCGCCCATGCCGTCTCCCGCAAGGACGGCCCGGTGGCCCTCATCCTCTCCCGCCAGAACGTCCCTTCCCTCGACGCCGTCCCGGTCGCCACGCGCCGCCAGGGCACGCTCAAAGGCGCCTACGTCCTCCGCAAGGAAACCGCCCCGCTGACGCACATCATCATCGGCACGGGCAGCGAACTCTCGCTCGCCCTCGCCGCGGGCGAAGAACTCGGCGCCGGCGTCCGCGTGGTCTCGATGCCTTCGATGGAAGTCTTCGCGCGCCAGCCCAAGGCCTACCAGGAAGAAGTCCTTCCGGCCGCCTGCACCAAGCGCGTCAGCATCGAAGCGGGCGTGACGCTCTCATGGGGCCGCTATGTCGGCACCGCCGGCAAGGCGATCGGCACCGACACCTTCGGCCTCTCCGCCCCGGGCGACGTGGTCATGAAGGAACTCGGCATCACGAAGGAAGCCATCGTGAACGCCGCCAAGGCGCTCTAAGCCGCGTCCGCCGTCTGCGCCGAACGGGCCGACCCTTTGAAGAGGGTCGGCCCGTTGCTTTGGGAGGTCTATCCGTGCAGTGCCCGGCGAGTGCCCGCGAGGTCGACGGCGTACTTGGCCTTGCGGAGATCCGCCAACAGGAACGGTTTTGCGACCTGCAGAGGCTGTGCCGATCGCCAACTGAGATTCCAGACCTGCACCCGTTCAGGCGCCACCAAATCGGGCGAACGAGCGAAGGCGTCGACCTTGGCCAAGGCTTCGTTGATCGTGTAGGGCCCGTAGGTCTTGACGGTGTCGTAACAGATGAAGCACGTCGGGACATTTCTCATGGCACGACTAAACTAACAGACGACCAAGCGTCCGAAAGGATATCACTCTGAAGTCTTTAGCCGATAGATTTATAGGTAAAAGACCTCACCCTCCCTTGCCTCAAGGGACATCCTTCAAGGCCGCGAGGGGCAGCTTGAAGAGATCGCCTTGCTCGGAACCGACAAGGAGCGTCTGCGCATCCAGCCAAGCGCACCCTTCGACCTGCCAAGACAACAAGGGCGGCGACAAGGGCGCGGCTTTCGCTGGCCCGCGGAAGAAGGCTTCGCCCGTCGGCGGCAGGTCAAAGACCCAAGCCATGCGGTAGGTCAGGATGGCAAGACGATGGCCGTCCGGCGAGATGGAGGCGTCCGTCACCATACCCTTGGCGTCGAAACGCGCGACCTTGGTCAAGGTGGCCTGCTCGCCGGCCGCCGGTAGGTCAGCCCGCCAAAGATCGGTCAAGGTATCCCGACGGTGCTTGGTGAGGAGGTAAAGTTTACCGCGGACAAAGAAGATGGCTTCGCAATCGTGCGAGATTTCGGGGTCGGGATAGACCGTCTGGTCGGGCCACGTGAACGCGACCTTGCGGAACTCCGCGACTTCCTTTGCGCCCACGGCCGGCTCCTTGAAGATGTAGAATGCCAGCTCTTTCCGTCGCGAGAGATTGTTGCCGACATCGCCGACGATCAGGTTGCCCTGCCCGTCCGCCGTCAGGGCTTCCCAATCGGCATTCTTGAGGCCTTTCAGCGTGACGCCCGACCAAAGTCCCGTCGGGCCGATGACCGGCGACCCATCCGCCCGGACCGGCACGATTTCCGGTTTGTTGCCCGAGTCGGAAAGGGTCCAAAGAACGCCGGGATGCTGGGTGCTCGCCCACAGGGCCGAGCATTCAGGGACTTGCTTGAGGTTCAGTTTGGCCACGGCCTTCAATTCAACGGCGGGCATCTCCGGCACCGCCCGCCGCACGACCTCCGGTTCAGCGGCATAACCAACCGCCCAGACGGAAAGAAGAATGGACCAGCCTAATCGCATGGGGAAACCCTGGAGGCCGGACCGAGCAAAGGCAACCCGTGAGCCGTGAACTTTGCAGTCGATGCCCACATCGGAAGGCCATAGGAAATCCCATGGCCCGCTCGGCACGCTCACTCTGGACCGCCAAACTGCAAGGTGGCACCCCACCCGCGGCAGCCAAGTCGGGAAAGGCAAAGGTCCACGCCGCCAGCGAAGCGGCTAGACCCGTTGCCCGGGGCATCCGCGCGATCATCTTAGGCATCGACCCTTCGCTGCGTGGCACAGGCCTCGCCGTCATCGACACCCGCGCCGAACCTCCGCGCCTGCTCGCCAGCCGTACGGTAAAGCTGGGCCCTAAACTTGCCGCCTACGAGTGCCTCGGCCGTATCGCCGATGCCGTCGAAGAGCTCACCAAGGCCCATGGGGTCAAAGAAGCCTCCATCGAAGAAACCATTTTCGTCCAGAACTTCCGGACCGCCCAAGCCATGGGTGCATCCCGCGGGGCCGCCTTGAGCGTCCTGGCGCGCTTAGGCGTCCGGGTGTCGGAGTATGCCCCCAAGCGCATCAAAATGGCCGTTACGGGTCACGGAGCGGCCAAGAAGGAGCAGGTCGGGCGGATGATCAAATCGGTGCTCGGCCTACCCGCCGAACTGCCGCTCGATGAATCCGATGCCGCGGCCGCCGCGCTTTGCCACGCCTACACCGGCAAGGCTTAGGACGAATAGATCGACGGGTAAAAGCGAAGCAGGCGCTCGCCCAGGCTACGGCTGACCAATTGGATACTGCCGGAAGTCCCGTGACCGCGAACGTTGAGCAACATGAGCAAGCTAGACGCAATCGATACGCCGCGGGCATCGAAAAGCTGCGCGCAGTCCAAAGCCATAAGATCGGCCACATTTACGCCGCTCCGTAGCCTCAAGGCACCATAACGGATTATCGTGAACCTATACTCTCCAAAGGGATAGAACCCCAAGACACCCACCCCTCCTTGGGAGTTGCCGAAAGGCCGACTGCGAAGGCATATCCGCACCTTTGCCTCCCGTGAAACCGCACTTAAGTCCAAGCACTGCCGTACTTCGATAACGTCATAGGCTGCCCCTGGATGACCATCTGCCTCCAACAATTCAAAGTGAAGGACCGAATCATTACCCAGCACGCAAGCCAGGTAGGAATGGCATCGGCGATCCTCCAAAGAAGCACCCCCCAAAGCCGTGTACCACTCGGAGGAAGTCCGAGCGGCCGTACGACCGACATAAGTGTCTCCGGTAATGATCATGCCTGCTTAACGGCCTTGCGGCGCTGCCGACGGACCGCGACGACCGCCAAGGACAGGAAGCCCAGCGCAAGACCGTAGGTGGAAGGCTCGGGCACCGGGGAGTAATACGCAAGTTTCAGGCTATTCGTGCCCGCATCGTTGATGACCGCGAAGTCCCCCGCGTTCAATGCGCTGCCATCTTGAGCCACAAAGCCGTTAAGGTTAATGGTGAACAGGTTGCTCACGTTAGTATTGGCGCCCAAGTTCAGGGCACTGTAATTGATCAACGTGAAGGACTGAGACAGGGCCTTATCAAAAACCACCGGGGTCCCCGTGACGTTATCGGATGCATTCGCCAATGTCATTAGATTCAGGGTGGCCCGGTTGGCCGCGCTTAGGCCCGAGAGATCCAGGTTAGATGCAACGATCAGGTCGTAGCCGACGCCCGCGATCTTGGTCGAGTCATTCAGCTGCCAGGTCAGGGCCGAACCAGCCGCAAGGGTCAAGTTAGCGACATTCAGCAAGCCCACCGAAGCACCCGCCGCAATCGTACCACCGGACGAGACAGAGGTGTTACCGACGAAGCCATTACCCCCCAAGGTCCCGCCGCTAGCGACGGTGACTGCGCCAACCGTACCACTGACCAAAAGGGTGCCGCCATTGATGGTCGTCCCCCCCGTATAGCTGTTCGTCCCACCGAGGATCAAGGTTCCCGCGCCTGACTTAGTGAAACCGCCAGTGCCGTTCAGGTTAACGCTGATGGTGCCCGCCGAGCCAGTGACTTTGGTGACGCTGATGGTGCCGCCCTGCAAGGTGCCGCCATTCACGACGAAGCTATTCGCTACCGCTTGGCCGCCCACATCGACCACCCCAGTGCCGGACAGCGTAACCGTCCCCGAGCCGAACGAGGTCGCCGCATTGGCCGTCGCCGTACCTGCCGAGACAGTGGTACCCCCGGAATAGGTGTTGTCACCGGAAAGCAGCACCTGGCCAGCACCGCTCACCTTCAGCGAACCGGTACCGCTGATAATGCCATTCAGTTCCTGCGTGGCAGTGCCTGCGAACTCCAAAATACCCGCATTGGCAATGGTGCCATCATAAGCAGCCACGGATGAGTTGACGGACCCGAGCGAACCAGCCCCCGTGAACTTGATGGTGCCAGCCGAGAGCGAGATATTGCCCGTATATGCCTCACTGGCTCCGTTTGCGCCTTGGAACTCCAGTAAGCCGGCACCGCTCTTCGTGATGTCACCCGAGCCGACCAGCTTAACCGAGACAACCCCCGCCGTCGCGGTCAGACCAGCGATCGACCCAGTTCCCGTGATGGTGCCGCCACTCTGCACAACCGTATTGGCCAAGGCATATGAACCGACGTTCAAGGTGCCGCCCGTCAAAGTGACGGTACCCGCGCCCAACGCCTGAGCATTACCCAAGGTAAGGCCACCCGCCGACAAGGTCGTCCCACCCGTGAAGGTGTTGGCCGAAGACAGGGTCAGGATTCCGGCGCCTGACTTGACGATGCTGAGGTTATTTTCGTTAAGAAGATCGCCGCCGAGTTTGCCTGCAAAACTACCGTCGGCCGCCAGGCCAAACGTTAGCACCGAGTTGGAAGCATTGCCCCCGACGATACTGCTGGCCGCAGAAGAGGCCGAAATCGTGGCGATGGTCTGCGCCGAGGTGGCCCCCGCATCCCCGAGGACCAACTTGCCGTCATTGGAGAAACGAAACTCAATCGCCCCCAAACGGTTATCTCCACCGGCCAAGATCACCCGTCCACCCTCTATATTCAAACGGCTGGTCAACTGACCAGCACTGTTGCCGGTCAGCTTCACGGACCCCGCGCCCCGCTTGATGAAGCCCAAGCCACCACCACCGCCGACGAGCAATGAATTAATCGTAATGTCGCCCGTCGCCGTCGCGGCACCCGCGTTAACATTGATAGCGTAACCATAGGTGCCCATATTGATGTTAACGAGAGCATCGACGACCGAACCTGAGGCGGCGGCGTTCACCGTCATTTGGTTTCCATTTGTATCAAAGCCATACAGGGTAGCCGCCGTGCTCCCCCCGTAATTGCGAATCGTGGTGGCGGCGTTCTCCAAAATTAGGCCGTTGATGCTATAGGAAATGCCGGATTTCAACTGCAAGCCGGTCGTAGCGGAAACCCCTGAACCCATGACCGTCACACTAGAGCTATAAGATCCACCATCGTAGTTCGCCCCTAGCTTAAGCGTGGCGCCGCTTTCGATCCGATAAGCGGTAGCCTTACGCCCCGCCACCTCCAGGGTGCCCGCCTGGACATAGGTTGTGCCTGTATTGGTACTGCTTCCCGTCAAGACGAGGATGCCGTCGCCGGACTTGGTAAGGCTGACGACTCCGGTGCCGTTATTGGCGATGACCGAACTGATCGTGCTCGTGCCGGAACCCACGACGAACTGCAGTTCACCCGCGGTGTTGTCGGCCCCACCAGCCGTCAAAGTTCCGCCCGTGAAATTGAGGCCCGAACCAGCGATGACGGTTCCTACGGCCCCCAAGCGCAGCGTATTGCCCGTGCCGATCGTAACCGTGCCGGCGCTAGCAGCGGTGTTGACCAAGGTATTGATGGTCGTCACACCCGTGCCAACCGTGACGGTACCCGTCGTGTTACCCGTATCGGAAACCCTGACATTATTCGCCGCGGCGTTGGCAATGACGCCCCCTTGTCTTGCGATGTCCGTGTAGGCAGAATAGGCGATGACGTTGCCGCTGCCGTCGTTGGCGGCCAACGCTCCATTCAGCAGGACGCCAGCCAGCAGCCCGTTGGTGTTGGCCGTGCTCGTCGTCGCCAGGCCCGCAGACTGCAGGTTAAGCAGGCCACCCGTGCTGCGGGTGATGGCTCCCAAAGAAATCGTTGATGTACCGGACGAGCGGGTGAGGGTCACGCCACCATTTAGGCTAGTCGAAGTCGCCACCTGGGCAAAAGAACCTCCAACGAGGTCCAAGGTGCCGCCCTGCAAATTAAGGACGCCTGCAAACTTCGCGGTATTGTTCGTGCCATAGTCCAAGGTCAGCTTACCGCTCTGCACCTGGAGATTCCCCGAAAGGGTGTTCGTGCCGGAGAGGGTAAGGTTACCCAAGCCGATCTTCTGGAGGCTGCCGGTCCCGCCGACGGCGCCAGAGAAGACGACGTCCGACAAGGCCGTGATAGTCCGCGCATTGCTGATGGTCGTCGCCCCCGTGAACGTGAGCAGGCCATTCTTCGTGCCATTACCCAAAATGGCGTCGTTCGTGAACGCCAAGGCGTTAGCGAGGGTGCGCGCCGTCGTACCATCGCTGCTCAACCAACCATTGGCGCCAGAAAACGTCACGGTACCCGTGCCCAGCGCGGTGTTGTTGCCCACGTGCAGTCCGCCCGCATTCAAGGTTGTCCCGCCCGAGTAGGTGCTGGCACCGGTAAGCACCAACTCACCCACCCCACCCTTCGTCAGCGTGCTCGTGCCCTGCAGGACAGCATTCGACGTCAGGGTCGCGCCTGCGTTCACATTAATCACCGTACTGGCGAGGTTGATGTTTCCATTGGTCCCGCTCTGCACGATCGAAGCGTTGCGGTTGACCGTCACCGTACCGCCGAGCTGGAATGACCCGAAGGATGCGTTGACCCCTCCATTAGCATTAATGGTGCCGCCATTGAGCGTGAGGTTATTGAGGGTGTTGAAGGATCCATTCGAAGACAAAGTGCCACCATCCAAGATCAACGTCGCAGCCGTGGTGGTGCCTGACTGGCCCCAAGTATCCGTCGAACGCAGGGCCAGTTCTGCGCCGTTGCTGACCCGAATGGTGCCGCCAGAATACGCCGTACTCCCCTTCTGCAGTTCCAGCACCCCGGCGCTGACGAGGATGTTGGGGGTGGCTAAGGTGGGCGTGTTCAGACGTAAGGTACCCGCTCCGGTCTTGGTCAGCACATTGGTCGAAAGCGTCAACGGGGCGGAAATCACCGCGGTCGAACCCGAGGCGACCGCAAAGGTCGCGTTACCAGCCAGGGAAATCGTACCAGTGCCGCTCAAGGTCCAATTACCGCTCGTGGTGGCCGATCCGAAGCTCAAGCCGCCGATGGTCTGGCTGGAACCGATGGTGATGATGTCGTTCACCGCCGTGGTCTGACCGAGGAAGGTGGCCGTATCGCCCGAAGTCCAGGGAGAGAGGGTCGTGCCGTTGCTGCTCCAGAAGCTGTCCGCACCCCACGTGCCATTACCCGACTGGAAACCAGCCGCCGAGGAAGTATCCCACGTGACGGTGGCGCCGATCGCAGGCGTGATCGCCAAGGCGGCAGCGAGAAGGAAAGACGGACGGACGAGGGATGGGGTGGTGCGCATAGAGGTTGGGCTTTGTGCCGGCACCAACGCATGCACAGCCGACCGTGGGAACTACGAACCGCGAAAACGGGCGAACAACCCCACGACTTTGTAGGTAGATTAACTTAAGGGACGCGGACCGTCCTTATTTTTCGCTCACCACGAACAGGTCATCCCGGCCACGGGCCTGGCTCCACCGCGCCAAACATTCATCGAGCGGGACGGGACGGACTTTCTGCGCAAGGTTGTACGCGCCGGCGTCGATGCAGGCCTTCAGCTGCGTCCAGACGGCGCCATAGGCGCGGCTGAAGCGGAGCGACTCATCGCGCACCAAGCTCGAAACATGGCAGCAACCGCCCACTTCCGTGACGATGAAACGCCCAGCCTTGAATTCTTCCTCGCTCACGGCGCGGAGGTCGAAGCGGCCGAAATGCAACCCCGGGAAGCGCTTCGCGAACGTCGTCACGGCGGCGCTCAATGCCGCGGTGTTCAAGTCATGGCGATGGACGCAACGCGCGCCATGGCCATAGCTGCCGGAGAGGTTCAGGACGACCTTCTCGCCGGCTGGCACGACCCGATTGAGGTCGCGGTCATGGCATTCCAGGTAGAGTTCGCCGCGCGAAACCGCGACCTCGTCGAGCCAGATGAGTTCTTCCAGGGTTTCCTCGCCATCGCCCATGACGACGACGTCCACTTTCTGCACGACGACCATGACCCGCCCATCGTCCTTGCCGGGGCTGCGACGCCAGACGACCTCGAACTCGAGTCCTTCGATCTTCTTCTGCAGCATGAAGTCCTCCTTGGCCCCCACGACCTGACGCTCAAGTTGCGCTTCATCACGGATGTAACGCATGCCCGCGCCATCCTCGCCGACTTCGGGCTTGAAGACCAAGGGATACCCATGACAGGCCGCGAACGCGCGGGCTTCCTTGAGCCGCTCCTCCGCGGAGTCCTCCATCGAAAGGGCCAGCAGCGGACAGCAGCGGGAATCCCGCTGGAAGGGACGTAGGAGCAGCGACTTGGCATCCCCCGTGAAGCCCCCGATGCGACCGAAAGAGGGGTTGGCGGAAGCAAAGGCGGTCAAGCGACGATGGCGCAGGCACAGCGCCAAGATGCCGACGCGGATCGGGAAGTAGAGCAACCAGGAGGGCCACAACGAAGCCTGCAGGAGGTTGCGGACTTTCATCACGATCTGGCGACGGCCCCGCCATGTCAGGGCCGGCACGATCCAGTGCGTGACGAAGTGCAGGGCGAAGACGAAACCAAGGATGATCCAGAGAGCCTGGCTCTTGAACCGCGCCAGCAACTCCATGCCGTGCGAACCGAACTTGTAGCCCAACCACATGAGCGGCGGGGTCCAGATCAACGCCGCGACCAGCAACAACCCGCCCAACCGCGCGAAGTTCAGCTTCATGATCCCGGCCGTCACGAAAGTCGGCACGCGACTGGCTGGGACGAAGCGCGAACTGACGACCACGAGCAGGCCCTGCGGCGTCGAAAACCAGCCCGCCCATTGGTTGACCTTACTTTCCTTGATGAACCACTTGAACGGGGCCTTGGTGATCGCCTGCCGCCCATAGAACCGCCCGACCGAATAAAGCACGAGGTCGCCGATGAAGATGCCAACGGTGCACGCGGCCGCCCCCGACCAGAAATCGATGATGCCGACGGACACCATGAGGCCGGTCGCCAAACACGTGGGATCCTCCGCCACAAAGGTGCAGATGATGATGATGACGAGGAGAATCCAGAAATGGGCCCCGACCGCCGAAGGCAGCGGCGGATACTCGCGCGTTGCCGCCACCGCCTCGGCACCGGCAGGCGGCGTGGCGACGAAACCCACGACTTCCGACACGACCTTGGCCTGCGCCTTGAAGACGATGTCGCGTCCGCCCGGCAGGACGACGAGCTTCGCCTGCGGCGCCAACTGCGCGCTGTAGGTGGCCGCCTGCACCGGGGTCAGCCAGTCGTCCTCACCGTGGACGATCAAGAGGGGCTTGCGCCAGGCGAAGAGGATGGCCTTGGACTCGGAGAGATCGGTTTCGAAGATGGTCTTGGCGTAATCGCGGTCCCAGGGCAACAAATCCGCCGCCCCGAAGTTGGGCGTCAGGCGCGAGACACCCCAGAAGAAAGCGCCCTGAAAACCATAGACGATCTTGTTGACGAGCGGATTGCCCAAGAGCTCGAACTCCTGCGCCCCGGGCGCGGAAAGCATCGTGAGCGAGCGCACGCGGTCGGGATGCGCCGAGGCGAGCTCCAAGGCAGCCACGCCACCCAAGCCCTGCCCGAGGACGTGGTATTCCTTCACCCCGTAATGCGCAACCAAGGCCGCCACCACTTCCGCATTGGCTTCCATGGAGTGGCTGGGGACGTTGCCGGGGGTCGGACCAAACCCAGGCAGGAAAGGTTCGATGACCGCCACCTTGCCGGTCTTGGCCAGCTCCTCGCAAAAACGCGAACCGCGCCGATCCCAAGGGGCGCGATGCAGATAGACCAAGACGGGTTTGCCGCCTGGTGACTGTTGGTCATCAAAGCCATGCAGCTTGGCATGCACCGGAATCTTTGTCTCCCGCGCGACCACCTGGTCGCCTTGGTAATCAAAGGAGGGCACCATGACGGGCGGGGCCTTTGCCATCCGCTCGATGGAACTGAAAAAGGGGAAGAAGGCCGAGAGGACCAACAAAGCCACGTAGATGACCATGCCCCACCACTTCCCTGGGACACGCCCTAGGTTCTGCTTCATCTGTGTCGGGGTCGACATCACCCGCAGTCAAATGACCGCCTCCGAGGGGCGCAAGGCGGGAAGGTTCACAATATTGTGTCAGTGACTGATTTATGGCTTCCTAAGGGACCCTATCCCCTCTTGTCTCCCACCCAGTGCAAGCCACCGGACAGGAACTTCCAGGCCTCAGGGTCACCGTCGATAAGGTGGTCCACCATCGTGACGCCAATTTTCCGCCCGAGACTCCCCACGCCTTCGTGTACTTTCTGACCGTTTCCAATCTTTCCCAGTCCACCGTCCGGCTCCTCGGCCGCAAATGGATCATCCGTTCCCCCGATGGCACGGTCGAGGTCATCGAGGGCGACGGCATCGTCGGCCAGACCCCTCGCATCCCGTCGGGCGAATCCTTCTCCTATAACAGCTATCACCTCACCGGCCACCCCGTGACCGCCGAAGGCGCCTTCCACGGCACCACCGAGGATGGGCAGCGCATTTTCGTGCGCATCCCCGCCTTCGAGATGATTCCTCCCGCCGACCCCCTTGAATGAGAATTACTGACCTGAACTCCGGCCGCGAAATCGGCGCCAGCTGCATGCTCCTCGAATTCGGGGGCCTGCGCATGGTGATCGATTGCGGCATGCACCCCAAACACGCCGGCAAGGACGCCCTGCCCCAGATCAACAAGATCGAGGGCTCCGTCGATGGCGTGATCCTCACGCACTGCCACCTCGATCACCTGGGCTCCCTGCCCTTGCTGGTCCGGGCCCACCCGGGCGCCCGGGTCTTCGCCTCGGCCGCGACGACGCTCTTCGCCCGCCGACTGCTGTCCAATTCGATCCAGGTGATGAAGCGCCAACGGGAAGAGACGGGGAACGTCGACCTCCCGCTGTACGTCGACCAAGACGTGGAACGGGTCGAAAACGCGCTGTCCGCCGTGCCCCTCGCCAACCCGCGCAAGATCGGCCGCGGCGGTGAGGAGATCCAATTGAGCTTCCACCTCGCCGGCCACGTCGCGGGCGCCGTGGGTTGCATGATCGAGCATCGCCGCAAACGCCACTTCTTCACCGGGGACGTCAATTTCCAAGCCCAACGCACCGTCGGCGGCGCCGACTTCCCCCGCCAGCCCGTCGATACGTTGGTGATGGAATGCACCCGCGGGGCGACCGCCTCCCACCCGGGCCACACGCGCGCCATGGAGGAGAAGCGCCTCATCAAGGCCATCAACCGCGTCTGCGACGCCGGTGGTACGGTGCTGCTCCCGGCCTTCGCCTTCGGCCGCATGCAGGAAATCCTGATGCTGCTCGATGAAGCGGCCGCCGCCGGCAACCTCGCCGACGTGCCCATCATCGCTTCGGGCCTCGGCATGGATCTCTGCGATTACCTCGACGCCGCCACGAAGAAGACGAAGCAGGTGAAGTTCAACCGTCAGGTGCTGCGCGACCTCAACGTGCTGCCGCTTTCCCGCCGTTACGTCCAGCCCGGCAAGAACCTCCCCGAACGCGGCATCTACCTGCTCTCGAGCGGCATGCTGGTCGAGAAGACGCCCGCCTGGCGCATCGCCGCCAACGTGCTCGACCATAAGGAAAACGCCGTGTTCTTCGTGGGCTACTGCGATCCGGAAACGCCCGGGGGCGAATTGATCGGCATGGCCCCCGGCGGTGAGTTCAAGTTCACCGGGCTCGACCACACGTCGATCCTCCGCGCCGAGGTCGAGCGCTTCCACTTGTCCGGCCACGCCGACCGCGAAGAGCTGGTCGATTTCGCCAAGTCGCTCGCGCCCAAGGATCTCGTGCTCACGCACGGCGACCCGCCCGCCCGCGCCTGGATGAAGGAGACGTTGGCGAAGGAACTGCCGGGCACCCGCATCCACGACCCCGAACCGGGCGTTCCCCTCGACCTGTGAACCTCGCTCCCCTCTCAGTCGAAGACTGGCGGGAGTTCTATCTGACCCGCGGCCCCCGGATGGCCGCCGAAGCGTTTCTGCTCAAACTGGCCGACCTCAGCCCCGGCGAACAGCGGGCGGTGTTGTGCGGCTTACCCGATACGCGCAGCCTGACGCAGCGCTTCGAGAATGCATGGGAACAGCGTGAGTCGGCGCTGGGGGGCGTTCCCTTCCTGACGAAGGACCTGTATTTCCGCATGGGTCATCCGACCAACGCGGGATCGACCTTCCTGTCCGAAGAAATCGGGCTGCCCCGCACCAACTCCTCCCTGCCCGCCGCGTTCCAGCAGGACGCCGGGGCGGTGGAATGCGGCCGCACGCAACTCAACGAGTTCGCCTTCGGGCTCTCCGGCGAAAACCCACACTTCGGCGATTGCCCCCACCCGACCGACGCCACCCGGCTGGCCGGGGGCTCCAGTTCAGGCTCCGCGTTCGCCGTCGCCCGCGGCCTCGTGCCCTTCGCGCTCGCCAGCGATACGGCCGGCTCCATCCGCGTGCCTGCCGCCTACTGCGGCGTGTGGGGCCTGCGGTTGTCCCCCGACATCGCGCCGGTCGGCGACATCTTCCCGTTGTCCCCCGGCTACGACACCCAGGGTTGGCTCGCGCGTTCCGCCAACGATTTGCTCGAGGTTTCCACGGCCGTCCTCGGCGAAGCGCCGCCGGCCGGTGCGGGCCTATGGGCGGGCGACCTAGGCTTGGGCATCGACCCAGCCGTCCTCGCGCCGATGCGCGCCTTGGCGCTCAAGTGCGGGGCCAAGGAAGACCCCGCCGCCGCCGAACTGCTGCGCCTCGCGTGCGCCGAAGCGGCCACGGCGTATCCCATCCTCGGTGGTGCCGCCGCCGCCCGCGTCCACGCGCCTTGGCTCGATCGGCGCCGCGCGGCTTATGACCCCGCCGTCTGGGCCCGCCTGGATGCCGGACGCCACCGCACGCCGGATGAACTGCGTTCGGCGGAAACGGTCCGGCGACGGGTGAGCGAAGCGTTCCAAGCCATCTTCAGGCGCCACCATTACGCGATCCTGCCCGCGACGTTCGGCCCCGCCGTGACGAAAGCCGCGTGCGACGACCACCATCGTCGGCGCCTCCTGGCGTTGAACGCGCCGGCTTCGCTCGCCGGTCTGCCCGCCGTCACGGCCCCGGTGAAACTCGCCGATGGCTTGACGGCGGGGATTCAGATCCTGTTTCCGGACATGGCCAATTTCGGTTGGCGCTCGGTCCTCGAACGGCTCCGCTGATCAGAGGCGACGACGGCGCATGTGCGCCGGGGGCTGCCCCAAGGCTTCGCGGTATTTGGCCACGGTGCGACGGGCGATCTGGATCCCGCGCTTGCGGAGTTCGGCCGTGATCGCCTCATCCGCCAACGGGGCCGCGGGGTTTTCGCGCGCCAAGATGTCCGCGATGAGCTCCTGCACGCCTTCTTGGGCGACGGTCCCGCCGCCTTCGGTGGCGACGCCGGAAGTGAAGAACCAACGGAATTCCTTGAGGCCATGCGGCGTGAGCATCCACTTGTTCGCGGCGGCGCGGCCGACGGTGGTCTCATGCACGCCCATCTCCTTGGCGACGTCCGTCATCGTCAGCGGCCGCAACTGCGCGGGGCCGTGCTCGAAGAAGTCGCCTTGGCGTTCCACGATGATGTGCGCGAGGCGCTCCACGGTACGCTGGCGCTCCTCGATCGCACCGATGAGGAACTTACCCTGCCGCATCCGCTCCAAAATGTAGGTCCGCTCCTTCTCGCCCAAGGCCTGTCCGGCCAACATATCCTTGTAGGCGGATGCCAACTTCAGTTTGGGGATATGCCGGTCGTCCATGCTGACCTTCCAGGCGCCGTCTTCGTCCTTCTCGACGGTGGCATCAGGGGTCACGACGCGGTTGTCGTCGCGCATGAAACGCCGCGCGGGCGCGGTCTCGAGCTTGGCCATCTCCGTCAGGCCTTCGCGGACTTCATCCGGCGTGAGCTCGCAGATGCGGCCGCACTCATCGAGGCGGCGGGCCATCAGCGGCTCCCAAGCGTCCTGCACCAAGCGGGCCGCGAACGAGAGACCCCGGCCCCGCTGCCGGAGCTGGGCCAGGAAACATTCACGGAGGTCGCGCGACCCAATGCCGACGGGATCAAAGCCGAGGAGCAAGGTATGGGCCGTGACGACGGCTTCGTAGCTCTGCCCCGAACGCAACGCGATCGAGGAAAGGTCTTCATCCAGGAAGCCGCGGTCATCCAAGGAAGCGATCAGGAGCTTGAGGGCTTCCTGGACCTGCGGGTCGTCGGCGGCCGTCCGCGCCTGCTCGGCGAGATGCTCGGAGAGCGAGGACTCGCCCGTGACCGACTCCAGCATGTGCCGGCGACGTTCCTCGTCATCCTGCGTATACCCCTGGGAACGGATCTCCTCGTAATAGCTCTCGTCCCAATCCTCCTTCATCCGACGCAAAGCATCATAGTCCTCATCCCCCAAACTGAGTTCACGCGGGCCATCGTCTTCGGGTTCCTCGGTCGGGGGTGCTTCCAGCGGCTCGGCGGAACTGGGCTCAACCTCTTCAAGCAACGGGTTGGCCGCCATTTCATCGGCGATTTCACGCAATAACTCAGCGGCCGGGACCTGCAAAATGCGCAGGGACTGGCGGAGCTGGGGCGTCAGGACGAGCCCCTGCACCTGCTTCTGCGATTGATTGACACCTTGGTTGGCCATTAACGCCTTTGAGCAAAGGTATCTTCAGGTAATTTGCAAAGGGGAAGCATTCCCCCTATCGGCTTGCCTCCGACCCCTCAGAGCTTAGCCTCAGGAAGGCCCTAAACCCCTTGGCCACAACGCCCTTATGCGTCATTTTGCCCTATTTATCGACAACGAGGTCCGTGGCCCGCTCAGCGAGTACGAGATCCAGGACCTCATCAACGCCGGCACCGTCCATGCCGACACGCAATGCGCCCCCTCCGGTTCCACCGAATGGGAGCCCTTGGGTAACCATTTCACTTTCGGCAGCAGCATCAAGCTCACCAAAAAAGTGGAGAAGAGCGAAGCGGAAGCGGAGGTCGACGCGAGCCGCCTCGACGTCGATACGCGCCGCAAGTTGCTGATGTATGGCTTGGCCGATTCGGCGACGGTGGACCAGATCTCCCAAGCCCAAGCCGAAATCGTCCTCGGCGGCCACGAGGCCGACCTGCGGGCCAAGATCGGCACGCACCGCACCGTGGGCCTCTCGGCCTTCTTCGTCGCCCTCGCCCTCGCCGCCTACGTCGGTTCCTTCACGGACCTCGGCGGGAGCCTCCTCGGCAAAGGTGCCGCCAAGTTCGCCAAGGATGACCCGAAGGCCATCGATGGCCTGAAGCGTTTCGACTCGGACGTGAAGCGTTTCGAAGAGATTCAAGCCCAAGCCCAGCTCGCCACTTTCCAGCGTCCGACGGGCGGCCAACTCCTCCGCCCGACCCTGCTCAATCGCCTGCGCATCCCCGAAAACCAAGGCTTCAAGGTTTCCGGCGCCGTCGACACCGCGCCGCTCGGCAACCTCCTCACGAAGTGGAACATCAAGCTCGACGATGGTCTCAAGGTCTACGCCTTGGGCGCGCCGATCCCCGCGGACGTCCAGCAGAAGGTGGTCGAGCAGGCTACCGTGCTCGACACCGTGCTTTCGCCCATGCTGGACGATGCGGCCTTCGACCAACTGCGCTCCGAAGTCGTCGCCACCTTCCCCGTCGATGCCGCCCCGGAATCGGCCCGCCTGAAGGGCGAAATGGAACAGATGAAGTTGGCCGAACTGAAGCCCGCGATCGATCGCGTCGAGTTCCGCGCCCGCGAGGCCGAGAAGGTCGGCAACACGAAGTGGGCCGGCGAGCTCCGCACCTTCACCAGCAAGCTGCGCGACCTCCAGAACCGCATCCGCATCAACGTCGACCCCAACGCCCGCAAGAAAGTCTGGAGCGAATTCAATTCCGGCCTCGGCGCCGAACTCGGCGCGTGGGTGCTCGCCTCCAACGCCAAGGAGATCCCGGTGGACCAAAACGGCAACTTCCTCATCCCGGAAACCGGCAAGCTCGAAGCCGACGCCGCGCCGACCCGCCTCTTGGTGACGGCCCAGATCAACGGCGACACCGTCTACCTCGCCTGGGGCTCGAAGTTCCTCGCCTGCCGCGACCTCCGCTCCGAAGAGATCCCGAAGGATGTCTTCCTGAGCCGCGAGCAGTACAAGATCCTGGACAAGCCGGTCACGGGCAACCGCCGCCACTACGTCCGCTACCGCGTGGGCGACAAGGAAATCACCGCCAACCGCTTCTCGCCGAAGTGGCACTTCTTCGTGGTGGCCCGCGACAAGGACACCGACCCGCTCATCGTGATGGTCGATGCGGAAACGCACGGCAAATTCCCCGTGGGCAGCGTGATTCCGACCGAGATCCTGGAGAAGTGCGAGTCGTTCCCGCGCCTGACGGAATCCCCGGCCCCGGCCCCGCTGCTCGCGGCCGAATAAGCCCCGCGCGAACGCTTAGTTGCGGCGCACGAAGCAGTCCGGCTGCGAACACTCGCCGAGCTTGCTGTCGGTGAGGCGCGTGGCCTTGCCCGTCTTGGTGTCGACGATGGCGATCCACGACTGCGAGTTGAGCGACTGCGTGGCGACGACGTGGCGTCCGTCCGCGCACCACGAGCTGTGGGAAAAGCCCATCGCCGAGGTCACCGGCACCGGCGTGATGGCCCCGGACTGGAGGTCGGCGACTGCCAAGCGCAAGCCGCCCGCCTGGAAGGTGAAGACGATGAGCCCGGGTTCGACCGGGTTCCAGCGCGGTTCGGCGCTGTAGCCATAACCGGTGGAGAGACGCGAGAGTCCGCCGCCGGCGGCCGAGCTGACGTAGATGCCCGGCCGGCCCGTCGGCCCGCTGGTCAGCACCAAGCGCGCCCCATCCGGCGACCACGAGGGATCGGCGTCGACGTCCGGCGTCGCCACGACCACGCGCGCGCCCGAACCATCCGCGTTGGCCACGTAGATGTCCATGTTGCCGCGATTCGAAGAGGCGAAGGCCAAGCGGCCGTCGGGACCCGCGCTCGCGGCGCCCAAGGCCCCGCGGACGTTGGTGATGACTCCGCGCGGATTGCCGATGCCGTTCGTGGAGAAGACTTCCGGGAAGCCGGTCATCGCCGAGGTGATGAAGGTGAGGCGCGTGCCGTCCGGATTCCAGCGGGGCGAATGGCTGGTGTTGCGGAGGTTCGTGATGCGGGAGGTCTTCGAATGCACGAGGTTCGTGGTGTAGATCTCCTGGTTGCCGGTGTACTTGGAAACGAAGGCGACCTTCGTCGCCGCGAAGAGCGGCTTCAGCTTCCACGCCCGGCCGAGGCCCACCACGGCGGCATCGGCGACGCGCAAGGCCAGGTCATCCTGATCGCGCGCCTCGACGGTGGTCTGGAACGCGAAGCTGGGGTGATCGCAGGCCACGACGGCCGTGGTCCCCGTGCGGCCGATGGTGACGCGCACCGAGGAGTTCGTCCGGACGCTGAAGGCGCCGTGCGCGCCCAAGGCGAAGGAAACCAAGCCGCCCACGGCGGCGTCATCGCTCACGATGGTCACCGGCATGATGCCCTGCTTCATCAAGGCATCGATGCTGTCGTTCACGACGACGCGGTTCTGCGCGTGGAGCGGAACCAGGCCAACGGCCGCGAGAGAAAGGAGCCCCAGCGAGAGACGGATGAACTTCATGGATGGTAAAAGCGATAGCAGTTTGACCTAAGGTGGGGCGGGACTTCAATCCTGCTCATGCCACTCGACAAGGATTCCGTCCAAAAGGCCCTCGGCCAAGTCCGCTACCCGGGCTTCAGCCGTGACATCGTCTCGTTCGGACTCCTGCGCGGGATCGAGGTCACGCCCGAGGGCAAGGTGACGGTCGGGCTCGCCGTGACGACGGCCGACCCCAAAATCCCCAAGCAGCTCTACGATGAGATCGAGGCCGCGCTCAAGGCGGCCGGCGCCAGCGACCCCGAAATCGCCATCACGGTCACGGTCCCCAAGGCCGCCCCCGGGGCCGCCGCCGCCGAAATCAAGCTGCCCGCCAACGCCGGGGTGGGTCAGGTCAAACATATCATCGCCATCGCCAGCGGTAAAGGCGGGGTCGGGAAGTCGACCTTCGCGGTCAACCTGGCCTGCGCCCTCGCCCGCTCCCTGACCGAGCAGGGCCGCCCGAACCGCGTCGGGCTCATGGATTGCGATATCTACGGGCCGTCCGTCCCCCTCATGATCGGCCTCAGCGCTCGCCCCGAAATGGAAGGCGATGTCCTCCTGCCGCTCGAGAATTTCGGGGTGAAGGTCATGTCCATGGGTCTGTTGATCGACGCCGACGCCCCCGTGGTCTGGCGCGGGCCGATGATCATGAAGACGATTTCCCAGTTCGCGACCAATGTCCGCTGGGGCGAGCTGGATGTGCTCCTCATCGACCTCCCGCCCGGTACCGGCGACGCCCAACTGTCGATCGCCCAGGCGATGGCCTTGAGCGGAGCGGTCATCGTGACGACCCCGCAGACGGCCGCGGTCTCCGTGGCCCTGCGCGGCGCCGCGATGTTCGAGAAGGTCGGCGTGCCCATCCTGGGCGTAGCCGAAAACATGAGCCACTTCGAGGGCCCCGATGGCCAACGGCAATACCTCTTCGGCCAAGGCGGCGGCCTGAAGGTCGCCACCGCGCTGCGCACCGAGCTGCTCGGGGAAGTCCCGCTCGATCCCGCCGTCCGGCAAGGCGGCGACCACGGCATCCCCGTCGTCGTGAGCCACCCCGACAGCAATGCCGCCCGGGTCTTCAAGTCGGTCGCGCTCACCGTCTTGCGGAAACTTGCCACCGCTCCGTGACGGGTCCGTGACGACCGGCTTGCCAAACGGCCCGCAACGGTCTTAACTTAGATAAGAATGAAGGAAGAGCCGACACCGCACGAAGACGCCGATTTGGCGGCCCGGTCGTCGCTTTACGCCGAGTTCTTGGCCGAGCGCGAGGAGATCCTCCGGCACAAGTGGATCGAATCCGAAAAGGCCGGCAAGGACATCGGCTTCGAGCGCGCGATGATCGACTGGAAGCGTCACCACCGGGCTCGTTGGCGTTCCGAACGCCGCGTCGGCCAAGGGAACTGAGGCCCTTCCGTCCGGGCTCAAAAGCAGAAGGCCGATGCGGATGCATCGGCCTTCTGTCTTTGGAGGGAAAGAAAGGTCTTAGCCCTTGATTTCCTTGTGCAGCGTGTGGCGGCGCAGGGAGGGATTGTACTTCTTGAGTTCAACCTTCTCTTGGGAAAGCTTCTTGTTGCGAGTGGTCATGTAACGGGAGGGGTTCTTACCTTCCTTACGGGCTTCGGTGCACTCGATGATAACGGTTTCGCGGGCCATGGTTTTGGGTGTTGTGAGGGGTCAGACTTGGGGGGTGGGAGGGGGTGGAGCAAGCCCGAAAACAAGTCGGGCGGCCGAATTGGCCGCCCGTGCTTGGGTTTGGGACCTTGCGGGGTCAGATCAACCCCACAAACGCTTCTTATGGCGAGAATCCTTGGAGCGCTTACGGCGCTTATGCTTGTTCATCTTCAGACGACGCTTTTTCTTGAGGCTTCCCATAGTTTGGTTGGTGGCTGGCATCTAGGCGAGGGGCTGGCCCGCAGTAAAGCCGAAACTACGCCGAAATGCGGGTATCGCAAAACCAGGTCCCTGCCCCCCAGTAACGGCATAAGGCCTGCTTGATGGATTCCGACTCGGTTCCATCGGTGTAAAACGCAAAACAAGCGCTGCCGCTGCCGGTCATCCGGAAGACGACGCCCATGGTCTGCGAAAGCGCTTCCAACGCGGTCGGCAAGGCGAGGTATTTACCGAAAACGGGTTCGGCCAAGGTATTGCCCAGAGAAGAGGGGTCGCGCACGGGCTGAGCCAGCCACCCGGCAAGGGCCGTTTCCGCGGTGGCGGCATCCACGTAAGCACCGGTCTTCACCAAGAGTCCATAGGCCTCGGGGGTCGGGACGCCAAACGGGGGCTTGGCCACCAAGACCCGCCGACCCGCCAAAGCTTCCCGGGCCAAGGCCGGAATCATTTCCAAGCGTTCTCCCCTGCCCCGCATGATCGCTGGTCGGCCGCGCACGAAATACGGGCAGTCCGAACCGACTTCCGCCGCGATGACTTCGAGCGCGGCCAGGCCCAAGGGTTGCGCGACGCTCCGATCCAAGAGGCGCAAGGCGGCCGCAGCATCCGAGCTGCCGCCCCCCAAACCGGCCCCACTGGGGATTTTCTTACGGAGATGAAAATGGCCCGCCGCGACTTCCGGCCGGTGCCGCCGATAGGCTTCCGCTGCTTTGAGCACGAGGTTGGACCCGTCGACAGGCAAGCTGGCGTCATCGCAGGTCAAACGCCACGCCCCGCCGGGCGTGAATGCCAAGGTGTCGGCCAGCTCCAGGGAGGCGACCAGACTGATGAGCTCGTGAAACCCATCCGCGCGGCGACCGGTGACGGCGAGCGAGAGGTTGAGTTTGGCCGGGGCGGTTTCGGTCAGCATGGGATCAGGCCCGGGGATGGGCCTTGCGGTGCACGTCGCGGAGTTTGGCCACGGTGAGGTGCGTGTAGATCTGCGTGGTGGAAAGCGAGGCGTGGCCCAGTTGCTCCTGGACCAACCGGAGATCCGCGCCGTTCGCCAAGAGGTGCGTGGCGCAGGCGTGGCGGAGCTTGTGCGGGGTCAAGTCGGCCGGCAACCCCGCCGCCGCCAACTTGCGCTTCAACATGAGCTGCACGGCCCGCGGATGCATGGGCCCGCCCCGCGGGGCCAAGAGGAGCGGTTCGCCACGCGCGGGCTGCCCGCGCAAAGCGAGGTACGCGCGCACCGCCGCCAAAGCGGTTTCGCCGACCGGGACGACGCGTTCCTTCGAGCCCTTGCCCATCAGCCGCACGAGGCCGGTCGACAGGTCGAGGTCACCGCCGTTGATGCCGCAGAGTTCGGACACGCGCAGGCCCCCGCCATAGAGGAGTTCGAGGACGGCTTGGTCGCACGCCGCCGCGGTGGGGGTCTGCTCTTCCGACGCATCGGCCTCGAGCAAGGCTTCGGCCTGGGGTTCGGTCAGGAACTTCGGCAAGGCGCGCGGCAGCTTCGGCAAAACCAGCCCGGCCGCCGGCGTGGACGTGATGCCGCCGCGCTCCCGCAGGTCCGCCAAGAACGCGCGCAAGGCGGAGACCTGGTTATGCACCGAGGTGCGACGGTGGGTTTGTTGACGTTCGATGACGAAGTCACGGAGGTTGCGGGCCGTCAGCCGCGACCAGTCGCCATCCCAACCGCCGTTGGACCGCATCCAGAGCGCGAAGCCCTTGAGCGAACGTCCATAGGTCAGGCACGTGCGGGGCGCGAGCCGGCGGCTGGCCAGCTGGCGGGTCAGGTAGTCCGAGACTTCCCTGAAGCCCGGCCAATCGGTCGGATCCCCGTCGTCGTCAGACTGGACGGGGCGAGGCTTCACGCCTGGGGCTTCTTGCCGTGCTCGGCGCGCACCGTGATGCCGATGCCACCGCGGACGCCGAAGGCGCCGGTGACTTCGCACCAGACGGGATCGAGGGCCGCGACGAGGTCGTCGAGGATCTTGTTCGTGAGGTGCTCATGGAACATGCCCTGCTGGCGGTAGCTCCAATAATAAAGCTTGAGCGACTTGGACTCGACGATGCGCGGACCCGGCACGTAGCGGATCGTGATCTTGGCGAAGTCGGGCTGGCCCGTGGCCGGGCAGAGGCAGGTGAACTCTTCCGTCGAGAGCTCGACGGTGTAGTTCCGGCCCGCATTGCGGTTCGGGAAGGTCTCCAGCGTCTGCTGGGGCTTGTTTTGGGTGTTCCCGAGGTGGGAGAGCCCGGTGAGGTCTTGAGGCTGCGTGGCCATGAGCTTCAAGGGAAGCAGAGCCCGCCCCGGTGTCCAGCGGAGAAGCAGGAAAGAGACCCGCAGGGGGCGAAACCGGCTTGCCTAGGCGGGCGGGTGCGGTTGCCTCAAGCGTACCACGCGTGCATGGAACCTAGGCCTATCGCCATCCTCGGGGCCACCGGCTCCATCGGCACGACCACCTTAGCGGTTGTCCGGGCCCACCCGACGTTGTTGCGGGTCGCCGGACTGGCGGCGCACTCGCGTTGGCGCGAGCTGATCGGGCCGGCCAAGGAGTTCCAGGTGAAGACCATCGCCTTGGCGGATCCCGCCGCCGCCGCGGCCGCGCGCGCTTCGGGGGACTTTCCGGGCGTACGCATCCTCGAGGGGACGGCCGGCCTGACCGAAGTCGCCTGCCTGCCCGAGGTCCATACCGTCGTCTCCGCGGTCGTCGGCACCGCCGGCCTCGCCCCCACCCTCGCCGCCCTAAACGCCCGCAAGCACGTGGCGCTGGCCAGCAAGGAACTGCTGGTGCTGGCCGGAAAGTTCGTCACGGCCGCCGCCCGCGCAGGCGGCACGACGTTGCTGCCCGTCGACAGCGAACATAACGCGATCCACCAATTGCTCCGCGGCAAGGAACGGGCCGAGGTCGCCCGCCTCGTGCTCACGGCTTCCGGCGGCGCATTCCGCGACACTCCGTTGGCGGAACTGGCCCGCGTGACGGTCGCCCAAGCGCTCCAGCACCCCAATTGGAACATGGGCCCGAAGGTGACCATCGACTCGGCGACCATGGCCAACAAGGGGCTCGAGGTCATCGAGGCGCGTTGGTTGTTCGACCTGCCGGAGAGCCGCATCGATGTGGTGGTGCACCCGCAAAGCATCATCCACTCCCTGGTGACGCTCACCGACGGCAGCCTGCAGGCGCAACTGTCGCCCCCGAACATGGCCTACCCGATCCAGGATTGCCTGCTGTTCCCGCGTCGCCTGCCCTGCCCCGCCCCGCAACTCAACCTCGCCGAAGCGCTGGCCCTGACGATGTCGCCGCCCGACCCCCAGCGGTACCCTTGCCTCACGCTGGCCCGCGCCGCGGCCGCCGCCGGCGGCACCGCCCCGGCCATCTTCAACGCGGCGAACGAGGTGGCCGTCGAGGCCTTCGTCGCCGGGCGCTTGCCGTTCACCGGCATCGCTGAATTGGTGCGCCAAACCCTCGCCGCCAGCGCGGTCCGCGAACCGAACGCGCTCGACGAGGTCCTCGCCGCCGACGCCGAAGCCCGCCACACCGCTTCCAGGCTCGCCCCGGGCCTCGCCCGCTGACACATAACCTTCCTCCCTTTTCCTAATGGATAACACGTTCCTTGGCGACCTCGCCACTTCCGTCCGCGGCATCGTGCTGCTCGCCCTTTTCTTCGGAGGCTCGATTTTCGTGCACGAGCTCGGGCACTTCCTCGCCGCCCGCTGGCGCGGCCTCAAGATCGAGCGGTTCTCCATCGGTTTCGGACCGAAGATCTTCGGCTGGACCGGCAAGGACGGGGTCGACTACCGCGTCTCCTGGATCCCGCTCGGCGGCTACGTCGCGCTCCCCCAGATGGGCGACGCCGAAGCCATCGAAGGCGCCACCGAAAGTGACGCCGAAAAACTCCCCGCCATTTCCTACGCCGACAAGATGATCGTCGCGGTCATGGGCGCGGTCTTCAACGTGATCTTCGCCTTCGCGCTCGCCACGATCCTCTGGTTCACCGGGATGCCCGTGCCGGAAGGCAGCGGCAGCACCATCGTCGGCTACGTGCCCGAACAGGTGGTCACGAGCTCCGGCCAGCTGTCGGAACTCGGCCTCGGCCAAACGGTCCCCGGCCCGGCCTTCACCGCCGGCCTCCGCTCCGGCGACGAGGTCCTCGCCGTCGACGGGGTCGAGGTGAAGTCGTTCACGCAGATCACCGAGGCCGTCATGCTCGGCAACGGGATGAATTCGCAGAAGCAACCGGTCGCGACGTTCACGGTGAAGCGCGGCGAGGAGAAGCTGGACATCACGGTCCTGCCCGCCCGCGTGGAGCTGAACGCCCGCAGCGGCGACAAGGTCCGCGTCGCCGGCCTGATGCCCCGCTCCGACATCATCCTGAACACGCCCATCCCCGGCTCGCCCGCCGAGAAGGCCGGGCTGATCCGCGAAGACCGCATCATCGCCATCGACGGCCGACCGGTGAACAACCCGACGGAACTGCTCGAACGGCTCCGCCTCGCCGGCCCGGGCGAACGCACGTTCCAGGTCTCCCGCGTCGACGGCGACGGCAAGAGCCAGCTGCTCACGCTCAAGGTGACGCCCAAGATCAGCGCCCGCACCAACCCGGTCGGCCTCATCACCTACGGCGAAGGCGACAAGCGCCACTCCATCGTGGTGGTGCCGGTCACGCGCGAACTGCTTTCCAACGACCCCAAGGCCAACCGCGACCAGCTCATGGTGCTCGGGGTTTCCCCGGAAGACCCCTTGCACACCGAGCAGCTCCGCATCGGCACCATCCTCGACAAGGTCGACGGCAAGGACCTCACCGTCCTGCGCTCCCTCGACGACCTCGAAAAAGCGACCGGCGCCGGCCGCCATACGCTGACGTTCTATTGGAAACGCGCCAACGGGGACGCGGGCAACTTCTCCCTCAAGGATGCGGAAGTGAAGCGCGGGACGCCGGTCGAACGCGCCCTCATCGGCGCCCCGTTCCTCGCGAAGCCGGAGATCGCCCACAACAACCCGATCGAGACGTGCACGCACATCATCAAGCAGACGTTCACGACCCTGGGCCGGCTCTTCGACCGCGATTCGGACATCAAGGTCAACCAGCTGGCCTCGGTCATCTCCATCAGCAAGACGTACTACAACATCTCCGAAGACCTGCGCCGCGTGCTCTGGTTCACGGTCCTGATCAACCTGAACCTCGCGATCCTCAACTTGATGCCGATCCCGGTCCTCGATGGCGGCCACATGCTCATCGCGACGATCTCCAAGCTGACCAACAACGCCCTCAACGCCAAGGCGGTCACCATCGTGCAGTTCACGTGCATGGCCCTGATCCTCTCGCTGATGGGCTACATCATCCTGAACGATGTCCGCCGTTGCTCGGGCGACAGCGAGCGTCAGCTGAAGCAGCAGGTGCTCGAGCGCCACGTCTACCGTCAGGTGGATTTCGCGGAAAAGCGCTGAGCGGACCGAAGGTTCCCGCCCAGCCACCAAAAAGCGCGCGGACGCTAGGCTGGGCTTGATGGGTGGGGGGCTTTCCCTACGGTGAGGGCATGCCCACCCCCGAAGAGATCGTCCCTTCCCGCCGCTCGTTCCTCGGCGCCGCCGCAGCGGCGCTCGCCGGCTTCGCCCTGCCCGGCTCCTTGGCCGCCCAAGAGGCGCCCAAGACCGGGTCCGGCAAGAACAACAAGAAGAAGGCCTACATCTACGCCTTCCACGTCGGCAAGATCGAGGCGTGGTCCATCAGCGACGGCTGGGGCACCTTCGGCAAATGCGTCTCCAAGAAGATGTGGCCGCCGGCCCAGCGTCCGGAGATGACCAAGGCGCTCACGGACCTCGGGGAGCGTCCCGATGACGTGACGCTCTACATCAACGTGCTGGTGCTCCGCCTCGGCAAGGAGGTCGTCATCGTCGACGCCGGCTTCGGCGCCTACTACAAGAACGCGAATTGGGGCTGGCTGGCCGACGCGCTCGACACGATCGGCATCAAGCCCGAGGACGTGACGCACGGCCTGCTCAGCCACTCGCACGTCGACCACATCGGCGGTTTCTTCCAAGGGAACAAGATCCTCTTCCCCAACGCGGCCATCCACGTGCTGCAGTCGGAAATCGACTTCTGGCGCGCGCCGAAGCCGGATTTCTCCCAATCCCACCGCACCGACGACATCCCGGGGCTCATCAAGATGGTCCGCAATGGTTTCGACACGCTGCAGCCGAACTTGGTCATCCATAAGGACGGCGACCAGATCCTCAACGGGGCCATCACCATCATCGCCGCCCCCGGCCACACGTCCGGCCACGCCATCTACCGCATCAAGGATGGCCAGGACTCCCTGCTCCACTTGTCGGACATCGCCCACAACCACGTGCTGATGCTCCATGACCCGTCCTGGTTCATCGACTTCGACCATCACCCGGAGCAAGCCGTGGCGACCCGCCGCAAGGTGTTCGCCGAAATCGGCGCCACCCGCGAACGGGCCTACGGCTTCCACCTGCCTTGGCCGGGTCTCGGCGTGGTCGTGCCGAAGGGCAAGGACAGCTACTTCTGGTCCGCCGAGAGCTGGCGCTGGGATATCTGAGGTGCGTTGACGAACCTCGGCAAAGGGGTTGAGATGACCCCATGCCTTCGGAGTACTGCCCATCCCGCCACCGCACGGTGCGCCGCCTGACCCGCGTGGTTCCGGTGGGCCACGTGGGCGTGGGGGGCGCCAACCCGCTGCGGCTGCAGTCGATGACGACGTCCGACACCGAAGACGTGGCGGCGACGTTGGCCCAGTGCATCCGCTTGGCGGAAGCCGGCTGCGAAATCATCCGCATCACGGCGCCCAACAAGGCCGCCGCGGTCGCGCTCAAGGCCATCCATCGGGAGTTCCGGGCCGCTGGGTTCGCCCAACCGCTGGTCGCCGACATCCACTTCCTGCCGGTCGCCGCGATGGAAGCGGTCGAACACGTGGAAAAGGTGCGCGTCAATCCGGGCAACTACGCGGACAAGAAGAAGTTCGCGGTGCTGGAATACACCGACGCGGCCTACGCCGAGGAACTGGAGCGCCTGCATGCGGCGTTCACGCCCTTGGTCCTGCGCGCCAAGGCGCTCGGGCGCTCCCTCCGCATCGGCACCAACCACGGGTCGCTGTCCGACCGCATCATGAACCGTTTCGGCGACTCGCCCCACGGGATGGTGGAGTCGGCCCTGGAGTTCATCCGCATCGCGGAATCCCACGGCTTCAAGGACATGATCTTGTCGATGAAGTCGTCCAACCCCAAGGTGATGGTGCAGGCCTACCGTCTCGCGGCGGCCCGCATGGACGAACTGGGGATGGACTACCCGCTGCACCTCGGGGTGACCGAGGCCGGCGAAGGCGAAGACGCCCGCATCAAGTCCGCCATCGGCATCGGCTCGCTCCTCGCCGACGGCTTGGGCGACACGCTCCGCGTTTCGCTCACCGAAGATCCTTGGTTCGAGATCCCGGTCTGCCGCGAGCTCGCCTCCCGCGCGACGGACCTCGCCACCCTGGGCGCGGCTTCGGCAAGCCGGCTGCCCGCCGATCCAGCCGATGCCTTCTCGTTCACGCGCCGCCCGACGGACCGCATCGAGCTTTCGACGTCCTGCCCGGCCGGCTCCAACGAGACGCCCCGCGTCATCGTGCGCAGCCACCGAGGCCTCGGCGACTGGCAAGCGGTCGCGAAAGAGCTCCTCGATGTCCACGCCACCCAACGCGAGGTGCGCGCCGAGGGCCTGCTGGTCCGACTCGA